>Ga0074046_10002166_pt1 | contig 17142 bp, 18 predicted proteins | sample BogForMeECP23OM3_FD_94441 | JGI IMG/M metagenome (GOLD analysis project Ga0074046, IMG submission 94441) | Bog forest soil microbial communities from Calvert Island, British Columbia, Canada - Bog Forest MetaG ECP23OM3 | ecosystem: Environmental > Terrestrial > Soil > Wetlands ... | reverse complement strand
GAGATTTGCGCCACATCGAGGAGGGCCGCCACCCGGGGCGCTACGTCTTTTCCCGCAGCCGATGCGACAGCGGCGAGCGCCTCGTAGCGTTCCATGAGCGGGACGATAAGCGCTGCCATGTCTTCTGCCAGCCGCGGCTTTAAGTAATCCGCATCGGCCACGAGGACCTTTTCGACACCGCTGAGGCTTGCGGCTTTTTGCGCTACCGCGCCGCAGCCCGATCCCGCCACCAGAATATGAACTGGGCTCCCGAGCTTCTGAGCCGCCGTCAGCGCCTTAGCGGTCGCACCGTTCAGCGCCTTGTTATCGTGCTCTGCAACAAGAAGAACGGCCATTATTGCAACACTCCCGCTTCGGTGCGCAGCTTCTCCACGAGCTCGCTCGCAGATTGAACCTTGATGCCGGCCTTTCTGGTTGGCGGCTCGCTGGTTTTAATAACCTTGATTCTCGGTTCGATATCGAGACCTAACGAGCTGGCATCGACCTCGTCGAGCGGCTTTTTCTTCGCCTTCATAATGTTCGGCAGCGACGCGTAGCGCGGCTGATTGAGCCTGAGATCGACGGTCACAACGGCCGGCAATTTGAGCGCAACGGTCTGCAATCCGCCGTCAACCTCGCGGACAACCTCCAACGCGCCGTCCTTGAAGGTCACTTTGAATGCGAAGGTCGCCTGAGGCCAGTTGAGCAAGGCCGCGAGCATTTGACCGGTTTGATTGGAGTCGTCGTCGATCGCTTGCTTGCCGAGAATGACAAGCCCTGGCTTCTCCTGCTCGACGGCGCGCTTAAGAATCTTCGCCACCGCCAAGGGCTCGACCGCAAGGTCCGTTCTGTAAAGAATCGCACGGTCCGCACCCATGGCGAGGGCCGTGCGCAATGTCTCTTGAGCTTTTTGGGGGCCCACGGAAACCGCGATAATTTCTTCGGCATGGCCGGCTTCTTTGATGCGGATCGCCTCTTCGACTGCGATTTCATCGAAAGGATTCATGGACATCTTGACATTAGCGATGTCTACGCCGCTGCCGTCCGGTTTCACGCGGATCTTAACATTGTAGTCTACGACCCGTTTGACGGGTACGAGAAGCTTCATAGCGATAAAGTCCTGACTATTGACCAGCTCATTATGCTGCGCTGCAGCGCCGGGTCAACTCACCTAATGGCGTACAAATTTACCATTGACGCGGTCACGAGAGTGCAAATCTATTTCGCACTTGCGAAAGTGTCAATCCGTTCAAGCTTGTTCAACAGGTTAACCACTAAACACCCGTCGCTGCATCGAAGAGGCGAAAGCCCGGACGCTTCAAAACTGTCACCAGAAGCGCGCCCGTGAAGAATCCCCCAACATGGGCCCACCAGGCGGTTCCGCCGTTTGGAAAATAGATCGCCGCGCCAATCTGGTAAACGATCCAGGTGCCGATCACAAAGCCTGCCGGGAACCGCAGCGGAAGAAAGGGCAGCTTGGGGAAAAGTACCCAAACGCGGATGTTGGGGTGGAGCATAAGATAGGCACCGATAACGCCTGAGATCGCTCCGCTCGCGCCGATAAGCGGTACATCGCGCGTATCCGTAATAGCACTATACACTAGGGCCGCGGAGGCGCCGCATACCAAATAGAAGAGGATGAAGCGCAGATGCCCCATGGCATCCTCGACGTTGTCGCCGAAGACAAAAAGGAAAATCATGTTCATGACAAGATGCAGAACGCTTCCGTGCACAAACATGTAGGTGACAAGCCGATATTGCTCAGGAGCATGCCGCAAAAACGAATCCAAGGGCACAACATCGCGGGGTTTGACCGACAGCATGTCGACGAAGCCCGCCTTCGAATGGAATATGAGGTCCGACTCGAAAACGAAATATATAATCACGTTTAGCGCAATGATGCTCACTGTCACATACTGAAACTTAACCGCTTTGAGGGGATTCAGATCCCAGACCGGTACGAAAATCATGGACAGTTCCAATTCGGAGGAGCTTACGCGTTTTGCCCTGGCCGCCACAAAAGGTCATCCTTGCCTTTGCCATTCACATAGCGGCTTGCAACGAACAAGTGATCGGAAAGGCGGTTGATATAGCGGCATGCGGCATCGCTGACTGGCTCACCCTCGAGCTTTAGCTCCACGATACAGCGCTCTGCGCGGCGGCAAATGGTGCGGGCAAGATGCAGAGCAGCCCCAGCCTGAGAGCCGCCGGGAAGCACGAAAGATGCGAGCGGGGCCATTTCGCCGTTCATGGCGTCGATTTCCTGCTCGAGCCGCCCAACCTGTGCATCCCGAAGCCGCAGCGGGGTGTAGGCAAGGGCCTCGCCGCGATCGGGCACGCAAAGATCGGCCCCAAGGTCGAAAAGGTCGTTTTGAATCCGGGCGAGCATTCCTGCGACCATCTCTTGATCGCTTGGCAGCAGCAATCGTGCCATGCCTATGGCGGCATTCGTCTCGTCTACTGTACCATAAGCTGCAATACGGCTGCTCGACTTCAAAACGCGCTCGCCGCTTCCGAGCGCAGTCGTGCCGTTATCGCCAGTCTTCGTGTAGATTTTCGTGAGAACGACCATTTGCCGCGCCCGGCCAAGACTTCATGTCAAGCTGCTGCATATCACATTTACCAGCGATATCCTAGCCTAACGCCGGCATTTGTTAGGCCGCGGTTCGGGTTGCAGAGACCGCCATTGGACATGTGGTCGACGGTCGCCAATAGCCGCCAATCCGCAGATAGCGAGAAGCCGAGGGAAGCGGACTCCCTGAAATTGACAGTGCAGCCGTATGAAGCTTCGCCAGGGGTGTCGAGGGGACCGTCGTGGGCAGCGCCGCCAAACGATCCCTCAACGAAGGCACGGTCGGTAAGTTTTGCGTCCCAGGTCAAACCCCAGTAGAACTCGTCGGTCTTACCGAAGGCTACCGTCGTGCCGAGGTGGGGGCGAGGGGTCAGGAAAAAGTTTAAAATGCTATCCTCATAGCCGCCGCCAAAACGGCCTCCTAGAACCTCAAGGTTCAAGGCTGCCGCTCCCCCGTGCTCTGCATCGTCGATGGCTTGCTTGAAAGCGCCGGCGCGCACCTCGTCAATCATCCAGAACGGCTGACCGGTTTGCGTATAGGGCTCTAACGCCACGGCGGGTGTCACACCGGGCGCGGCCGTCGCGAAAGCGGCAAATGCTATTGCAGCGCTGAGCCTCCAAGCGGCGCCCAGGTACGAATTACAGATGGCCAAGTGCGTCCCCAAATAAGCTTGGCTTATGTTCTTGCGGCATCCTTCAGTTTTGTCAAACCGATATGCGCGGGCGAAAGCAGTTCTATCGAGGGTGTGCGATAATTGGCACGGCCGGTTAACGCGAAGTTAAATAAACGGCGGCCGTGGATATACAAATCGCTAAGAATTGGAGTGCAACGGGCCATCGCATAAGCTTCTTGCCGGCCTACCGCTGCCACTGCTTGCTATGTTGAATAAGCTGAGTGCTGGGCCCTGTACGGCTTTTACGGAATCGCCGGTAGTCCCCCCTCACCCCAGCCCTCTCCCCAAGGGGAGAGGGAGTTTGCTGCGGCCCTCTCCTCAAGCGGAGAGGATGTTTCAGGCGTCCTCTCTCCCCAACCGCATCCGCTTGCGGATGCGATCTCTCCCCGCAAGCTCGCCAAGGCGAGCTTGCGGGGAGAGAGGCAGAGTGAGGGGGCCCTTGAAGCTGTGTACGTCCGCTCCGGTAAGGGGCTGCCCGGCGGCTCAGGCGAGAACGTGCAACGAGAAGAGATTATTCTTATCGGTCCAAGCCTTGACCGGGTCCCATCCCCCATCCCTGGCAAGGGCGCGGAAGCCTGCCAGGGTATATTTGTACGAGTTCTCGGTGTGAATTGTCTCCCCCGAACGGAACTCGAAGCTATGGCCTGCCACCAGGACTCGATGCGGCTTCGCCGGCCGCAAGTGCATTTCTATGCGGCCTTCGGCGGCATTATATGGCGCCGTGTGCTCGAATAAGCCCGGGTCGAAATTTCCATCGAGCTCCCGGTTGATGCGCGTCAGGATGTTGCGGTTGAAGGCGGCTGTCACACCCGCGGCATCGTCATAAGCGGGTAAAAGAATATCGAGCGGCTTCTGGAGGTCGGCGCCAACGATGAAGAGAGCGTCGCCGCCGAGGAAGCGCCGCGCGGATTGCAGGAAAAAAACCGCTTCATCGGGTGTCAGGTTGCCAATCGTAGAGCCAGGAAAAAAACCGGCTCGAGGGTAGCCGCGAAACGGCAGGGTCATCTTGGCAAGATCTTGGAAGCCGCCAAGCACCGGATGCACCGCGATGCCGGGGAACTTCCGTTTAATGCGGCGGGCCGCCGGAAAGAGCGCGGATGCCGATATCTCGATGGATATATAGGCAAAAGGGCGATCGAGAGCTTCCAGCAGAAGCTCGGTCTTGCGGCAGGAGCCCGAGCCGAACTCAACGATAACGGCGCCCGGCGGGACAATCTCGCGAAGCTCTGGGCCAGACGATTTGAGCAGCGCAATCTCGGTTCGCGTAGGATAATATTCGGGCAGTTCTGTGATCCTCTCGAAGAGTTCCGAGCCTCGCTCGTCATAAAGAAAGCGGCTTGGCAGCGCTTTCTGGCGAAGCGACAGGCCACGCAGCACTTCTTCAAGGAAGCTGCCGGCGGCCAGCTGAGGGGCTGTTTGCATCCCGGCGAAGCGCTGCATCGCTAGGCATCGCTCGCGAGGCGAAGGCCCATGAATTGCCAGCGCTGATGCGGATAAAAAAAGTTCCTATAGGTGGGACGCGTGTGATGCAAAGGCGTGGCGAAGGACGCGCCCCGCAGCACGAACTGATTGCACATGAACTTGCCGTTATATTCGCCAAGCGCTCCCGGTGCCGGCTTGTATCCGGGGTAGGGCAAGTAAGCGCTTTGTGTCCATTCCCATACATTGCCGTAAAGCGATGACGCCCCGCCGGCAGAGCCAGGGGCTGGACAGAGCCGCGAAAGCCCGGACGGTGCCGGACTTGACTGATCCGCAAACGCTGCCTCCCACTCGAATTCGGTTGGCAGCCGCTGTCCTGCCCAGCGGGCGAAGGCGTCGGCCTCGTAGTAGCTGACATGAACGGCCGGCCATTCCGGCTCGACCGGGCATAGCCCGTGCAGGGTCATCCGATGCCAGGCCCCACTCCGAAGCTCCCAGTAGCCGGGTGCCTCCCAGTTCTCGCGCTGCACGGCCGCCCAACCGTCCGCCAGCCAAAGTAATGGGTCCGAGTAGCCGCCCGCCTCCATGAAGGCGATCCACTCCCCGTTGGTAACCTCCCGGCTGAAAATGCGAAAATCCGCCAAAAGTACGCGGTGAGCGGGGCCCTCATTGTCGTAAGCGAAGCCCTCTTCGCGATGCCCGATCCCGTAGATGCCGCCGGAAATAGTCCGCCATTGGCCGGGCGCAGGCGCCTCCAGCGGCAGGACGGGCTTCTCCCGGTAAACTGGCCGGAGCGGATTGGCCGCGAAGAGAGCGAGAATATCGGTGAGCATCAACTCCTGGTGCTGCTGCTCGTGATGAATGCCGGTCTCGATCGGAGCGAGAGCCTCTTGCGGCATTGTTCCGGCTAAAAGGCCTTGCAAATGCACATCGGCATAGGCGCGGTAGGCCCGGACCTCCTCCAATGAAGGCCGGCTAAGAAGGCCCCGCCGCGGCCGCGGATGCCTTGGGCCCAGAGTTTCATAATAAGAATTGAAACAATATGCGAAGCGTTCGTCGAAGACACGGTAATCGGGCAAAAACTTCTTAAGGACTAGCTCCTCGAAAAACCATGTGGTGTGGCCGAGATGCCATTTCGTGGGGCTCGCATCGTCATTGGCCTGGACAACCTGGTCCTCGGCGGACAGAGGCGCGGCGATCTCAAGCGAAAGCGCACGCGTTGCGGAAAGCCGCTCAGCGAGTTCGCGCTGGCGGGCCCCGGCCCCGGAGGGCTTTGCGGAACAGTCGTCGAGTGGCATAGTTGTGCCCCTTTTTATGGTTTAGGGGAGCTTTGCCTTCCCCCAACTCCGTAAATCAGGGGAACAAGCTAACCGGGAACTAGGTCCATCGTGGTCACATCTGAATACGGACCCAGCACAAGTTTGTTACCTGCCCTCCCATCGAAACCGGGAAGGCCGGAGCCAAGGCCGCTGCGCGGTGCCATGCGCTTGCTCGAATCCATGGGGCATGCCGCACTGATCGAGTTTCCGCTCAGGAGCGGACGGCGCGCGGATATCCTCTCGCTCGGCGAAAAAGGAGAAATCTGGATCGTCGAGGTGAAGTCGGGCGTTCCGGACTTTCGCGCCGACCGCAAGTGGCAGGATTATCTTGAATGGTGCGACCGGTTCTTCTTCGCTGTCGGCCCCGATTTTCCGGCAGAGATCGTTCCCCATGCCGCAGGACTTTTCGTCTCGGACGAATATGACGCCGTGCTCGTGCGTGAGCCGGATCCGGTGCTGCTTCGAAGCGCGCGGCGAAAAGCGCTCACCTTGCGCTTCGCCCATCTCGCCGCGCGCCGTCTTTCAGGCCGCGGCGATCCCGTCACCGGCTGAACCGCCGCTATCGAAGCGGACGGTTCCGCGCGGAGTATCGAGATACGCCCGCAGCCGAGGTCCGGTTCGATCGGATATGACGCTGACGCGGCATGCGGCGGTTTCGAGGCCGATCGACTCCAGCGCAGAGTCTACGCGGTCCGGACCGGGCAACCGGAGCTCTAAAGCTTTCAAGCTTGTCCCGCGCTCTGATAAGCCCGAGGCCGGGTGAACATTGTCCGGCCACTCTATGAGCGAGGGCAGCAGGCCATTGCCGGGTAAACTGCCCATCGCCGCGAATTGTTATGAGCCAATTGAACCCGTTCCGTGGCGTGAACTTTGCCGGGATCGTAGCTGGCGCAGAAGCCTAGCCTCGATAAGCCGCTTGTAGCCGCCAACCATGTCAGCAGGCGCGGAGTTTGAAGATGATTGCCTATTTGGAGTGCATCGAGAGCGAACCAGCGCGGCCTATCCGGCTTTTTGCCATGGGGATCGATGGCAATCAGCTCAAGATAAAGCCTCTCGCCGAGCCGCAGAAGGCGGTTATGCGTTCCCATCGTCTCATGCTCGCCGCCCGCTGAGAGGGCTATGCCGAGCCGCTCTTCGAGCCAGCGTGCACGGGTATCGAGCGACGGGACGCCAAAAAGGAGGTGGTCCAAAGCGGTCCGCGGCGGCATTTGCGCCCATTGCGCTATTTCGGCGCGCGTTTGGCGAGGATGCGCTGCAATGTGCGCCGGTGCATATGCAGCCGTCTTGCGGTCTCCGACACGTTACGGTTGCAGAGCTCGTAAACGCGCTGGATGTGCTCCCAGCGGACCCGGTCCGCGGACATGGGATTTTCCGGCGGTTTCGGCTTTGTCTCACCGGATGCGGTGAGCGCTGCGAGGATGTCCTCGGCATCGGCGGGTTTCGACATATAGTCGACGGCACCGAGTTTCACCGCCGTCACGGCCGTCGCGATGTTGCCGTAGCCCGTGAGCACCAGCGCGCGGCAATCGGGGCGGGTTTCGCGAAGCATGCGAATAACCTCAAGGCCGTTGCCATCGTCGAGACGCAAGTCGACAACGGCGAAAGCGGGAGCCGATTCCCGAATGGCTTGTTTCCCGGCTTCGAGCGTTTCGGCCGTGCGTACCTGGTAACCGCGCGCTTCCATCGCTTTCGCAAGCCTTGTGAGAAAGGGCTTGTCGTCGTCGACGATCAGCAGCGAGTTATCCCCGCTCAATTCGGGCACGCCGAACGTGCTCATGACTGCAGCATCCATAGCTATTTTGTCGCACCTCTTACATAATGTCGCAGTTTCGTGTTCCAAACGCCGAAAGTCAAATTTTATACGGCGGTGTCAAGCCGTTCGCGCGGCCAAACGACCTCAACCATAGCCCCGCCGAGGTATGGGGACCGGTTTACCGCCCGGATCGACGCCCCGGACCGCTCCAAAAGTGTCTTCGCAATGAAAAAGCCCAGGCCCATTCCGCTTTCTTCGCCGTCGCCATCGCCGCCATCGCCGCGCGGCCTGCTCGTCACGTAAGGCTCGCCCAAGTACTTGAAGACATTCGGATGGAAACCAGGCCCGTCATCGATGATGCGCAGGCGTATCCGCTCCTGATCGTAGTTTGCATCGATGGTAACGCGCTCATGCGCGAAGTCGATAGCATTCTCAACCAAATTGCTAAGACCATGGACGAGCCCTGGGCTTCTCGGCATCAGCGGCTCGGGTGCCGGCTTGGATGGCGCTGCCCCGTCTGTAAGCCCGACAACGACTTCAACGCCTGGGACGCGCAAAGGTGCGACGACCTCCTCGATCAGGTGGCTGAGGGGTATTTGCGCGAAGTAATCGTCCTCACCTTCGCGTCTACTTCTCGAAAGCTCGCTCAGGATGTCGCGGCAGCGAGCCGTTTGGGTCTGCAGGAGGGTGATGTCTTCCCGCAATGGGCTTTCGTCCGGCACCGCGCGCTCAAGCTCTTTGGCGACGAGTGCTATCGTTGAAAGGGGGGTGCCGAGTTGATGGGCGGCGGCAGCGGCGAGTCCGTCCAGGGCCGAAAGGCGCTGCTCGCGCGCCAAGACGAGTTCGGCTGCGGTAAGCGCCTCGGACATCTGCCGTGCTTCCTGGCCTATACGCCACGCATAAATCGCTATAAACACGATGCATGAGACCAGCGACGACCAAAGCCCTATCACATAGGTGTACGGCAGCGAAGGCGGCGGCTCGTGCGCCCAAGGAAGCGGCATGTGATAGCGCGCAAGCAGCGAGGCCAGGACAATATCGAACGCAGTCAGGATTAGGGTTACGATGAGCGGCTGCGTGGATGCCGAAACCGCGACAGGGACGACCAGAAGAAAGAAAAACGGATTTTGCAGCCCGCCTGTGAGATAAAGCAGCGCCGCGAGTTGCGAGATATCGTAGCCGAGAAGCAACAGAGCATGGCGGCTCGCCAGAAGCTGGGAACGCGGCGCCAGCAAGGTCAGCGCAACGTTCAGTGCCGCCGACAGGAAAATAATGGCGAGGCACGGGATCAACGGGAGCGGAAAGCCGAAACTGAAGTAAACCAGATATAGGGTTGCAGCCTGCCCGGCGATCGCGAACCATCTAAGCCTGATCGTCGTGTTGAGTCTCAGGCGGCTTCTGTCGACTACGATTTGAGCGCTTGCCATTATGCAATCCTAGAACTTAAACACACGGCCTATAGGCGCGGGCGCCGGCGCGGCCGTCAGTAAATTGACGTAATGCGCTTTCAAAACCGCGTCATCTTGCAAAGCCTGGCCGGCTGGATGGCGGCCGGATGAAAGACAAGCGAAGGACATTCCATGCTGCGTATCAATCCGGTCCTGTTCATCATCGTCTTGTTTGTGGCGGGTTTTGCCGCAGCTTACTCGATCCGCTTTACGCCGCAAAGGGCGCAAACCGAAGGAAAGGCGCTGATCGGCGGTCCTTTTTCCCTTATCGATACAGATGGTAAACGTGTCACGGATCGTAACTTCCGCGGTAAGCTCATGCTCGTCATGTTCGGCTATACTCACTGCCCGGACGTGTGCCCCACCGAATTGCAAAATATCGCCGAGGTGATGGACAAGCTCGGGGCCGATGCGAGCCAGGTCGCGCCGGTCTTCATCACCGTGGACCCTCAGCGCGACACGAAAGAGGTTCTCGCATCCTATGTTAAGGCCGTCAGCCCGGTCATTACCGGCCTCACCGGCAGTCCGGACGAGGTCGCAAGCGCCGCGAAGGCTTACCGTGTTTACTTTAGAAAGGCGGGCGGCGGTACAGAAGATTACACCGTCGACCATTCGGCCTTCATCTATCTCATGGACCGGGAGGGTAATTATATTACTCACTTCATGTTCAATACGCCGCCTGACACGATGGTCCATGCGATAAAACGGCATATTTCGGGCGATAAGAGTTCATAATTCAGGCGGATGCTCAACCAAAGATTAATTCCCCTTGTTCGAATAGCATGTCAGCTTAGCTCTAACGGTACAGTGTAAGCATAGCCTGCGATGGTCTTTGAGGCGCTTGTAGCGTGGTTTTGTTATCAGGCGTTCACTCAATATAAGGAGATCGCGTGCTCTACCACCTTTATGAGTTGGGCCAAGCTGCCATGTCTCCCGCACGGGTGGCCGCTCACTCAACCCGCTTTCTTATGCGGAGCCCCTTCAATCCCCTGTCTTATACGAATATCGGACGCAACGCGGCCGCCGCTGCCGAGCTTTTGGAACGGACGACGCGGCGCTACAAAAAGCCGTCGTTCGACATCGCCCGCACGCTGGTGAAGGGGCAGCAAATCGCGGTCACCGAGGAGACCGTCTGGCGCAAGCCCTTTTGCAGCCTGATTCGCTTTAAGAAGCACTTTCAGGGTAACGCACCGGAGGAGCCGCGGCTCCTGATCGTGGCACCGCTTTCAGGGCACTATGCTACGCTTCTGCGCGGAACGGTGGAGGCCATGCTGCCCCACGCCGACGTGTACATCACCGACTGGCACGACGCCCGCTTCGTCCCTCAACAGGACGGCAATTTCGACCTCGATACTTACATAGATTATACCATCGAGATGCTCGGGCTGTTCCAGGGCGACGTGCACGTCATGGCTGTGTGCCAGCCCTCCGTGCCGGTTCTATCGGCTGTGGCGCTCATGGAGACCTGCGACAGCCCAGCGATACCGCGCAGCATCATCCTCAAGGGCGGCCCGGTCGACACCCGCGTCAGCCCGACCGCGGTGAACAGGCTCGCAGAAGAGCGGGGCACCAATTGGTTCCGGCGGACGGTCATCACCTCGGTGCCCTGGCCGAACCCGGGGCATGGGCGGCTCGTTTATCCCGGTTTCCTGCAGCTTACCGGCTTCATGGCCATGAACCTCGACCGGCACGTGACCGCTCATAAGGAGCTCTTCTTCAACCTCGTCAAAGGCGACGGCGATTCGGTTGAGAAGCACAAGGAGTTCTATGACGAATATCTCGCGGTGATGGACCTTACAGCGGAATATTATCTGCAAACCATCGACCAGGTGTTCGTCAAGCATCAGCTCCCGAAGGGCGAGATGTTCCATCGCGGCCGGCTTATCGACCTAACGGCCATCCGCCGCACCGCGCTGATGACCATCGAGGGCGAAAAGGACGACATCACCGGCCTTGGTCAATGCGAGGCGGCGCTTGGCCTTTGCACGAACCTGCCCCGGTCGAAGAAGCTGCATTACACGCAAGCTGGCGCCGGCCATTACGGCATTTTCAACGGATCGCGCTACCGGAGCGAGATCGTGCCCCGTATCGTGGCGTTCATGTCGGATCACGACGTTAGGGGCGGCAGCCTGCATTGGATTTTGCAACGTCTTGCCGGCGAAAAAGGCGTTGAAGCCTCGCCCCCAGCGCTCCCGCACACAGCCGCGGCCGCAACCGCCGCGGAGGCTGCCGAAGAAAGCGCTGCCCGGCTGTCGTCGCTTCCCGCAAAGCCGATGCTGAAAATGAAAAAGGGCCGTTCGCTCGCACGGCTGTCCGCCGGCCAAGGGAAGTCTCCGGGCGCGAGAAACCGCGGGCGTTGAGCGTCACCCCAACCCTCTCCCAGCAAGCTCGCCTTGGCGAGCTTGCAACTTAGAGTGTCCGCATCCGCAAGCGGATTCGGACAGGGAGAGGGAGTTGGCTGCGGCCCTCTCTCGACGGTGGTGCAAGCGTCCTCTCTCCCCTTGGGGAGAGAGACAGAGGGGGTCTTGAGCCAGCGTCAACGAAGGTTGGAATTAGTTTTAGATTGCTTCGCTTCGCTCGTAATGACGCGATTCCAGGTTAACGCGCGCCGCTAGCCGCCCATGGTAAATTCCCGTTGCTTTGCAAAAGGCCACTTTCGTAGCGCTGCGGCATGGTTAATTTTGGCATGGTAAATGGGGCCGGATTTTTTTATCTACTCGCCGCAAAATTCGCGATTTTTCGCGATTTCACCCCCAAATCGCGACTCCAAAAAGTCCGTTAAATATAGATTCTTGCGCGCGTTAACTGCATATTTCAATCCTGGATTGTATATGCGCGCAAGTAAAACCGGCGCTCTTCTGTGCCGGGTCCAGATTTTATTGCGCATTATCAATGCGATATCTTGCCCAATGACGCCGCTTAAAGCTTCGGCAAGGCGCTTTCGCTATAATGGCGCTTTACCGGCAAGGGGCGCCACTCGCGAAATTCCGGCCAAAAGCGCAGCGCGCTGAGGTTAACTAGGGCTTAATTGAAGGAGTTAATCGCATGACTGTCCAAGAACTGGAAAAAGCCATCGCCAAACTTTCGCCGGAAGAGCTGGCGGAGCTGCGCGCTTGGTTTTACGAGTCCGGCATGGACGAATGGGACCGCCAGATCGCACGCGATAGCGAATCGGGCAAGCTTGACCAGCCGATCGAGCGGGCGAAGCGCGACTACGCCGGGGGGAACGGCCGGGAGTTGTGAGACATTTCGCAGTTGTCATGGCCCGGCTTGACCCGGCCATCCAGGGAAACAGGCAACGAGTTCCGTACGTTAGTGGATGGCCGGGTCAAGCCCGGCCATGACAACATAGTTTGCAGCGAAGGCCAGATTTTTTCACACGCTCACGCGCTTGTTTGACAACAAACGAGCATGTGCTCCGAGCGTATTGTCCCGCGCGCCAAGTTGGGTCTATAACAGCGGCTCGTTGTTTCAGGCCCCTTTCCATGGAGACAAACGGTTGCGCGGAGAGGCTCCAAGCCCCCGGCCGGGCGTGCTCGCGGTCGACCCCTACGTTCCAGGGCGGTCGAAGCTTAGCGGTTCCGGCCCGGTCATTAAATTGTCGTCGAACGAAACGCCGCTCGGGCCCTCCCCGCTGGCGGTTGCGGCCTATCGCGAGGCGGCGGCGCGTCTCGACCGCTATCCCGATGGCAGCCACACGGCGCTCCGCGAGGCGCTCGGCGCAGCGCACGGGCTCGACCCGGCGCAGATCGTCTGCGGCAACGGCTCGGACGAGTTGTTTCACGTGCTGGCGCAGGCTTATCTCGGGCCCGGCGACGAGGCGATCTACACCGAGCACGGCTTTCTCGTGTACCGCATCGCGATCTTGGCGGCCGGCGCCACGCCGGTGATCGCGCCCGAGCGCAATCTCACCGCCGATGTGGATGCGATCCTGGAACGCATAACCCCTTATACGCGCGCGGTTTTCATCGCGAACCCGAACAACCCGACGGGCACCTATCTTGCCGCGGCCGAGGTGCGCCGCCTGCGCAATGCGCTGCCCGGTCATGTGCTCCTCGTGCTCGATGGCGCCTACGCCGAATATGTGACGAGCGCCGATTACGAGGCCGGCATCGAGCTGGTTTCGGCGGGGCAGAACACCATCATGACGCGCACCTTCTCCAAGATTTACGGGCTGGCGGCGGCGCGCGTGGGCTGGGCTTATGCGCCGGCGCCGGTGGCTTACGCGCTGAACCAAATCCGCAGCCCGTTCAATCTCGCCGGGCCGTCGATGGCGGCCGCGGTTGCGGGGCTGGCGGACAAAGCGCATGTCGGGCGGGCACAGGCGCACAATGAGCTATGGCGCGCAAAGGTCACGCACGAACTGCGCGAGATGGGCTACGATGTACCTGAAAGCGCTGCGAATTTCGTGCTGATCCCGTTCGGCACCGAGCCCGGCCATACCGCGCAGGACGCCGACGATTATCTCGTCTCCAAGCGCATCGTCACCCGCCAGCTCGGCGCCTATAAGCTGCCGGGCGCGCTGCGCATGACCATCGGCCTCGAACAGGAGAACCGCGCCACCCTCGATGCACTCCGCGAATTCACAAGCCGCTGACCATGCCGTGTCGTTCCGCAGACGCCGCAATGTCATTCCCGCGAAGGCGGGAATCCAGTAATCGAGACGATAAAAAATGAACACAAGGCAAGCCATAGCGTGGTGTTTACTGGGTCCCCGCCTTCGCGGGGACGACACCCGGACCGGCAAACAATGACCGAACCCATGTTTCAAAAGGTAGCGCTGATCGGCATCGGCCTGATCGGCTCGTCGCTCTCCCACGCGATGCGGCGGGCGAACCTTGCGGGCGCGATTACGGCCGCCGCCCGCACCGAGGCGACACGCGCCACCGCGCGGCGGCTCGAGCTTGCGGACGAGGTGTTCGAGCACGCCGCGGACGCGGTTCGCGGCGCGGATCTCGTCATTCTCTGCACGCCGGTCGGCACGTTCGGCGCGCTCGCCGCAGAGATCGCGCCGCACCTCGAACCGGGCGCCATCCTTACCGACGCCGGCTCGGTGAAAACCGCCGTTGTGCGCGATATTGGCCCGCATGTGCCGGAAGGCGTGCACTTCATCCCCGGCCACCCCATCGCCGGCACCGAGTTCTCCGGCCCGGAATCGGGCTTTGCCGAGCTGTTCGACGGGCGCTGGACCATCCTCACCCCGCTGCCCGGCACAGATGAAAGCGCAGTGGCAAAGCTGAAGGCATTCTGGGAAGCCTGCGGCGCGCAGGTCGAGATCATGACGCCTGAGCATCACGATCTGGTGCTCGCCGTCACCTCGCATGTGCCGCATCTCATCGCCTACAACATCGTAGGCACGGTCCACGACCTGGAGCGCGTGACCGAGAAGGAGGTCATCAAATTCTCGGCCTCGGGCTTCCGCGATTTCACCCGTATCGCGGCCTCGGACCCAACCATGTGGCGCGATATCTTCATGAACAACAAGGAGGCGGTGCTCGAAATCCTGGGCCGTTTCACCGAGGACCTTGCGAGCCTGCAGAAAGCCATCCGCTGGGGCGATGGCGATACGCTGTTCAACCTCTTCACGCGGACGCGCGCAATCCGGCGCGGCATTATCGACGCAGGGCAAGAGACGCCGGCACCGGACTTCGGCCGCAAGATCCCGGGCGCCAAGCCCGCGCGGAAGAAAACGGCATAGGGAACAGTGGATCTCTGGGTTTTCGCTTATGGCTCGCTCATGTGGCGGCCGGATTTCCGCTACGGGGAAGCCTCGCACGCGATCCTCGAAGGCGCCCACCGGGCGCTTTGCGTCTATTCGGTCGTGCATCGCGGCGTTCCAACCGCGCCTGGGCTGGTGCTCGGGCTCGACAAAGGCGGCCGCTGCGAAGGCATGGCGTTCCGCGTGCCGGCGCCGCTCGTGAAAGAGACGCGGGGCTATCTGCACCGCCGCGAGAACGTGACCAATACTTACGCTGCGTTGATGAAACCGGTGAAGCTGCTGGACGGCAGCCACCGGAGCGTACCGGCGCTGTGCTTCCTCGTGAACCGGTATCATCCGCAATATGCGGGCGATCTTCCCATCGAAAGGCAAGCGCACCTCGTCCGGCGCAGCGCCGGCGCCTCAGGCGCGAACATCGATTACGTCGTCAACACCGTCGAGCACTTGCGCACGCTCGGCGTGCACGACAACCGGCTTGAGCCATTGATGGCGGTGCTCGGCCATAGCCTTGTGAAAGCGAAATGCCGCGAGCCGCAAGGTTGAACGATTTCCACTCCGCAGCATATTACGGGCATATAAGCATCATTCCGGAAAGCGGACTTGCGGTTTTCGGGTGAAATAACGCGAAAACAAAGACTCAAAAAGCGGAGTGCGCACATGCTCGATAGCACAACAGCCCGTGACCGGATTATAGCGGCTGCGCTGCGGCTGGCGGAAACGCGCGGCTGGCGCGAGCTGAGCCTCGGCGAGATCGCGGCCGCCGCGGACATTCCGCTTGCGGAGATGCGCCGGGAATTTCAGAGCAAGGGCCAGATCCTGGCGGCTTTCTCGCGCGCGGTGGACCAGGCCGTGCTCGAAAAATTCGCAAAGCCCGGCGCCGATGTGCCGCGCGACCGTCTGTTCGATGTGCTGATTACCCGCTTCGAGATCATGCAGCCCTATAAGCCCGCGATGCGCCGTATCCGCGACGATCTGGGATTAAGCTTCGGCGAGGCGCTCGCACAGCTTCGACCCGCGCTCAAATCGCAATATTGGATGCTAGCTGCGGCCGGTATCAACGGCGAGGGAGGGCGCGGGCTGCTCCGCGTGCAAGGCTTGCTTGCGATCTATGCCCGCGTGTTTCCGGTCTGGCTCAGCGATGACGATCCAGGCCTCGCACGCACCATGGCGGCGCTGGACCGGCGCTTGCGGCGGGGCGAGTCGGTGCTGCGGGGGATCGAGCGCATTCGCGAGGGTTGCGGAAGCTTCGCGCGCGCGGTTCGCGGGCGGACGGAGCAAGCCGCGGAACCGGCTCCGGCTCAAACGGACGCACCCGCGCCACCCGCCGGGCCGCAGCAGATTTGATGGGCGCCTGCTTACCCGTCTTCGCGATTTGAGCGCTCCATTGAGGCATAAGGTGCGCGTTTAGTAAGGTTTAAGACTTTAGGCAGCAAGCTGGCTTAGTTAGGTTTCTGGGCAGGAAGTCATGCATATATCGCTGTACGAGATCGCCGTTTGGCTCATTATCGGCCTCATCGGGGGAACGCTCGCCGGTTTGATCGTTAAAGGCGACAAGCGCGGCTTCGGACTCCCAGCCAATCTTGGCCTGGGGCTTACCGGGGCGGTCATCGGAGGGCTTTTGTTCCGGCTCTTCGGCCTCTTCCCGAACCTCGATAAGATCTCGATCTCCCTGAGAGATGTCGTTTCCGCGTTCGCGGGCTCTATCTTGGTGCTGGGCCTTCTATGGCTGTGGCGCCGGCGGGCGGGCTAAGCCCTGTGGCTGGGGCCGGCCTCCCAGCAAACCCGCTGCGCATTTGCGCCGCCCGGTTGTCGCGGACTCCGCGGGAAAAGTTCATGAGGCGCAGAAAAAAAGCCTGCCTCAACGGCTGCTTAGCTGCTTTCAAACTTTAGCCGTGCCGGGTGCAGCGCATCGCGCCCCGCCAGCGCTAACTTAAGACCTGACCGTTGTGAGATCCGGCCATGATAATGGCCGGCCTATGCGCATGCGCGGGGATGAGGGCTGAGCCCGGAATACACGCTATTCAGCCGGTCAGCGCCCTGCGCGCCGGAGCTTGGGCGAATTGCGAAAAAGGGCGGCACAGGCGCGCCGCCCCTTTGAAATCCTATAGGTCTGCGAGCAGGCGCTCCGCGCTGCTTTCCTGCGCGGTCCCTGGCTTCTCCTCGACATGAAGCGCCTTCACAACGCCGTCGTCGAGCAGCATGGCGTAACGCTTGGAACGTATGCCGAAACCTATTGCGCCGCCGTCCATCTCAAGGCCG
>Ga0074046_10002165_pt1 | contig 17143 bp, 13 predicted proteins | sample BogForMeECP23OM3_FD_94441 | JGI IMG/M metagenome (GOLD analysis project Ga0074046, IMG submission 94441) | Bog forest soil microbial communities from Calvert Island, British Columbia, Canada - Bog Forest MetaG ECP23OM3 | ecosystem: Environmental > Terrestrial > Soil > Wetlands ... | reverse complement strand
TGAGCGCATGACCCGTGAGGATCCGAACGCCGCCATCACCGAGGCGGCACTCAAGGCCAAGAGCGAGCTCTGCGAGAGGGCGCTGGACATGTTTGTTTCGGCCTACGGCGCCGAGGCCGGCAATCTGGCACTGAAGATTCTGTCGGTGGGTGGGATCTACGTGGGCGGCGGCATCGCCCCACGCATTCTGGAAAAATTGAAGGACGGCACGTTTATGAAGGCCTTCACCGACAAGGGCCGCCTGAGCCAGTTGCTGGTGAATACGCCGGTGCGCGTGATTCTGGAGAGCCGCACGGCTCTGATCGGAGCGGCCGCCTACGCCGAAGCGCGCGCCGCAGAGCTGAGCGGCATTTCTCCGCGCGCAGGCAGCGTGAAGTTTTAGTCCGCGGCAAGGCCAACCAGAAGTCGAAAAGCGAACTATTCTCCCGCCGACGAATTTCGCATCAAAACTGCGCTGTCATCCTGAGCGGAGCGCGTTTGGGGCCCATGATTGCCACGCAATTATGGGGTAAGCGGAGTCGAAGGATCTGTGGTTGTTTCTAATTGAACTTCTTTAACACGACGCTATCGGCCCAGCGCAAAGTTGACATTGATGATCGTCTCCACTTCCACGGGCTCTCCGTTCAACAAATAGGGCAAGTATTCCCAGCGTTTCACTGCATCCAGAGCCGGCCCAGTCAGCAGGGGTGATGGCGAAGCGAGCACTTCCAGATCTTTGATCCGACCTCCCTTGTTAATGATCGCCGCCAGCACGACTTCCCCCTGCGCTCGCTCCATTTTAGCCACATCTGGGTATTCCGGCGTCACCTTCTTCACCAGGCGGCCTACAGCCACGCCTGCGGCTGGACCTTGTCCGCTGGCCACAGTAATCTCAGGGGCAGGGGACTCGAGGACCGCATCCGCAGCGGGTGTCATCGATGCGTCAGTCACGGATACGCCGTCGATCATGTCGACAGAGAGCGTAAACAGCCTTATTTTGCCCGCGAAAATGGTCACTTCACGCGGGATGTAATGGCTCTGCGTTTTCACGATTTGGCGGTACTCGGTAACCATTGTGTTCGAAACGGAAACCAACAGGGCGTGGCTCGAAGGATCAAAACAGTATTGGGAACCCACAGAAGATGACGGCGCTTGCGGTCTCCCATTTACCACCCATTGCAGAATGGCTACTACGCAAGGCATCGTTTGCCCGCCGACCGGCACATTCTGAACATCGAGACGATATCTCCCGGTGTCCAGCATCTCTTTGGATGGGAGCGGGTAGAAGACGCTATCGGCGATATTTCGCTCGAAGTACCTGAGCGGCTTTCCGCTTTCCTTGCGATAAACAGCTCCATCTGCCGTACGCCAATTGGTGCGCGCCGCATCGGCCCGCACCCAGCTGCTGCGATATTCCTTTGCAGAAATGTGCCAATACTCCCACATTCCCTTCTCCTCGGGTTTCCCATTCTCGTCATAAAGCTGATAGGTGGCTTTGATATGGAGAGGCTTGAAGCTGGGATCGGAAAAATCGTAGTAGGGCGCAGCAACATCGAGAATTGCGCGCGGATCTTTCGGCAAACCTTGCGGCGGAGCGGCTGTGGTCTGGGCGAGCCCCTGGAGACCTGCGACAAGGCAGAAAGCGAGCACAAGCTGTGAACGCATGGTGCGGACAGGTTAGCAGGGAATGTGAAACTGTGCCACCCGGCGAGGGACGGACGTCGGTGCGATGTGGGCCAGCCTTCGCGGCTGGCCTTTTTATTGCTGCTTTGCCCGCTTGCAGGCGGATTCTCGCGGGAGCACGCGCCGGTTTGCGGCTATCCTGAGGGCACATGGTCTTTGCCCACTCCATCGGCGGCCGGCGCTACACATTTGATAGCTTGCGCGAGCTTCTCGCCAAAGCTACGCCCCTGCGCAGCGGCGATGTGCTCGCCGGCGTGGCGGCTGCAAGCGCGGAGGAGCGCGTAGCGGCACAGTGTGCGCTGGCCGACCTGCCCCTCAAGCACTTTTGTGAAGAGCAGGTGGTGCCTTACGAAACGGACGAGGTAACGCGCCTGATTGTGGACACGCAGGACGCCGAGGCCTTCGCACCGGTGCAATCGCTCACGGTAGGCGAACTGCGCAACTGGCTCCTGAGCGACGAAGCAACGCCGCAGCAGATCGCCTCGCTCGCGCCGGGCCTGACGCCGGAGATGGCCGCGGCCGCGAGCAAGTTGATGCGCGTACAGGATCTGATTGCGGCGGCCAGAAAAATGCACGTGATCACGCGCTTTCGCACTACGGTGGGGTTGCCGGGCCGGTTGAGCGCGCGCCTGCAACCGAACCATCCCGCGGACGCGCCGCTGGGTATCGCGGCATCGATTCTGGATGGGCTGCTGATGGGTTCGGGCGACGCGGTGGTGGGCATCAATCCCGCGGGCGACAACGTCGCGACAACTTCGGAACTGCTGCGCATGATGGATGCTGTGCGCGAGCGCTTTCGCATCCCGATGCAGAGCTGCATGCTGGCGCACATTACCACGCAGATGGCGGCGCTCGAGCGCGGCGCGCCGGTGGATCTGCTGTTCCAGTCGATTGCTGGGACGGAAGCGGCGAACCGGAGCTTTGGCGTGAATCTCACACTGCTCGACGAAGCCAACCAGGCGGGCCGTGCGCTCGAACGCGGAGCGGTGTGCGCGGATGGGCAGGTGGGCACGAACGTGATGTACTTCGAGACCGGGCAGGGATCGGCGCTCTCGGCCAACGCGCATCACGGTACAGGTGGCCTGGGGGTCGACCAGCAAACGCTGGAGGCGCGCGCCTACGGCGTGGCGCGGCGCTTCAAACCGATGCTGGTCAATACAGTTGTGGGATTCATCGGGCCGGAGTATTTGTACGATGGCAAACAGATTGTGAGAGCTGGTCTGGAGGATCATTTCTGCGGCAAGTTGCTGGGGCTGCCCATGGGCTGCGATGTGTGCTACACCAACCACGCCGAGGCCGACCAGGACGACATGGATACGTTGCTGACCCTGCTGGGCGCGGCGGGCGTGAACTACATCATGGGCGTGCCCGGCGCCGACGATGTGATGTTGCACTACCAGAGCACGAGCTTTCACGACGCGCTCTATGTGCGGCGCGTACTGGGGCTCAAGCCGGCGCCGGAATTTGAGGCGTGGCTGGCGAGCGAGAATTTTGCGCGCCTGGCCGGCGAGGCGCAGCACCCGGAAAGGCTGCTGACAGCATGAGCGATGCGGCGCGTCCGCCTAGCGAAGCCGTCCCCCAATCGTCTCCAGACTCGAATTCTGGATGGGCCGCGCAATTGCGCGCGCTGACTCCGGCGCGCGTAGGCCTGGGCCGCACTGGCGTGAGCCTGGAAACCAGCGATCTGCTGGATTTCCAGCGCTGCCACGCACAGGCGCGCGACGCGGTGCATGCGCGCCTCGATAGCGCGTCGCTCGCAGCGGCGTTGGGAAATTTGACGGGCGGCGCAATTCTGCGCCTGCATTCGGCGGCCGCGGATCGTGTGACCTATTTGCAGCGGCCCGACCTGGGTCGCACGCTCGACGAACCGAGCCGCGCGCTGCTGGCCGAGCAGCCTGCGGGCGAAATGGACTTGGCTTTGGTTATCGCCGACGGGCTCTCCGCGCTCGCGGTCGAGCGGCATGCGCTGCCATTGCTCGCGGATCTATTGCCGCGCCTCCGAGAATTGCGGCTCGCGCCCATGTGCATTGTGGAGCAGGGGCGCGTGGCCATCGGCGATGAGATTGGCGCGGCGCTGCATGCGGAAATCGCGGTGGTGCTGATCGGCGAGCGGCCGGGACTGAGCTCGCCGGACTCGCTGGGCGCCTACATCACCTGGAATCCCAAACCAGGACGCACCGACGCCGAGCGCAATTGCATCTCGAATATCCGCCCCGAAGGTCTCAGTTATGCGCAGGCCGCGGCGCAACTCGGGTTTATTCTTGCTGCAGCGCGCCGGCTACGATTAACGGGCGTAGCGCTCAAAATTCAGGCACCGCCGCGCGTGGGGCAGGCCCCGCGCACGAAGGAGATCGATTCCTGATGCGATGGCTCGGTAGGTGGATTCTTCGCGTGCTTGCCGCATTTGTGGTCGTGGTGCTTGTGTCTTTTGCAATCGACTGGGTGTTGTATGTCCTGCAAGGGTCGCCGCAGTCCAGCGTCACAGTGAGTCGATTCATGTCGGTTCCGCTCAAAGGACAAAAAACGGAGTATGACTTTCTTGGAACCGCAAACGTTGCCTGCGATCTCGCGCTGTTTCCTCACGGCGGAGAAACCCCGTGCTGGTACCTCAAGAGCCACTCCAATCAATGGGAGAATGTGGCCACGCCGCAGTATTAGAGCCGCTCCATCACGGCTATACCCATTTGCGGTGCCCCCGGTCCCTCGCTTTTGGGGACCGGAGATGACGGCAGCACAAACGCCGGCCACACCTATTTTGGAATCGCTCCAAGCAATACAGGTCACGAGCCGTCGCGCGCGCCAGCGCCGTAAACATGAGTAGGTGATGGAAGTCACGCCAGGAAAATCAGCAATGCGGCTAGGATCGAAGAGTATTTTCCCCATCGATCATGTATAGCCGCACACAAAACGAAAACGGCAGCTACAACTCCCGCTGCCTCGACTGCTTTATGACCATCGCTTCCTGCGTCGAGACGGAGAAAGAGCTCGACGTGCGCGAGGCGCATCATATGTGCCCGGAAAAAGCGCTGGCGCAATTGCTGGCGCAGGACAGAGCAGCGGCCGCGCACACAGCGCGCAACTGACGCGAAATTCCAGCCCCACCGTTACCTCACTGCTGCTGCGCCCGCAGCTGCGCGATCTCTCGCTCTAATTCCGGGTCCGGCCTCAGCCGGTCGGCCTCTTCCAGGTGATGCAGCGCGTCGGGCAGGCGGCCGGGGATGCCGGAGAGCGCCACGCCCAGGTTCAACTGCGCGTCGGCGAAATCCGGCCTCAGTCGAACCGCGGCTTCGAAGTGGGCAATGGCTTCGTGCTGGCGCTCGGGGAAACTGGAGAGCGCGACGCCCAGGTTGTTTTCGGCATCGGCATCGTTGGGATCGTTCCGCAATGCGAATGCAAATTCTGTAATGGCGCCGTAGGCATCGCCGGCCTTGAGCAGTGCGATGCCGCGGCTGCGGTGCGTTTCTGCCGAGCCGCCGGCCTGGGCCGCGGCCAAATTGCGGCGCGCTTCGTCGTAGCCGGGATCAAGCCGCAGCGCTGTCTGGAATTCGGCGATCGCTTCGGGCAGGCGACCGGCCTCGGCCAGCGCACTCCCCAGATTGTTGTGCGGGATAGGCGCATTTGGTGCCAGCAGAAGGGCCTCCTCGAATTGCGCGATGGCTTCACGCAGGTGGCCAGTCCTGGCCAGCGCGCTCCCGAGGTCGGTATGCGCAGGCGCGGAGTCGGGATCAATGCGCACCGCGGCTTCGAGATATGGAAGCGCTTCTTGCAGGCGCCCCGGCGAGACCATGAGGTAATTGCCCAGGTTGTGAAAGGCCACGGAATTATCTTCTGTGACCGCGAGCGCGTGCAGGAACAACGTCTCGCTGTTGCGCCAATACCCGACCTGAACCCAGGTGAGCGCAGCGCAAGCCACGCATGCCGCTGCGGCCAGAGGGACCGCCAGCACCTTAGCTTGCCACCTTTTTAAAATCTCCGCTGCGCCCCACACCAGCATGATCAGAAGGCCCACCATGGGAATGTACATGTAACGGTCGGCGCGGGCCTGTCCACCCACTTGCACCAGCCCGATGACGGGAAGAAGCGTGATCGCGAACCAGCCCCAACCCGTCAACAGGTAGGGCGCACGGCGGCGCAGCACGATGACGCCGACGGTGACGGCGGCCAACAGAAACCCCGCCGCGAGAATCGGCAAAAAATCGAAGCTGCGCGGATAAGGATAAAAAACCGCCAGCCTCGTCGGCCAGAAAGTCTTGACGATATAGAGCGCGCAGGAAAGCGTCGCGTTTGCCAGGCGGGTTCCGAGCGGAAGTGCTTTCACCGCGCCGGCATGTTCCTGCACCATGTAAGTGATGGCGGCGGCGACGCCTGAAAGCGCAAGCAGCGGAAGTTTTTCCCAAATGGCCTTGCGCCAATGCTGCCGAAGACGCGCGAGCGGCCAATAATCCAGCAACAGCAGGACGAATGGCAGCGTAACCACCATCGGCTTGGCCAACAGCCCCAGGCACAAGCCCGAAGCTACCGCCAGATATCGGCCCCAGCCCGGGCGCTCGGCATATCGAACATAGGCCCACAAGGTGAGAAACCAGAAGCAGGCGCTGAGCACGTCTTTGCGCTCGGCCACCCAGGCCACCGACTCCACATGCAGCGGGTGCAACGCAAAGATGAACGCCACCAGCGCGCAGCGCCAGCGTGTATGCGTCGCGCGCTGAAGAAACATGCACAACAGGATGGCCGCCAACGCGTGCAGCAGGACGTTGTGCAGGTGGTGCCAGCCGCTTTCGAAGCCGAAGAACTGGGCGTCGAGCATGTGCGATACCCAGGTCACCGGAAACCAGTTGGCAGCGTCGTGCGAAGTCAGCGCCCATTCCAGCCCCTGCGCGGTGAGCCCCTGCCGGACGTGCACATTTCCGGTGGTGTAATCAGGATCGTCGTAATTGACGAAGTCGAAGTGGCGAACCTGCGCGTAAACCGCGAAAGTCGCCAGGAGCAGCGCCAGATAAATCAGCGGGTCGAGACGCCAGCCGGCGAAGACGTGCGGCTTGCGCGCTTGCGCGGGTGGCTTTTGCGATTGCGCGGGCGGCTTGGCTTTGGGCTTGGGCACGGAAAGATCATTCTATCGATACGTGAAGGCAGACGCCGGAATCAGCGTCGACTCGCCTGGAACCGGCTCTGTTCGCGAGTTTGCACGGAACTCGTACCCGGCATGAAAAGGCCAGCCACTGCGTGTTGCAATGGCCGGCCCATGAATGCAAAACCGATCAAGAGGTTGTTGCACCGCGACCCTGCGAGAGTCGCGGTGCGGGTTGGGTTAGAAGCGCAGAATACCTGCGAGCTGCAGTGACCGGCCGCCGCCGATGCTGTTGACGATTCCGGCGCCGCTGCCGACCGTGCCCGTCACCTGCCCATAGGTTGAAGTGTTGTTGAGGCTGCCGCCCGGGTTGCCGAACTGCGGCGAGTTCGAGAGTTGGAATGCATCGCAGCGGAAGTCGAACGTCCAGTTTTCGTGCAGGGCGAAGGTCTTGAACAGCGATGCGTTGTTCTGAATGTAGCTCGGTCCGCGGTACGCGTTCCTGGCGACGTTGCCGATGCTGGTCCCGTACACCAGGGGGCACGGGGTTCCCTGAATGCCAGGGCAACCGGTCGGCTGGGAGAATGACGTGGGGTCGAACCAGTTGTTTCCGGCGCCAATGCCGTGCAGCTTGTGCATACCGCCCGTGACGTTCGCCACTTGCGTTTCGCCGGAGGTGTTAATGGTATTGAGGCCGTTCGCGGTCACGGTGAAGGGCGTACCGGAGTAGGCGGAAACCACCCCGGAGAGCTGCCAGCCGCCGAGGATGGAGGCAACCGCGCCGGTGTTCAACCACTTCTGGTGCGGCCCGAAGGGCAGAATCCAGGTGACGCTTTCCTCAAAGTTGAACCTGTGGTCAAAGTCAGTCGTCGCATAGCTGTGGCGCTGATCGAGCCAGAAGTAGACGCCGCCGTCATCATCGCCGCCCGTCGCGTAATCCAGGCCATGGCCCCAGGTGAACGAGGTGGTTACGCCGAGATCTCCGGTGAAGTGACGGTTCAACTGGGCCTGCAGTGAACTGTAGTTCGAAGAATAGCCTAAAAAGTCCTCCGTGACGGAAGCGGTCTTTCCAAAGGCTACTGCCAGGGGATATCCCTGCGGCATGCTGCAATTAACTGCGTTAATAGCAGGCGTGCAAAGTGAGCCCAGGTTGAGCGCAGGAGCCAGGTTGATGTTCTGGCCAACGCCCTGATGCGAGCCGTGATTGCCCACATAGCTCAACTGCGCGTTCCACTGCCACGGCAGGGCCTGCTGGACCGCGATATTCCACGAATCCACGTAGGGGTTGTGGTAATTGAGCGGGATGTAGAACTCCGACTGGGCGAGGAGCGCCCCAGTGGCGTTGATGATGCCGTTTGAGGGAATGGTGACCGCCACGGGCGCCGGGAATCCGCACGAATAGGTGAAATACGTTTGCACGCTGGAGCATGCGACTGTGCTGGTGCCGAGCGTCGCGGGCATGTACGAGTTGGCTGCGTTGTAGCCGTTGTTGGCGCGGACAGGATAGTTGTACGCGTAGGTGTTGTCCTCATACGGCGTATAGCTGATGCCGAAGCCGCCGCGAACCACGGTCTGCTCGCTGACGCGATAGGCAAAGCCCACGCGCGGCGCAAAGTAGTCGTACTTTGTGTTCATTCCCAGGTTGTTGGCATTGCCGCCCACTCCGGCAATCACGAGTGTATTGTTGGTCGGGTTGTAGTTGGAGAATCCCTGCGCGGTTCCGGGAGTGGCCGGAGGATAAAGCTCCCAGCGCAGGCCAAGGTCCAGGGTCAGTTTGGGCGTAACCTGCCACTTGTCGCCGCCGAAGGCGAAGATCCACCACTGTTGGTAGCGCGGGAAATAGGTGTTGATGTCGCGGCCCACCGTGCTGGGCACATCGAGCAGGAGGCTGGCCATCTGGTTGCCGATATTGGTAGTCGTGCCGCACCCATTGCAGTTGGTGGTGGACTCAGAGAACGTGATGGAGCCGCGCGCGCTGTAGGTCTGGTCCTGCAATAGGTTGTCGTGAAGGCGCCGCACGTCGACGCCGAACTTGAACGTGTGGTTGCGCCAGATTTTGGTCCAGTGGTTCACGGCATCGACGTTGGTCTCGCCGCGCACCCAGGGCAGCGACGCAGAGTAGCCGATGAGCGGGTTGGAGTTGAAGTCGCCCATGTTGATGGCGACCTGGCCGCTGGTGAACTGGCTGATGTTGACGCCGGGAATGCCGATGCTGGTGGCATCGGTGACGCCGTAGTCGGTGGGTAGAGCGGCGTTGCCGTAGTGGGCCACGCCGAAGCGCGCTTCGGTGAGCAGGGTGCTGGAAAACGCGCGGTCGTAATTGATGCCTGTGCTGTACACATGCTGCGTGCCCGTGCCCTCGAATGCGCTATTCGCAGGACCGCCTCCCGCGGGCCCCCACATCGGCGCCTGCAACGTGGTCACGTCCTCGCGCTCGTAGCGGTAGCTCAGGTGGTCCTTGGGAGTGACCTGATAATCGATCTTGGCGTCGTAGCGGTTGGTGTTTTTCTGGAAGGACAGGTTGGGAGACGCGTAGTCGTTGACGACCGAGCTGGTAGCCCAGGTGGACGAGTTCCCGTGGTTAGGTGGCTGCAAGAGTTTCATCAGCTTGATGGCGACGGGATCCGCGTAGGTGGAGATGGGGGCGCCGGCGACGATGCCCTCGGCCGTTGCGGCGGCTGCCGTGCACGGAATCTGATTGTCGGGATAAGCAGTGCGGAGCTGGCCGGAGGAGTTGCCCGTGGCGGGATCGTAGATCTGGCCCTTGGTGCCGCTGATCGCGCCGCTCAGGTCGATAAACTGGCCAGCGCCTACGAGTGGCGCGTAGGACGAGTTTTGGCAGGTGTACCAGGTGGGCGAGGGAATCGTGATCGTATAGGTGTTCGCTTCGTGATCGGGAGAGCGGAAGAAGTCGCCATAGAAGAACAGCTTGTCTTTCTTGATGGGGCCGCCCACAGCGCCGCCGAAGTAGTTGTAGGCGACGTGGCCTACGCCAGCTGCGAAGTAGGAGCGTGCATCCATGTCGTTGTTTTGCACGTACTCGTCGGCCTGACCGTGAAATGCGTTGGTGCCGGACTTGAGGATCACGTTGGCCACTGTGCCGACCGCGCGGCCCAGCTCAGGCTCATAATTTGAGGTGGACACGTCGACGGTTTCGATGGCCTGCTCCGGTGGAATCATGATCTGCAGCAAGCCAGTCCGCTCGTCGTCATCGATGCCTTCAATCTGATAGCTGTTGCCCACACGGGGCTGGCCGTTAACTTCAGTCTGGATGGAGCTGGCCGCATTAAAGAACTGCGAATGCTCGAAGATCGGCGGACCCACACCCGGAGCCAGGGTGAGCAGCGACTGGAAGTTCTGGTTCACCATGACCGGCAGGTCTTGGAGAGTCTGAGTCTCAAGGTTTGTGCTCACGTCGGCGCGGTCGGTCTCCATGATGGGAGGCGCCCCGGTAACGGTCACCGTCTCCGTAACGGCGCCCGGCTGCAGCGCAATGTCCACGCGGGTGGTAGTGTTAACCGCCACATCGACGCCGGCCCGGACTTCCTTCTTGAAACCCTTCGATGTAACCGTCACCGAATAGGTCCCGGGGGTGAGGTCGGGAAACGTATAGTTGCCGCTTTCGTTGGTGGTATCGGTATGAGTGATTCCCGTAGCGGTCTCGGTAATGAGCACCATTGCCTTGGGAACAATGGCGCCGGAGTTATCGGTCACCGTTCCTACGAGAGTGGCGCTTACCGCCTGACCCCATAGCACCTGCGAGCATCCCAGCAGGAGCAGGAAAATCGATCCAAGAATCGGCCTGAGTAGTCTGCGTTGCATCATTTAATCCTCCGTTAGTGAACATCATTGAGTTCGTTGTTCTGTTTAAACCCGCTCTCGGAACAAATGCCCCGGCTGCACGACTGGCGGTCGAAGGCTTGCCCCAACAGCCTGATTCTCAGTGGCGGCTGTCTACTCTTCGTGCGGTCATTCCGGGACGAAAAAACCCGGGAATCGGCATGCTGCAAGAGCAGGGAAACACGCACGCGCATCCCCTAGCCCCAGCAACGCACACCAACCCCTTTCCTTCCTGGAAGGTTTCGAACAGCACACCTCTGCGCTTTTTCATGCCGCGCCATTCTAAGCTGATGGCATTGCTTTGCAAGGGTGCTACCGTATGTTACAAACCATTTATGGTGAAATAGATACGGTCTTCTTACTGAAAATAAAGGTCTTACAAAAAAGGGACGACGTTTACCAATCCGCTTACATCAAGAGCGAAAACGGCATGAATTCTCCGTGACAACGCTCTGCAAAGTGAGGTATGCTACGCCCTGCTGGAAGGCTATTATGGCGCAAGCATCTGGAAACGGGCACACGACGACACAGTGGATCCCGACCACGGCGGAAGAACGGGAAATCGTACTGCAGGAGCTGGAGGCAATCCTTTCCAGCTACCATTTCCGGGGCAGCAAGCGCTACCCGGCCCTGCTGCGCTACGTGGTGGACGCCGCCCTCGAAAACCGCATCGGCGATTTGAAGGAGCGGACGCTGGGCGCGGAGGTCTTCGGCCGCGATCCGGGTTACGACACAAATGCCGATCCGGTGGTCCGCGTAAGCGCGGGCGAGGTAAGAAAGCGGATCGCCCAGTACTACCACGAAAACGGCAATTCCTCGCGGGTGCAGATCGAGCTTCCTCTTGGCTCCTATGCTCCCGAATTTTTGCTACGCGGGCCGGACGCCGCCGACGCAGGTACATATCTGGAACGATTGACCTCCCTGGAGAGCGCCACGCGCCAACGCCGGGTCTGGATTCGCGCCATTCTCTTCGGTTTGGCTGGTCTGTTGCTGGTGGGCGCCGCAATTGCGGGGTATCTCTACCACGAGGCCTCATCGAGCGGCGAGGCTGCCACGTTGAAACTCTGGAGTTCCCTGTTCAACGCGCCGCGGCCGGTACTGATCGTGCTGGGTACCACTCACCCCAGCAACATGCGTCCGCTCTCGCAGGAAACCACGTTCAGCGACCACGTCACGAATCCCTATCACCACGTCTCTGTCTCCGTCGCTATAGCGCTGGCTCATCTCTCAGGCGTTCTCGAAAATCACAAGAAGCCCTACGATGTGAAGGAGTCGCCCGAAACTGACCTGGCTGACATTCGTTCTCGTCCCATCGTCCTGGTGGGTGCGATCAATAATGACTGGACAATGCGCCTCGTGGCGCCGCTCAGATTTCACTTCACGTTTCAGACAAACGGAGTGGACAGCATCGACGATGCGACAAATCCCCGGTCGACGGGCTGGATTCTGGACAGTTCCGCACCCTACGTTTCCATCATCACCGACTACGCCATTGTGGCGCGCTTTCACGACCCCACCACGGAGGGGCCCGTGCTGGTGATTGCGGGATTGGGACCTTATGGAACTGAGGCCGCGAGCGAGTTTGTGCAGTCGCCGCAATATCTCGAGGAGCTTGCGGCGAAATTGCCGCGTGGCTGGGAGAACAAGAATCTGGAAGTGGTGCTTAAGACGAACATAATCGGCGCTAAGGCGGGCCCGCCTGTTCTTGTCACCACCTATACCTGGTAAACCCCTACCTGGCAGATCGCGAAGATTCCATCAAACAAATCGAATCGCCCCGGTGCTTCAAGAACATGAGGCTCTATCTGTGCTCGGGGCCTGTCTCAAGGAAGACAAAGGCGTTGCCGTCGGGATCGCGGACGAAGATGAGCTTTCCGTTGCGTTCGGGGTTCACTCCCGCTTCTCTCAATGCATCGGCGGCTTTGCGCGCGTCGGGCACAGGAAACAGAAACTCCGGCTGGGCGCCGGGCTGCGCGGCGCGCAACTCCAGAACCATGCCGGGAGCGCCAGGCGCGGTGAGGCGCACATTGCCGTTCACCGCCTGCGCTTCGAATCCAAGATCGCTGTAAAACTCCTTTTCCGCCGCACCTTCTTTCACTGCCAGGTCGATGCCCATCAGTTCGGCGGAAACGCGGTTGGCGCCCAGGTGCTGGCCCCGGTCAAGAGTGTGCCGCGAACCCGGCATGTATTGTGTAAACTCGGTCACGCGGCCCTCCGGGTCGTTCGTGGAAGAGATCAGGTTGCCGGCCGCCGCCTTGCGCACCGGCGCAACCTTGAGCCCGGTGGAGTCGTAGTACTTGATCAGAGCGTTCAGATCGCCCGCTTCGAAGCAGACGTGCATCCAGCCCAGCGGCTGCTGGGGATCCGTTCGCGGATAGAGCTCGATGAACTGGCGGTCGTTGATCTTGACGAAGACTTCCGTGGTCTTGCCGGCGTTGGTCATGGCGAAGGACTCTTCGTAGCCGAGCTTGCCGAGAAACGCAATTTCGCGATCGAGGTCGCCGACGCGGAAGGCGATGTGCGCGATTCCGGTGATACCGGCATCGGGCGCGGGGGGCTGCGCCATGGCGAGGACCGAAAGCCCGCATGCCAGCACCGGAAGGACAATCCAACGATTCCTCATCTGAGTCTCCTCAAGATTGTGAGACGTGCGGGGCAGGTGCCCCGGAACTTACCTTGTCGAAGGGGCCCGATTTTGCAACCGGGATACCGGCAATATCGAAAACGCCGGCCCAGTCTACGCATAATCCTGGCGATAGGGCGTAAAAACGTCGAGCACTTCAGAGGCTACGAGCGCCGCGGCTTCGTGCTCCACGCCGCCCTCGACCGCAATGCTGTCGCCGGCGCGCATCTCCCAGCAGTTGCCCTCGGCCTCGAAACGGATATGACCGCGCGTCACATAAATCATTTGATGATGGGGATGACTATGACGCGCGCCTTTCCAGCCCTTCTCAAAGGTGTGACGCACCAGCATAAGATGTGGGTTGTACGCCAGCACCTGGCGTAACATGCCCGGTTCGGGCGTAGTAACTTTCGTAGCATCGCTAGCCGTGTAAATGACTGCTGATTCTTGCATCGCTTTTTCCTCGTAAGAGATCCGGCCATAAAATACTACGACGTTGCCCCATCCTTTTCCGCGTTTTCTGCGAAAAAGGGTGGGAAAGTGTGACAGTGCTCATGGGCCGGCGAGCATTCTGTTCCCTGTTCCCTATTCCCTGTTCCCTGTCTTTTCACCGGTTCAGCCATCCGCCGTCGACCACCAGTATATGGCCGTGCATATAATCGCTCGCTCGGGAAGCAAGAAAGACCGCGGCGCCTGCGAGGTCTTCAGGATGGCCCCAGCGTCCGGCCGGAATGCGATCGAGAATCTGTCGCGCACGCTCGGGATTCTTGCGCAGGGCTTCGGTGTTGTCGGTATCCATGTACCCGGGTGCGATGGCGTTGACGTTCACGCCTTTTGACGCCCATTCATTCGCAAAAGCTTTGGTCAGCTGACCCACGCCGCCTTTCGCCGCAGCATAAGCGGGCACCAGAATGCCGCCCTGAAAAGTCAACAGCGAGGCGATGTTAATGATTTTTCCCGAACCCTGCTTGAGCATGTGCCGGCCCGCGTGTTGCGTGAGGCGAAAGACGCTGGTGAGATTCACGTCAATCACCGCCAGCCAGTCCTCTTCGGAGTATTCGGCGGCGGGAGCGCGGCGAATAATGCCCGCGTTGTTGACGAGAATATCGATAGTCCCGAAATGCCGAACAGCCTCTTCCACCAGGCGCGCGCAGACAGCAGCATCGCCAACGTCGCCCACCAGCGCGATCGCCTTCGCACCGGCGGCCTCGATCTTATGCTGCGTAGCTTTGGGTGCCGTGCCGGATCCGTGCACTGCGACATTGGCGCCGGCCTGCGCCAGGGCAATGGCGATGGCCGCCCCCAAACCGCGCGATGAGCCGGTGACCAGAGCGGTTTTGCCTTTGAGATTGAATTTGTCGAGGATCATTTTTTTGAAGGGCCGGATTTCAGGTTTCCGGGCCCGGAGATCAAGGGAATGCGATCCCAGACCACTGCGCCTCCATCCTTATTATGTCCGACCGTGGCGGGTCGTGGTCACAGTTTGCGCGTCAGCGCCCAGCGAGCAGTCCGCGCACTTGGCTCTCCATTACTTTCACGTCGGTTTCGCCTTGGAAGCGCGCGCGAATCACGCCCTGGCGATCGATAAGAAGCGAGAGCGGCAGGCCCAGGACGCCTCCGTAGCGCAGGCCGAGGTGCGCATCGCCCATGGCTACGGGATAATCGAGTTTGAGCCGCTGGACCAACTTGCGCGCCACCGCGGCATCGTCGTCCATAGAGATGCCAATAACCTGCAATCCCTGCGCCCCATACTGCCGCTGCCATGCGGCGAAGATCGGCATCTCCACTTGGCAGGGCGCGCACCATGTGGCCCAGAAATTGAGCAACACGACCTTGCCGCGAAAGCCAGCGAGATGTAACGCATGGCCATGGAGATCCTGACGCGTGAAATCCGGCGCCTGCTTGTTGCGCAGATTCTGCGCAGGAGGCGCGGATTGCGCCCTTGCAACCGCAATCGATGCCGCGAGGCACGCGATGAGAAGCACGTTGCAGATGGCGATGGCAGCGCGGATCACTTTCGATGCTGCGCGGGGCGAAGTCGACGCGGCGCGGCGCGCTCTAGTGTGCACTCTCAACCGGAAACCCCTTGTTGACCCAGTCGGCGCCAAAGTTGTCGGCCAGATAGAGGACCTTCACGTGCGTGAATCCCATGTCGAGCAGCAGCTTGTAGGCTGGCCCCACGTTAGGACAGCGGTTCCACGGACAACAGCCGCAATAGAGGACGATGAAGGTCCCGCGCGGCAGCGAGGCCACGCGATTACGCAGAACTTGCGCGCCGGCATCCTGCGAGCCCGGCCCCGCATACTCGGCGCGCGGAATGTGCGCTTCAGCAAACAACACGCGCGAGCCCACCTGCAGGACGAGCGGCTTTTCCGCGGTCGGCGTTTGCAGCAGGCGGTTCAACTCCTCCGGCTGAAGCAGCACGGAAGTGGGAATGGACGACGCGCTCGACGGCAACGGCGCGGCCCACTGGCCCGCGGCGCACAGCCGGCCCGGAATAACACACAACAACATGAGAACGGCGAAGAAGCTGGCCGCTTCACCCCGACCCAATCGCATAAGGATTCTCCGCATCCAGTGTAATGCGGGAAAAAAGCAAGCAGAGCCGGCGAAGCGGAAAGTACGGCGGCCGAGGCCAGCAAAAAGCCCCCCAAAATTGAAAACGCCAGAGACCGAAGCCTCTGGCGTTTCAATCTTGATCACTCGCAGTACAGTCGGTGTTGCGTCCTCCGGCTACCCCAGTGGCCGCCCTCCAGCTTTCGCTGGCGCTGCTACCTCTGGCTGCGCTGGCTTTCAGAACTCCGACTTGCGTCGGCGCCCTGCACTCCAGCTCGACCGGTGGCCAACCTTCCGGCTCGGATCGGTTTCGTGTCTTCGGCTCGACCGGCTGCAAACCTCCGACTCGCATCGGCTGTTCCGCACTTCCGCTCGACCTTCGGCGATCCATCAAGCTTGCGCCTGACGATCCTCGTTCCATCCAGCTTGCGCCGTATGGCCCTTCCTCCGGCTAGGCCGACAACCTACCTCCGATTCGCATCGGTGCCGTTCTTTGGCTCGGCTGGCGGCTTCATCCGGCTTGCGCCGCATGCTGCCCCTGCCCCCCGGCTGGCTCCGCCTCCAGTTTGCACCGGCTGCTTCACCCTCCGCCTTCACCGGCCGTGAACCTCTCGGCTTGCGCCTCGTGGCTCCTTCTCCGGCTGAGCCTCTGATGCACTCCTTGTTTCAACCGAACCTTGCATCGCCGGCGAAGCCGTCGATGAGTATTCCGTTTCCACCGGCCCTTGCATCTTCCGGAATCTTCCAGCTTAACAACTTCCGACTTGCGTCGGCTTTTGCATCTTCTGGTGCGTCCAGTGATCCCTCTGCGGCTTGCGCCTCAGGTTTCACCCTCTGTCCGGGCTGACGGCCATCCTCCGGTTCTCACCGGCTGTTCGCTCCGTCAACCTGTGCTGGCGATCAACTTCCGGCTTGCGCCGGCTGTTTCTTCTTCCAGCCTTCCGGCAACCAACTCCGATACCCTAACGGGTCATCAGTTAAAGAGACACTACGTCCGTTCAATCTGTGGAAGCAAGTGCAAAAATCAAGTAAATTTGTGGATATCACCAAGGTTGGTGCATTGTTGCGATTATTGCGTGTCACGGACGGAATTTGCTGCAGAAATGTGCCGATTTGACCAGCAATCATCCAGCAAAAAGCTGCTCTCAATCTCCAACAAAGAAACCCTCCCGGCGCGAGAGGCAGCGTTTTGCATCGATCGCAGTGCAATCACGTGCGAGTGTCCTCAGCCGTCATTTCATTCAACCAACGCGCGATCATCCTGAACAGTCAAAAATCAGATGTCATCCTGAGCAGTCAAAACTCGGGTGCCATCCTGAGCAGTCAAAAATCGAATGTCATCCTGAGCGAGTCCCGGCGTGCCGGGACGAGTCGAAGGATCTGCGTTTCTTTTG
>Ga0074046_10002164_pt1 | contig 17146 bp, 20 predicted proteins | sample BogForMeECP23OM3_FD_94441 | JGI IMG/M metagenome (GOLD analysis project Ga0074046, IMG submission 94441) | Bog forest soil microbial communities from Calvert Island, British Columbia, Canada - Bog Forest MetaG ECP23OM3 | ecosystem: Environmental > Terrestrial > Soil > Wetlands ... | reverse complement strand
TGATTTCGAAAGACGTACTGCCATTACCAACGATGATGCCGGCCCGCAGTTCGACCAGAGGCGGCCCAAATTTTCGCAACACCGCGCCCGTTTCGTGCCGGCTCTTGAGATGCGCTGAAACCGTGGCTCCAGTCCCCGCCAGTCCACCGAGGTAGATCACACGCCGCACCCCGCACTGCTTCGCTGCTATGGCGAAGTTGTGGGCGGCCTGCCGGTCCCGCAATTCAAACCCTTCAACTCGCCCGGACATTGAGTGAATGAGGTAGTAGGCTACTTCGATTCCGTTTAGCGCCGGCGGAAGTGTCTCGGCTTGCAACGCATCCGCCTCGACGAACTTGATTTGCGGGCAGTGAAGGTGGGGGTCCCGGGCGGCATTACGGACCATACAGGTGACGTCGTGACCCGCTGTCGAGAGTTTTTCCGCCAGTTGCCAGCCGATGTAGCCGGACGCACCAGTAACCAGGACCTTCATGCTGCGCCTTTATTCAGGCGCCAGATTCCGAAGTTCAGGTAGGAAGCATATAGGACCCAGGCGCCGTAGGGTGTCATCAGCCAAAATGCCAGGTGTGAGAATTCCGCGAATCGCATGGCGGTCACGGCGATGGCGGCCAACAGGACGATGATTCCGACTAGGGCCGCTCCGGGCCTTCGCAGACCGAAGAAGACAACAGACCAAAGTCCATTGAGCATCAATTGCGCCGTGAACAGGGCCAATGCGAGCCGCACGTCTTCGTGAATTCGCTGCCGCCACACTAGGCAGGCAGCCGCCGCCATCAGCAGGTAAAGGATTGACCAGACTGGAGCGAAGACCCACGGCGGCGGGGTGCCCGCAGGCTTGAGCAGACCGGGATACCATGTTTTCATTGAGCTTGCTGTGAAAACCGATCCGCTCGCAGCCACCGTGAAACAAATCCCGAAGAGGATCAGGAGCGTGATCCAGTCCCTAGACATGTGCCCGCTCCCGCTTGCCGACCTGCGCAATGTAACTCTTTGAGTCGAACTTCCGTCCGGTGCTGGCAAACGACATATATCGCACCTGTCCAAACACTGGACGCTCGAACCAAGGGCGATCGTGCTTGCCTACGATGGCCCACCCAATGCCCGCGTAGCCGTTGGGGTCGCGACCGTCAAGTTCATAACGCTCATTGAGCCAAACCGCACGTTGGTAAGCGGTAGCAACCGACGGACTCCACTCCAGGATTTTCTTGGCCCAGTACATCCGCACGTAGTTGTGCATCCAGCCCGTCAAGACCATCTGTTTCTGAGCAGCGTTCCATAGAGGATCGTGAGTTTCCGCCTGATCGAGCTGTTCCTCGTCGAAAACAATAGGGCGACGGTCGCCCGAGTGTCGGGCAAAAGAGCGATCCGCCCAGGGCTCGAGGCATTCGAAGGAATCGTAGTACGAGTTGTAGCGGACGAAATTCACCGAGAGCTCACGTCGGACGATCAATTGCTCCAGAAAGGCCTGTTTGGAGGCTGCCGGTGCCGACGCCGCCTCCACCGCGTGCGCGATAGTGAGCGGGCCGATGTGGCCAAAGTGAAGGTACGGCGAGAGGTGGCTGGTTCCAGAAAGTTCCGGATGATTCCGGTCTTTGGGATAGTTCCGCAACCCATGTTTGACAAAGTCAGCCAGAACGCTCAGCGCACGCTTGGTTCCTCCCCGCCAGTTCTCGACTGGCGAAACAGAGCGATCGAGCGACCAGCCTGCCGTGAAATCCTCATGCGCCGAAAGTGAATGCAGAGTTCGTGGCTTGTTCCATGGGATTCGCGCTTTGACGACCTTCGTTGGAACAAGGAACTGCTTCAACAATTCCTGGAGTCGGGGCCGGATAGTGCGGGCGCCATAGTGCTCTTTGCCCAGCAGCCGCGAGGGCACGACGACGTCGGCATCAACCGTCCAGAGAGGCACCTTCAAGTGTTGGGCGGCGCGGACTCGCCAGTGCTCAGTTTCGCGCAAGGGATTCTCATCGCCAATTACGATCGCCGGGCGGACTTGTTCACAAAACTTGATTAGGCTGTGATCAGGGTACGTCCGCAACACGAAACCGACATTGCGCTTGGAGAGTTCCTCTTCGATGTCCGGAATACCGGAGGCGAGAAAGCGGTAGTGACGCAGATTGGCGTGCGGATAAAAAAGCGCAGGAGCAAGGAAAACAACCACCGGCTTGCCGAGTTCGTTGCCAAGCTCAACTGCCACATCCAGAGCCGGGTTGTCCAATGCCCGCTGGGCGCGCTGCATCCAGTAGACGACGCACTCTCCTTCTGGATTCGGCGCTCCGGGTTTCCGCACAGTGATGCGGGGATCGAGACTGAGTGTTTTGATTCCCATCCCAAGTACGGTGAGGGAGAACGCAGAGGCGTTCTCCCCCGTCTTCCGTGTCCTCACGCTAGCGGGCACGAGCCGGTACCGACTCATGTCCCCAGCGATGCTGTATAGCCTTGAAAGATACAATCTGGTACAGTGCCGCCAGGCCAACCAATGCGTAGACGACGGAACTGAGTGTTGAAGTTTCGCCGAATTTCATTCCGAAAATAGCGGCCACCAGGTCGAAGTGCGCAACGCTCACCAGACCCCAGTTCAGTCCACCAACTACAAGAAGCACAGCTGCGATCACATCTAACGTCTTCATCTTTTCCTCCATTTACTTAGTTTTTGGGTAGAAGTACGGTGTCGATCACGTGGATCACGCCGTTAGAAGCCAAAACATCGGCCTTCACCACCTTGGCGTCATTGACCATGACGGTGCCTTCATTGACCGTCAGTTTCAGGTCCTGGCCATTGATGGTTTTCGCCGAAGAGAGTCTCACCACCTGCGCCGCAGTCACGTCGCCCGACACCACGTGGTAGAGCAGGATGGCCTTTAACTTGTCCTTGTTCTCGGCCTTGAGGAGCGACTCGACTGTGCCCGCCGGCAGCTTGCTGAAGGCTTCGTCTGTCGGAGCAAACACGGTGAAGGGTCCCTTGCCTTTCAGAGTGTCAGCCAGACCGGCGGCTTGAAGCGCCGTGGCCAACGTGTTGAAGGTTCCCGCGGCGACCGCGGTGTCAACAATGTCCTTTTGGGCGGAACCGGCGGCTGCCGGCATGGCGCTTACCAGGACGCTGAGAATCAATGCAAAACTGGCTGCTTTCAATTTCATCTCTCCTTATTTTCTTGTTCTCTCTGTTTTCTGTTGCACTCTTGCCCGTTTGCTGTATTAACTATAGAGAACAATTATTGGCACAACATGAAAAACAACGAAATTCTGCAAATCGTGTGAGTACCAGTCAAAAGTCCCACCAGCTCTTCTACTGGTGGGAAAACAGGAGAAGCGAGTGGTCAACAAAACAATTGTCGAAGGGCTTCGGCCCTATGCCCTGGGGGAGAAACTGCGGAGCCTGCGGCTGCGCAAGAGCATGGGTCTGGTTGAATTGGGGAAGCACACCGGCCTTTCGGCGGCGATGCTCTCAAAACTGGAGCGTGGCAAACTGTTCCCCACACTCCCCACGCTGCTGCGTATTGCTTTGGTGTTCGGGGTGGGGCTCGAATATTTCTTCACTGACGAGCGAAAGCGTCACGTGGTGGCGATCGCACGCAAAAAAGAACGCTTGCGCTTTCCGGACAGTCCCGACGGAAGGAGCGTCGCGTACAACTTCGAGAGCCTGGACTTCAAGGCTACAGAACGCAAGCTCAATGCTTTCTATGCCGAATTCGAACCCATCTCCTCCGAGAAGGTGAAACCTCACCAGCACCCGGGCGTCGAATTGCTTTTTCTAGTCTCCGGAAAACTGGAGCTCACGATCGGTTCCGAGACGTTCAACCTCGAATCAGGGGACGCCGTGTACTTTGATTCTGGAGTACGTCACAGCTATCACCGTGCTAGTAGAAGTCCGTGCACTGGCGTCATTGTCACCGCGTGACGAACCGCGGCCCACCAGCATCACTATTTAATCAAGCCGGGCTCCAAGTCTCGCGGGCAAGTGGGAGACACTTTGCCGTAGTACGGCTTATGCGTACAAGTGAATGCTATGAAGGGATCCCGAAGTTCCGTTGCTAGGAAGTTGGGAGCACCCTGGGCGCTTGGCTCCGATTGTGGGTGGTTGACGGGCAAACCGGAACTTGTGAGCACCGAGCAGACTTCTGATGCCCCTGCTCTAATCCGCAAGGCTGTCTCAACACTTCAACCGGACTCTTTACGCCTCCCTCCGCGTGGTTCCCTCGAAGATCGCGAGTATGAGATGTGTCGCTGTCCTACCTCCGATCAAGAGCAAAGTCCGGACCGCCCTAATGAGAATCGCCGCTTACGAGGAGATTTCCACGCCGCAACTCGTTGAGGCGGCGCGTGCCCTGCCGGGCGGGACTAAGGTTGAGATCCCGGATCGCCAAACTGCAATTGTTCTCCTGCTAGGAGCCCGCCCCCTCGATCTGGACTAGGGTAAAAGCTTGCCGCCGATGACGTGCGTCGTGTGAACGTCGCCCTACGTGTCGCGAACAGTTATGTTTTGAACGATGGGGCATCCGCTGCTGTGAGTTGTATTCGTCCTCACGACGGAGCCTTCCTGGGTGAATATGGTGTTCATTTCACCAATGACTTCACCGTTATTATTGCGGATCAGCATTTGCTTCTCTTTTGGTTTGAGATTTCTGCACTGCGAAGTCGAAGACGAACGGTCGCATACCCAATCCCGAGCTTTTTGGCGATCTGCCGGAGGCTGGCTCCAGCCGCCTTGAGGCGAAAGAGATCGTCACCGTCCACGATCCGGCGCGGACGGCCTAATTGTTTCCCGCAGGCGCGAGCATGCCGAATGCCCGCGTTGACTCGCTCCCGGATCAAATCTCGTTCGAGTTGAGCGACCGCTGAGAGAATTGTGAAAAGCGCCTGACCAAGTGGACTGGTGGTGTCAATGCTTTCTTGGTACGAAATGAATTGGACGCCGAGCGAGCGGAATTCTTCGAGCGCGAGCAGGAGATGCTTGGTGCTTCTAGCAAAGCGATCAAAGCGCCAAACGAGGATGGTGTCAAACTTCCGCTTGCGTGCGTCGGCCATCAAGTTGTTCAGCCCCTGGTCGCGAATCCTTAGCGCCGGATTCGCCCACGTCGACATATTCTCGAAAGACTTTGAATTTCCGCGCGGTGCAGTAGGCTCTCAGGTCGCGCAGTTGGAGGTCGCAGCTCTGGTCTCTGGTGCTGACGCGTGCATAGATCGCCACTCGCATAGTCTCGATCTACCGAGCAGGGGAAGAGGCGGACAAGGTGAAAGGACAAAACGTCCGTTTTTGAACCAAGAAAAAGCCAGCGCTAAGGTGCTGATTTTGCCGGGGGCGAATTACACCGATTCTGGTCCCCCTTTTTGAAACGACGGAGGTTGGAATCGCAATTGCGGCAAAATAGGGAAAACACCCTCTGCCATCCTACTGAGGCAGAGTGCAAGAGCCGTGCCAAAGATTTCCGTGTCTACGGCCATTTTGATCGGTTTAGTGCGCCCAAGTGACAGATAGGAGGACCGTACGCGTCTGACCAACACACCTGTTCGAATGGCGGGGTCTGTGTTGAAGTTGTCCGGATGACCGCAAAAACAGAGCTGTCAGCGCCCAAGCGACGTACCCGTGCGGAGGTTCAGAAGTTAGTGGCCGAGTTTGTGAGCAGCGGTATGCGGCGGAGCGAGTTTTGCCAGAGCCGAGGTTTGAGCGTAAGCTATCTTGACCGTGATACAGCAGTCTTTCCATCTCGTGGGCTCCTTATCATGGATTCGTAAGGGTGCAGCCTCCCTGCAGAGGCTGCACCGGATACGTCGCTACATCGAAACGAATGGCGCGGGGCGCTAGCGATGGACCCTCGCCATTAGCCCGCTACAGTGTGACGCTGAGTAAAATGTTGACGCCGGGATACATCGGGTTGCACAGGTAATACACGCCGTTAATCTCGATGACATACACGTCTTGCGTGTAGAGCCAGTTGCTTGGCCACGGATTCTCGATTCCGAACCAATAGCCTCCGTATTGAAAGCGGTGATCCCTGCTGTAATCGGCTTGGCTTACACGAAACCTGTGCTGCTCTCCAAAATTGGCCTTGAAGCGGTCGTCGGGAATGCGGCCACCACTGTTACCACTGGCGCGTTGGTCCTGCCTGGCAGGCAGAGCCTGCTGGGCGTGTTGCTGCTGCTCGGCGGGTTTCTCTGCGGACTTAGTGCTTTTGTCTTGCTGCTGTGTGTTTTTCTCTTCCTGCTTGGCGTTCTTCTCCTGCTGAACTGCGGGCTTTTCCTCACGCTTCGTAGCCTTCTCCGGCTGCGCTTTTTTCTCTTCCTGGGCGGCAGGTTTGGCTTTCTGTTCTTCCTGCTCGTGCTGCTCCTGTGCGAACACTGGAGCCGCGACTCCGAGTGCCAAAGATAGAACTGCTGTGGTGATGATTCCAATTCGTTTCATGGGTGTTGTCTCCTCTTGATCGTTATGTGCGCTAGCGTTAGCGCAGGCTTCCCGTGGTCGCGTTGACCAGCTGGCCAATCGCGTTTCCGGATGCGAGAAGTTCGACTCTTTGGTTCGGCCGCCGTCCGGATTGTTTGCGTTGGCGGCCTGGCTTTCCCTGAACGGGGGCCTGGCAGATCATCCCTTCCCAACGTGGATATTGGGAAGAGAATGGAACAGCCCAGTAACATTAAGGATCCACAGAACCACGGCGATGACCACGATCCCGTTAAAAATTGATTTGATGGTCCCCTGCATGGGAATGAAGCGATTTACCAGCCACAGGAGGACGCCTACCACGATTAGAACTTCCAGCAGTTGAATTAGGGGCATGATCTGTGACCTTCCTTGTTTCTCGGCCAACACCTCTCATCCGCCTGGAGGCGTTGCCCGGGTTTCGAGCAAGACTTTGTAAGGGGCCGAATCGCGTCACGCCGCCTGGTTTGGCGGCGGATACACGGATGAAGACTGCCGATTGGCTGGATGTGGTCGCCTCACCGCGTTCAGGTCTGAACCCGCAGCGACCAGGAAGCAAAGCTGCGAATCAGCGTCCGCCGCTTCGTCTACACACTCAGTAAAACAAGAATGACAGGAGCGGCCCGTCGTGTCTGAGCAAGATAGCTCACATGCAGAGATTGCGATGGGACGGGCTGTGCTGCGCCTGGGATCAAATCAAGGCTTCTTTAGCGCGTCCAACACTCTTTTGTTGCACATCGGGACCGCGAGCAACGTCCGAGCGGACCGAGCGCATCCGCGCCCAGGAATAGTCAAGCTCCTCCCCGCACTTCAGGCAGACTTGGTAAGTCCGCTTCTTGATCGTAAATACGCTACTCTTCTGTCGGTGATGACATCCGAACACAAAACAGAGAATTCCCAGCAGCAATCTCACTAGTCCTCTGCTCTCTGCCGACGTTCGCAACTTCCGTTCGCATCCAGCCAGGCTAGCAGCGTGCGGACACTGGCTCGAGCCAGCGCAATGGAACAATCCGCAGCTCCGTAGAAGATATTGAGCGTGTTCCCATCGGCATCCATCGTGTAGCCGCATGGGAAGACCACATCGTCCACATCGCCGTGGCGTTCGTAGGAAGCCTCTGGTCCAAAGATCCACGAGTCTCCCCGTGATAAACACTTTTCCGGGTTCTCCAGATCGAACAGAGCCAATCCTAACCGGTACAAACAGCCCGAAGGCGTGTGCCGTACTCCGTGATAGAAAACCAGCCAGCCCCGCGAAGTCTCAACGGGTGGCGGCGACAACCCAATCTTGTTCGCATCCCACCAGGCGCCGCGGCGCGCTTCCAGCATGAGCCGATGTCTGCCCCAATAACGGAGGTCAGGAGAATACGAGATCCACATATGCGATCCGAGCGCGGTCATGGGTCGATGGATCAGCGCCCAGTATCCGTTGATTTTTCGCGGCAGGAGCGCGCTGTCTTTATCGTCCGGCGGCATGATCACACCGTACCGTTCAAAAGTTCGGAAATCTTTCGTCAGAGCCAGAGACACCCCGGGCCCGCCGCGCGAATAAGATGTATAGGTGACCACGTATTGCTGCAGCTCAGGTACAAACGTGATGCGCGGGTCCTCAATGCCCCAGATTTCCTCCGGATATTGCTTCGGGTCGGGCACCAACGTCGGCTCGTGATCGATCTGCCAACCATCTACTCCATTCCGCGAACGGGCAGCGCAAAGATGCGACAGGCCGCGCCGGTCTTCGACCCGGCATAGCAGCAGAGTAGTGCCATCTGGCAGCAAAGTCGCGCCGGCATTGAACACGCTGTTGATGGAGTATGGCCAATCCTTGCGCGTCAGGATCGGGTTGCCGGGGTGACGCAGAAGTAGGGGCGGGTAGTGGGTGCTCTCGACGTTGATAAGAGTTGCATCAGGCGCGGTCATGATGTTCCTTCAGGACTTTTAGTCGACATCTCAGAGGTTTGTAGGGAGTGAATTTCCAGGAGCGCCATCAGAAACGATAACGTCGACTCCGCTCCCTGGTTTTGGTTGGCGCGTTCGGGATGCAAGCCATCCCGGCACCCGCCGGTGGTGGAATCATAAAGAGGAAGCTGCAGATCGTTGTCGCCAAGGAACCAGTTGAAGGCAGACCAGGCTTCGCTGCGCCAGCGGCCATCTCCGGTCACGCGGTACGCCTGGAGACACGCCGATACCGCACCGGCAGCCTCAATCGGTTGCTGATCGAAGCGGGCTTTTGCTCCGTCCTGGTGATAGAAGCCTTGCGACCCGATCGGCACAAAGTGGTGGTTGATTTCACAGTGCTGTTCTGCCGAGAGCCAGTCCAGCGCTTCCAGGCCGGCGGCTACCATGCGTTCGTCCGAGCACGCTTCGCCCACGAGCAGCAGTGCTTGCGGCAATCGCGCATTGCCGTAGGCGACGACGTTCTCGAACCACCTCCAATCCGGCCTGCAGATCGACTCATACATTTCGAGCAAGCGCCGGCTGAGCATGGATCTTATTTTTTTTGCGTCGCGATCTCCCGGAAAGAAATTCAGATATTCCTGAATGCCCAAAAGTGTGTAGGCAGCGGCGCGAGGACTATAGAATTCCACGGCTGCGGGAAGCGAGAACTCAAACAGGCGTCCGGCTGCGCTTTTTAATCCTTGATCAATGGATCGCCCTAGAACTGTGCCGAGACTCCACAAGGCGCGCCCATGGCAGTCTTCCGAGCCTGCGGCCTCATTCCATCGCCGATCATAACCGAGAAGGTTTCGAAACCTGCCGTTGGCTGGATTAAAGGCATGTTCGAGGAACGACAAGTAGCGGGAGGAGAGATCCGGCGCAAATCGATCTACTTTTCCCAATCCATTCTTGCCCAATTGCTCCAGCATGACCGTGAAGATGAGGGCCCGCGCATTGTCGTCGGTGGTATGGCCTTCGCCCCGATTGGGGATCGTGAAGATCGCGTGCTGCAGAATCCCCGTGTCGTCGGTCAGCGCATTCACATGATCCAGTTTCAATTCCGGCAGTTGATTGAGCGCTTTGGGAATGGCGCGCGCCGAAAACTGAACCTGGGGACGTTCCATGCGGTCCCTGCGCACGCGCGAAAAGCTCTCCATATAACCCTGCGCGACTCTTTTCCAGACCATGTCGCGCGCAAACAGGTAAGCGCGTTTGCGCATGGCGTGGCGGATCGCAGGCGTATTCAAAAGTTCGATCGTCTTGTTCGCGATCGCATCGGGATTTTGGAAGGGCACGAGAGCGCCCCGGCGGTCATCCAGCAACTCAATCGCGTGCCAATACGGAGTCGAAATAATCGCCTTGCCTGCCCCGAGCGCATAAGCCAGCGTTCCAGAAACTACTTGTGCCTCATGCCGATAAGGAGTGATGTAAATGTCGGCCGCGCCAATGAACTCAGCCATTTCCTCCGGCGTCGCAAAGCGATCGTGAAAGATCACTTGCGATTCCACTCCTAGCTCTTTCGCCAATGCGCGCAAACCGGCTCGATACCTGTCCCCGTCGCGGCGGAGAATGTGCGGATGGGTAGCGCCCGCTACAATATAGGCAACATTCTTGTGTTTGGACAGAATCTGCGGCAATGCCTGGATCACGTTTTCAATTCCCTTATTCGGCGACAACAGGCCGAACGTCAAGAGCACTGCCTTCCCTTCAACCCCAAAGCGGTCCTTGTAAAAATTCGGATCGAGAAAAGGCAAGTCCGGAACGCCGTGCGGAACCATATCGATTTTGCTGCCGGGCACTTTAAAGATTTCCTGCAAAAACTGGGACGAAAGCTCGCTCATGACAATCAGCCGATCCGAAAGCTCCGCGATCTCTTCCATGACCATCAGTTGATCAGGATTCGGCTCCCGCAGAACCGTGTGCAGCGTCGTCACCACCGGCATCTTCAATCCGCGAAGCAGATGCAGAACGTGGCTTCCGGCGGGACCGCCAAAGATTCCATACTCGTGCTGCAGGCAAACCATATCGATGTTGTTGAAGTTCAGGAATTCAGCCGCGTCCTGATACGATTTCACTTCGTCCTGGGCGAGCGACCATCGCACACGCTCGGGATAGTCATAGCCTTCTTCCGTGTCGTTTACGGGCAGCGCCATTAATTGAGTGGTTCCGTACTCCGCGGAAATGGCGGCACACAGATCAGTGGTGAACGTCGCAATTCCACATTGGCGCGGAAGGTAGTTCCCGATTACCGCGATTCGACTGGGTAGCGACGGCTTCGATTGCACCTGTGCGCGAGCAATCCGTAACTCCGGCGCCACTGGGCGAGAGGGAACAATCTCGAGTATTCCGTTGGAAAATACGGTGACTGGCAGCGACATTTGTCCCTCCCTTCCTGGAGTACAGGTCTCTAAAGAGGCTGGTTTTGAGACGCGCCCGCGACTTCCAGGCTGGGTGTTTCATCCACCGACCGGAGTTGGCTGTTCCTAGTATTCAATGAGATGGCCCTTGGCGACTGGTCAAAATTGCTCAGTCGGGGTATGGGGAATCGCTCGCAGTTCTGAGCACTTCTGAGCAGTTTTGCACAGACTCCACGACTCCAGACCCGTATAAACAAGTCCACATGGCTACGAACAGCACTCTGCTGTGCATACACCGGGATCCGGGCCAACTGGGGTTATTGAAAGAACACGGTTATGAACTGGCAACCGCGACAAATGGTTCCGAGGGCCTGCGGCTTTTCCGGTCGCGTCCCGTGGATGCGGTTGTGCTTGAGCACCACCTGTGTCTCGTGGATGGAGGGTCCATCGCCGACCAAATCAAGCAAGCTCGGCCCGATGTCCCCGTTGTCATGCTCGCCGACCACATGGAATTACCCGCCCATGCCCTCCAGTCCGTCGACGCGCTCGTGGTCGAATCGGACGGGCCTCACTTCCTGTTGGCAACGGTTCACTTCATTCTCAATGTGAAGCCGGCCCAGCACCGCGAAGCGAAGCAAAGATCCGAAACGCCAAGGAGTCCGCTGCGTTCGGGGGACGAGGGGAAAATCGCTCGCTGGCCAGGCTGACAATCCCCTCTTAGCTGACGAAAAGAACGCGCCATATTGGTAACTCCGCACATTTGTTCGAAGCGGCGGCGAGAACAAACCGATCACAATTGAACAGCTTACTTCCGCAGACTTCTGCATCATGTGGTTATGAAACCCGAGAAAGATCCGGCATTGGTTGTTCGTTGTCCCACTTGCGGCGCCAGACCGCGAGAGAAGTGCGAGCTTAGCACCGGCCAGCCACGGACGGATCCGCACCCCGCCCGGCTTTTGGCCGCTGAGAAAGATTGAGGGCGAACCCGGTGAGCATGGCCCGACTGGCGCGTTGGCAAAACACGGGGTCGATTCACGTTTTATTTCGATGGACGGGCCGGAGAACGCGCTCAACGGCACGCCTGTTCTGCATTTCGCCGAACTTCCGTGCCATCCATGAAGCAGCTTTGCTGTACATGCCGCGAATGCGCGGAGACGATTGAGTAACGGAATCCCAGAAAACGCTTGGTAACGATCCTGCTGATTTCAACCCCATTGAAGTGTTCCTTGCTGACCTTGCTTAGAATGCGATTCACGGCGTGTTGCATTCTCTTCGCTCCCGGCAAGCCACGAAACATCACCTTCACTTCTGACGCGAGAAGAAAGAAGTTCCATCCCGCGGCACGAATTTTGCGATCGAGAGCGAACCCATCGATCGCCTTGAGCACGCTCCATCGTCCCGAGTACGGCTCGCTTTCCAACCCAAAAAGGGGCGGCCATTCCGACATCAGGATCGTGCCGATTTGAACTTCTTGTGACATGAAGGATCCTCCCGCAGAAACCGTTTGCCTCGCGGTCTTAATGTTCCTCTACTTATCCACCTCAATACTGTGCAGAAAGGCTCACTTTAGGAACCAGCCAGACGGGTTGTCGCAGGCAACGCAATGTCGGGAGATAAAGGGGACTTTTAGGACTAGAATCTGGATACATGAGTTCTTCGTTACTGGAAAGCAAGAGCCGCGACTTTAATCCGAGCACCTTCCTCGCCACCATTGGCGCCGGCAGGAAGAACCTGACTTTCGTCAAGAAACAAGCAATCTTCGCGCAGGGCGATAACGCGGATGCGGTCTTCTATATTCAAAAAGGCAAAGTGAAGCTCACCGTCGTCTCGCAGACCGGACGGGAGGCCACGCTTGGGCTACTCGGTGCGGAAAACTTTTTTGGCGAAGGCGCGCTGGCCGGCCAGGCCCTGCGCATGGGGTCTGCATCGGCGATGACGGACTGCGAGATTCAGCGGATCGACAAAAAGGCAATGATGGATGCCCTGCACCGCGAGCCGGCGTTTTCCGAGCTCTTCGTCAAGTATTTGCTGGCGCGCAATGTTCGCTATGAAGAGGATCTGGTCGACCAGTTGTTCAACTCCAGTGAAAAGCGCCTGGCAAGAGTGCTCCTGTTGCTCGCTCATTTCGGCAAGGAAGGCGTGCCCGAGAGTGTGGTCCCGAAAATCAGTCAGGAGGGCCTGGCTGAGATGGTGGGCACGACTCGCTCGCGCGTCAGTTTTTTCATGAACCGCTTCCGAAAGATGGGTTTTGTGGATTACTCGGGCGGCCCGGAAGGCGGCTTGCAGGTCCACAGCTCGCTGCTCAGTGTGGTTCTGCACGACTAGCAGCTCCGCGCATAAAATCCCCCACGCGAAGGACTTGATATGAAGATCTTGCTCTACGCCGGACTATTCCTGGTTGCGCTCGGAATCGTCTCCTTGGTCGTGCCGATTCCCCACACCGAGACAGAGGGCATCAAGATTGGGAATACCAACCTGGGCATTCAGACGAGTCACAGTGAGCGCGTTTCGCCAGTCATCAGCATCGCACTGATCGCGGGCGGGATCGTGTTGAGCATCGCCAGTTCTCGTTCGCGAAACTGAGCCCGACCCGGACTTTTTCCTTTAAAGTGGCCCAGCGCCACTCGCGCTCGCATCGATCGTTCCGATTGCCTTCCATTGCATAGGCGGGAAGTTGCGTATCACGCCCGGCTCGGTTGCTTTGCTTTGCCGGTGGGAGCACGACAGGCAAATTGCTCCCACTTCGCGGATGTCAGTCTCGTGCGAGATTTCGTTTTCGCGCACAGCCGTCCAACCCGCGATCACCGGGCCCGCACACTTGCCACAGGAGTACGCGGAGAGGTGCAGGTAATGCCTTTTCATTTAGCTCCTCGAATCTCAGGCGGCGCGGTCTCACGCTACCCGCCTGCCGCTCACAAGGTTAATCACCAATACAACCAGCGCCACAACATGCAACAGGTGAATCAGCCCGCCACGTGGAGACTGAATCCAGAAGCCACCGAATCAGAAACACCACGAAAATTGTCCAAAGCATGCTGAACCCCCAGCGCCCATTCGAGCGCGTCGAAATTCACCTATCTTGCGCTGGCCGGAGCCAGCGTTTTCCCGCATTCCAGGCAAGAGGTCTTGAAACGTGGAGTGATTAATCCGCAAAACGGGCACATCCTCGACGATGCGAAGCCGCGCCCGGATGGTTTAAGAGACGACCACATCTTCGAGACCGAAGCCTTGACGCCTGCCGCTCGCCTGCGAAACCGGACCCACGCGCGATCAAGAGTGTCGTTCATCAACGCTTCACCTATGACATACGATGGCAGGTCCGGACCAACTATTCTGTACAACATTGCTCACAAAGCGCGGGTGCCAGGTCTCAGGTGTCAGGTCTTAGGTTGTAATCGTTTGGAAGAGGCCGACAGCTTTTCCTGGACCTGAGACCTAAAACCTAAGACCTCCGCCAAAGTGAGCAATGTAGATCAGCTTTCCGTCCCTGATTCAGCGATCGTGCCTCTTGAGACGAGCTCTTCTTCTCTCTCTTTCAGGTTATCTGAGCTTAGTCAGCCCATCTGAAGTCTTCTCTTCTTAGTTCCGCAACCCACAAGGAACAATTCATGCAAAAAATTAATTTCTGTTCTGTTGATGAGTTTGATCGGCTTGGTTGGAATTTTAGCCTGGGCAGGATCCGCTCGTGAGGACTCGGTCGATCGTAGGCACACAGCAGCGCGCTTGCCGAAGGCGAATTGATTCGAACCGCACTCGAACACCAGATGATGGGAAACGACCGCACCTTAATTGCGCAAATGATCGAGAGCTTCGGCAAACAGGCGCGCGTCGAACAACTCGTGGTGCTGGACCGCAGCGGCACGGAACGCTACTCGAGTAGGCCGGGAACCGCGGGAAATGATTTCCGCATCGACTCTCCCACCTGCCAGGCCTGCCATCGCGATCCGCCGGAACCCCGCGGCTCCAGCCGCGTGATCGAGACGCGGGGTGGAACGATTCTGAGAACCGTCGTGCCGATTCGTAACCGCGATGAGTGCCACCGTTGCCACGATCCCGGCCAGAAAATCAATGGCATCCTGATTCTGGACTACAACGCCGGAGAGGTACGCGCCGCGATGACGCGCGACCTGCGCTGGATGGTAGCCGGCACTGGCGCCTTGACCTTTGTCATCGTCGGGGCCATCGCCCTGGTGATTCGGGTGTCGGTCCTGCGGCGTTTGAAGCGTTTTGAAACCACGGCGCGCCTGATTTCCCAGGGTGATCTCGGACGGCGCGTACCCGCGGAAGGTTCGGACACCCTGGCGTGGATGGCCAAAGAGTTCAATGCCATGGCAGACTCGGTGTCGGGCCTGGTTGGAGAAGTGCGTACCGAGCGGGAGCGGCTGGAAACCGTGATCAACAGTATCGATGACGGGATTGTAGTCCTCGACGCGGAACGAAAGATTGTGGCTGCCAATGACGCATTTCTGCAGCGAGCCTCCGTCTCCCGCGAGCAGGTTCTGGGTTGCTGCTGCTTCGAACTGGGACCGGGGCCGTGCAATCTGACCGACTGCCCCACCCTCGCCTGCTTGCGGTCGGGTGGGCGCCAGGTCCGGATCTGCGAGCGCAAAAGCGGCAACGAAACGGTGGCCTGGGAAGAAATCCACGCTTCCCCGATTCTGGACGGCTCGGGGCGGTTGGTTCAAGTGGTAGAAGTCTGGCGCGACATCTCCGAACGGCGAGCCGCCGAGGCGAAGCTAGCGGAGTCTTACCGCCTCGCGTCGGTCGGAGTCCTAGCCTCTGGGTTTTCGCACGAGATGAACACGCCTCTGGCAACCACCCTGATGTGCGTGGAGGGCATCCTCCGCGAAACTCCAGCCGGACAAGCCGGGCCAATGGATGAGGCCAGAATCCGTGAGAGTGCGACGATCGCGCGCGAGCAAATCCTGCGCTGTCGGGGCATTACTCAGCACTTCCTGCGCGTGTCGCGCGGACAACGCCACGCCGGAGACATCGTGGATCTGCATTCAGCCATCGCCTCCGCTCAGAGGCTCGTCGATCCGACTGCCCGCGCCCACTCCGTGGACGTCGCAGTACGTCCGTTCGCAACCACCCTGCATGTCCGGGCCGACGAGGCCGAGTTGCAAAATCTGCTGGTTAATCTTCTGCTTAACGCGATTCAGGCATCGAGACCGGGCGGCAAGGTTGTTGTTGCCACCGAAGGCGGTGATGCCGTGCACATTCGCGTCACCGATGAGGGATGCGGGATTGCCCCGGAATACCGGCAAAAAATCTTTGAGCCCTTTTTCAGCCTCCGCCAGGGCGGCACCGGCCTCGGTCTTTTCCTGTCGCTGAATGCTGTCCGGAGTTGGGGAGGCAACATCCTAGTCGATAGCACCCCTGGAAAGGGATCTACATTCGAAGTCGTGATCCCGGCGATCGATCCCGGTCCGCAACCGAAGGACAGACATCTGAAGGACGAACGTCTGAAGGAAGAATAATGAAGCCCCCTTCCCTCCTTTTGGTCGATGACGATACAGCATTCCGGCAGGTCATGGCGGGCGAACTGAGTCGTCTCGGCTACGAAGTGGACGCGGTGGGCACGGGTGAGGATGCAATCCAGCGAGTCGCAGCCGCGGAACCGGAAGTCGTCTTGCTCGACCTGCGCTTGCCGGGTATCGGCGGGCTCGAGACGCTGAAGGCCATCCAGGCGGCCGCACCGGCAATCGAGGTCATCATGTTGACCGGACATGGTTCTATCGATACCGCCATCGAATCGATTCGCATCGGCGCCTCTGATTACGTGGTGAAGCCTTGCCCGCTGGACGAACCCCAGATTCGCATTCAACGGGCGATCGAACGGCGATCGCTGCGCCAGCGAGCCAATCTTCTCGATCGCGTTTTGACACCCCCGGATCTCGGCAGTTCCTTCATCGGCGACAGCCCGGAATTCCGCCGCCTGCTCAATCTGATCGAACGCGTGGCCCCCAGCGATTCGACCGTACTCATCACCGGCGAGACGGGCGCGGGAAAGGAAAGAGTAGCAAAGCTGATTCACGCGCGCAGTTCGCGCCGCTCGCGCCCGTTCGTGGTGGTCGAGTGCGCCGCGCTGCAGGAAAGCCTGCTCCAGAGCGAACTGTTCGGCCACGAACGTGGCGCATTCACCGGAGCGGACCGCGCCAAGCCGGGATTGTTCGAAGTCGCCAACGGGGGAACGATTTTCCTCGACGAAATTGGGGAGGTCAGCCCAGCGACCCAGACCAAGCTGTTGCGCGTGCTCGACACCTCCACTTTCCGCCACGTGGGCAGCACCCGGGAAATTCATGTCGATGTCCGGATTCTGACCGCGACCAATCGCGATGTGCCCGCCATGGTGCGGCAGGGCCTGTTCCGCGAGGACTTGTTTTACCGCCTCAGCACAATCACGTTGGAGGTGCCGCCCCTGCGCTCCCGAGGGGCT
>Ga0074046_10002163_pt1 | contig 17146 bp, 13 predicted proteins | sample BogForMeECP23OM3_FD_94441 | JGI IMG/M metagenome (GOLD analysis project Ga0074046, IMG submission 94441) | Bog forest soil microbial communities from Calvert Island, British Columbia, Canada - Bog Forest MetaG ECP23OM3 | ecosystem: Environmental > Terrestrial > Soil > Wetlands ... | reverse complement strand
GCCGGCCAGTTCCTCCCGGCTGTAGCCAAGCATTCCGCTGAGGGCGGGATTCGCTTCCAGAATCCGGCCATCGAGCTGGCAAATCCCAATCCCAATCGCCGCCCCTTCAAACATCGCGCGAAACAGCAGATCGGACTCGTAATCGCGTGCCGCCGGAAATTGGGTGATGACGTTCATACCGACACCGCTCCTTGGGATTCAGCCCGCTGCCCGACTCATCGCCACATCTGTTTGCGGTCCGGAGAAACCGCAAGAAAATGCTGGGTGGCGCCGGAACATTGCGACCATTGCCATTCCAAGCTGGGAAAAAGCCTGCTCAACTTTCCGCGAATGAACCGGCGCTAACCGGATTGGGGAAAAGTGTAGTGCGAAATCCATCGCCGCTAAGTGCGAGCCATCACATCAAATTTGTGATGATTCCGGCGATGATAAGGAAGGAATAAGGAAGGATGATTCGGAAGAGATGGCAGGCGCAGTTGCCGGAATGCTAATACGGGCAAGCCCAGCCGCCCCAATTCGGAACCTCCAGCGGCCTCGCAATGGGCGGAATCCGCGCCCGGCAAAAATCTTGTCAAGAGGGAAAAATTTACAAAACGCACCTAACTCGCTGAAAACAAGCGGAAAATAAATCGGCCAAATTTGGCGGTGCACCTCCCCTCAATTTGATACTCTAAATATAGATAGTAAAAAAATCTAAAGGCGCGGCCCAACGGCTGCGCCGTTTCTATTTGGGGATGCATTCAAATTTGGAGACGTAGTGAAAATGGGGAAAGCGTGAAATCACCGGTTTGTCATCGTAGCACGGCAGCAGAATGCAAGATTGTTGTGGCTCGCTGAGATCACGATCGTGTACAAATTTAAGCCAGTTACCAAAGGCATCTTTTAGCTACCCTGCCAAGGGTGCAGGATTCCGGAAGGCTTGATTTGCGCCACAGGCACGAGCTTATAGGGGAGTCGCTGCGAGAGATTGGGATCTTGCTGCTGGTGTTCGTTCCTCTGGACGCATTGATACACGATGGCAGGCTGAACAAGATTCAAACTGTCATTTGCGTTCTCTTGGTGATTGTCGGCGGGTGGTCAATATGGAAGGGAATCCGCATGGAAGGGGAGTAATATGGGAACCATAATTTCGCTGGCGGCGTTCGTAGTAGCAGTCTTTTTGCTTTTCCTATGGGGAAAGAGCGAAAAGAAGACTCATGAAAAGGATGTTGCAAATCGCCCTCGGAAGGCAGCATAGCGCACACGGAGAAAGAGCCTGAATTGGCTCATCGCTAGGTTGCCTTACGATCTGCTCCTGCCAGTTGTAAGAATTCTTCGATATCCCCTACACATGGTCGGCAATGGCTGATGAGATAACCGCCCACTACTTGATATTCTGATTGGGGCAAACATGCCGTTCCATGCCGATCGCATCGCCATCGTTCTGCTGACGCTCAGCTTCGTCTGCGCTTGTGGCCGCCCTCCCAGCGCTTCCGGCGACAACGCTTCGAACTCCGCCGATTCACAAAAGCTGCCCTTCGATCGCCCGTCGCGATCGGACGGAATTTCGCCCAGCCAGTCGCTGATTCCATCCACCACGAAACTGCCCGAGGGAACGCCCATTCCGATTCGCCTGAAGAGCGCGCTTTCGAGCGCGTCGTCGCACGCGGGAGACACGTTCGGCGCAACCATCGATGAGCCGGTCGCGATCAACGGCCAGACGCTGATTGCCCGCGGCACACCCGCGACCGGCCGCGTGCTCGAAGCCAAGCCCTCGGCAAGTTCCCGCGGAACCTCGCTCGAAAGTTCGCTCGAACCGGGCTATCTGCGGATCGTGCTGGTGAGTTTGAACATTGGCGGGCGGACGGTCATGATCGAGACCTCCAGCATCTTCGCCAAAGGCGGCTCCCGCGAGGAACGAAACCCGGCTACCGGCGCGGCTTCTGGCGCCAGTCAGAAAAGTAGAGATATTGTTTTCGGCATCGATCGCCGTCTCACCTTCCGTCTTGCCCAGAATGTGGACCTGCAATAACGCGACCCGCAGTAACCCCGATTATGGTGGTTTCAGGGAAGGTGTAGTCCGATGTGCGTCAGAGGGTGCTGCGGTAGGAAGGAAAAGCCGGAACCACAGGGGTCACAGAGGAGCACAGGGGAAACCCTAGATGAGAAGTGCTGGGACTGAATCGCCGGCGGCAAAGTCAGTCTACGCTGTGGGTGAAACTGGCATAAAGCCGGAGCTGGTTGCAGCTCCTGGCGGCACGGCGAAGACGGGGCAAGCCCCGTTTCTACACGAGCGGGTAGAGCAACGCTGAATCCGCTCTAGAATTTCCGCCGCGTCTGACGCTCGCTCAGGCCGTCATCTCCACTGGGCGATCCGGTTTCGCGACCACCGCCGGCAGCCGCAGGCGGAACGTTGTGCCGGCTCCAACCGTGGAATCGAATTCCACCGAGCCGTAATGCCACTGCATGATCTGGTAGGTTTGCGCCAGCCCGATTCCGCTTCCGCCTTTGTCGCCCTTGGTGGTGTAGTAGAGTTCGAAAATTTTCTCCTGCGCTTCGGGCGGAATGCCGCAGCCCTGGTCCATTACTTCGGCGAGAATCATTTCGTCATCGCGCCGCGCCTTCAGAGTGAGCGTTCCTCCCTCATTCATGGACTGCACGCCGTTCAGCACCAGGTTCAAAATCGCCTGCTTCATCAGATCGGAATCGACTCGCACCATCAGCGCGTCATCAGGACACGGGCTGCCCGCGACGGGAGACGGGGCAAGCCCCGTCTCTACAGGAGGTTCTAGTACTATGCGTACGCCGTGACGCGCGGCATCGGGCGCGGCCAGCACCGATACGCTCTCCAGAATCTTGCGTAAGTCCACGTCTTCCAGGCGCAAATCGCGGGGGCGAGTGAAGTCCACCAGGATTTGCACGACGCGGTCGAGGCGGTGGATTTCGCTGCCGATGATGTCCATGTGGCGGCGCGTGTCGGGATCGTCCTGCTGCAGTTTGTTTTGCAGCAACTGCAGGTGCAGCACGATGGCGTTGATGGGGTTCTTCACCTCGTGCGCCACGCCTCGCGTCATCCGCCCGCTGGCGGAAAGGCGGCGCGACATTTCGATCTCGTCCTCGATGCGCCGCACCGATTCGGCATCGCGCATGGTCAGCAGCGCGCCAATGGGCGTGCCTTTCTCCTGAATGAAGTCGAGCGAAACCTGAACCCGCCGGCGATCGGCGCCGTCGAATTCGTACTGCACCAGCGGGCGCTGCTTCTGGAATGCGGGCAGAACCACCGCGCCCAGAACGGTTCCGTCGGAAAAAATTTCTTCCGCGGTGCGTCCCAGAATTTCGCGGCGCGGGCGTCCTAGAAATTTTTCCGCCGAGGCGCTCACCAGCACCACCCGCGAATCGCGCGTGAACAGCATGAGGCCGTCCTGGAGCTTGGTCATGACCTGCTCGACGTTGTCTTTCAATGCGGAAAAAATCTGGTTGGTATCGCGAATCTGGCGGCCGAGGTGCGCGATCTTCAGCGACACCAGGCCGACCTCGTCGTCGGAACCCGATTCCTCGGCGGGCAACAGATCTCCCGCGCTCGCGCTATCCAAATTTCGGGCGATGGCCTTCAAGGGGCCGAGCGCGACATTGGAAACCACCGCCCCCAACAGCAGTGAACAAAAAATCGCAACCACCGAAAAGAAAGCTGCCTGCTGCAGTTTCGGCGTCATTTCGTTGCGCAGAAAAACCGTGTTCACGCCCACGCGAACGCTGCCGAAAGCCTGCCCGTCGAGCTCCAGCCCGATGCTCACGTCATAAACTGTGCCGGGGCCGTAGAGCATGCGCAACTGGCGGCGGAAACCCGCGTCGCGCAACCCGCTCAAAGGGGATCGCTCCGGAACCGCCTTGCCGTTCAGGGCCGGATTCGTGTCGAGGATCGCCACCCCATTCGGATCAATGATGGCGGCATCGTAGATGATGGGAGAATTTCCGACCAAGGCTTCCAGCTGGTCGTTCAGGTTGGCGTCGGTCTGCAGATAATTCGTGATGGCGGCGCGCATCGCCTTGGGATTGTTCGTGTTAACCCGGGTGCTGGTCAGATCGGGCACCGCTTTGGAGGCGGTGTACTCCAGTTGGTTGGTGAGCTGGGAAGCGGTTTCATCGGCCCACAGCAGACGCTGGCGCAGCAGTTGCGACAGGTAAATCCAGGAAAAGCCGACGACCAGCGCCGTGAACAGCGTGGTGATCACGAGCACGATGATGAATTTGCGCGTCATCTAAAGGCAGGTCTCAGGTCTTAGGTCTCCGAAATGGTTTGTGGCGCTCGTTGAGGCCTGAGACCTTGAGACTAAGACCTGACACCTGAGACCTAGGACCTCGGCTTCTTACTCCCCCGCGGCCATCAGCGTATCCTGCGGCCGACCGTATTCTTTCAGCTTATTATGCAGCGTCTTCAAGCTGATGCCGAGTATCTCCGCGGCTCGCGTTTTGTTGTTATTGGTCGCCTGCAGAGTTTTCAGGATGAGCAGCTTCTCCGCTTCCCCGACCGTCGTGCCCACGCCCAGGTGTACGGCATCGGGATCGTTCACCACCGGCCGCACACTCTGGCCAAAGCCCGGCGGCAAGTGCCTGGTTTCCACGAGCCCGCCTTCGCAAACGATGACGGCGCGCTCCAGCGTGTTGCGCAACTCGCGCACGTTGCCCGGCCACGAGTAAGTCTGGAAAATATTGAGCACGGCCTCGCTTACGTCCGCCACGTTGCGATTGTGCTTCTGGTTCATATCCTTGAGCAAGCTTTCCACTAGGTCACGGATATCTTCTTTATGCTCGCGCAGCGCCGGCATATGAATATTGAAAACGTTGAGCCGGTAATAAAGATCCTCGCGCAGATCGCCATTGGCCACGGCGTCGTCGGGAACCTTGTTGGTGGCGGCGAGCACGCGCACGTCCACCGAAGTCTCGACCTTGCTGCCGAGCCGCCGCAATTTGTGGTCTTCCAGCACACGCAGCAGCTTGGCCTGGGTGCCGACCGGCATTTCGCCTATCTCGTCGAGCAGCAGCGTGCCGCCTTCGGCGAGTTCGAAGCAGCCGGTGCGGCGCTCCAACGCGCCCGTGAATGCGCCTTTTTCGTGGCCAAAAATCTCGCTCTCGATCAGCGTCTCGGGAATGGCCGCACAATTAATGGGGAAGAAAGGTTTGTTGCGCCGCGGACTCAGATCGTGGATGGTGCGCGCGACCAATTCTTTGCCGGTTCCGCTTGCCCCGGTGATCAGCACCGAGGCCGTGCTCGGAGCCACCAGTTCGATCAGCCGGAAAATCTCCTGCATTTGAGGGGACGCGCCGACCAGCAGGCCGAGCGCTCCTTTGTCGCGCAAGCGGCGGCGCAACGATTCGTTTTCGGTGCGGGTGTTCAGGATTTCCCCGATGTTGGTCAGGATGGAGCGCAGCCGCCGGAAGTCGATGGGCTTCTCGATGTAGTCCTGGACGCCCAGGCGGCCCGCGTGAAATGCGGTGTCGGTCGCCTTCTGGGCGGTCACCATCACCACCGCGATCGATTGCGCCAGGTCGGCCAGCCGCTCCGCTAGTTCCATGCCGCCCATGCGGGGCATCTTCACGTCCGTGATCACGATGGAGGGAGCGAAGGCGGGGATTTTTTCCAGAGCTTCCAAGCCGTCGGCCGCCGTATCGGTACGATAGCCCCATCCCGAGACCAGTTCGGCCAGGCCGGTGCGTTCGTTCTCTTCATCTTCCACAATCAGTACGCGTTCCTGTGTCATATTCCTGTGCTATGGCCCCACCAGCATTATTCAGGGAAGCGCGTCCCCTCGCAACCCGGCCCGGAATGCCGGAATATCAATTTGAGATGAGTAACGGCGCAACCGTCCGCAGAAAACCGGCTCGCGACCGGCGATGGCTATGAAAATGCCCGTTAACTAATTCTTCCTCTTTTGCAAAAGTGCCCGCTTGCTGTAGAATTCTGTGTTTCCCAGGTGCAGCCTATCCGTGCGTGCCGTAAGGCTTTATGGATTCCAGTTCTACTAGATAGTTTTGTCGTGGATTCGATCGGAGGAACTCAATGTCACTTTGTCATGAAAATTACCGGAGATGCGCGAGTGTCGCGCTCGTCCTGGCCCTCGTTCTGATTGCGTTGCCGTCTTTGCTGAACGCACAAACCTCGCAGTCGAACGACAATGTGCCTCAATGGGAATGGTTCATTGGCTACCAGTGGTTAAACCCGGGCGGCAACATCCCCGATAACAGCACACCGCCCTTGGCTATCAAGGCGCCCTCTTCGGCGAGGGGGCTCGGTACCAATGTGTCCTACAACTTCACCAAGAATCTGTCGCTCGAAGGCAACTACGGCGTGAACTGGCACACCAGCGGCTACCTTATCAATGCCTTCAACGTTGGGCCGAAGCTCACCTATCGCGGCGAGGGTGTGAACTTTTTCGTGCACACGCTGCTCGGAGTTCAACGCCTCAATTCGAATTACAACCAGTCCACCACCGGGGTCGCCGCACTTCTTGGCGGCGGCATGGATCTCAAGCTCTGGGAGCCGGTCTCGCTCCGACTCTTTGAAGCCGACTACCAACTCGGGCGCGAAAACTTCTCCAAGAGTGTGCCGCCCAACTGGCCGATGGCGCGTCAGACTTTCAACGGCGCCCGCCTGACGACCGGTCTGGTGTTCAACTTTGGCGGCCACGCTCCCGAAGCTCTCGTGGCGGCCTCCTGCTCGGTGCAGCCCTCCGAAGTCATGGTTGGAGAGCCGGTGCATGCCAGCGTGGTGGCCAGCAACTTCAATCCCGAGCACACGCTCACCTACACCTGGGCTAGCAACGGGGGCAAGATCGAGGGCAAAGACACAGTCGCCACCATCGATACTAACGGCGTCAGCGGGGGCAGCTACACCACCACCGCCACCGTCACCGATCCCAAGGCAAAGAAGAACAACACGGCCAGTTGCACCGCCAACTTCACGGTGAAGGAGCCGCTCAAGAACCCGCCGCAGATTTCGTGCTCGGCGAACCCGTCGATCGTCCAGACCGGCGCTTCGGCAACCATCAGCTGCACCTGCACCAGTCCGGATAATGTTCCGGTAACGGTGGGCGGATGGACATCGAGCGGCGGCAGCATTTCCGGCAGCGGAAGTTCCGCCACCCTGAACACCACCGGTGCCCCGGCGGGGCCCATCACGATCGGGGCTACTTGCACGGACTCGCGCGGCTTGACGGCTTCGACGACGAGCTCGGTGACGGTTGAAAATCCGCCACCAGCGCCGCCGCAAGCCAGCAAGGTGAACGAGTGCCAGTATCCCAACGTCAAGAAGCCGTGGCGCGTCGATAACACCTGCAAGGCTGCGCTGGACGATGTTGCACTCAAGTTGCAGCAGGATCCAGACGCCAAGCTGGTCGTGGTCGGGAACGCTGATCCGACGGAAAAGCGTAAGAACCTGGCGGGCGAGCGCGCGCTCAACGTGAAGGCCTACATCTCGGGAGGCGAGGCGAAACAGAACATCGACCCAAGCCGCATCGAGACCCGCACCGGAAACGCAGGCACGGCGACTTCGGAACATTGGATCGTTCCGGCCGGCGCGACCTTCCCCGGAGCCGGCACCACCACCCCGGTCGATGAGACGAAGGTAAAGGCGGTTCCGGATCATCCGAAACCGGTCGCCAAGAAGAAGGCGGCGAAAAAGGCCGAATAACCGAGGTAGGAAGAGCACGAAAGGCCGGTGGGGTTCACCCTGCCGGCCTTTCTATTTTTCTTGCCCTTCGGTAACCTTGTCTCACCGTGCTCGCCTGTCTAAAGTGGAGCGCAGGCGAATACTGTTCGCCGGGGGTCAATCTACGCGCATGGATTTCACAGTGAAACGGAACGTTCTCCGCACAAGTCTATTGCTTCTTGCTGTCAGTCTTTTGAGCACCGCGCTGCTGGCCTCCGGGCCCTGGCAGGTGCTAGGTCCGGACGGCGGCGATGCCCGCAGCCTGGCCTACGACGCGCACAATCCAGATCACATTCTGCTCGGCACCAGCACGGGCCAGATGTTTGCTTCGAACGATGGCGGACGCAACTGGTCGCGGCTGGCGCGCCTGGGTGGGGACGACTTCGTGCTCGACCACATCGTGATCGATCCGCAGAATTCCAACCATATTTATGTGTCGGCATGGAGCGTATCGAGCCAGCAGATCGGCGAAATCTTCCGCACGCGTGACGGCGGCCGCAAGTGGGATATGCTGCCCGCGATGCACGGCAAATCCATCCGCGCCCTGGCCATGCACAAGGGCGATTCCAAAGTCGTGGTCGTCGGCGCGCTCGATGGAGTCTATCGCAGCAAAGATGGCGGCGATACCTGGGAGCGCCTCTCGCCCGCGAACTCCGCCGACATCAAGAATATTGAATCGATCGCGGTCGATCCCAAAGATTCGAACACCGTCTATGCCGGAACCTGGCACCTGGCCTGGAAAACTTCCGACGGCGGCGCCAACTGGCAGCATATTAATAAGGGCATGATCGACGACTCCGATGTGTTTTCGGTCATCGTCGACCATGACAATCCGTCGGTCGTTTTCGCGAGCGCCTGCTCGGGAATTTACAAGAGCGAAAACGGGGGCAACCTGTTCACCAAGATTCAGGGCATCCCGTTTTCAGCGCGCCGCACCCGCGTGCTCAAGCAGGATCCGACGAACGAAAATATCGTTTACGCGGGAACGACCGAAGGCCTCTGGAAGTCGACTGATCTCGGCAAGGTGTGGAAGCGTGTGAGCAATCCCGAGGTCGTCGTCAATGACGTGCTTATCGATCCGCGGGATTCCAATCGCGTGCTGCTCGCCACCGACCGCAGCGGCGTGATGGCCTCGACCGATGGCGCCTCCAACTGGACCACTTCCAACCACGGTTACACACATCGCTATGTCTCCGCCATTCTGGCCGACAACAAAGATGCCAGTTCGCTCTACGTTGGCGTCGTCAACGACCGCGAATACGGTGGCATGTTCCATTCCCGTGACGCTGGACAGCACTGGTTGCAGAAAGCGGCTGGCCTCGGCGGGAAGGACGTTTTCGCGCTCAAACAGGCTCCCAGCGGAATGCTGGTGGCCGGCACCAACCACGGTATTTATTCGCTGGAGCGCAATGCCAGCGAATGGCATCCCATGAACGTTGTGGTTGTCGAGCATACGGTGAAAACGCCGCGCAAGGGTTCGCGCAAAGCCGTCACCACAACCACTTTCCAGAAGTCGCAACTGGAATCGCGGGTCAACGATCTTGAACTCGGTTCCGGACGCTGGCTGGCGGCAACCACGACTGGCATCTACGCGAGCACCGACCAGGGCAAAACCTGGAAGGGCGGACAGATTCTGGGACAGACGGATTTCGTTTCGGTGCGAGCCGAAGGTTCCACGGTGGTCGCGGCTACGCGTTCGAGCGTGCTGGTCTCGAATGACAGCGGCGCGAACTGGAAACATGCCGGTCTGCCATCGTATGTGGTCAGCATCCGCAGCGCGGCGATCGCTTCCGATAGCCAGATCATGATTGCCTCACGCGAAGGCGCGTTCCGCAGCGAAGACGGCGGCGCGACCTGGGAGCATGTCGTCAACGGCCTGCCCGGCAAGGACATCACTTCCGTCAGCTTCGATTTCACCCACAAGCGCCTGCTGGCCACCAGCGACGCGACTGGCGTGATCTTCGAAAGCCGCGACGGCGGACGGTCCTGGCAGCGCGGTCCCGACAGCGGATTCCCGCTGCGCCGGGTCAGCGTAATTGGCGGACGCTTCGTAGGCGCCACTCCATTTGATGGCGTCATCCTGCAACCGGAGAACGAATCCATGAGCGCAGCCGCCGAAGCGGGCAGCAGCGAATAAGACTGAATTCAAGCCGAAATACCAACCGGGGAAACGGAGACGCTTCCCCGGTTTTTCTTGGTGGGGACGGTCGCGCCGACCTTGCGTTCTTTGCGAGGGTGGGAAACAATCTTTCTAGCACTCTTATGCGACTTGCCTGTGGACTCGCGATGGTGCTTGGGCTGAGTTTTCCGGCTGCGGGCATGGCTTCCTGGCAACAGGACAAGGCTAGCTCCGCGAATGCCGCGGGACAAACTCCGGCTGCGCCCGCCGCTCCGGTGGAGAGCACTCCCGCTGCGGAGACGAGAGCGCCGGAGAACGCGGCGAAGGAAAAGACGGATGCTGGTTCGGCAAACAATGGTTCGGCAAGCAATGGTTCGGCGAGCGGAAACAGAAAACGCCGCAAGCGCGCCGCGTCAGCGCCGGATGGCGCTCCGCGGAAGATTGTGGTCCGCGAGGGCGGAGCCAGCGAGCCCGCGGCGCAGATTGCGCCCGGCATGAGTCCCGCAGAAGCCACCCGCCAGCGCCAGAACGCGGAACAGTTGCTGGGCTCTACCGACGACAAGCTGAAGCGACTGGCGGGACGCACGCTGGACGCGCGACAGCAGGAGACGGTGGGACAGATCCGCAACTATATGGATGTCGCGCGTTCGGCGCTGAAGGAAGGCGATGTGCGGAGAGCGAATACGCTGGCGCAGAAGGCACATTTGCTGTCGGAAGATTTGACGCGGCATTAGGGGCGGTGGAAAACTTACCGATTGCAAGGATCGATTTGTGATGCTAGAATGTATCACATGACTAAAGCCTCGGTTCGGGACCTGCGCTACGACTTCAAGAAGATTGAGCGCCTCTTGCGCCAAGGGGAAGAAATCCAGATTACTAAACGCCGGCGTGTCATCGCCCGCCTGGTGCCGGAAAGCGAACAATCGACGAAGGAAATGCCCGATTTTCGGGCCCGCATGCGCTCCATCTTCGGCGACAAGGTGCTGGCGGTTAGCGGAGCAGATTTGATATCTGCCGATCGGGACCGGTATTGACAATTTACGCCGACCCCAGTTTTGTTGTGTCTCTGTACATCCCGGACGCTAATTCCGCCGCTGCCTTACGCACAATGCAGGCTTCCTCTGGAAACCGCTTCGTGACTGCTTTGTGCGAACTGGAGATCGTCAATGCATTTGGTTTGCGGGTCTTTCGGAAACAAGCGACGCCGGTGGAAGCCAACTCTGCGCTAATCAACTTCGAAAAGGACCTGCGCGAAGGGCTCTTCCAGCTTCGAGGGTTGCCGGAGCGGTTATTTGAGCGGGCTAGGCAACTGTCCCAACAAACAACCGCCAAACTGGGCACCGGCACAGCAGATCTGTTGCACGTAGCGGCGGCGCTCGAACTGGGTGCGGACTGCTTTTACAGCTTTGACCAGCTACAAAGAAGACTTGCCCACACCGTTCGCCTCAAGCTGAACTAGGGTGGCGTAGCCCCTAAAGGGGCGTCAGATTTCGGGAAGTTGCGGCATCGCTAAAGCGATGCCCTGATACAAAACCCCGATACGAAACCCGAAATTCCCTGTAGAGACGCAGCTTGCCGCGTCTCCGCCCGCACCGCCGATTCTCTCGTTGGCAGCGGGAGACGGGGCAAGCCCCGTCTCTACAGGCGGGAAAACTATTTTCGCCCTGCGCGCTTCTGCGCCACGACCAGGCCGCGCGGGGTGGGCAAGAGCACGGTCGAGATCAGGCCGTCTTGTTCGAGTTTGAGGGCGGCCTCACGGACGACCTTCAAATGCGAACTGGCGTCGTGCATCAGGATCAGGCCATAGGGGCTGATCTGCGGCAGAAAGCGGCGAATTTCCCGCTCGCGGATGGACATATCGCTGTCGCTGAAGAAGAGGTCGATGGGGCCCTCGACTTTCATGTCGAGGCTTGATTCATTGCGCAGTTCGATCCACTCGGCGAGTCCGGAAGCCTGGATTCGCGCCTTTGCGTTCTCATACACCTCTGGGTCGAACTCGCAGGTGATGACGCGCCCGCGTCCGTTGGCTTTCAATCCCTCGGCGATCCAGAGAGTGCTGATGCCGCTGAAGGTTCCGGTCTCCACCACCAGTTCGGGCTTGATGGTGGTGACGAGGGCGCGCAGGAACTCGAGCACCTCGGCCTCGGCGGTCATGGAATCGAACATGCGCCAGCGCTCCGGGTGCGGACACTCGGGCGTCGGGCGATGATATTCGGGCTGCAGTCGATCGCCGGTGCGCTCGATCTGGCGCAGGATGCGGCGCTCCTGCTTTTCTTTCTTAAAAAGGCGGCGAAGGCTTAGGGACATAGAGTAAAGAAGTGTACCGCAGGGCGATGCAAACGTAGGGACAGCCGCCTCGGCTGTCGGGCAGGGCAACCCGCCACGCTTGAGAACCATGATCGAGAAAAACCAGGCGAGCTGCGCTCGCCCGGACAGCCGGGGGCGGCTGTCCCTACACTTATTCACTCGTGAAGTAATCCACGGCCACGGGATTCTCGAAGAGGGAGTAATCGCGGGTCACGACCGTGATGCCGGTGTCGGTGACGAAGTAACGGTCGCGGTCGGCTTCGGCATCGTAGCCGATGGTGGTTCCTTCGGGAATGTGGACGTCGCGGTCGATGATGGCTTTGCGGATGCGGCAACTGCGTCCCACGTTCACGTGCGAGAACAGGATGCTGTCGTCGATTTCGGTGTAGGAGTTGACGCGCACATTCGGAGAGAGCACGCAATTCTGGACGGAGCCGCCGGAAATGATGCAGCCGGAAGAAACCAGGGAATCGAGGGCGTGACCCATGCGCCCGGTTTCGGCAAACACGAATTTTGCCGGCGGATACTGCCGCTGGTGGGTGCGGATGGGCCATTGCTCATCGTAAAGATTGAAGACCGGAGAGACCGAAACCAGGTCCATGTTGGCTTCGTAGTAAGCTTCGAGCGTGCCCACGTCGCGCCAGTAGAGGGCGTCTTTTTTGTTTTCGTCGACAAAATTGAAAGCGAAGACGCGGTAGTCATCCAGCATTTTGGGCAGAATATTCTTGGCGAAATCGTGGCTGGAATCGGGATCCTCGGCGTCTTTGAGCAGCACGGGAATAAGCACGTCGGTGTTGAAGATATAGATGCCCATCGATGCTGAAATTTTCGTGGGATCGTAGGGCGACCGGATCTCGGTCTGTTGCGGTTTTTCCAGGAAGCCGACGATACGATTTTCGCGGTCGATATCGACGACGCCGAATTGGCGGCATTCGGCCGGGTCGGTCACCAGCGTGGCGACGGTGACGTCGGCGGCGGCGTCCCGGTGCTGCCTGAGCATGCGATCGTAATTCATTTTGTAGATGTGGTCGCCGGAGAGGATGATCACGTACTTGGGCTGCTCGGAGCCAATGGAATAGATGTTCTGATAGACCGCGTCGGCGGTCCCCATGTACCAGTTCTCGCTGACCCGCTTCATGGGCGGCAGGATTTCGATGAACTCGCCGATTTCACGGCCGAAAATATTCCAGCCTTCGCGGATCTGACGATTGAGCGAGAGTGCCTTGTATTGGGTGAGGATATAGACGCGGCGCAGGCCGGAGTTGACGCAGTTGGAAAGCGTGATGTCGATGATGCGGTAGATGCCGCCGAAGGTCACGGCCGGTTTGGCGCGGTCGCGGGTGAGCGGATAGAGGCGCTCGCCTACGCCTCCGGCGAGCAGGATTCCGAGCGTATTTTTCATGGGCACACCGCCATCGGCACACCGTAGCGACGCAGCGTGCGATGCGGACGCTGCCCCGGCTCACCGCGACATACTAGCACAACGCCAGTACCCAGTACCCGGTACCCAGTACCCAGGGTAGTGGGCTACTTTGAAATCAATTTCGGGTTCACCGTCAAAAAACGCATCCTCCGGCTCCGGTTCAGGAACGGCCATCGCGCCAGAACGGATATGCGGCTTCGGTTTTAGTGGAGCACGGACAGGGATATCTGGTTCACCAAGAGCAGGCAGGTCGCTGCCTGAGAGCGTCGCTAAAGCTTCCGCATACGCGCGAGCGACTTCATCTCTCGTCCGCCGGTTTTGCTTTTTGGCTTTATGTCTTCGCTTATCTCGACCCTTTCCCATTACGCCTACGCTGCTCTTTCGACTTTAACTGGGTACCGGGTACTGAGTACTGAGTACTGAGTTAGCAGTGCACGATGTTGCCGCTCTTAATGCCGCGCGTGGCGTTACGTGAATCCACCACCAGCTTGGCCTCGTTGACGATCTTCTTGTAGTCGTAGTCGGAGTGATCGGTGACGATGAGCACGCAGTCGTACTGGCCGAGATTGTCGAGGGGGGAGCACTTCATTTGCAGGTCGTACTTGCGGCCCCGGCCGACGAAGGGGAAGTAGGGATCGTTATAGCTGACCACGGCTCCCTCTTTTTGCAGCAGCTCGATGATGGTGAGAGCGGGCGACTCGCGCAGATCGTCAATATCTTTCTTGTAGGCGACGCCCAGAACCAGGACCTTGGATCCGTTGATGGCCTTTTTCTGGCGGTTGAGCGCGGAGATGGTGGAGGCAATCACGTTGTAGGGCATGGCCACGTTAATTTCACCGGCCAGTTCGATGAAGCGGGTGCGGAAGTCGAACTCTTTCGCCTTCCAGGAAAGATAGAACGGGTCGACTGGAATGCAGTGTCCGCCGAGACCCGGCCCGGGATAAAACGGATGGAAGCCGAAAGGCTTGGTGGCAGCGGCGTCGATGATTTCCCAAATGTTGAGGTCCATGCGCAGGCAGAGCATCTTGAGTTCGTTGACCAGCGCGATATTGACGCAGCGGTAGATGTTCTCGAGCAGCTTGGTCATCTCCGCGGCGGCAGGCGAGGAAACGGGAACGGTGCGGCGAAAGATGGAGCCGTAGAGCGCGGCTGCGATTTCACTGGCCTGGGGATCGAGTCCGCCAATCACCTTCGGAATATCGTGACGAGCCACCTGGGTGTTGCCGGGATCCTCGCGCTCGGGCGAGAACGCGACCCAGATATCGTTGTCACCGGCTGCGCCCTTGCGGGACGCTTTCAGGCTGGCCTTGTTTTCCTGTTCGAGAATCGGAATCAGAACTTCTTCGGTGGTGCCGGGGTAGCTTGTGCTCTCGAGGATGACGATCTGACCGGCGCGCAAATAGGGCGCTACGGCGTGGGCGGTGTTGGTGATGTAGCTGAGGTCGGGCTCGTGATATTCGTTGAGCGGCGTGGGGACGCAGATGATGATCGCATCCATGGCGGTGATCTGCGAATAGTCGGCCGTGGCTTTGAAGCCGTTCGCTTTGGCCGCCCCGATCTCCTCGGGTGTGATGCGGAAAATGTAGGTGCCGCCAGTGGCGAGGGTGTTGATTTTTCGCTCATCGATATCGAAACCGGTGACGGGAAATTTCTGCTCGCTGTAGAGCAGGGCCAGCGGCAATCCGACGTAGCCGAGGCCGATGATTCCGACCCGAGCCTGGCGCGCATCGATGCGGCTTTTCAAGTCGGTAAAGAGGGAAGAAGCGGTGAGTTGAGTGTTCATAGGCCAGAAATGATTCTAGCATTAGAGGTCGCGCTTGGGCCGCGGAAGCTGCGGTTATCATGCGATCTTTACCGGGCGGATTGCGATCTTAATTACTGCCGTAATCGAATCCGCCCGTGCAGGGGTTTCCTTAGTAATATGCGGGTGCAGTAACATGCGCCTTAGATGCGAATCTTACGATTGCTCATTGTGTTCCTGATTTTTGCCGCGCTGGCGAGCCAGGCGGCGCGCTTTCTGGTGGTGGACGAACCGGAAAAGTCCGATGCCATCGTGGTGCTGGCTGGGGAGACCAACGTCCGTCCGGCCCGCGCGCTGGAACTGCTGCGCCAGGGTGTGGCGCCGCTCGTGTTCATGAATGCCGAGACGCGAGATCGGATCTACGGCCAGCCACTGGTCGAGATCGCGCAGAAATACGTGCGCGGTCTTCCGGAACCCGACCGCGTTTCGGTATGCGCGATTGCCGGGTTCTCGACCAGCGCTGAGGCCGCCGATGTAAGCCGATGCCTGCAGCCGCTGGGTGCGCATCGGGTGCTGATCGTGACCTCCGACTATCACACTCGCCGCGCCTTGACGATCTTTCGCCATCGCCTGCCCCAATACCAGTTCAGCGTGGCCGCGGCGCGCGATCCGTCGCGATTCGGCGAAGCTTGGTGGACGAACCGCGAATGGGCGAAAGTCACTTTTGATGAGTGGTCGAAGATGCTGTGGTGGGAAGCGGTGGACCGGTGGAAGTAGCCAGTACCCAGTAGCTAGTACCCAGTGAAAACCGCAAGCGCAAGATGACGGCGAGTGCGGGTTCAAACCGGGTACTGGGTACTGAGTACTGGCAACTTTTTCTCTTGTGCGATAGTTTGAAAGCTATTCATCTTCACCGGAGGTTCCATGGCGCAAGTCACGATTACGGTGCGCAAGAACGGTCCTTTGCGCATAGACGATCCCAACGGCGTGGTCGAGATGGTGGACGCCGACGGCAACAAGTACGATCTGACGGGCAAGCCGGTGTTTTCCCTTTGCCGTTGCGGTGCGTCCGCCAACCGACCCTTCTGCGATGGCAGTCACAAGAGCGCCTTCCAGTCGCCCGATACGGCGATCAAGATCGGATAGGGGTGGATGCGATGAAGGTTCGCCAGCAGGCTGCGGAAGAACTAGTTCCCGACCAGAAAGCGTGACCTCGGCGTCTAAACAGGCGGCGGAAAAACTCCAGTTTCGTATCGGGGCATCGCTTTAGCGATGCCGTAATTCTTCGAAATCCAATGCCCCTTTAAGTGTGTGCGTGAGAGCTTCGGTCGTCCCTCCCCTTTACCCCGCGCTGAAACGCGGGGCTAAGCTAGTACCGTGACCGCATGATGATTACGGCGTGAAAAACGAGTAGCGCCGGCATCTTGCCGGCTGTCCCGAGGGCGTCTCGCCCTCGGCGCGGCGGGCGAGGACGCCCGCCGGACAGCCGCCGGGACGGCGGCGCTACTCTCAGTGGTGAAGCGGTACAAATCACGCGGTCACGGTACTGGTTCGCCCCTCCGGGGCTGGATTTTGGAGTGTTTTGATCACCTAACCCGTTGATTCCAAAAGATCGGGGGCCCCCACCACTAACTGTCTCTTACACATATAGGAACGGGCAGGAAATAAGCCAATAAGCTCGTGCTGGAAGCTAGCGGACTTAGCCGGCTGCGGAAAGACTCGGTCTCGCACTGGTTTTTCCGCAGCCAGCGTGGGCGCCACGGCGGGATGCAAGAAAACTCTTTCCCAGGTATGGCCCTCGACCCTAAACTGGAGGGTAGGCAGGCCGAGGGTCACTTCCCAGCCCTCGAACCCGGGGGTTCTGTGCGCGTC
>Ga0074046_10002162_pt1 | contig 17150 bp, 14 predicted proteins | sample BogForMeECP23OM3_FD_94441 | JGI IMG/M metagenome (GOLD analysis project Ga0074046, IMG submission 94441) | Bog forest soil microbial communities from Calvert Island, British Columbia, Canada - Bog Forest MetaG ECP23OM3 | ecosystem: Environmental > Terrestrial > Soil > Wetlands ... | reverse complement strand
TTGTTCAGCCTCTCCAGCGGGTTCGTGCTGTGCAGCTTGGTGCGGTGCTGCTCGGGGAAGTCCAGATACGACAAGACATCCGTCTCGCTGTCGTCGATGAACCCCGCCAGCTTCGGCCACTTCTGCCGCAGCTGGTCGGCCACGTGGCGCAGCGTCTGGCTGGCCTGCGCGCGGTCGGGCTGGATGAACGTCTGGCGCAGCGCGGCCGCCACCATGCTCTGCTGCGCCTTCGGCACATAGGACAGCGCGTTGCGCATCCAGTGCACCCGGCAGCGCTGCCAGGTGGCGCCGAACACTCGCCGGATCGCCGCCTTCAGGCCCTCATGCGCATCGGAGATCACCAGCTTGACGCCGCGCAGACCGCGCCGCACCAAGCTCTTGAGAAAGCTCGACCAGAACGTCTCGGCTTCCGAGGGGCCGATGTGCAGCCCGACGATCTCCCGCTTGCCGTCGGTGTTCACTGCCACAGCGATTATCGCCGCAACCGAGACGATGCGGCCGCCCTCGCGTTGCTTCAGATAGGTCGCGTCCAGCCACAGATACGGCCAGTCGCCGGCGAGCGGGCGATCGAGGAACGCATGCACCCGTTCGTCGATGTCCTTGCACAGCTTGGAGACCTGCGATTTACTGATCCCGTTCAGCCCCATCGCCTGCACCAACTCGTCAACCCGCCGGGTGGAAACACCACCGATCCAGGCCTCCTGGATCACCCCGATCAGCGCCCGCTCCGAGACCTTCCGCGCCTCAAGGAAGGGCGGAAAGTAGCTGCCTTGGCGCAACTTCGGGATGCGCAGCTGCAACGACCCCAGCCGCGTGTCGAGGGCGCGATCGCGGTAGCCGTTGCGCCAGGTCGCTCGCTCGCCGCTGCGCTCGTAGCGCCCGGCGCCGATCAGCCCCTCGACATCGGCTTCCATCAGCAACTGCAATACCGCTTCCGCCACGGTGCGCAGGAAATCGCCCTCACCGGACTTCTCCAGCAGCTCGGACAGCGCCAATCTCTCTTCGGCCATCGGATCCTCTCTCGACTCAGGGTGAAGCTTCGCAACTCCACCTTAGCCGACTGGTCCGGTGGCCACCTCCGCCTACACCGCTGCGCCACACCCGGCGCAGCGCGGAATCTCCACCACCTCCGTGGACGCTAGCAAAGGCAGCTTTTCGCGCTCTCACCCCGAAACCAGCCAGTCTCCTTTCCACCCATCGCGCGACCATACCGAAGCGCAACCGGTTCATCCCAATTGGTCGACTGCCCGCAAGCCAGAACCGGGCTTCAATAATACGCTGGAAGGACGCCTATCACGTCTTGATTACGCGAAGGTCCACAGCCGGATTCGCTCTACCTCGTCCTGGGTCAGCCGTTCCTTTGTTCGGTCGTGAAGCTTGGTCGTGCGCGGGCGTATGGGGATTGCCAACGGCAACCGTCGACCCGAAGCCGATCTTACCCAGCCCGAACTGGTGATCGGAGAAGCGTGAGAGACCGGGAAGAAGTCCCGTTGCGGTGTCGTTTTGGTATGGTAGGCAGGGGGCGCCATTCGGGGCCGCGCGGGTGCGGATCGAAGTTCATGCCGACGCACAACGTTGGTTGTGTCAGATTGGCTGTGACGCATCGAGGGAGTGGCGACGATGCAGTGCAAGACCGGGGCGGAGCACCGTCAATCGCTGAAGGATGGGCGGACTGTCTACCTCGACGGAAAGCTCGTCGGCGACGTCACCGTACACCGGCATACCGCGACGCAGTCGCGTCGGCGGCGTTCTTGTACGACTACCAGGGGCGCGCCGAGAACATCGAGCTGATGACGTCCATGCCTGAGCGCGGCACGCGGCGCGTGAGCCGCTGCTGGCTGATGCCGCGCAGCTACGATGAAACGGCCGGCGCGCTTGCCGCCGTCTTCGCGATTAGGGTCGTTCCGTCGGCGAACGCAGCCGATCAGACCGTGGCAGGAACCGGCCGGCGTTGGCGCGTCGTTCGCCCCTGGTGACCTCGGCGTTGAACCCGGTGCAGCAGCAGGTCTCCACCGCGTGGGGATGACCATCAGCAGCGGTAAGATCGAGGAAGAGCCTAATCAGCGCCGACCGCCAATGTGTGAGAAACTCCGGATGCTGTTTGAGAGGGCCACGGACGGGCGTATGCTGACGCGATCATTGGGTGTCGATCCGACCGGAAGCCTCACCGATAGGGACTTGCACAAAGTCAGATGGCGGGAAACCGATGGCGCAACTGAGTGCAGACACGTTTGCCTTTGGCGGCGACTTGATGCGGGTCGAGCAAGCGCTTTCCTTGGTGACGGCTCGAATCCCGCCGGTCGCCAAGGTGGAGCGGGTACGTCTTGCCGACGCGGATGGGCGCGTTCTCGGACGATCGGTTGTCGCTCCGATCGATCTGCCTGCCTTCGACAATTCCGCTGTTGATGGATATGCGGTCGCTTATGCGGACCTCAATCCGGCTGCCACAACGCGGTTGCCGGTGGCAGGCCGGATCACTGCAGGACAGACCGCCAAGTGCGAAGGAGCGCGTGGGACCGCCGTGCGCATCTTCACCGGCGCCCCGATGCCGGTGGGGACGGATACCGTGTTCATGCAGGAGGACGTCCACTTGCTGGAAGGCGGGCTGGTGGAGCTCCCGGCGGGTCTGGCACGCGGGGCCAATTGCCGTGCGAAGGGCGAAGACATCGTTCGAGGAGATGAAGCGGTCGCCGAGGGGCGTCGTCTGGAGCCACGGGAGATCGCGCTCTTGGCGGCGCTCGGGCGGTCACATCTGGAGGTGCGGCGCCGGCCCCGTGTGGCCGTGTTTTCAACCGGCGACGAAATCTGCGAGCCCGGAACGCCGCTTGCTCCTGCCGCGGTCTATGATTCCAACCGTTACGCCCTGACGGCCTTGCTGAGCCGTTCCGGCTGCGAGGTGACCGATCTTGGCATCCTTCAGGACGACCGGGACGCAATGCAAGCCAGTCTGTCAGCAGCCTCGCAGGCCCACGATCTGGTTGTCACGTCCGGCGGTGTGTCGGCCGGCGAGGAAGACCATGTCCGGGCCGCGATTGCCGGGTGCGGCTCGATCGTGTTCTGGCGCCTAGCCATCAAGCCAGGCCGCCCGGTCGCCATGGGCGTCATGAACGGAACGCCGCTGGTCGGCCTGCCGGGCAATCCGGTCGCCGTCTTCGTGACCTTTGCTTACGTTGTCCGGCCGCTGATCGCAGCGATATCGGGCGCTACACCGGCACCGATCATTCCTTCGCCCGTGATTTCAGGCTTCAGGTATCGCAAGAAGGCTGGCCGGCGGGAGTACCTCCGTGTCTCGCTGGAGCGGCGCGGGACACAGACCATCGCGACGAAGTATCCGGTCGACGGTGCCGGCGTGCTCACCTCGCTGACACGCACCGACGGATTGGTCGAACTCAGCGAGGATCGGCTGGACGTCGAGCCGGGCGACTCCGTGCCCTTCATCGACTATCGGCAGCTGATCTGATCGTCCGGTGTGAGGTCATCGCCAGCGATGCGACATCAGCGCCACGCCGGCGTTCCGGGACTCCGCTTGCAAGGCGACGGAGTCTGCCGCGTCCCGTCTCAGCGGATGAATTGAACTGACCTCGATCTCTGCAACGACATCCAGGCCAGGGGCAAGGCCGAGTTCGCGCACGTTTCGATTTGTCAGATAGGCAACCAGCGTGAAGCCGCAATCCACTGTCACCCTAGATATCGCCCCCAGGCTTCTGCCGTCCTTCACCTTTCCCGCGAGCCGGTTCGTGGTGCCATGCAAGCCAAGCGAGCCGTTATCATCCGTCACGCATAGGCCGACCTCTTCGGCGCGTACGCACAATGATACGGAACCGGCGGCTATCTCGTCGCCTGGTGCGTAAAGCACTCTGTCACCGACCTGGACGCGCCACAGGTCGCCACATTTCTCCAGCAGCCGCCCCGCCAGGATGTTTTCCATCCCCGTGAACTCCGCGACGAATGCGTTGGCGGGCTTGCGGCATACGCCGGCCACGGTGCCGACCTGCTGGATCTCGCCCCGATCGATGACGGCGACTTGATCCGCCAGCAGGACGGCATCCGTCTGGTCGTGGCTTACGAAGATCGCCGGCGCGCCCGCTGCGCGCAGGAACGCCTTCAGTTCGTCGCGCAACGCGTCGCGCGTGCGCGCATCGAGCGCGGAGAACGGCTCGTCGAACAGGAACAGGTCGGGTCGGGCAGCCAGGGCACGTGCCAGGGCGACCCGTTGCTTTTCACCGGGGCTCAGATCCTGCGGATACCGATCGGACAGGTGCCGGATGCCGAATTGCGACAACAGTCCAGCGATCTCGCGTCCGGCCTGCGGATGTCCTGCGCGGCAGCGCGCACGAAGTCCAAGCGCGACATTTCCAACCACAGTGAGGTGGGGAAACAGGCCGAAGTTCTGGAACACCAGCGCGACGCGCCGCTGCTCTGGCCGGAGGTCCGTCACCTCGCGACCGTGTATCACGATTCGTCCGGTCGCGGGACGGTGGAACCCCGCGATCATCTCCAGGCAGACCGATTTGCCGGAACCGTTCGGGCCAAGCAGCACCATGATCTCGCCGGCGTCGAGCGCAAGGTTGACGTTGCGCAATGAGAACCGACCGAGTGTCAGGCACGCCGCCTCGATCGCCAGCGCCGTGCCCGTCACCGGCCGGCACCCACCAGTACGATGCGACGATGTCCGATGTGCCGGAACAGAATGAAGAGCGCCAGCGACACAACGAGCAGCAGCAGCGCCATGGCGGATGACTCGTCGAGGCCGAATTGCAGGAACAGCTCGTAGATCTTCACCGGCGCAGTCATCGGATAATAGGCCAGGATCGCCACGGCGGCGAATTCGCTGATCGCGCGCGCGTACGTCAGGGTGAGGCCGATCACGATGCTGCGCCACGCGAGTGGCAGGGTGACCCGCAGGAGGACATGCCACGGCCCCATACCGAGCGTGCGCGCCACCTTCTCAAGGCGGGGGTCGACCGCTTCGAAGCCGATTTGCGCAGCGTTGACGGTGTAGGGAGCGGCGACGAACAGCATTCCGACCACCACCCCCGCCAGGGTACCCCAGAATCGCAGGCCGAAGAGGGCACCGGCCGGTCCGCCAATCATCCCCTGCCGGCCGAACACGATCAGCAGAGCAATGCCGGCCACCGTGTGGGGAACCGCAAGCGGCAGGTCGACAATGGCGGTGACGATTTCCTTGCCACGAAATTCGGTGCGCGCGAGGACATAGGCCAGTGGTACCCCGAGAAGCGCGGCGCAGCCAGCGGTCAACAAGGCCGCCAGAAGACTCAGCAAGATCGCAAGGCGGACGTCCGGCATGGCGGCCACCCGGGCGAGATGTCCGGTTGATTGCGAAATGGCCAGCCCGATCAACGGCACAACGATGAACGCCAGCAGCAGGCTGCCGGTGAACCAGAATACCAGGACGACGCCGGTCGGCCGTGCGGGAACCTTCGTCAATTGCCCGGCCAAGGCTTGACTATGGAGCGGATGTTCTCCGGCATCTTGTCGACGTTGACGGCGTAGGCGGGGTTGACCGTGCCGAAGCCGTTCTTCGCCATGATCTCCTGACCCGACGGACCGAGCAGGAAGGCGAGGTACTTCTGAGCCCAGTCAGGACGATCGGCTTCGCTCGGAATGGTGACTGCGTAGACGATCGGTTTACCGGCCACATCACCGTTCTTCGTGTGGGCGACGGCCACCGAGTACGCCGCCGCGTCGGCGGGATCACTGAGGTCGATCTCCGCTGGGAGGTCGAGATATTTCAGTTGGTGTTGTAGCGCGTCAGAACGATAGATCGCCAGATAGTCGATCTGTCCGAGTTGTAGCGCGGCGATGAGCTCGGTCTCCGTATCCCGCATGTTCGCGAGCGGAGCGTTTGCCAGCGCCTTGGCCTCGAGACCCGGCGATTGATAATGCTTCTCCGCCAGGGCCAGCATCTGCAGGGTCTGGTAGCCCGAGGGGTCCGTATCGGGGTTGGAACGGCCGATTTGCACACCCGGCCGTGTCAGATACTCGTACCAGTTGTCGGGCGAAATCTCGTTGGAGAACTTGCTCTTGTCCGTGTAAACAAAGGTAATGGCGTTGCGTGCAAAACCGGCATACCAGTCAGCGTAGGCGGTCTTTCCATCCCCTCCGAACAGATATCTCGGAATCACACTGTAATCCGCGACGGCGAGCAGATCAGCGTGCTGATGCAGGTCGGTGATCTTCCTCGACATCATGACGCTGCCGCCGAACTGCGCATGAATGACAACGCCGGGATTCTCCTGCTGGAACGCCGCATCGATTTCGCTGAATGGCGCGGCAAGCGTGCCTGCCCCGAAGATCGTCAACGTGACCGGCGATTCTGCCGGCGCGCGAGTGGAGCCGCCGACGGCCGTACACAGCAACGCGACGGCAGCGACAAGCGTCCTGTGGCGATCCACCGCGACCTCCATGTCAGTGAGTCACATGCCGCCGGGTGACACCGGACGGTCTATCGTCGCGCCTGGTCGTGTCGGCTGCGCCATCACACGGTCGGAAAACCCATCCGCGCCAGCGCGGTGCGTGTGCCAGCGTCTCCAAGAAGGGCGACGAAGCGACAGACAGCCGGGCGATCGAACCGACTGGCGGGAATGACGAAGTCATATTCCTCCGCCTGCAGCGGCAGGAAGCCGAGGCCGTAACGCTGCGCCACCGTCTCGATCGCGACACCCCAGTCGGAGCGCCGCTGCGCGATGGCTACGGCCACCGCATTGTGAGAGCGGGTTTGATGGCTATGGCCGGCGGGTCTGGCATCGCCGAGCAGACGATCGATGAGCACGCGCGTACCGCTGCCGGCGTTGCGATTGACCATCAGGCAGGTGGGGTCAAGGACCGCTTTGGCGATGGCACCGGCTGCATCAACCCCCGCAAAGCGCAGGTCGTCGGGCCGGAACACGACTCCTTGCAGCCGGCCATAGCCGCGCACCAGCTTCGAGGTGTCATCGATATAGGTGCGATTGTAGATGCCGCTTGCCGAATCCATCAGGTGGATTCCGGCGATATCGCACTCCCCCCGTTTCGCAGCCATGAGGCCGGCCATGCTGCCGACCGAGAGCACTTTCGCCGTCACTCCCTCACGTGCAAGCAATCCGATCAGGTAGTCGAGGCCGACGCAGTGGCTGCCGATGACCATCAGATCCGCCGGCTCCGCTGCCGCGCCGATGATCGTCACCTGGATGTCCGTGTCGGCCGGCACCACCTCTGTCTGCGCCGGGATGGCGAAGAAGCCGTCCGCCAAGGAGAAGGCCGTTACCGCTCCGGAACCTTTTCCGATGGGATATGCCGCAAGCCCGCCTCCCGGCCGTTCCGACAGTGACACTAACACATACTCGGTCCGCCCGAGTTCGGAATTCATCTTCACCGGCAAGGTCGCCGTCCGGGTCTCGCTTCGTGCCGGCGGCAGTCCGGACAGGATGCGCAGGACCGGGGCGACGAATTCATGGAACGTGAAAGTCGCGGATGTCGGGAAACCGGGCAGGATCACCACCGGCTTCCCCTGGGTTACCGCAAGGCAGAGCGGCTTGCCTGGCTTCAACGCCACGCCATGCACCACGATGCCGGGATCGGTGAAGCGTGCAACCGTGCGGTAGGCGATGTCGCCGGCCCCCTTGGAGGTTCCGCCCGACAACAGCACCACGTCGCTCACGGCGATCGCCTTGTCCACCGCCTCTGCCATGGCGGCCGGTTCGTCGCGGACGATTCCGAATGGGACGGCGACGCAGCCCAGTTCCTCGACCGCGGCCGCCAGCATCGGCCCGTTGCTGTCGAAAACCTGTCCCGGTCGGATGGCATCGCCAGGCTGCACCAATTCGTCGCCGGTCGACAGGACGGCAACGCGCGGGCGCCGGAAGACCGGAACGTCGTTCGCACCGATCGCGGCCAGCAGCGCGATCTGGCGCGAGCCGAGAACGGTTCCGACGCGCACCACCGTATCGCCGGCGCCTATATCCGAACCGGCTGCGGATATGGCAGCCCCTGGCGCCACCGGCCGACCGACGTCCACGGCCGGTTGGTCAGCTGCCTGCCCTTCAGGCCCGCCGACGATTTCAGTGCGCTCGACCATCACCACGGCATCGGCGCCGCGCGGGATCATGCCGCCCGTGGCGATGATCGTCGCGGCGCCAGGAGCGACGGTTTCGCGGGGCATCCGCCCCGGTGTCACCACCTCCGCATTCAGCCGCAGCCGTCGCGGCGCGTCGGGGCGCGCATCCTCGAGATCGACGGCGCGCACGGCGAATCCGTCGACATTTGAACGATCGAAGCCAGGCACGTCCGCCGCGGCCGGAAGATCCCGCGCCAGCACGCGGCCCCGGCATTGCTCGAGCCGCACGGTTTCCTCGCCGAGCGGCGCCAGGGCGAGATGGCGACGAAACTGCGTTTCCGCCTCGTCCCGGCTGACGACGGAGAGAAACTGCTCCTGTCGGGCAGACTGCCGAACGAATTTGGCAGCCTGGCGCGCGACGGATTCGAGGCCCGGCAAGGTCATGGCCCATCCTGCGTAGCGGTGTCGCCCGACGTGACGACGACGTCGACCAATGCGCCAGGGGCGTAACCTTCGAGGCGAGCGGAAACAATCAGGAATCCGTCGGCCTTGGCATACCCGGCGAGCCCATCCGCCGGCGCCAGAGCCAGCGGCTCGGCGCTCAATCCGCGGTAGACGACAGGCACCCACTCACTCACCCCGATGGGCGAAGCGATCTTGCGCGACAGCGTTAGCTGCCGAACCCCGCACGGCCAGTCAGACGCGCGGCCGGCGAGGCGGCGCAGCAACCGTCCGGCCAGAAGCTCGTAGCTCACCAATGCCGACAGCGGATCCCCTGGAAGCAAGAGCAACGGGGCCCCACCCAGCCAGCCGAGGCCGGCAGATCCGCCGGGCGTCAGTGCGAACCCGTGATGGTCGATGCGTCCGCCCGTGGCCGCGATCGCCGTCACAGCATCGTCGTCCTCCCCCCAGCCGCTGCGTCCGACGAGCAGAACGAGGTCGGCGGCCGTGGCATCCGCCAGCCCCCGCATCACCCCTCCGTCGCCGCTGAGGAGACGTACCTGGCCACCGTCCCGCGCGACAAGGGCCGATAGGGCCATGCCAAGCGCCTCGTTTGCCGGCGGCTTGGCGCCGGCCAGAACAACCGCGACATCTGGGCGCCGCCTGACGGACAGATGCGTCCGGCCTAGGGACGCCGCGAGAGCGATTTGCGGTCCACCCAGACGGCGGCCAGCCGCGATCGCCACATCGTCGCGCCGCGCCGCTTGCCCCTTGCGCCCGATGCCCGTCCAGCGCGCGGCCGCATCGCAAACCGCCAGAGCGGTGCCGGCCACCTCACCCGCTTCGAGCGGCAGCACGGCATCGGCACCACGGGGCAACGTCTCGCCGGCGTGGCAGACGGACGCACTTCCCACGGCCAATTCCATGCCTTTTGGAACGATCGTGAGAAGCAGTGGGTTATAGGCACTGGCGCCCAGCGTGCTCTCGGCTTGCACCGCATAGCCGTCGACGAGCGCCACGTCCCGATCCGGCCGATCCTCGGGAAACACCAGTGGCACCGCCAAAACACGCCCGAAGATCTGATCGAGAAGAGCCGGCTCGGAACCGGACAGGTCCGGACAGGCGTCGAGCCACGCCCAAGCATCGGCGAGAGACAAGCGCTCGGTGAAGCGACCCCGTGTCGTCACCTCATGGAGGCCCCGGAGGCGCTTGTTGCGCCCACGCGGCGAAGCAAGTCGATACCGACGCACTCCGATGAGTCATCCCTCGCTCGGCCGAACCGATCAATGGTGCGGCAGACCGCAGGGAGGCAGAAGACTGCCGACCCAGGCGACGATCGCCTCCGCGTCTGCTGGTAAGACGACGTAGTCCTCACCTGCGAAGGCGGTCCAAGCGGGTAGCATTCTTTCCTCCACGGCAACGACGGCCAAGAGCCCGGCGACGACCGCCGATCCGATCTCCTCGCGGATGCCACGTCCAGCAATCTCCTCTTTGCCGAAGCGCCCGAGGAAGAGGACGTCGGGTTTCGACTCGATCGCCCCCGCAAGCCGCACCCGCGCGTGCGCGAGACCGTCGGCAGAGAGTCTGCAGCTTGTCGAGCCCGGGCCGAGGTCCTGGGAGATGACGATCGTGTCACCGTGCCCGATATCGTCGAGGAGGAGAGCCGCACGTCCGTTTGACAGGCGCTCACCGAAGCGGGGAATGACACCACCGAGGCGTACGTCCCCGCGCGCTGCCAAGCGGTCGCGAGCCGCTGCAAGGACACCTTCGAGCGGTCCGCCATGCCGATAGACGACCGCTGCGAGACAGCACTGGTTCATTGGAACCTTCTGCCCCCGATGCACGCAATGCGCTTGACAACCTGTCTGCCGGCGGCGGCCATCTCGGTCATGAGGTCGACCCCGTAGAGTTCAATCGCGTGTGCTCGGCCATATACCTCGTCCATCAACCCATGTCGAAGTTGTGTGCAGTTCCCACAGCCGGCGGTGAGATCGATACCAAGAACGTCTACTATGGGTCACCGGCTGATGTGAGATGGGCAGATCCTCTCGCGTGGCGGCAATCGAACCGGGAGTGCCGTGCACGATGGCCAGCCAGCCCACACAACTGACCTTGCGGGTGGATTTCGGTGAGACGGTACGCCTTGGTCCTGGAAAGGTCCGATTGCTGGAATTCATCGGCGAGCTCGGCTCGATCAGCGCTGCCGCGCGAGCCATGGACATGTCGTATCGCCGAGCCTGGCTGCTCGTGGACAGTCTCAACCAGGCGTTCGTTGAGCAGGTCGTCACGACGCGGGCGGGGGGCAAGGCCGACAAGCGCGCCGAACTGACGCCGTTCGGCCAGGAGGTCATTCGCCGGTTCCGGGCCATGGAGGCGGCGGCCCAAGAGGTGGTAGTGAGCGATCTGCGGATCTTGGAATCGGCGATCCGACCCCATGCCGAACCGCCCAGAATGCGGGATCCGCACGACAGTTCGACTTGACGCAAGCAGCGCCCCGAAACCGGCACGCTGCTTGCCGAGGCAATCCGCATCTGCCATGCTCACGATATCCTTGGCGATATCGTGCCGCCCGGATTAGGGGGCTTGCGAGGACTAAGAGTGCACGCTGCGGGGAACACGCAGCAGCGGTCGTCGTCCGAGTGGAAGCGGGAGCAAGAACACCATGATGAGATCCCTGCATATCGATCCAGGAAAGTGCACCGGCTGCCTGCAATGCGAGATGGCGTGCTCGTACGAGAATTACGGGGTGTTCAACCCGTCGAAGTCCCGGATCAAGGTATTCGACTTCCACGAGACCGGACGCAAGGTTCCCTATACCTGCACACAGTGCGACGAGGCGTGGTGTATGCACGCCTGCCCGGTCGAGGCGATCACGGTCGACATGGCCACCGGCGCGAAGATTGTCGATGAGGGAACCTGCGTCGGCTGCAAGGTCTGCACCATCGCCTGCCCGTTCGGCACCATCAATTACGTCGCGGACACCGGAAAGGTGCAGAAATGCGATCTGTGCGGTGGCAAGCCGGCCTGTGCCGACGCGTGCCCGACGGCCGCGATCACGTATATCGATGCCGACTGGACCGGGCTGGATCGGATGCGGCAATGGGCGGAGCGGCTAGACAGCCAGCCTGCCGCCGGTCACGCGGACTGAGGGAGGCAAAGCATGGGCTGGCAACGCAAACTGCTGCGCGTCGATCTGACAGCTGGGACCTGCAAGGCCGAGCCGCTCAACATGGAGTGGGCCCACGCGTTCCTCGGGCAGCGCGGACTAGCGACGAAATATCTGGTCGAGGAGACATATCCGAAGGTCGACCCGCTGTCGCCGGACAACAAGCTCATCTTCGCCACCGGCCCGTTGACGGGGACCATGGCCTCAACCGGCGGGCGCTATTCCGTCATCACCAAGGGGCCGCTCACCGGCGCGATCGCATGCTCCAACTCCGGCGGCCATTGGGGCGCGGAGCTGAAGATGGCCGGCTGGGACATGATCATCCTGGAGGGACGGTCGGCGACGCCGGTCTATCTGCATATCGAAAACGATAACGCCGAGTTGGTGGACGCGTCGGATCTATGGGGCAAGACGACCTGGGACACGGAACCGACGCTGAAGCGCAAGCACCAGGACCCGCTGATGCGCGTGACCAGCATCGGCCGCGCCGGCGAAAACAAGGTGCTCTACGCCGCCGTGATCAACGATCTTCACCGCGCCGCCGGGCGTTCGGGCGTCGGCGCCGTGATGGGCTCGAAGCACCTCAAAGCGATCGCGGTACGCGGCACGAAGGGTGTGGCCGGCATCAAGGACCCGATGGGGTTCATGCACGCCACAACGGCGGCCAAGAAGGTGCTGGCCGACAACGCGGTGACCGGTCAGGGCCTGCCGAAGTTCGGCACGCAGGTATTGATGAACGTCATCAACGAGGTCGGCGCGATGCCGACCCGCAATCATCGCGACGTGCAGTTCGAGGGCGCCCAGGACATCTCCGGCGAGGCGATGCTGGAGCCGCGCAGGACGGACGGCAAGCCCAATCTGGTGACCAACCAGGCCTGCTTCGGCTGCACGATCGCCTGCGGGCGTATCTCCAAGATCGACCACACGCACTACACCGTCGTCAACCGGCCGGAGTATTGGGGCGCCTCGGGGGGCCTGGAATACGAGGCTGCCTGGGCGCTCGGTTCGGCGACCGGGGTCAACGACCTGGAAGCCCTGACCTACGCTAATTTCCTGTGCAACGAGGACGCTTTTGATCCGATCTCCTTCGGCGCCACGGTCGGCGCGGTGATGGAGCTCTACGAAATGGGCGTGCTCACCATGGAGCAGATCGGCATTGAGGCGCCGTTCGGCTCGGCCAAGGCGCTGACCTACCTCGCCGAGGTCACGGCGCGTGGCGAGGGCTTCGGCCGCGAGGTCGGCCAGGGCTCGAAGCGGCTGTGCGCCAAATACGGCCATCCGGAACTGTCGATGACTGTGAAAGGCCAGGAGTTCCCGGCCTATGACAGTCGCGGCATCCAGGGCATGGGCCTGGCCTACGCCACAGCCAATCGCGGCGCCTGCCATTTGCGCGGCTACACGGTCGCCAGCGAGATCCTCGGTATCCCCGTGAAGACCGATCCATTGGTGACGGACGGCAAGGCGGACCTGGTCAAGGCGTTCCAGGATGCCACCGCGGTGTGGGACAGCGCGGGCATCTGCGTCTTCACATCCTTCGCGTGGACCCTGCAGGACGTGGCGCCGCAGCTCGAAGCGGCGTGCGAGGGCGACTGGTCGCTGGAGAACCTCAACGTCGTCGGCGAACGCATCTGGAACCTGGAGCGTCAGTACAACCTGGCCGCCGGCTTCACCGCGGCCGACGACACGCTGCCCAAGCGGTTGCTCACCGAGCCGGCCAAGACCGGGCCGGCGAAGGGGAAAGTCAACGACCTTTCCAAGATGCTGCCGGCCTACTACCAGGCACGCGGCTGGAGCCCCGATGGCCGGCCGACGCCGGAAACATTGGCCCGCCTCAGCCTATGAGGCGAGACCGATGCGGCACGTAATCATCGGCAATGGGCCGGCGGGGGTCGTCGCCGCCGAGACGCTGCGAACGCAGCGTCCCAGCGACGACATCACGCTGATCGGCGACGAGCCGGAGCCGCCGTACTCGCGGATGGCCATCCCGTACTTGCTGATGGGCAACATTGGCGAGACGGGGACGTATCTGCGGCGCGATGCCGATCACTTCGCCCGCCTGCGCATCACCATTCGCCAGGCCGCCGCCACAGGGGTCGACACGACGGGGTGCACCGTCGCGCTCAGCGACGGCGTCTCGCTTCGCTACGACCGATTGCTGCTAGCGACGGGCTCCGCTCCCATACATCCGCCGCTTCCGGGCCTCGACTCGCCGGGCGTCATGACCTGCTGGACTCTCGCCGATGCGCGCCGCATAGCGGACTCGGTCAAACCCGGCGCGCGCGTCCTCCAACTCGGCGCCGGCTTCATCGGCTGCATCATCATGGAGTCGATCACCGCGCGAGGCGCCTCGCTGACCGTGGTCGAGATGGGCGATCGCGTGGTGCCGCGAATGATGCCCCCTGGCGCGGCGGAGCTCATCAAGCGATGGTGTGAGGGCAAGGGGGTTCGCATCCTGACCGGGGCCAAGGCGACCCGGATCGAGCCTCGCGAAGCTGGACTGCATGTGTATCTGGAACATGGTGAGGTGTTGGAAGTGGACACCGTCATCTCCGCCGTTGGTGTTCGGCCCAAGATCGGCTTTCTGGTGGGCAGCGGGATCCACACGCACGCGGGAATCCTCGTCGACGATCAGATGCGCACGAGCGTGCCGAACGTTTACGCCGCGGGCGATTGCGTGGAGGCCGAGGAATTCGGAACCGGTGCGCGGTTCATCAACGCCATCCAGCTCAACGCCGCGGATCAGGCGCGCATCGCCGCGCTGAACATGTCAGGCCGGCCGACGCGGTCCCAGGGCGCGCTGGCGATCAACATCCTCGACACGTTCGACCTCATCTCTGCATCGTTCGGCCAGTGGCAGGGCGTCAAGGGCGGCGATCACGTCGAGCTTTGCGACGAGGCCGGCTTCAAGTATCTGCGGCTCGAGTTCGATGGCGATGTCGTCGTCGGAGCGACCAGCCTCGGCTTGACCGAACATGTCGGTGTCATCAGGGGCTTGATTCAATCACGGGCTAAGCTGGGACGATGGAAGTCACGGCTGATGAAGGATCCGACGCAGGTCATGGCGGCGTATCTTGCGAGCGCGCAATCAGCCGCTTGAGGCAACACCGATGACGCGATTCTCGATTGCCGACATCGACGAGGTGCCTCCCGCGGCCGCCGACGCCGGCAAGGTCCGTATCACGCTGAAGCTTTACGCGTCTCTGACCTCCTACCTGCCGGAGGCATTCCGCAAGAGCCACGCTATGCCGATCGAGGTCGACGCGACGGCGACGATCGAGTCGATCGTTGCGCCGTTCGGGCTGCCGCCGGGTATGGTAAAGCTCGTCGTCGTGAACGGTGTTTTCGTTCCGCCCGGCGAGCGCGCGAGCAAGCGGTTGACCGATGGGGACGTGCTGGCGATCTGGCCGCCGGTCGCTGGGGGTTGAAGGGCGACACGCCGGCAGAGGTGACGCTCCGTTTCGAGATGGCGTTCACGCCTGCGGAGTTTCATCGGCTGCTGCCGGCGGTCGCGGCCGTCGAGTACGACGCGGGGCTGGACCAGTTCAGCCATGTCGAAGACAGCAGACGGTGGCGCCTGCGCCTGATAGATCCGCGCGAGCGGAGGATCGCAACGTTGCGTTTGCCGGTGGTGGATGTGGAGTTCGTGTTCCAAGGCTATGGGCAGGCCGAAATCGCCTCGGTCATGGATCGGTTCTTCGCGTATTTCCGCCGTGGCGGCGGCTGACGCCGGGTCACATCTTCATGCCAACGGCAGCCCGGATCGGACGCACCGTGACGTGGTCGCGGCGGCCAAGCTCTTGCAATGAGATAACGTGCAGTCGCTACGCCTCCTGGCCGGTTCTCTCAATGTTGGCCGGATCTTATACAGGTCGCCAATGACCGGCGAGGGAGGCCCCGTCGGCGAAGGGTCGGGGGAGGGGAGACGAGATGGCATCCAGACGGAACCTGTTCGGCGGCATCGCGCTCGCGGCCTGCCTGTTCGCTGCGACCGGCGTTGCCCAGGCCGCCGATACCAAAACCGGCGACCCCGTCGGCGCGCAGACCGCGCCTGGCCGGGTCGCCCAGGCCGGGGGCACGGCCGCCACACCGGCAGCACCGGCCGCGACCGAGCCGTCGACGCCGCAAGCGCAACCCGCGACAACAAATCCGGGCGTGCCCCCGTCCGTCGACCCGGTCAAGGTCGCCGCCGGACGCGAGGTCTTCAACAGCACTTGCGCGCACTGCCACGGGCCGGACGCGGTGGCAGCCGACCGGAAGATCAACCTGCGCCTGCTGCAACACCGTTACGGTGAAAAGATGGACGAGGTCTTCCACTTCACCGTCACGCACGGACGGCTCGACAAGGGCATGCCGAACTGGACGGGCGTGTTCACCGAGGAAGACTTCGCCAACATCCTGGCCTTCCTGCACACGGTGCAGACGACGGACTGACGGCGGCCGGCGCGCCGGCGGGGGTCTGGACGGCGGCCTTTGACCTTTGGAGGATGGCAGGGGTGGCCGCTCATTGGCCATCCGGAGTTACAAATCGCAATGCCGACGCCAACGAACAACCGGATGGGGGGGAACGTGGGAACTCGAAACGCGTGGCTGGGACGGACCTGTTTCGCGCTGGGATTGCTGGCCGCCGTCGGCGCCGGCGCGGCGGCGCGGGCCGATGAGGCGCTCGACAAGGCGGCCGCCGATCCGAACGGCTGGGCGATGGCAGGCCACGGCTACGACAACAGCCGCTTCTCGCCGCTGACACAGATCAACACGCAGAACGTTGGACACCTGCGGCTGGCGTATTCATTCCAGCTCGCGTCACTGCGTTCCAACGAATCCTCGCCGATCGTCATCGGTGACACGATGTATGTGTCGACGTCGTGGGGACCGAAATTCGTCTATGCGATCAACGCCGCGACCGGCGAGCGCAAGTGGACCTACGAGCCGGACATTCCCGACGACGTGCTGCAATACGCGTGCTGCGACGTCGACAACCGCGGCGTCACATATGCCGACGGCAAGATCTTCGTCGGGCGCCTCGACGGCAAGCTCGCCGCCGTTGATGCCGCGACCGGCAAGGAGCTGTGGGTCGCCGACGTGGTCGACTACAAGCAGGGCTCGGTGATCACCTCGCCGCCGCTGGTGGTGAAGAACCTGGTCATCACCGGCTTCGGCGGCGGCGAGTACGGCGCACGCGGCAGCCTGCAGGCCTATGACATCAAGACCGGCAAGCTGGTGTGGCGGACCTGGACCGTGCCCGGTCCGGAAGAGCCGAACAACGACACCTGGAAGGGCGACAGCTGGCAGCACGGCGGCGGCGTGCCGTGGCTCGTCGGGTCGTACGATCCGAAGACCAACACGGTGTTCTGGGGCACGTCCAATCCGGCGCCGTGGAACTCCGCGGTGCGCAGCACCGGCAACGGCGACTACGGCAAGCTGACCAACCTCTACACGTCGAGCACGATCGCCTTCGACGCCGACACCGGCAAGATCAAATGGTGGGTG
>Ga0074046_10002161_pt1 | contig 17150 bp, 13 predicted proteins | sample BogForMeECP23OM3_FD_94441 | JGI IMG/M metagenome (GOLD analysis project Ga0074046, IMG submission 94441) | Bog forest soil microbial communities from Calvert Island, British Columbia, Canada - Bog Forest MetaG ECP23OM3 | ecosystem: Environmental > Terrestrial > Soil > Wetlands ... | reverse complement strand
ATCGCTGGCGCCGCCCCGGTAGGTCTCCCGCTTCCAGCGGCGGAACGGCGTGTTCCCGGCCCACGTCCAGCCCCACGGGTAGTGGTTGAAGTGCCTGGGGCCGCCGATCTCATCGATCAGCTTCAGGCTTTCCTCCAGCGGCTCCTGGGCGTTGTTGAAGAACTGCGCCTCATTCGTGGTCCCGCCGGGCCCGCCCTCGGCACTGGCGCCATTGTCGGAGATGACCATGACCAGGGTGTTGTCCAGCTCCCCGAGCTGGCGCAGGAACTCCACCAGCCGCCCGACCTGGTGATCGGTGTGGGACAGGAAACCGGCGAAGACCTCCATCATCCGGCTGTACAGGCAGCGGGCGGCCGGGGGCAGCGACGCCCAGTCGGGCACGTCAGGATCGTGCCGCGACAGCTGCGCGTCCGCGGGGACGATGCCGAGTTCCTTCTGCCGGGCGAACACCCGCTCCCGGTAGGCGTCCCAGCCATCGTCGAACATGCCCGCGTAGCGGTCCGCCCATTCCTTCGGCACGTGGTGCGGGGCGTGCGTGGCGCCGAAGCACAGGTGCAGGTAGAACGGCTTGGCCGGGTCGACCTGCTTGACGTCGGCGACGAACTCCATCGCCTTGTCCACCAGGTCCTCACTCAGGTGGTAGCCCTCCTCGGGGGTGCGCGGCGGCTCCACCTGGTGGTTGTCGTACACCAGGTCCGGATACCACTGGCTGGTGTCACCGCCCAGGAAGCCGTAGAAACGCTGGAAGATTCGTGCTCCGGCGCCGCCTGGGCGCAAGCGAGACGTCACCGGGGAATCCCGCAAGTACCGGCCGGGTGCATGAATAGGTCCCTGATCAGCGCAGCGGGAACGTTCCCAGGTTCCAGGCCAGCGCTACATCCGCGACCTAGCCGAGGCCTGCCCCGGGCCACAGCTGATCGCCACCCGCCATCTCCGGCTGGCCCAGCCGCGCGGCCCGGGCCTCGCCGCCCCGGGAAAGGCCAACTCGGCCTGGTCACTCTCAGGCGAGGCCCCGGCAAGCGCGAACCCGAGCTCCCAGAGTTGGGCGCACGTCCGTCTCCTGCGACATCGTGCACACTGGGGCACGCGACGACAGCGGCTCCTTCGCGTCGAAGACGAGCCAGGGTCAAGGCATCTAGCGTGGCGCGGGCGTGGGGGATGTCGTCATGGGCCCGGTCACCAGGGCGTGATGCTCAGCTCTCCCCGCAACCTCGATCTTGGCGCTGCCGCACGCGAACTCGATGACGACCGGTTTGCCGCCCAGCCGCTTCAGGCCGTCGGCGTGCTCGGGATGCTCCCCGCAGAGACGGTCGACCGGTATCAGTTCATTGCGGACCAAAAGCGGTGCCTTGGTCCAGACGAGGACGTCGCGAACCCAGCGGCCCGAACCGTGCTTCCATTTCGGGCTCAGGCCGTCGACGTCGCCGCTGGACACCCGGATCGCTCCGGCGAATTCTCCCGGCTGCCGCTTGAGCCACCGCCTGCGTCCGAACACGGACGCCGCGAACGCCACCACGACGATCAGATCAACGCCCAGAACGACGAGCAGTGCGATCAACATGGCTTGCCTTCCTTCCCGCCTGGGGGCTCACGTGCCAGGCCAACTCACACCCAGCAGGAATTCACCGCCAGGCGAATACCCCTACTCCTGCAGTCAGCACAGGCGGCCGGCCATCCAGTCAGGGCCGAAGGTCCTCACCTCGGTCCCAGATGCGATCCCCTCATCGGCCGCTATGCAGGTGCACGGGCCAACCTAGATCTCGCGGGTGATCTCCGCTCTGGCTCGTTCCCGGGCCGTGCGCGGAGCGGCGGGTGCCGCCGCCCCCTCAGCCTGGCCGGTCGCCTCGCCGACTGGCCGACTGGCGCAGCAGGCGCGGTGCTGGTCACCCTGTCCGATCTGTACGGCTACGGCCCAGCATCCCGCTCCCTGGGAGTCAGCGCCTACGACCAGTCTCCATCCGATGACCGAGGCGACACCGCTGGTCGCGATGGGCCGCATGGTGGGACAAGTACGCGCGTGTCTGGCAGGATGCGCTTGCTACTCATCAGGCCTGGCGTCTGCGGGTCGCCGAGGTCCACGCCTCCGATTTCGGCGTCCGCCGGTGCGGTGAGCGCGCCCAGCTGGCCGCACACCTATGGGGTTGCGAGAGAGCGCGGCTCGAGATGATCTCCGGACTGATATCACAAGGAACTCGCCGAGCTCCGCGCGGTTGGGTCCCCGGCGCTGGTCTTCCCAGCCACGGCGTCCTACGGGGCTTGCGGGCTTGGCTCCTTGTCTGGCTGGGCGGGGAGGGGCTCGCTGTGTGGCTGGGCGCGGAAGGACGCGAGCTGCCGCAGCCGCGGCCATTCGAGGGTGGCCTTGGGGGCGGGGACGCCGGGCCGTTGCCTTGGTACGACCACCCGGAGCGCCCGGGGCTGGATGACGCACCGGACCGGGGTGGGCAGCATGACCGTCTCGCCGTCGATGCCGACGGGGATCTGGGGGGCGTCGGCGTCGACGGTGACCTCGCCGGCGGTGAGCGCGGTCAGTCCCGGGCCGTGCCCGCGGCGCAGGAGCCCGATGGCCTGCCGGGCGCTGCCCACCCGGATGGCGACCACGCCTAGCGTGCCGGCATCCAGCCGGGCTCGCCGGCCCAGGCCGGCGACGTCGCCCATCTCATACGGGCCGTTGCTGACCAGCAGGGCCTGCGGGCCATCGATCCGGGTGGCACCGGCCCGGGCGGACAGCCGGGCCCCTTGGTGACCGGTGAGCAGGTCAGGCAGCATCTGCAAGGTGGTGCCCCGCTTGTCGTCCCGGTAGGCCGGGCTGCGCACCACCTCGGCGTAGGCGCCGAACGAGGCGTTGTTCACGAACGTGCGATCGGCGATGATGCCCAGGTCCACCCGCAGCTCCTCACCGTCGGTGAGGGCCTCCAGGCAGGTGGCGGGGTCCTCCCGGTCCAGCCCGAGGTCGAGGGCGAAGTGGTTGCGGGTCCCGGCGCTGATCACCACGAAGGGCAGGCCGTGCTCGGCGGCGATCCCGGCCACCAGCGCCTGGGTTCCGTCCCCCCCGGCCACGCCGAGCAAGTCGGCGCCGTCGGCCACCGCCTGGCGGGCCAGCGCGGCCACGTCCACGATCCCCGGGCCCTCCAGCAGCGCCACCTCGGCGCCCAGCGTCTCCGCCTTCTCATTCAGCCCGAACCTGGTCACCTTCCCCCCGCCCGACCTCGGGTTCATGATCAGGAACGGCCGCCGCGGGCGTGCTGCCGGGACGGCGGGCATGGCCGTGTCCTGCCGCCCGGCGCCCAGCGCGGCCCGCGCGGTCCCGGCCGCCGCCACCATCAGCGCCACCGCCACCACCGCGACCCACACCAGGTGGTGCCACGCGAACGCCACCACGATGAGCACTGGCGCGGCGACCACCAAGACCAGCGCGAGCCACCGCAGCACACCCCGGTTGGCCAGGAACCAGTACCCGCCCGCCAGCACGGCGCACACGCCGATCACGGCCAGCGCCGCCAGCGTCAGGCTGCGCCACCCGGCGACGGCGAGCAGCAGCGCCGCGGCGGCGAGCATCAGGGCGAACGAGGCGCGGGCGAGCCAGCGCCGGGTCATCGTAGTCATCAGGTGCCACCCCCACAGGAAGTGCGTCGTGCAGCCAGGCATGAAAACCACCCTGGCCAGGGCCAGCATGAAACGTCTTCACCACTGGCAGCCAGTGCCATGGCTCCCGCCCGTGGGGCCCAAAGACCCCCGGCCCGCGCAGAAGGTGATCGGGTCCTGGGGCCACCCGGCCGCACCTGCTGTCACGGTGCGAACCGGGTCAGGCCGCCAGGATCTTGGCCTTCTCGCGCTCGAACTCCTCAGCGGAGATGACCCCGCGGTCGCGGAGGTCTGCCAGTTTCGTCAGCTGGTCCGCCGAACTGGCTGGTGAGCTCGCTGCGGCCTGCTGGATGTAGGCGCGAGCCTCCGCGTCCTGCTGCTGCGCCTGCCGCGCCGCCCGCTCGTGCATCTTGCCGCCGCGGGCGATCAGGTAGACCAGCACGCCGATGAGCGGGATGAACAGCACGAACAAGAACCACAGGGCCTTGGCCCAGCCGGACAGGTCATGACTGCGGAAGATGTCGATGAACACCATGATCAAGATCCAGATCCAGATCACCCACAGAAAGAACTCGACCATCGTCCAGAAAATGCCGACGACGAAGTTCCAGGCCACGAGCGGGGAGTACTTCATTCTGAGAATGCCGGAGATCACGGCCGCCGTGAAGAAGACGGCCATACGCCCCCATTTCGCATGGATCGTCTGCGCCTTGGCGACGGCTTTCTGCCGCCGAGATCATCAGCTCCCCTAGATCTCGCTGGTGGCTTGTGCCGTGCCGTCCTTCACTGCGGCCTGGAGTGCGGCGTAGTCGCGTTCGTTCTGGTCGGCGTAGGTTTCGGCGAAGCTGGCGATCGCCTGGTCGAACCTGGCGGAGCCGCCGAGGTAGGCGGCCAGCGCGATCCGGTCGCCGGAGCGGGCGTGCGCCCGGGCCAGGGTCCACCCGCACAACCGGGCGTAGAACGTCATGCCCTGAGGGAGCATCTGCTCGATCGGCGCGGAGAATTTCCAGTCCCGCAGCTGGCGGACGTAAAAGTCGCGGTCCGCCCCGTCGGGGCCATGGGCGCGGGTCCAGCCGAGGAAGATGTCGCTGTGGGCTTGCATCAGGTGCTGCCCGGCGACGGCGCGCTCGCCCTGGTTGGCGTGCTGGCTGCGCCCGCAGTACGCCGCGAGGACCGACGGCTGGGCCTCCTTGGCCTGCAGGAACAAAGGCTCGACCCCGTCGGCGGCGTCCATCAGCAGGATCCAGGCGCGGGTGCCGACGCTGCCGACCCCGACGACCTTGCGGGCGACCTGGACCAGCGTGAATTGTTCGAGCAGGTGCAGGCGGTCAGATTGCAGGGTGCGCCGGTACTTGCCCAGCACCATGCGGAGCTGCTCATAAATTGCGTCCGCCTCCACCTCCGCGAAGACCTCTTCGACGGGGACGATCATCGGCGGGTCGCTGATGATCCGCCGCCGCCCGTCCGCCACGGTGGTGAGCTTGCCCAGCGCCTGGGTGCTGTCGCGGGTATGGGCCTTGGCCAGCAATCCCTGGGCAGCCTTGAACCTTGCCGCCTTGACCTGGGCCTGAAGCTCGCCGATGGCCTGCTCGATGTCCAGGTGGGCATACCAGACGTCCAGGAGCGGCTGCTTGGCGAAGGCGCGCATCGCCGTGCGGTACCCCTCGGCTGCCGCCAGCACGATCTTGCGGCGGATTTTGGCGGGGAACCCGTTGTCCCGGCCCGCCACGGCCAGGCTGGCGGCCAGCCGCTTGACGTCCCACTCGAACGGGCCGGGCAGCGTCTCGTCGAAGTCGTTGATGTCGAAGACCAGCCGCCGTTCCGGCGAGGCGAACGCCCCGAAGTTGGACAGGTGCGCGTCTCCGCACAGCTGCACCTGGAGCCCCGATGCGGGAGTTGTGGCCAGATCCGCCGCCATCGGCAGCGCAGCCCCCCGGTAGAAGGTGAACGGGGACGCCAGCATCCGCCCGTGCCGGACCGGCACCAGCTCCGGCACCCGGCTCTTTGCCTGCTCCAGCAGCAGCCCCACCGGATCCCTCGACTTGCCCGGCGCGAACCCGGCATGCGAGTCCAGCGGTGCCAGCGCCCTGGCGTCCTTCCCCCGCGCCGCCCGGTCCGCGCGGCTCAGCTGCTCCACCGCCCCGGCCCGCGCCGGATGCGGGCGAGATGCCCGCGCACCAGATTTTCTTCCCGTGACACCATCAGCCGTCACAGTCATGGCCACTCCCTCCGGGCTCGGCGTGGCACGGCCGGCCTGCAGCCGCCGCGCAACGCTCCTCGCTGCTGGTATCAGATGAGCACCTCCACGCCGGGCTGGCATCCTCCCAGAGAGGGTGAACACGGCATTCAGATCAGCGCCGGTGTTCGGTCCCGCGTGCCTGGCGGAGGCCCTCGGGCCGGTTCGCCAATCCAGGGGCGCATCCGACGGGGCGCTGACGGGACTGTAAGTACAACGGCGTAACTCCTAGGACAGGACGGACGGATGTGCCCTGTGAGGAGGGGGCACCATGAACACGACTGTAGAGCCGAGTGAGGCGAACGACGCGAAGCCGCTGGTGGCGGTGCCCGATGATTGCCGGGTGGATGCGGCCGGTGAGCAGCTGGCCCGGCAGCTGACGGAGTGGGCCGGGGCAGAGGGCCTGTGCCTGCGTCCCTCCAGGGCATCGCGTGCCGCCACGGCCTGCCTGGCTGCGCCGCAGGGGACCGGCGCATAAGAGGCGACCTCTCCCAACAGTCACGGTGTTCGGGTCCCCGCCCGCAGCAAGGCGCCCGGCCACGTCCCGGGTGACGTTTCCCTGAAGTTTGCCGTCCCTCGCCCACCCGGAAGCGCTGCCACCCCGAGTTCGCGCATCCGGTGGCCTGCCTGCCGCAGGGTCTTGCCATCGCTAACGTAAGCCACATCCGTTTCCGCTGTCTCTCCCTTGCCGGTCACGGCGACCCCCTGCGGTCCCCCGATGTGACCAGAGCCTGCGGCAGCTCACGACGCCCACTTGTGCGCGAACAGGACGCCCGGCGGGCCCGCCATGCTGCGCCTGGACCGCTGCTGGCTTGTTCTTCTTCCGCGCTGGTCGCGGCATGCCAGATCAGCGGGAAGTTGCCGGCGCCCAGCAGCCGCACGCACAACCCCAGGTCCGCCCGCAGCTGATGCAGCCCGACCCGGGGCGCGTCCGAGAACAGCAGCAGCGCCAGCGTCGCCTCGGCCGGGACCTTCACCACTTCCCGGCTGGGCGTGACCCCCAGCGGCGCCAGCGGGCCATCTCGACCGATGATGAGATCACGACACGCAGCATGCGGACCTGAGCAAGTCCCCTGGATTACCAGCTCACCTAGTCCCGCCTTGCCAGGCAAAGCCGGAGCCGGGCGCTACCGGCACGCTTGATCGTCCAGCTCATGGGCTACCGGAACAGCCCAGGCCCACGACGACGCCGGTCTTGCCTGTCGTCGCGCCGGTCGCCGCGGTCGTCTTGCCGGTCATCGCGCCGGTCGCCGCGGTCATCGCGCCGGTCGCCGCCTCGGCCGAGCAGGCCTGGCCGGTCACTCCGATCCCTGAACAGCGGCATCTCAGGCTCCTTCCGCCTGGGCGCCGCGGTCCGCCTCGATCGCGGCCAGGATCGCCTGGGTCGGGATGCGGCCGCTGGTCACCAGCTGGCCACCCGACCTGCGCACCGCCGCACCGAACGGCGCCGCCCAGATGTTCTCCCACACCAGCACCGCAGCCTCGCTGCCCGGCTCCAGCACCCGGCCGATCTCCTCAACGTCGGACTCGGCCAGAAGCACCGCAAGATCGGCCACCAGGTAATCGACCGGTCCCAGCTCGGCATCGGTATCGTTCATCGTCTTTCCCCACAGGTAGTTCCGAACGCCCCACCGCATCGGGGTCGTTTCCCCAAGCTTCACCTGACCAGGCCGATGGGTCATCGCCCACACGGGGGTGACAACGATGCTTCCCGGGCCCAATCCCGTGACGGAGTGCATGCGGCGCCACTGGTGAGCGAAGGGTCGTGCGCGCCCGTCCGGATCAGCTACATACGGGCGACCCGACATGACCGGGACTGATGGCGGTCCAAATCCGGTTCCTCCCGGGGTTGACGCTCATGCTGGGCGATGGGGACACAGAAGGACAGCGCGTGCTCACCGCGGCTAGGAGGTCCCGCGCCGCCGGATAGACATCGCTGAGCGCGGCGATCTTCCATCAGGCGGCCCTGGTTGTCATGATCCCTAGGTTTCATGCCCTGACAGGCTCTCGCCCAGCGCGACGTCTGCGCCTGACCCTTCCGAGGGTCATTCCAGGCCCAGCCGGCCCGGCCGATTGCCCGTCCCGCCCGATGCGGGACGCCAGCTCTCGGCACGTTAACAGGCAGGTGCAGGGTTGCCCGGGCTGCGGCTCCGCCTGTGGGCGGCGCTGCCGTGCCGCCCCCGCCCAGGCGCTCGGAGTTCTTGCCATCCGGCGCTTTGACCTTGCCCTGACGAGGATGCCCGGTCTCTGAGACGCCGAGCGTCTCATCCCCTGATGGGTGATGCGCCGGCACGAGCACACGGAGTACCCAGTAGATGGTGGGGCGTGGTCCTGGCAGATAGGGGTAATGAGATGAAGACGGTGATCGTGGGGGGAGTTGCGGCGGGTGCCTCGACGGGGGCGCGGCTGCGGCGGCTGGATGAGTCGGCCGAGATCGTGGTGCTGGAGCGGGACCGGTACGTCTCGTTCGCGAACTGCGGCCTGCCCTATCACATCGGGGGTGCCATCCCGGACCGGGGGAGCTTGCTGCTGCAGACGCCGGAGAGCCTGGCCAGGAGCCTGGCGCTGGATGTGCGGACCGGGCAGGACGTGGTCCGCATCGACCGTGACGCTAAGGAAGTCGAGGTGCGCGACCTGGCGCAGGGGCGGACGTACCGGGAGTCTTACGACAAGCTGGTGTTGTGTACGGGGGCTGAACCGGTCCGGCCGCCGATCCCGGGTGCTGATGACCCGCGGGTGGACGTGCTGCGCAACATCCCCGACATGGACCGGATCATCACCCAGCTGGACAAGGACGCCGAGAGCGCCGTGATCGTCGGTGGCAGCTACATCGGGCTGGAGCTGACCGAGGCGTTCCGGGCGCGCGGGCTGGAGACGACCGTGGTGGAGCGGACCGAGCGGCTGATGCCGTGGCTGGATCCGGAGATGACGCGGATCCTGGACTACCACGTGCGCACCCACGAGGTGGACCTGCGGCTCGGCACGTCGGCCACGGCGGTTCGCCGGGGGGAGGGCGATGGGCTGGTGGTCGATCTGTCCGACGGCACGTCAGTGGCGGCTGATGTTGTCGTGATGGCGGCCGGGGCGCGTCCCAACGTGGACCTGGCCCGCGACGCCGGCCTGGCGATCGGGCCGCGCGGCGGGATCGTGGTCGATGCGCAGATGCGCACGTCGGCGCCGGACATCCTCGCGGCCGGCGACGCGGTGGAAACCGCTCAATTTCTGACCGGGGAGCCGGTGCTGTCGATGCTGGCCGGCCCGGCGAACCGGGAGGGCCGGATCGCCGCGGACACGATCGCGGGCCGTGAGGATGTGGGCGGCTACCGGGGGACCCAGGGCACGGCCGTGGTCAAGGTGTTCGAGATGACCGCCGGGGGCACCGGCCTGACCGAGACCGAGCTGCGCGCGGCGGGCATGGATTACCGCAAGGTGTACACCCACCAGAACGGTCATGCCGCGTACTATCCCGGCACGGCGCCGCTGTTCCTGAAGGTGCTGTTCGACCCGGCCGGGGGCAAGCTGCTGGGTGCGCAGGTGCTGGGCTGGGACGGGGTCGACAAGCGCATCGACGTCCTCGCCGTGGCGATCCGGGCCGGAATGACGGTGTTCGACCTGGAGCACCTGGAGCTGGCCTATGCCCCGCCCTACGGGGCGGCGAAGGACCCGGTCGACATGGCCGGCTTCCTGGGCGCGAACCTGCTGCGCGGCGACATCGACCTGTGGTACCCCGAGGACTACCCGGAATGCGCCGGGCGGGTGACGATCCTGGACGTGCGCACCCCGGCGGAGTACGGCGCCTGGCACATCCCCGGGGCGGTCCTCATCCCGTACACCGAGCTGCGGCAGCGGCTGGATGAGGTGCCCCGGGACAGGCCCGTGTACACCTACTGCCGGTCGGGTTTCCGCAGTTATATCGCCTACTGCGTGCTGAGGCAGAACGGGTGGGATCAGGTGGCGTTCCTGGCCGGGGGGATGATGACCTACCACGGCTACCACCGGACGCCGCTGGCCGTGGGCAAGGGCGGCATGCCGATGGTGGCCTACGCCGAGGACGAGCTGGCCCAGCGCCCCGGCGCCCTCGAGCATGTGTGACGCGCCAGCCCGCCGCGAGCCGGTCGCGGGCCGCCGTCATGGGTGACATCGCGGTGGAGGTCGTGCTGAGCATCCGGGCTGAGCACGCTGAGGGCCCGCTGTGGGACGCCGCCACGGCCCGCCTGTGGTGGGTGGACATCACCGGGCAGCGGGTGCACAGCTTCGACCCGGCAACGGGCAATCACAGTTCCTGGGCCACCGCCGGGCAGCCGGGAGGCGTGATCCTGAGCGTGGCGGGAGAGCCGGTCGTGGCCAGCCCCGAGGGCCTGGCCGTGCTCGACCGGGGCACGGGCACGATGGACCTGCGCGTCCCGATCGAGCAGGACAGACCCGAGAACCGCGCGAACGACGTCAAGACCGACGGCCGGGGACGGGCCTGGGTCGGCACGATGGCCTACGACAAGCGGCCACGCAACGCCGCGCTGTACCGGGTCGACGGCGGCCGCGCGGCGTGCGTGGCCGGCGGCCTGACGATCTGCAACGGGCCCGCCTTCGACGAGCTGGCCGGCCGCCTGTACCTCGCCGACACCGCCCTGTTCATCGTCGACGTGTTCGGCCTGGACCCCGCAACGGGCACCCTGACGGGCCGCCGGCGTTTCCTCGACTTCGGCGATGCGCAGGTCTGGCCGGACGGCATGACCGTCGATGACGAGGGCATGCTGTGGGTCGCGCTGGGACGCGCCGGGGCCGTCCACCGCTACCGCGCCGACGGCACCCTCGACGGCGTGATCGAGCTGCCCGCCACCAACCCCACCTCGGTGGCCTTCGGCGGCACCGACCGCGGCGACCTGTACATCACGACCTCCTGGTTCGACTGCGAACCAGACAGCCGCGCCGCCCAGCCCCAGGCCGGCGCGATCTTCCGCTGCCGCCCCGGGGTAACCGGGCTCCCCTCACCGCGATACGCGGGCCTCCCGCCCCCGCCAGCACCCTTGCCCGAACGCGACCCCGGCCCGCTACCACCCGAGAAAGGCGGCACCGCATGATCCAGCGAATGGTCGTTTTCGGAGCCTCCGGTGATCTGACTAGCCGCCTGCTGATGCCCGCGATCGCGCAGCTGGCCGAGGCCGGGCTGCTGCCACCAGGGTTCACGGTCGTGGGCTCGGCCAACACCGACTGGTCAACCGAAGATTTCCGCCATCACATCGCCGACGGCCTGGGCAAACACGCCTCCGTCCTAGCGCCGGCCACCCGCGACGCGGTCGTCCAGATGCTCAGCTTCGCACCCGCCGACGTCACTCAGCCAGCCGAGGTCAGCAAGCTGATCGGCGGCGATCATCCGGACACGCTGGTTTACCTCGCGCTGCCCCCGGGCCTGCTCCCCTCGGTGCTGTCGGCACTGGCGGTCGCCAAGCTGCGCGCCACGGACGCGGTGGCGATCGAGAAACCCTTCGGAACCGACCTGGCCTCAGCGCGGCACCTCAACCAGATCCTCCGCATCCAGCTGCCCCGGCCGGTGATCTTCCGGATCGACCACTTCCTGTCCAGCGAGCTCGTCCGCCGGGTCATCACCCTACGGTTCCTCAACCGGGTCTTCGAGCCGATCTGGAACGCCGTGCACATAGAGCGGGTGGACATCAGCTGGCTGGAAAGCCTCACCCTCGAAGGCCGGGCCTCCTACTACGACACCGCCGGCGCCATGAAAGACATGGTGCAAAACCATCTCATGGAGGCCATGGCGCTGGTCCTGATGGAACAGCCAGCCCGCATTGACGCCGACTCGTTCCGCGGGGTCCGCGTCGAAGCCCTGCGGGCAGTGGCCACGCCGGCGGCCGAGACGATGCGCAGCGACACGGTGCGGGCCCGCTATACGGCCGGCACGATCGGCACGAGGGAGGTGCCCTCCTACGTCGACGAGCCCGGGGTCGACCCCAGCCGCAACACCGAGACCTACGCCTCCCTGACCGTCGAGATGGACAGCCCGCGGTGGGCCGGGGTCCCGTTCACCCTGCGTTCGGGCAAGGCCCTCGCGGCGGACTCGGCCGAGATCGCCATCCACTTCCGCCCCCTTCCCCGCTACCTGCTCGACCAGTGGCCCGGCGTCGAACCGAACGTCCTCACAGTGGGCCTCACCGAGCCCTACGTGCGGCTGTCCACCACGCTCAACGGCCCGGAGCGAACCGCCGAGACACGCCAGCTCGAGGCGCGCTCGACACCGCCGCGGTTCACGGCGTATGCGCACCTGATCCTCGAGATGCTCAACAGCGACCCGATGCTGTTCATCCGCGGCGACGAAGCCGAGGAAGCCTGGCGCATCATCGACCCCGTGATGAAAGCCTGGTCGGCAGGAGACGTCCCCATGCAGGAATACCCAGCTGGCCAGGCACCACCGGGCCCGCCGTCCTGACACCAACGGCCACGTGCCGGTTCCCCGGCTCGCGCTGGCGAACCCGGCTCACTGCAGGAATGTGCTTTCCGCAGGCCGTCGAGATCGCCTGAGGCGCTCAGGGGACGCCGCGGCCGGGAGACCCGCAGGCCGTTCTGACCGGCGAGGCGCCAGCGAGATCCTGTCCACGACGGTGACCCCCGCTGCCAGAATCACTGCGAGCGGCCAGGGTGGCACACCAGTCAAGCCGCCGCCAGCTGTACGACCAACCTCCTAATGCGGCTCTTTGGACGCCGGGAAGGTGGCGTCACCTTTCCGAGGGGTGATTCCCGCCCACTTCCGACGGCTTCGGCGGTCACGGCAGCGTTGCTCGCGGTGGCAGGCCTCACAGCAGGATCGGGGCTGAGCAGGCCGGTCTCACAGCAGCCGCAGATCGACGGCCCGCTCAATGGCCTCTGAGCGCGACGTCACCCCGAGCTTCTGGTAGACCGACCGGAGATGGGTCTTTACCGTGTTGCGCGAAATGTAGAGAGTGGCTGCGATCTGCAGATAGGTGCTGGTCGGCAGGAGTTTCAGGATGCGCATCTCGGCAGCGGTCAGTGGCTCGATGAGCACCTGGCGGGACCGGGAGGCGTCCGGCTGGGTGGCGCGCACCTCAAGAGCCGCAACGATCAGCTGCTCCATGAACTGGACCAGCCGTGCCTGCGTCGAGTGCTCGACCAGGTAGCTCGTCACCTGGGGTGCGGTCGTGACGACCGTGTTGAGGAAGCCGCCGTCGCGGGCTGTCTGGATGGCACCGCCCAGGATGTCAGCGGTCATGGGGTCGCCGCACGCGATCGCGGCCGCGGCCAGGAGCAGCTGGCGCACCAGCGCGTGCCGCGGCGTCAATTCACCCAGCGACGGCGACTGCAGGTATTCCCGCGCGGCGTGGTGATCGTTAGAGGCAAGCGCAATCCTGGCGAGCAGCAGGCAGCGGCGGGCGGCGGGCAGCCCGCTGGCCAGCTCAATGGGTGAGTGCAGGTCGCCGAGCGACAGGCGCAGCAGCGCCTCAAGCTCATCGGCCTGTGCGAGCAGCACCGACCTGGTACCGGCCAGGACCAGTCGCGCCGCCTCGACTGTCGCCAGCGCATCGCGGACCTGCCCGCGGGCGGCCCAGATCCCGGCCCGGTCCAGCAGCGCGAGGAACTCGAAGGCGGGCCGCCCCCGCTCCGATATCGAGAGCGCTTGCTCGGTGAGCTGCTCGGCGGTGTCGAGGTCGCGCCTCTCAAGCGCGACGCCGGCTAGCGCGAGCAGGCAATCCACGGCGAAAAAATGCTGGCCGAATCCCAGCCGACGCGCCTCCGCGTCGGCGGCCCTGGCGGCATCGGCAGCTTGAGCCAGGTAGCCGGACCCGAACCATGCCAGTGCCTGCGCACCGGGTACCAGCACCAGCTTGACCGGTTCGGTGAGCTCGGGCATGGCCAGGGCCGCAGCTGCCTCGCGCTCAACCGCCTGGAAGTCTTCCAGCCACGTATGGACACGCATGAGGATCATCGGGACGGCGGCGTTCCATTCGTCGGTGAGCTGCGTCCGCTCCTGGGTGGCCCGGGCTGCAAGGCCTTCGGCCAGGGCTTTATCCGCCTGGCCGGTCAGCGCGTAGTGCAGGGAGCGCATCGCCGCGAACCGGGCCGCCAGCCGCGACTCGGGCGGGATCGGCGGCCGGATGCGCTCAAGCAGGTCCAGGTACTCCCCACCGCGGGCCGCGTCACCCGACACCAGCAGGTCAGCCGCCAGCGCCAGCAGCCGGTCAGGCGCATCTGCAAGCAGTGAGGGGGCGACCATGCTGAGATCCAGCGGTGCCGGCAAGACCGGGTCGTGCAGGTAGTCGGTCACCACCGTGTCCTGCATAAGGGCCAGGGCCCGGTCTACCTGCCGCGCCGCAAGGAAATGGCGGGCCGCGCGCCGCGTGTCACCCGTGGACTCGAACCATTCGGCCGCCCGCAACTGCAGCGCACGCTCCCGGCCCCGGTCCCTGGCACGCAGCTCGGCACGTAGCACTTCGTGCACCAGATGGTGATACCGGAAGCTCGTCGGCTCATCATCGAGTGCCACCAGGAACAGGTTGGCCGCGTCAATGCTGCGCAGCAGTGCCGCCGCGTCCTGCCGCCCGGTGACGGCTATGCACCCGTCCGCGGTCAGCTCCCCCAGGACGGAGGCGTCGAGCATGAACTGGACAACCTCCGGCGGCTGCTGCTCAAGAACCTCAGAGATGAAGTACTCGGCGATTTCGTGGCTGCGGACCTCAAGCGCCCGCGCTGCCCGCAGCGGGTCCTTGACGCCGCGCAGCGACAACGCCGCCATCTGCAGCGCCGCCGCCCACCCCTCGCTTCGGTCATGCAGCAGCGCCAGGTCAGCCGCAGCGACCTCCACACCGAAGTTCACCAGCAGGTCGCCGCTTTCAGCCAGCGAGAACTGCAGGTCACGGTCGCGCAGCTCACACAACTCACCGGCCATCCGCAGCCGGTGCAGCCGCAGCGGAGGGTCGGAGCGGCTGGCCAGCACCAGCTGGGCGGTCTCGGCCGGCCAGCGCTCGACCAGATCGGTCATGTTCCTGGAGACCCCGGGCGCCGCGAAATGGAAGTCGTCCACGATGACCACCGACCTGGCGGGCAGCTTCGCGGCATCGTTCGCGATCGCCGCGGTGACATCGGCCGACATGACGCCGTCCATCGCCAGCAGGTCGGCGGCATCGGCGCCGAACCCCGGCGCCGCAATCCGGGGGGCCTCGATGAAGCCGGTCCAGAAGCGGACCGGGTCAGCGTCAGCCTCATCGCACGACAGCCAGGACGTAACGCCAGGTGGTCTGGCCGCCGCCCAGCTCGACAGCAGCACGCTCTTGCCCGCGCCAGCCGACCCCACCACAACCGTCAGGCGCTTGCCAGCCCCCGCCGTCAGCCGCCCATGCAGCGCCGATCTTGTAACCAGCGTGGTGGGCAGCGTCGTCGGCCGGAACTTCGTCAGCGCGAACCGCGCGGCCCGTGAGATGCCGCGCTCAGCCGTCGCGCTTCCTGCCACGACACCTCCACCCAGTTCCCGCTGATCCGAAACAAAACCCAAGCCAGTTCCCGCTGATCCGAAACAAAACCCAAGCTAATCGGGCACGGAGCCTTGCGGGGAAGTGACCAAGGTCCTCCGCTGGCGAGGCGCTGGTACTGGGTCACCCTCGGGGGGGTGATGACGCAGACCCACCCGCCAGGCACGCTGGTGGCACGCCGGACCAGCAGACTGCGAGGCCTAACCGTGGTGCCACCACAGACGTACGAGATCACGTTCAGAGGCCAGGCGGGAACCGCACTACGCGCAGAATTCGACGACTGCGAGGTCACCATAGGCCCGGGCACGACGACCCTTCGCGCTGAGCTGCCCGATCAGGCAGCCCTTGCCGGGCTCCTGCAGCGGATCACCGGCCTCAGGCTGGAACTGATCCACATGCACCTCGTGGCGCCGCCACCATAGAGATGACTGAGCTGGCGCCGTCGCCGCCGGATAGGAAAGCCGCGTAGTTCAGCCGCCGGAGCGACCTGCAAGGCCAGTCGGACTTGGCATCGAACTGGCGGTGGGGCCGCCCGCGGAACGCGTTGTCGCCCGATGGGCCCTCTGGCCATCTCCCGCTTGCCGTCGCCGCCGTCGCCGATCAGCGGCAGGATCGTGGCGGCAATCATCGGCCCGAGCGAGGAATCCGGGCCCAGCTCCAAGATCCGTGACAGGCCCAGCACCGCGGAGCCGAGCAGGCACATGATCGAGGTGTACAGGCCGGTGATCGGCGGCAGGCCCGCCAGCTCCGCCTGCGGCAAGCGTGTTCCCCGGCCGTGATCTGCGCGAGATCAGTCATCTCTATGGTGGCGGCGCCACGAGGTGCAGGTGCACCACTTCAAGTCCGAGGCCGGTGATCCGCTGCACCAGCCCGAAGAGGGCACCCTGATCTGGCCGGTCGGCGCGAAGGGTGGTCGCGCCCGGGCCTGGCGCCCCGACGTCACGTGCCGCCGCCGTTTCGGTAGTTGCTTGTCGCCGATTGACCGGGGAGCCTCGTCAGCCGGAAGGTCGGCCGTTGCCGAAACCTGGCTACGGAATACCGCCGGCACCCGGGCGCCAGAGCGCATCGCTGTCGGCCAGCTGATCGTGCTCAAGCGTTCCCAGCAGGCCGACCGCTTCCAAGTGGCCTCGTGTCTGACGGGCCGCGTCGGCCAAGGAGTGCCGTTGATGGCTCGAGGCGCGGAGTTGAACCATACAGCCCGCTGCCGGCCGGAATCTCACCGTCGTCACGCGTCCCGCCTCTGGTGCCCTGTTGTTCTCAGACGCCTTCAAATGCTTCCAGCCGCACGGACCCGACTGCCTTCATGAATCCTGAAAGTCCTGCTCGTTCTGATCAGCGCAGCCCTCCGGGAAGCCGGTAATGGATCGGTCGAAGGCGCCGCTGCTGCCCAGGTATTCGGAGATAGCGATCGGGTCCCTTGACCGGGCATGCGCCCGCGCCTGGGTCCACCTGCACAGCACTTCACTTCACCCGGTCCTGGGTGAGTACAAGGCAGGACGTCTTCGGTCAAGGTTAGGTGGGAGGACGGCCATGGTTCTTGACCTGCTGTTGATCGGCCTGGCGATAGCACTCGACCCGCTGCCGCTGACGTCATTCGTCGTCGTGCTCCCTTCAAAGCGCGGCGTGCGAAAGGGCGCGGCGTTCCTGTTTGGCTGGCTGGTTTCGCTGGCCATCGTGGTCGCGGTGACGGTACTCGCGACCGGCAACAACCCGCCTAATATTACAGTCGCTGTTTCACGCTGAGTGTTAAGTGTTACTTGTTCCGTGACTGCCTGGTCTGCGGCTGATGTAACGGTGTGTAACGGAAGCGGGCGGGCAACGCGGGGCGGCCGTGGCTCGTT
>Ga0074046_10002160_pt1 | contig 17151 bp, 16 predicted proteins | sample BogForMeECP23OM3_FD_94441 | JGI IMG/M metagenome (GOLD analysis project Ga0074046, IMG submission 94441) | Bog forest soil microbial communities from Calvert Island, British Columbia, Canada - Bog Forest MetaG ECP23OM3 | ecosystem: Environmental > Terrestrial > Soil > Wetlands ... | reverse complement strand
CGATGCTGCCGTACAGGCTGCGAGGATTCGACTGCGCCCGATCCTGATGACCTCGTTCGCATTCATTTTGGGAGTGCTGCCGCTCGTGTTCGCCACGGGTGCCGGCTCGGCCAGCCGCAACTCCGTCGGAACCACCGTCTTCGGAGGCATGATCGTCTCTACCGTGCTGAACCTCTTCTTCATCCCGGTACTGTACGTGATTGTCAAGTCGTTGTTGGAGCGGAACCAGGAAGCTGCGGAACCTGCGCCACAGTCGTGAAAAGGGCCACCCCGTCGCATTACGGGCCGGTCAACGCGCTATCTCAGACGTCACTGACCCCTTTGATCTACGTCACAGAATTCTTCTGCTTACCGCGCTACAAGGTTAATAAGTGGTAGGTGAGTGGCAGCCGCCGCACCGGCTCCAGTGTGTCCCTCTCCAACTTGGCGCGGCAGAGCACCACTCCTTGACTGTCCCCACCGCGTGGGGAGAATGGTCGCGTATCATGGCCACGGCGCAGCTCGCTCCAAACTGCGTAGGCATTCAGAATGTGCTCATTGCCACCGATTTTTCGCACCATTCTGATGCCGCGCTTGGATATGGTCTCGAGTTCGCAAATCTCTATGGCGCACAAGTGGAGATCGTGTATGTAATGCCTACCGAGGACTTCGCCCTCGCCGGTCCCGAGGCAATTCATGCGGCACGCGAAGCGGCCCGGCGTGACCTGCTGGAATTTAAGTCGCGGTTGCGCCGCACGGGGAGGGCCGCCGAACGCGCGGACTTTCATGTGCGCATGCTCGAGGGCCCAATCGCTGACAGTCTCCTGCAGTGCGCCCGCGAGAAGAAAATCGACCTGATCGTCGTAGGTACCCATGGACGCGGCGGATTGGGAAAGATCATCCTCGGTTCGGTGGCGGAAAAAATCTTTCGCCACTCGTCAGTGCCGGTACTAACCGTCGGTCCAAACATTCACCGCCCGCATGGAATAAACCAAACCCGGCAGATTCTCGCACCCTGTGACTTGACGCCCAGATCTCATCCCGCCCTCGAATATGCCTGCACCCTGGCGGAAACCCACAATTCGCAGCTCACGGTGCTGCATGTGATTGAGCATATCAATGAGGGCTTGAAGCTCGACCCCGAGCGCGTGAAGCAGGGAATCAGGGAGAAGCTGGCGGAGATCGTTGGCCGCCATTCGGATGGCGTGGATGTTCACTACCGGGTGGAGTTCGGAGACGTTCCCGCGACGATTCTGAGGGTAGCTTCCGAAGTCGACTCAGATTTTATCGTCCTCGGTGTGCGCCGATCCTCGGGTGTGCTGGATCGATTCATGTGGCCGATCGCCTACGAGCTGGTGCGCGAGGCGCGGTGCCCGGTGCTGACGATCCGTGGAAACGGTCCGCATCGGTGATTGTGGGTGGAGCACCGCTTCAGCGGTGCATTGAAGACTTGCTGTCAAAAACGGCTTCACAGCTTGCGGAAAAACTCACTGTGGGCCAGGTTTTGAAAGGGCGCAGCTTTAGCTGTGCCGTACAAGTCCTTTATTGTTGTCATCCCGAGCGGACTTCAGTCCGCGAGGGATCTGCTTTCCCCACCTTTCCCGCAGCCTCTTTAGCCCCTGAGAGTAGTCGCTCTAACCCATCTCCGAGACCGCTCTAACAGCACTAGGGCGTGATTTTGCGGAAATCACGCCCTAGTCTTTCGCTCGAATAATGACGTAGCTTAAACCCGTGCGGCTTCGTACGGATGTATTGCCGCGTCCTTGTACTTGATGGCTCCGGGATTGCCAAAGACTGCGATCCATCGCTCGCCCCACGTTCGTGAAGCCCGCACATCCCGCCAGATATCGATCCATTCGTGGAACGCAATCCGCACCGGGTTGAACGTATTGATATTGGCCGTCAACCCGTAAACACAGGGCTCCTGCTCCGGCTCGAAACTGCCGAACATTTTGTCCCAGATGATCAACGTTCCGGCGTGATTGCGGTCGATGTACTGAGGGTTGCTCCCGTGGTGGACCCGGTGATGCGACGGAGTATTCACCACCAGTTCGAGCGGACCCATGTGCTTGACGATTTCGGTGTGGATCCAGAACTGGTATAGCAAACTGATCGCCTGCATAGTGAAGATCATGATGGGCTGGAATCCGACGAGCGGCATCCACAGCCAGAATACGAATCCGAAAAATCCGCCGGTCCAGGTTTGGCGGAGCGCCGTGCTCAAGTTATAGCGCTGCGAGGAGTGATGCACCACGTGCGACGCCCAGAAGAATCGGCACTCATGACTGGTGCGGTGGAACCAGTAGTAGCTGAAATCGTCGGCGAAGAACGCTAGCACCCACGCCCACCACTGATAGCCAATCGGGAAAATTGCAAACTGATGTACCCACGTGAAAATGGCGAAGACCATGCCCTTCGCCACAAGTCCGACCAGCACGTTTCCCGTCCCCATCGTCAGGCTCGCGGCTGTGTCCCTGGGTTCGTAGAGGTCCCGGCGCATCAGGGCGTCGAAGACGGCCTCCACCACCATCAGCAGAATAAAAGCCGGTATCGCCAGTTGGACCAGGTCAGGCATAGCAGCGCCCCACGTGCTGATTGCACAGTTTACCGGAGTCATTTTGAGAAGGGAAGCGCTGCAATTACATGGAGTGGCGGCAACTTTGCGGAAGTTTTATGTGCCCCTTAGACGAGCCTTACGAGTCCGGTGATCGAATCAAAGAGGAACGGCGCGGTCAGTTGACTGGCCGCAGACATCGCCAGCCAACAACCGGCCGGCACACGGCATCACGAATATGCGCGCTAGCATTCTTATGATCGTCGCCGCGGTGGCTCTCAGCGCTGGAATTACCTGCGTCAGCCAGGCACAAAACGCGCCTGCGGCGCAGCCAGCCGACCCGCAGCAAACGGCAGCCCAACCGGCTGCGCCCGCTGCCCCGAGCCCGCTTCCTACGCCGTCAATTACAGGACCGCTGCAGGCGGCCCCACCGATAACCTTCGAAGCAGGGCCGCTCGGCAAGCTCAACCTGAACGGCGTCGTATCAGGAATGGGACTTTGGCAAGGGAACCCTGCACCGGGCAACGACACCGCAGAGGGGGCCTTGAGTAACGGACAAATCTTCGTTCAGAAAACCACCAGCTGGTGGCAGTTTTACGTCCAGGCCGGTGCTTACGACATTGTGGCGCTGGGAACGCCCTTTCTCTCCACTCAAAATACGATTTCTGATCTTTACGGACCCGTACCAGTGGCTTACTTCAAGCTCGTTCCGACCAAGAACTTCTCGGCGATGATCGGAGCGCTGCCTACGCTGATGGGTGCTGAGTACACCTTCGACTTCCAGAACATGAACATCGAGCGCGGCCTGTTGTGGAACCAGGAAAACGCCATTAATCGCGGAATCCAGGTGAACCAGACCCTCGGGAAGTTCACTGCCTCGCTGAGCTGGAATGATGGCTACTACTCCAATCGATATTCGTGGCTGAGCGGCTCCTTAACCTACACGAGTGGACCACATAGTGTGGCGTTTTCCGGTATGGGCAACCTTAGCCAGACAGCTTATCCATCCTTGGCCACCCCGGTGCAAAACAACAGCAGTATGTATGCCCTCATCTACACGTACACAAAAGGAAGCTGGATCGTCCAGCCTTACCTGCAATACAGCAACGTCGCAACCAATCCGGCGGTTGGCGTCGGGCGTGGCGCCTCAACCTTGGGCGGAGCTGTTTTGGCGAGTCACAGTTTCGAACATGGCTTTTCGCTCGCCGGACGCTGGGAATATATCTCCACTTCGGGGAGTACGTCTGAAGGGTCCATCAATTTGCTATATGGTCCCGGTAGCTCGGCCTGGTCGATCACGCTGACCCCCACGTATCAGTATCAGCGCTTCTTTACTCGCGCAGAATTCTCCTTTGTCCAGGCGAATAACTACACACCTGGAAGTGCGTTCGGTTCGGCAGGCACGAATCAAAACCAGCCTCGCGGAGTGGTTGAGGTAGGTTTCCTCTTTTAGAGGTATAGTACGCACAATTGCCCGCAACGCTCCGCTGATCGCGTAAGGTTGGTGCCTTGGTGCCAAAGACCTGGGCTCACCAAAGCGCCAGTGTTAGGGCGCTGTGGATGAATTCAACAGCTGCAATCGCCGGAATCCAGCATTCAGTAGTCCATGAATTCATCATTCTTTCACATCGCCACTAACCTGCCTGATTGTCTCTGGGTGAGCGACCCCATAGACTGTGGTGGAACCGTTTCAGGAGCCATGCGTTGCCAGATCCGATTATCGAAGCCCGCGCAGTTGAAAAATACTACCCGCAGCCCGATGGGAACCGCATTCAGGTCATTGCGCCCACCGACATCGACGTTACTCCGGGGAAGATCATCGCCTTGCTCGGCCCGTCCGGGTCGGGAAAGTCCACACTCTTGCGCATCCTCACGGGGCTCTCGCAGCCCTCTTCAGGCGCAGTGTTGTGGCACGGTAAACCGCTCTCCGGTCAGATCCCCAGCGTTTCCATCGTGTTCCAGAGTTTTGCGCTGTTCCCGTGGCTTACCGTTATCGACAACGTGGAAACTCCCCTGGTGGCGCGCGGCATCGGTGCCATCGATCGCCACAAGCGGGCGCTGCGGATGATCGACACCGTCGGTCTCGATGGTTTCGAAACTGCTTATCCCAAAGAACTTTCCGGCGGGATGAAGCAGCGTGTCGGCTTTGCCCGCGCTCTCGTCGTGGAACCCGAGGTCCTGTTCATGGACGAGCCGTTTTCTGCGCTCGACGTCCTCACCGCCGAAAATCTGCGTTCCGAGCTTCTGGAGTTGTGGCTCAGTCACAAGATGCCCACCAAGTGCATCTTCATCGTGACGCACAACATCGAAGAGGCCGTCCTGCTTGCTGACCGGGTGATCGTACTGGGCCGCAATCCCGCTCGCATCCGCTCCGACTTCGAAATCGACATCCCCCAGTACCGCGATCGCAAGTCCCCCCGATTCCTGGCGTATGTGGACTTCATCTACAAGGCGCTTACCAAGCCCACCGACGATCTCGCATCGCCGCACGCGACTGTTACCAAAGCAGGAAACGGAAGGGAGCGCGAGCGCACCAAGTTCCAAATGCTGCCCCATGCCCGTCCCGGGGGCATCGCCGGCTTCATGGAATTACTGGTCGACCGCGGCGGTCGCGACGACTTGTACAAGCTGGCCGATGAACTGGCGATGGACGTCGATGACATCCTGCCGATCGTCGACGCGTCCGTGATGCTGGGCTTCGCGGTGGTGAACGAGGGGGATGTTGAGATCACTCCCGAGGGCCGCCAGTTTGGCGAGGCCGACATCCAGACCCAGAAGCGGATGTTTCGCGACGCGGCGCTAAAGAATGTCGCCATCTTGCGCCTGATCGAGAATACCCTCCACGCCAAGCGGGACCACGCCATCGGCGAGGAGTTCTTCCGCGACATACTCGACGAGCACTTCAGCGCCGATGAAGTCGAGCGCCAGTTTGAGACGGCCCTGAACTGGGGCCGCTACGCCGAAATCTTCAGCTACGATTCCGAAACCGGGCGCCTGTACCACAACGAAGCTGCCGACATCGTTCCGGTCGAAGGCGAGAGTTGATGCCGAAGGGCTCCGTTCTCCCGATTCGGATTCTGGGCAAGGGGCCGTGGTACCTGCTGCCGGCCCGGACCTGGTCGGTCCTCACCGACTTCTTCATATTCACGCTGGGACTATCGTTCTTCTACGTCGTAGTGGTTCTGGGGCGAACATGGTTTGGGCCCTTCAATCCCCACGTCGAGATCTCCCGCAGTCCCGCCATGCTTCCTGTTTACGCTGCGTATTCGCTGCTGCGCATTCTTCTGGCATACGCGCTCTCGCTTGCGTTCACCCTGGTATATGGCTATGTCGCCGCTTACAACGCGAAGGCTGAGCGCTTCATGATTCCGCTGCTCGACATCCTCCAGTCGATTCCAGTCCTGAGTTTTCTTCCCGGCGTCATGCTGGCCATGGTGGCATTGTTCCCGCATCATCAACTGGGCGTCGAGCTCGGAGCCATTCTGCTCATCTTCACCGGTCAAGTCTGGAACATGGCGTTCAGCTTTTACTCGTCGTTGAAAAGCATCCCCCGGGACATGCGCGAAGCGGCCAAAATCTACCAATTCAACTGGTATCAGCGGTTTACCAATATTGAGCTGCCGTACGCAACCATTGGCCTGGTGTGGAACTCCATGATGTCGGTCGCCGGCGGCTGGTTCTTTCTCATGGCCTGCGAGATGTTCGTCCTGGGCGACAAGGACTTCCGCCTGCCCGGGCTCGGGTCCTACCTGCAAACTGCCGCCAGCGCAGGAGACACCCACGCCATTCTGTGGGGCGTCGCCACCATGGTCCTCATCATCGTCCTGATGGATCAGGTCGTGTGGCGTCCCGTGATCGCCTGGGCCGAGAAATTCAAGATGGAGCAGGTCGAGAGTGCCACTGCCCCACAATCCTGGTTCCTCAATCTGATGGAAGGCTCGCGAGGGCTGATAAACCTACGCAAGAGGTTATTTAGACCTGCTGGTGAGCGATTGGCGCTACGATTCGCCCGGCAGCATCACACGGAGAAAGTTAAGACAATACCTCCTTTGTGGAAAGTCTGGCTCGGCCGCTGCATCACTGCTCTGGCAATGTGCGCCGTTCTCTACGCCGTGGTGCGCGCAACGGGGATGCTCAGCCAGTTGACTCGTGATGAGTACAAAGAGATGCTCACCGGCGCCGCAGCAACTTTCCTCCGTGTGGTCGCCGCACTCGTCATCGGTTCGGCGTGGACGATTCCTGTCGGTGTAGCCATCGGGTTCAATCCGAAGCTGGCCCGCATCGCCCAACCCTTGGCGCAGATCGCAGCTTCCGTGCCCGCCACCGCATTGTTTCCGATTGTCCTTCTGCTGTTGATCAGGGTTGGTGGCGGTCTGGGACTCGGTTCAATCCTTCTCCTGTTGCTCGGCACCCAGTGGTACATCCTGTTCAATGTCATCGCTGGTGCGATGGCAATTCCCACCGATCTGCGTGAGGCTGCAACCCTGTTTCGATTCACCTCCGCGCAACGCTGGCGGACAGTAATCCTGCCTGGTATTTTCCCCTACCTCATCACCGGACTGGTTACGGCTTCCGGTGGCGCTTGGAACGCCAGCATCGTCGCTGAATACTTTCGTCTGAAAGATCAGACCTTTACAACAGTTGGGCTCGGTGCAGTCATCTCCAGTGCAACCGACGCTGGCAACTTCGACTTGTTGCTGGCATCGACGATCGTTATGGCAGTCATCGTCGTGACCATTAATCGCCTGGTGTGGCGCCGGATGTACCGCATCGCCGCTACCCGCTACACGATGGAAGTCTAGCTCTGGTCTCATACATGTGATTTGAAAGGGCACGGCTTCACAGGTTCGCGGAAAAACTCGCCTTCGACAAGGTTTTGAAGGGGCGCAGCTTTAGCCCGGTTTCACAGTTAATGTAGTCCGTCTGTCGCTTTGAAGGGGCACGGCTACAGCCGTGCCGTAAGTGGCATTCAAGACGTCGGGCTTTAGAGGCTGCTGAAAAAGTCCGTATTGTGGTAGAGCTGGCCTTCAGGCCAGCGTCTAAGTCGTTTATTTTGATCTTCCCGAGCGGACTTTAGTCCGCGAGGGATCCGTTTTTTCGACTTTTTCAGCAGCCTGTTTAGCCGCTGAGGGAACTCGGTCTACACCTTCTCTGAAAATACTTTAGCCATGCCCCGAGCTTGTCGAAGGGTGCGCCGTACAAGTCCATGGTTTTTGACCCGCCGAGCGAACGAACTGGGGTCGCCGCGAAGCCCCGTACTTGCGCTTCGTGGGGTGAAGTTCAGTCCGCGAGGCGTGCGTCTTTCAGGACTTTTCCCGCAGCCTGTTCAGCCGTGTCGCTCCGGGCACCGTAAACATTGGGCTGTAGCCCCTGAGGGAAATCGAATTCCTTCCGGCCCATCGTCCATGAGACCGCTTCTAGACCTGTTCCAGAATCGATGCACCTTCTTGCGCGGGTTGTGCGGATCTTAAGACCCGTGTGTGAACGCTTGTCTTGAGTTGGCAGGCTGGGACGAATGGCACGAACTCCAGCCCGCAGGGCGGAATAATATTAGCCCAGGGCGTCAGCCCTGGGTAAAGTTGGAAAAAACAACGAGTCCCTTCAGGGACGGCACAGTTCTTCGACGTACCCTAAAAGGTACAACCACTCTGGAAACGCTCCTAGCCCTGCTGCTTTGGGGACTCTCCCACTCAGTTGGAGTAACGAACTGTCAGCGCCGGTGCGACACTCCTGTCGCCGATTGACAAAGACCGCTACCAACCTCAGCATGGAAGCTGAACTCTCTAACTAAATTGGCATGACCACTAACGAACTGTTCGCAGTCGTCTTCGTACTCATACTGTTTTGCGGGATGCTGGCTTGTTTCGAAGTCGGCCGGCGTTTGGGCCAACGCACCGCATCCGAGCAGGCCGGCAAAGCAGGATTGGGTGTCGTAGAAGGCGCGATCTTCGCCTTGCTTGGGTTGCTGATCGCATTCACGTTTTCAGGTGCCGCAACTCGATTCGAGGGACGCCGCCATCTGATCGTCGAAGAGGCGAATGACATCGGCACCGCTTATCTCAGAATCGACCTGTTACCTGCCGACGCGCAGCCCGAGATCAGGGATCTGTTTCGGCGTTATGTGGATTCGCGTCTTGCCATCTACCAGAACCTGACCACTCCCGAACTCACGCCAGCTCGCCTCGCCAAGTCCCAGGAATTGCAGACCGAAATCTGGAACAAGTCCGTGGCGGCTGCCGCGCGGTCTGGCAACACAGCGGCGAGCATGCTTCTTTTGCCCGCGCTAAATTCCATGATTGACATCACGACGGTTAGGACCGCGGCAACTGAAGACCACCCGCCGCCGATCATTTTTGCCATGCTGGCACTCATCGCGCTGGCCAGCTCTATGATGGCCGGCTTCGAGATGGCGGGCGCCAGTCGCAGGAGTTGGCTGCACACCGCAGGCTTCGCGCTCATTCTTTCCATCAGCGTTTACGTGATCCTCGACCTCGAGTTTCCCCGACTCGGGCTGATTCGCGTCGACGCCTTCGATCACTACCTGGTCGACGTGCGCAATTCGATGAAATAGGCTGGCTAAAGCGGACTAGGATTTTGTGTAACCGGATCTATCTGACATTGAGATCTGATCGCCCAACAGAATTCATCCGTGCGACGGAGACATGGAGATCACGTTGAAGCTGAAAGCAATAAAATCTCCGTGTCCTCCGTGCCTCCGTGGTGAATTCCTCCGAACGGATACAGGAATTTCTAAATCGCCCTACTCAGCGCCCTTCAACACGAGTTGCTCGGCGGGCGAAAACGCGTTTGCCTGGATCATCGTCGTGCTCAGCAGGGCAGTGAGCCCTGACGACGCCAGGATCATGGCAATCACTACGAATTGGTAGATCGCGGCATAGAGCGGCCTCGCGCCCGACAGCAGCATTCCAGTCATCAAACCGGGAATCCACACGATACCGAGCGAGCGCAAGTTATCGATCGCCGGGATCAGCGAGGAGTGAATACTGCTCTCCGCGTATCGCTCGACAGTGTCGCGGGGCGCAGCTCCCAGCGCCAGAGCGGTTTCGATCTCGCCCGTATGGGCCAGGACCTCCGACCGGAAGCGATTCAGAGCCAGCCCGTTGGTGTTCATTGCATTTGCAATGATCATGCTGCCAACCGGAATCAGTGATGTGATAGCAGTGTCGATCACTCCTGCCCAGGTCATGATCGCTGTCACCAGACCCGCCCCCGCGGCGATCGAGAGGGTCGAGACTCTTGCCGCGCCTGGAATGTTTTTGGCCCGCTTGGCCGAGATTGACCCCGCAGCCAGGACCATTCCAGCCAGCAGAAATACACTGCTCCAGCGCGGCGCTTTGAGTAGCAGTACAAGAATGGAGCCCACCGCGACGATCTGCACGATGCCTCGCAGCAGCGCGATGCTGGCGTCGGCCTCGAGATGAATGTTGCGCCGCCGCGCCAGCAGCACCACCGCTAGGGCCATCAGCGACGCGATGCCCGCCTGCGCCAAACCCAAAGCAATTTCTGAATGAAAGAGCGACTTAAGCACCCAGCACCTCCACGGCAGCTCCACTCTGCACCAATCGTCCTGCTTCAAGAAGCACGACCCTCTGACACCTTCGTCGGGCCTGGTCGCGGTCATGCGTCACCAACACGCAAGTCAATCCATGTTCGTGCACCAGAGATCCGATCAACTCCTCGATTCCCAGCTTCGACTCCTCATCCAGGGCGGACGTAGGTTCGTCGAGCAACAGCACCTCAGGATGGTTCGCCAGTGTTCGCGCCAGAGACACTCGCTGTTGTTCGCCGCCCGAAAGCACCGACACCTCCTGTGCAGCGAAACCCGGCAGTCCGACCTGTTCGAGCAGGCGCGTAATATCCGCGTCGGAGACGGACTCGCCACGTTGCGCGGGTCCAAAGCGCAGGTTCGACGCCACGTCCCCCGGAAAGAGATACGGCCGCTGTGTCACCATTCCCACCCGACGCCGCAGTTCACGCGGAGGCAGTTGCCGATAGTCCAGGCCGTCAAGATAGACCGTACCGCTGGTCGGCTCATCCAGACGATTCAACAAACGTAGCAGAGAGCTCTTGCCCGAACCGCTGGGCCCGACAATCCCCAATAGCTCACGGGTCCTCACATCGAACGAAACATCGCTGAGGATGACCTTGTCCGCCACTGCGCGCCCAAGGTTCTCCGTACGCAACACTACGTCGGTCTGCGGCTGGTTCCCAAGAGTGTTCATGCCGTCAAGTGCCCGTAGTAAATCCTGGTGCAGTACTCGAAGATGACTTGTCCATTTTCGGCATACTCGTCGAATAACGCTGGCAGCTCGCGCAGCATGGCCTCCGCCCTTGGGCCTTCACGTGGAGCATAGGACGACGACAAAAGCCGGCCGCGCAATCCTTCGAAATCAAACTTCTGCAACGTTGACTGAGTAATGACTTGCATGCGATTGGGCGCGTAAAAACTCTCCAGCGCTCCATAGTTGGCAACTTTGTTGTGCGCCACCGTCGCATAATCAGTAGCGTGACGCTGCAAAAAGTCTTCGTACGCGCGCAGGAAGGGAGTCGATTCAAGGTCCCGGTCGTGCCAGATGAGCACCACCCAGCCCTCGGGCTTTACGATTCGCGCAAACTCCGCGCGCGTGGCCTCAGCTTGGAACCAATGAAATGCCTGCCCGGCGACGACAAAATCAGCGCACCGATCTGGTAGCTTCGTGTCCTCGGCACTGCCTGCAGCCATGGTGAAATTCGCATACTGCGACAGAAACTGCTCGCCTGCCTGGCGCATCTCGGCGTTCGGCTCGACTCCGATCACCCGGTTTCCATTCTCGAGAAAGATCTTGGCTAGCAGCCCTGTACCGCATCCCACATCCACTACTAAGCGTTCTGAGCTGAGGCCGCACGCCTGCCCTAATGCCTCTACCACTTCGGGCGAATAATGCGGCCGATATTTCAGGTAGTCGTCGACGCGGTCAGAGAAGCGTTCGGTCGGACCGGCATTCGTCACGGACATGGGTGTATCTTATCGTGAGCCGTGTCCAGGAAACCTGCCAGCAAGCAGCCGCTTGCCCTCGCTATCGCTGCCGCGATCCGCAAGATTCCTCGCGGAAGAGTCAGTACTTACGGTGCGATCGCCGAAGCAGCAGGCTACCCGCGTTGCGCGCGCCATGTAGCGAAAGTCCTGCATCAGGTGCCGGGCCTGCCTTGGCAGCGTGTTCTAGGCTCTGGCGGACGAATCTCCCTGCCCGGCGAATGTGGGTTGGAACAGCGTTTCCTGTTAGAGGCTGAGGGGGTACGCTTCAAGGGCAGACGTGTCGATCTTGCCGCCTTCGAGCACAAATTTCCTTCGCTGCGCCGGTCGCGCTCGACCTCGAAGCCGTGACGCTACCTTCCCTCGAAAGTGGTATGGGGAGTATCGACGAACCCCCTTCCCATGCTTCCCCGCTTTAGCCTAGAATCAAGAGGGGTAGTAAGTCGGTTACTAGCTTATGTCGGAATTCCGTATGATCCGTCGAACCGCGTGTGCGCTGCTCATCCTCTCCGCTGGCCTCTCTGCCCAGCGATACACAGGACACGATCATGCCGTATTCCATCGTCCTGCGCCTCCACCGCCGGCGGTGAAGCACCAGGGACCGCCGGCAAATGGAACCAAGAATCCCCAAAAAGTCGCGCCCGCGACGGCGACGCCGCAGCCCACGTCGCGCACTGCAGCACAGAATCATCCCGAGATCGACTTGCATCAGCCTTCAGCACCGTTGAAGACCGGCACTCCGGCCGAAAACACTCCTCACCTTTAGAGCAATTCCCCTGCGGTAACATTCCGTTCTCGCGTCTTTTACCCGGTAACTAAAAATTAACATTTCCGCCGCTTGTGGCCTTGTTAAGATTAACTCCATGCAGGAAAAGCCTTTGGAGATTGAACGCGTCGAAGATGGGGTAGGAGCTAGCACCATTTTCCGACTTCACGGCCCCTTAATGTTGGGTAACTTTTTCAGCTTCCAGTCGATGGTGCGCAGCGACAAGTCCAACCTCCTGATCCTGGATTTGACCGACGTCCCCTACATGGACTCGGCCGGGATCGGCTGCCTGGTGGGGGCGCATGTTTCGCGAGAAAACTCCGGCCGTAAGCTGGTCGTGGTTGGAGTCTCCGAGCGTGTGCTCACCATGTTGAAATCCACTAAGGTAGATCAGTTGTTCACCTTTGCCGGCTCCGTGGAAGACGCCCGCGCAGCCACTTGATCCTGGCCGGACGCTCGGACAACACCGCCTGTTCGAGGCCGCCGCGGATCTCGTGAACTCTGGGCGGAACTCCGCATGCTACGTCGCGTTGAGCGGCTCTCGTGGACCTGCATTTTGGACTTTTTCCGCAGAGTCTTCGGCCCTGCCGAACCCACGCCCCAAGAAAACATGGCCTTTAGTCCCTGGCGAAAAACGAAACCCTCGTCGAGTTCATAAACGAATCTTTGATTCACCACACTAATATCAGGTGCGTTTGTCTCCGCCCGCCTCGTCCTCCCGCACGCTTGGGTTTCCCCACAAAAAGTGCCGGTGGCCGACTCCCCCAAGCCGGCCACCGTCAGCGGACCAAACGAACCGTGAGCCACAACCGGCGGCCCGCCGAGCCAAGCGACAAAGATCGTCCACTTGACTGTGGTGTTGACTATAACGAAAAAATATTTGAGTATTGCGAGAACGAGCTGTCGTCGCGCAAGTTGGATGCCATGCATGAAAACTTTGCGGCCTTTATTTGCACGACAAGAAAAATGTGAGGTCAGCCGTGGTCAACAAGACAATTGAAGATAATCTCCGTCCCTACCAGATCGGCCCGAAACTGCGTGCTCTCCGTCTTAAGAAGAGCATGGGCCTCGTTGAACTCGGAAAACACACCGGTTTGTCGCCGGCGCTCCTCTCCAAGCTCGAGCGCGATAAGCTCTACCCCACGCTGCCGACCCTCTTGCGAATTGCCCTGGTTTTTAGCGTAGGGCTTGACTACTTCTTCACTGACGACAGCAAGCGCCACGTTGCCTCGGTCGTCCGAAAGGCTGAGCGCATTCGCTTGCCGGAGCGCCCCAGCGTCTCCGAGGTCGCCTACTACTTCGAGAGCCTCGACTTCAAATGCAACGAGCGCCGCACGAACGCGTACCTTGCCGAATTTGAGGCGGTCGAGGCGGACAAATCCCGGCCTCACCAGCATCCCGGCTCCGAGTTTCTGCACGTCCTGAAGGGCAAGCTCGGCTTGAAGATCGGACTCAACGACTTCGAACTGGACTCCGGTGACTCCATCTACTTCGATCCGAGCGTTCCGCACACCTACCGGCGTATTGGCAAGCCGCCCTGCCAGGCGATGATTGTCACTGCCGGATGACACTGCCGAGTTGCTACACTTCTTTCGCACGTAGAACTACTCTCATAAATGTGATTTCAAAGGGCACGGTTTCACAGGCTGCGAAAAAACTCGCTTCTGAAGGGCTTTGTGTCACGGCACGACTTTACAGCTTGCGGGAAAACTAGCTTTGAAAGAGCTTTGTATCAGGGCACGACTTCAGTCGTGCCGATAAGCCCTTTATTTCTGATCCACCGCGCGGACTTTAGTCCGCGCGGCAAACAGGTTCCCGACTTTTTCCGCATGCTGTTCGGCCGTGCCGCTCCGGGTATCGTAAGCATCGGGCTTTAGCCCCAGAGGGAAATCGAATTCCCTCCGGCCCATCATTGATGACACCGCTTCCAGGGTTTAGCAGAAGGAGAAATGCATGCACGACGCCGGTGCGTTGATCGTATTTCGTTTTGCCGCAGTATTCATGGTCTTCGCTGCAGTTTCCGTCATGGCGCAGAGCAATGAGCCGCGCGCCCGCGATCTCGGCATTCCTTTCGATGGCACGCCCGGCCCGTTGAACGCAATTACCGACGTCGCCGGAGTCGAAGTGGGATTCACGACCCTGATCTCCGGCTCCGGCAAGTTGGTGGTCGGCCAGGGACCGGTGCGCACGGGCGTGACCGCCATCCTTCCGCGAGGCAAGAGCAGCTTCAACGATCCGGTTTTTGCCGGATGGTACACGCTGAACGGTAACGGCGAGATGACGGGCACGACCTGGGTGGAGGAGTCCGGCTTCCTCGAAGGTCCGGTCATGATCACCAACACCCACAGTGTGGGAGTCGTGCGCGATGCCGTCATCCAGTGGCGCGTCGAGCACGGCGGCGCCGACCTCAGCGGATACTGGTGGTCGCTGCCGGTCGTGGCCGAAACCTGGGATGGCCAACTCAACGACATCAACGGATTCCACGTGAAGCCTCCTGACGTATTTCACGCTCTGAATAGCGCGTCCGGCGGCGCAGTCGCGGAGGGCAATGTCGGCGGCGGGACCGGCATGGTCTGTCACGGATTCAAGGGCGGCACCGGAACCGCCTCGCGCAAACTCGACGCCAAAGCGGGAGGCTACACCGTCGGCGTGCTGGTGCAGTGCAATTACGGAGTGCAATCCGAGCTGCGCATTGCCGGCATTCCCGTGGGGCGAGAGCTTCCTCCGGGCATCCCGCACAACGACGACACCGGCTCGATCATTGTGGTCGTCGCCACCGATGCTCCGCTGCTGCCATCGCAACTGAAGCGCTTGGCGCGTCGCGTTCCGCTTGGACTCGGACGCATGGGCAGCTACTCCGGCGATGGCTCGGGCGATATCTTCATCGCATTCTCCACGGCAAATCCAAAGGTCTGGGGCCCCGGCGGTGTGAAGCAGCTCAAGATGCTTCCCAACGACGACATGAACCCGCTGTTCCTGGCGACGGTTCAATCTGTCGAAGAGGCCGTAGTCAACGCGCTCATCGCCGCGAAGACCATGAAAGGCATCAACGATTTCGAGGTGGACGCCATCCCGCACGCACAGCTGCAACAGGTGCTGAAGAAATACAACCGGCTGGTGGCGCCAGGGAGGTAGCATTCTGTCGCAGTGTCAACATGAGCGGATGCGGCGCGTCTATTCCCGCGACCAACCCCACACGTTGTCATCCCGAGCGCAGGCGCGTCAGCGCCGGAGTCGAGGGATCTGACATCACCTTCGCCAGCGTAACCGTCGGCGTCAGGGCGATCAAAAGATGAATATGGTTCGCCGTCCCTCCCGCCGCCAACAGGGTGATGTTCTTGGCGCGGGCTATCCCGGTGAGGTACCGGCACATCTCCCTGACGTCGGGAATCAGATCGAGGCGGCCTTCGGTGCTGAAGACGCAATGCACCAGGACCCATGCGTGCGTGTGCGACATAGCCAGAAACTACCCGGAATAAGCCCCCAATCGCGGTGATAACGGGCACGCACCGATGTTCATCTGCCGTCCCTTCGCCGGCAATCCGGCTCCGGGACTCCCGTCTCTCTTTCCCCCACCCAGCGCTGAAGCGCTGGGCTTAGATATGCCAGCCCTCCGGGCCTGCCCGCCAGTGACAGGTGGCTGTTCAAGCGCAGCATGAGAGCGGTACTCACTTGCGGCCCGATAGATCCCATCGGACCGTTTCGGCGAGACGTCCGTGGTTACGAAAGTACAGGTTAACCAATCAGTAACCGTCCCTTCGTAACTTGACCACCCCTCCCACCTTTGCCACCCTTATACCGTGGGTGCAAAGCCCTCACCCGGACGCTGCACGAATTGGCTGCCGCAACTTGGGCAGCTTGTATCAACTGACTCTTCGCAAAGAGCGAAAAGCGAATGGCGAAGAGCTATAGCCCGTTTTTTGGAGGCCCTATGTCCTTCCGCACCTGTGACCATCTCAAGCAAGATGGCGCCCCTTGCGGCTCCCCCGCACTTCGCGGCCAGAAACTCTGTTACTTCCATCAACGCGATCACCTGCGCCGCCACTACATCTCCCAACTCCGCCGCCGGGCCGAAATCCTGCGCCTCCCGGACCTGGAGACTTTGCAGGACGTGCAGGTCGCGCTCTACGAGGTGATCGACGCCCTCGCCGCCAACCGCATCGACCAGAAGCGCGCCGGTGCGCTTCTCTTTGCGCTGCAGCAGGCGTCCTTGCAACACCGGGCACCGCAAACTGCCTAGGGACGGCTATGCAACCCCTTGCGGCTCAATATTTTAGCTATAACCTCTTTGTGCTCAGCCGCTTGCGCACAAATTCCCCCTATCCCCGTGAAAACGAGGAATTTTGGGGGGAGGGGGAGGGGGTACCGTCAGCGGCCGATGACGTTGCGAGTTGGGGAGACGGGGACCTGCTCCACGATCTCGATGCCGAAGCCTTCGAGGGCGGCGACTTTGCGAGGATGATTGGTCAGCAGGCGGATGCGCTTGAGGTTCAGGTCGGAAAGAATCTGCGCGCCGATGCCGATCTCGCGCTGGGTGCGCCGCTGGCTCTCGGGCAAGGTAGGCAGGCGCTGTTCGTGATGAAACTGCAGCGTGAGCTTCTCGCCCAGAGGTTCGAGCGAGTAGCCCTTCGACGTCTGGTGAAGGTAGATGAGCGCGCCGCGGCCTTCTTCGGCGATGCGCCGCATCGAGCCTTCGATGGCCTCGCGGCAGCCGCACCAGGTGGCGCCGAAGACGTCGCCCATGAGGCAATGGGCATGCATGCGGACGAGCACCGGTTCATCGGCGGCGTGTTCGCCATCGCCCTCGACGTTTCCTTT
>Ga0074046_10002159_pt1 | contig 17154 bp, 11 predicted proteins | sample BogForMeECP23OM3_FD_94441 | JGI IMG/M metagenome (GOLD analysis project Ga0074046, IMG submission 94441) | Bog forest soil microbial communities from Calvert Island, British Columbia, Canada - Bog Forest MetaG ECP23OM3 | ecosystem: Environmental > Terrestrial > Soil > Wetlands ... | reverse complement strand
TGGAAGACTGGATCAGAATCTGGAACAGCAACGCCCGGCCCTTCAAGTGGACCAAGACCGCCGACCAGATCATCGACCGCATCTGCCGTTACTGCTCACGCATCTCCGAACCGGGACACTAGGTCGGGGCTAGCAGCGCCAGCACGTCGGCGTCGGTGAGCTGACCGAAGGACGTGTACCACTGCCCCACGGACCGGAACTTGCGGGGCGTCGCCAAGATGATCACCCGGTCGGCTTCCGCGCGCATCTCTTCCGCCGCGGCGGGAGCCGCGACGGGGGCCGCCAGCACTAGGTAGGCCGCGTGCGCCGCACGCAGCGACCGCAGCGCGGCCCGTGCCGTCGCGCCGGTCGCCAGGCCGTCATCCGTCACGATTACGCACCATCCGGCCAGCGGCGGCAGCGGGTGGCCGCCGCGGTACACGTGCACTTGCCTGGCTAGTTCGGCCTGTTCGGCAGCGACCACCGGGGCCAGGTCGGCCGGGGACAGCGACAGCCGGCTGAGCAGGCCCGCGTCGTAGACCACCGTATCCAGCCCCTCGGCGATGGCGCCCACGCCGAGTTCCGGCTGGCGCGGGTAACCGATCTTGCGGGTCACGATCACGTTCATCGGCACGCCCAGGACGGCGGCGACTTGCTTCGCCACGGCCACCCCGCCCCTGGGCAGGGCAAGCACCACGGTCCGTTCGGCCCAATTATCTAGGACCATGGCGCGGGTAAGCCGTTCCGCGAGCATGATCCCGGCGGCCCGCCGGTCCGGGAAGGGGAGCACGTACTCGCCCTGGCTCATGTCCGAGATGTACCCGCGTAACGAGGTGCACTAGCCGAAGGCCAAGCAAGCAATGCCGCACAATGGAGAAATGATCTGCGTCCCGTGCCGGAAGCGGCACCACGAGGAGTGCCCGGGCGGCACCTGGTGCGACTGCCAGCACCAGCCGCCGACCGGGCGTTACGGCACCGAGCCGCCGCTCAGCTGGCTCCGCCAGGGCTAGGGCGGCCGGGAATAGCGGCCCATGCGGGCATGTTGCCACGGGTATGGCGCCGGATGTGACCCTTCGCACCGTCCACATGCCGGACGCTGGCTGGACAGCTCGGTCCGTTACATGTGATTCTGGTGTAATGAGCGTTACGGACCCTCTGCTCGTCGTGCGACGGCACGTCGATCTCCTCCGCGTCCGCAGCGCCATCTGTCTGCCCGCCCGATAATCGCCGGCCCGGATTTTCTCCACACCCCGGGCGCGCGCGCGATGCCGGGCGCCATCCGCTGGACCCTGCGGCTGAACCGCGTCTGAACGGGTGACCAGAGGAGCCCAGGTTCTCGCGCCATTCGCGTCCCCGAACCTGAAGGAACCCCCTGACATGCCAGTCGCAACCGGGACCGCCAAGGCCAAGCGCAAACGCGGTGAGGGCCAGTGGGCGCTCGGCTACCGGGAGCCACTCAACAAGAACGAGGAAAACAAGCGGAACGACGACGGGCTCCACGTCCGCCAGCGGATCATCGACGTCTACTCCTCCGGCGGCTTCGATTCCATTGACCCGGCCGACCTGCGCGGCCGGTTTCGCTGGTACGGGCTATACACCCAGCGCCGGCCCGGCATCGACGGCGGCAAGACCGCGGTCCTCGAGCCGGAGGAACTCGACGACCGCTACTTCATGCTGCGGATCCGCATCGACGGCGGCCAGCTGTCCGGCGACCAGCTGCGGATGATCGCCTACATCTCGCGCCGGTACGCGCGCGGCACCGCAGACGTGACCGACCGGCAGAACATCCAGCTGCACTGGGTGGAGATCGAGAACGTCCCTGACATCTGGGACGCGCTGGAGTCGGTGGGTCTGTCGACCACCGAGGCCTGCGGTGACACCCCGCGGGTGATTCTCGGCTGCCCGCTGGCCGGCATCGACGCGGACGAAATCATCGACGGCACGCCGCAAATCGCCGCCATCGGCGAACGTTACATCGGCGACTCCGCCTTCTCCAACCTGCCGCGCAAGTTCAAGTCCTCGATCAGCGGCTGCGCGGCGCAGTGCGCCATCCACGAGATCAACGACGTCGCCTTCGTGGGCGTGGTCAACGACCAGGGCGAGACGGGGTATGACCTGTGGGTCGGCGGTGGCCTATCCACCAACCCGATGATCGGCAAGCGGCTCGGCACGTTCGTCCGGCCAGACCAGGTGGCCGAGGTATGGGCCGGCGTGGCCGGGCTGTTCCGGGACTACGGCTACCGGCGCCTGCGGCACCGGGCCAGGATCAAGTTCCTGGTCGCCGACTGGGGCCCGGAGCGGTTCCGCGAGGTGCTGGAGAAGGAGTACCTCGGCTACGCGCTGCCCGACGGCCCCGCGCCGACGGCACCGCCGCAGGGGATCCGCGACCACGTGGGCGTTCACCAGCAGCGGGACGGGAATTATTACGTGGGCTTCGCGCCTACGGTGGGCCGGATGTCGGCCGACCTGCTGGACGTCATCGCCGGGCTGGCCGCCAAATACGGCAGCGGCCGGGTGCGCACCACCACCGAGCAGAAAATGGTCATCCTCGACGTGCCCCCGGAGCGCACGGACGAGCTGGTCGAAGAGCTCGACGCGGCCGGCCTGCCGGCCCGGCCCAGCGCGTTCCGCAGGCACACGATGGCCTGCACCGGCATCGAGTTCTGCAAGCTGGCGATCGTCGAGACCAAGGCCCGCGCGGCCGACCTGATCAGCGAGCTCGAGCGGCGCCTGCCCGATTTCGACGCGCCGGTCACGATCAACGTGAACGGCTGCCCGAACTCCTGCGCCCGGATCCAGACGGCCGACATCGGCCTGAAGGGCTCGCTGGTCACCGGTCCGGACGGCCGGCAGGTCGAGGGCTTCCAGGTACACCTCGGCGGCAGCCTGAACGGCGGTGACGGCACGGGCTCCGGATTCGGCCGCAAGCTCCGCGGGCTGAAAGCCACGGCCGAGGAACTGCCGGACTACGTGGAGCGGGTGCTGCGCCGGTTCGATGCGGCGCGCGAGCCTGGCGAGAGCTTCGCCGCCTGGACGGCGCGGGCGAGCGAGGAGGAGCTCTCGTGAACACCAGGGCCGTTCCTTTCTACTGCCCCTACTGCGGCGAGGAGGACCTCGAACCGCAAGGTGCGGCCGACGGTGAATGGCATTGCCGCAGCTGCACAAGGTCTTTCCAGCTACGCTTTGCCGGAATAGGAGCCACACAGTGAGTCCCGTCGTAACGCGCGGCCTGGCGCGGCGGACCAGCCTGGAGGACCCCGAGCACATGCGAACCCTCGCCGAACAGGCCGCCGAGAACCTGGCCGACGCGTCGGCCGACGAGGTAATTCGCTGGGCGGTGGACACGTTCGGTGACCGGATCTGCGTGACCTCCTCGATGACCGACGCCGTGATCATCCATCTCGCCTCGGCCGTACACCCGGGTATCGACGTGGTCTTCCTCGACACGGGCTACCACTTCGCCGAGACCATCGGGACTAGGGACGCGGTCGAGGCCGTGTATCCGATCCGCCTGGTCAACGTCACCCCGTCACGCACGGTGGCCGAACAGGATGCCGAGCTCGGGCCGAGGCTGTTCGGGCGCAACCCCGACCTGTGCTGCTACCTGCGCAAGGTCGAGCCGCTCGAGCGAGCCCTGACCAACTACGACGCCTGGATCACGGGCGTGCGCCGGGATGAGACCAGCAACCGCCGGCAGGCCCGGGTCGTCGAGTGGGACGACCGGCGGGAGATGGTCAAGGTCAACCCGATCGTCAGCTGGACGCAGAAGCAGGTGGATGACTTTATCACCACCAACGGCGTGCTGGTGAACCCGCTGGTGTACGACGGCTATCCCTCGATCGGCTGCGCGGCCTGCACGCTTCGCGTCGAGCCGGGCGCGGACCCGCGCAGCGGCCGGTGGGCGGGAACCGGCAAGACGGAGTGCGGCATCCATGCCTGACTCTGCTAGCCGGCGGGGGGGACAACCCCCCCGAACCCCCCCGCAGAGGGTACTCGTTGCCGTCGCGCACGGCAGCGCGGACCCACGTGCCTCGGCCACCGTCGCGGAACTGGCGGCGGTGGCCCGGGCGCGCTGGCCAGGCTCGAAGGGGCTAGACCTGCGTATCGCCTTCCTGGGCCACGCCCCGCCGTCGCTGCCGCAGGTGCTCAGCACGATCGAAACAGACCGCGAGGTGACCGTGCTGCCGCTGCTGCTGACCGCGGCCTACCACAGCAAGGCTGATATCCCCCGCCTGCTGGCCAGGTTGCCGCGGCCGCGGGTCAGCTACGGCGCCACCCTCGGGCCGCATCCCCTGCTGCTGCGCGCCCTCGAGCGGCGCCTGGCCGAGGCCGATCCCAGCGTGCACGAGAACCCGGCCCGGACGGCGGTGGTGCTCGCGGCGGCTGGCTCGAGCGATCCGGAAGCGAACGCCACCATCGCGCGGCTGGCGGCGCAGTGGCAGGCCAGGATGGGCTGGTTCGTGGTCCGGCCGGCCTACGCCTCGGCGGCCGAGCCCTCTCCTGTGGCGGCGGTGACCGAGCTACTGCGGGCCGGGGCGCCGCGGGTAGTGGTCGCCACTTTCCTGCTCGCGCCGGGCTTGTTCGCCGACCGGATCCGGCAGTCCACGCTGTCCGCCGGGGCGGCTGCGGTCTCGCCGGCGCTCGGCGCCTGCGACGAGGTGGCGGACGTTCTGCTTGACCGATTCGCCCAAACCGGATCACGCGGGCGCACAGCGGCGTAAATCGGGCGCGATAATCTGGGTAAAACTCCAGATAACCCTCGAGAAACCCGAGGATGCGCGACCAGGAGGTCACGACCCGGTATCGTACGTCCCTCTGGGCTTACGCTTACCCGGTAAAGTCGGCCGCTGGCCGAACGCGACCGACCCGACTGGCCGCAAAGGGGGCGATTGAGTATCTGGCCGGGAACGCCATACCCGCTAGGTGCGACGTGGGACGGATGGGGCACGAATTTCGCTCTGTTCTCCGAGGTCGCGGAACGTGTGGAACTTTGCCTGTTTGACGCGACCGACGGCGACGAGGACAAGCTCACCGAGACCCGGGTCGAGCTGACCGAGGTCGATGGCTTCGTCTGGCATTGCTACCTGCCCGGCATCGCGCCGGGACAGCGTTACGGCTACCGCGTGCACGGGCCGCACGATCCCCCGCGCGGCCTGCGCTGCGAGGGCTCCAAGCTCCTGCTCGATCCCTACGGCAAGGCGGTCGAGGGTGACCTCCGCTGGGATGAGTCGCTGTTCGACTACCAGTTCAGCAACCCCAGGAAGCGAAACACCCAGGACAGCGCGGCGCACATGCCGAAGAACGTGGTGATCAACCCGTTCTTCGACTGGGGCAACGACCGGGCCCCGCATGTCCCCTACCACGAGACGATCATCTACGAGGCGCACGTCCGCGGGCTGACCCTGCTGCACCCGGAGGTCCCGGCGGAGCAGCGCGGCAGCTACGCCGGGCTCGCGCACCCTGCGGTCATCGCGCACCTGCAGCGGCTCGGGATCACCGCGGTCGAGCTCATGCCGGTGCATCAGTTCGTCGCCGAGCAGTCCCTGGTCGCGCGCGGCCTGACCAACTACTGGGGCTACAACACGATCGGCTTCCTCGCCCCGCACAACCGGTACTCCTCGGCCGGCCAGCGCGGCGAGCAAGTCAGCGAGTTCAAGTCAATGGTGAAGGCGCTGCACGAGGCGGGCATCGAGGTCATCCTCGACGTGGTGTACAACCACACCGCCGAGGGCGACCACATGGGGCCCACCCTGTCCTTCCGCGGCATCGACAACGCCGCCTACTACCGGCTCGCGGACTCCGAGCCCTGGCGTTACCTGGACTACACCGGCTGCGGGAACAGCCTCAACGCCCGGCATCCGCATTCGCTCCAGCTGGTCATGGACTCGCTGCGCTACTGGATCCTGGAGATGCACGTCGACGGGTTCCGGTTCGACCTAGCCGCGGCGCTGGCCAGGGAACTGCACGACGTGGACCGGCTGTCCACCTTCTTCGACCTGGTCCAGCAAGACCCGGTGGTATCCCAGGTCAAGCTGATCGCGGAGCCGTGGGACGTCGGCGAGGGCGGTTACCAGGTCGGGAGGTTCCCGCCGTTGTGGACCGAATGGAACGGGAAGTACCGCGATACCGTCCGGGACTTCTGGCGCGGCCGCAAGTCGACCGTGCCGGAATTCGCGTCCCGGCTCACCGGGTCGAGCGATCTGTACGCGACCAGCGGACGCCGACCCGTCGCGTCGATCAACTTCGTCACCTGTCACGACGGGTTCACCCTGCATGACCTGGTCAGCTACAACCACAAGCACAACGAGGCGAACGGCGAGGGCAACCGCGACGGCACCGACGACAACCGCTCGTGGAACTGCGGCACCGAAGGCCCGATCGGCGATCCCGCTATCAACGAACTGCGCGCCCGGCAGAAGCGGAACTTCCTGGTCACCTTGTTCCTGTCGCAGGGCGTCCCGATGCTGCTGGCCGGCGACGAGATGGGCCGCACCCAGGCCGGCGACAACAACGCCTACTGCCAGGACAACGAGATTTCCTGGATGGACTGGGAGCGGGCGGCCACCGAGCAGGACCTGCTGCAGTTCACCGAGACGCTGGCCGGCCTGCGCCGCGACCACCCCGTGTTCCGCCGCCGCCGGTTCTTCCTCGGCCAGGGCCCGGGCAGCGAGAAAGGCGACCTCGTCTGGCTGACCCCGGCCGGGGAGGTGATGACCGACGCGGACTGGGGTGCCAGCTATGCCAGGTCGCTCGCCGCCTTCCTCAACGGGGACGCCATCAGCGAACCCGACCCGCGCGGCGAGAAGATCACCGACGCCAGGTTCCTGCTGCTGTTCAACGCGCACAACAACCCCATCACGTTCACCCTGCCCGAGGCCAGCTACGCGACCGGCTGGGAGGTCGTCATCGACACTTCCTTCAGTGCGACCGGCACCATCCACATGCCCAAGAACGAGATCGAGGTCCGCGACCACGCCGTCGTGGTGCTACGGTCCACCGAGTGAGCGTGCGCCAGCTGCTTCCCTCGCGCCGGGAAGGCCCGGATCTGCCCGCACTGTACGCCTACCCGGAGGGCCGATGGCTGCGCGCGAACATGGTGTCGAGCGCGGACGGCGCCGCGAACCTGGACGGCGCCTCGGCGGGCCTGTCATCCGACACCGACCGGCGGCTGTTCGGGTTGCTCCGTGCGCTGTCCGACGTCATTATCGTCGGCGCCGCGACGGCGCGGTCCGAGCATTACAAGCCGGCCAGGGTCGGTGAGATCTGGCGTCAGCTTCGGGACGGCCGGACGCCGACACCGCCGATCGCGGTGGTCACCGGGCGGCTCGACCTGGACTCGGACAGCCCCCTGGTCACAGCGGCCCCGGCGCACGCCCGCACGATCGTCATCACCACCGCCCAGGCGCCCGCCGATCGCCGCGCCGAGCTGGCCAGGCACGCGGACATCATCGTGGCCGGCGAGGAGACCGTCGACCTGGAGGCTGCCATCGGCGCGCTGGCCGAACGCGGCCATCGTCACATACTCGCCGAGGGCGGTCCGCACTTGCTCGCCCAGCTGCTCGAGGCCGGGTTGCTGGACGAGCTGTGCCTGACCACCGGCCCCCTGATGGCGGGCCCGGGCGCCGGCCGGATCGTGGCCGGCGCGCTCCCCACCGCCCCGCCGCTGCCGATGACATTGGCTCACGTCCTGGAAGACGACAGCTTCCTCTTCTGCCGTTACATCAAGAAAGATCATTAGGCCGAACGGACCTACTACGTGCCCCGGCCCCACGCCGAGCCGCGATCGGCGTGGGGCCGGGCCAGCGTGCACTACGCTGTGACCTTTGACATTTGCCCGCCTGCTTGACATCTGCTACTTCTGCCTGGCCCGTCTGGTTCAGGTACATCAGCGAGAATCTTCCAGTGTTCCTTCAGGTTGAGATGCGAAAGTGCCCACGATGAGGACTGAGTCGCGTCTGGTGCCGGACAGGATGACGGCTGATGCGCGCGGGGCACCGAAGTCCTCGCGTCGTGGCGACGTCGTAGCCGTCGTGCTGCTTGTCGCGCTGCCGACCGTCATCTTCGGCGTCCCCGCGCTGCTGGGACACGCCGTTCTTCCCGGTGACGACTTGGGCCAGAACTTTCCGCTGCGCGTTTTGGCCGGGCACGAGATCCGGGACGGGAAGCTGCCGCTGTTTGACCCGTACATCTGGAGCGGGGCGCCGTTGCTCGCGGGCTGGAACGCAGCCGCCGCGTACCCGCTCACCTGGCTGTTCGCCATCTTGCCCGGCACTGCGGCGTGGACGGTCAACGTGATCGCCACCTGGGTGGTGGCGGGGCTCGGGATGTTCTGCTTCCTGCGGGCTCTCCGGCTGGCGAGCCTGGCCAGTTTCCTCGGGGCATTCTCGTTCACCTTCGCCGGGGCCATGTCGGCGCAGGTGACCCATTTCGGACTGGTAGCCGGCATGAGCTGGGTGCCGGTGGAACTGCTGAGCGTCCTCCGGCTCTCGCAAGACCGCCCGGCCGCGTCCAGGCTCGGCTGGACCGCGGTCCTCGCGACGGCCGCCGGCCTGGTGATCCTCGCGGGCGAGCCGCGTGCCATCGACGACGCCTCCGTGATCGTGCTGGTCTACGCGGCCTGGCAGGTCGCCCGCCTGGGGCGCCGCGCGGGCACAGCCACCGTCTCGGTAATCGCGGGCCTGGCCTTGGGCTGGTGCCTCGGAGCGGTCCAGTGGCTGCCTGGCCTAGCGGCGACTAGCACCTCCCAGCGCGGGGCTAGCTCGATGGCCCTGTTCAGTTCCGGTTCGCTTCCGGTCAGGTGGCTGCTGCTGACGCTGGTGCCGGACCTCCTCGGCGGCTCCGGCTCGCTGGGCCAGCCCAGCTTCGTTACCTCCTACAACCTGACGGAGGTGACGAGCTACATAGGTATCCTCCCACTCGTCGCCGCGTTCGCCCTCCTCGGCCGCCTTCTAGGGTGGGCTTGGGGGAGAAACAGGTGGGCTTGGGGGAGAAACAGGTGGGCTTGGGGGAGAAACAGGTGGGCTTGGGGGAGAAACAGGTGGGCTTGGGGGAAAAACAGAGGCCCCCGGCTTCCGGAGTGGACCGTCTGGCACGTCATGGCGCTCGCCGGGGTCGTGCTCGCGCTTGGGGGCAACACCCCCGCGGGGGATCTGCTTTACCACGTGCCCTTGTTCGGTGACCAGCGGTTGCAGAGCCGCAATGTCCTGATGCTGGACCTGGCGCTCGCCGTCCTGCTCGGCTACTGGGCCGACCGGCCCTTCGGCGAGGAGAAGGGTCTGCGGATGTCCCGGGTCCGCGCGGGTCGCTTCTTCCGCTCTGCTCCGGCCCGCCGGATGGCCCCCGAGATCGTCTTCGGCGTGGTGCCGCCGCTTGCGGCGGTCGTGGTCGTGGTGCTCGGCCTTACCTGGGGCGCGGGCATGTTGCACTGGCTGGGGGTGAGCACTGGCCAAAGCGCCAGCGTCATCGGCCGCCTGAAGCCGTGGCTGATCCCGTATGCGGTGCTGGGCGCCGGCGCTGCCGCACTCGTGATCCTCGAACGGCGGCTCGGGCCGAGACTGCGCTCGCGCCTGATCGCCGGCTTCCTCGCCGTCGACGTGCTCGTCTTCACCATCCTCTGCGTGGTGGAGGTCGGGCACGGCATTTCCGGCGGCTCCGTCAGCTCGGTCAGTTCTCCCAGCTCCCGCGGGTCCGTCAGCTCCCACGGGCCCGCGGTCGGCCGCTCGGCGACGGCAACGGCTCCCCCGCGCCCGGTCGCGGCGCTCGGCTTTCCGGGACGGTTTGCGATCTACGATCCCGACCTGCTCGATACGAGTGAGTTGTCTGACCTCGACCCGCCCGATGACAACGCCATCAGCGGCCATGCGATGCCGTCGGTGCAAGGCTACTCGTCAACGGTCGACGGCCGCTACGCATCGGCGACCGGATCGCATCAAGCCACGGGCGGAGGGCAGGATACCCTCGCTCCCCGCGCTGTCGCGGACGGGACTCTCGACCAGCTCGATACCTCAGTCCTGTTGACCCTGTCCGAATATCTCATCACCAGGGTCGGTGGGGACGGACCTGCCGCCGGGCCGCCGGGTACTGGCCGGCGCGACATCTCCGCGGATCAGCGGGCCACCTGGTATCTGGGCACCACGCGTGACGTGTCCGAGGTCGAGGTACCAGACGCCGACGCCAGAGGCGACGCGGCAGCCGGGACTCAGCTCGGGCTAACCACGCCAGACGGCTCGACGCGCTGGTTCCGCGGGCGAGCGATAACCTCCTCGACCCTGGTGATCACCCTTCCCCAGCCGGTGGCGAGCATCGCGGTGATCGCCCAGGCGCACGGCGTGCGATGCCCGCTAGGGCCGCCCTCCATTTACGGGGCGAACGGAAGCGTGTTCATGGCCGACGGCCAGCTACAAGCTGCTCTCGTGCCGTCGCACTGGACCTTCGCCGGCTTCGATGGCTCGTTCGCGGTCTTCGCCAACCACTTTGCCCAGCGCCCGCTCCGCATCGAGGCGCTTCCTGGCCGGTCAACCTACGGTGCGTGGACCAGGGACACCAGCGGCGCGCCCGCCGACCCGACGGCGGCCACCGTGTTCTCCCCGCACGGTGCCCGCGTCGTTCGCTCGGTGACGGCGATCCCCGGCTGGAGTGCCACGTGGCAGCCCCGGCACGGCCCGGCGGCCACGCTGACCGTCCAGCGGGACGGTCTCGTCCAGATCGTCGACGTGCCGCCTGGTCTCGGCGTCGTCACCTGGAGCTACGCACCGCCGCTCTTCCTGGCCGGCCTGGTCCTGTCGCTCGCGGCGACCGCGCTGGTCTTTCTCTCCTTCCTGGCCTTCCTGGCGGGCTGGCCGGCCAGGTAAGCTCATCAGCCGCTGACACCCACTGCGGCGTTGAGCGCGTCGAGCGCCGATCCCTGCCGGGCCGCGTCCGCTCGGTCGAACGGCCCGGTCCAGGCCAGCCCGACCTGGTTTCGCCGGTTCCTGCTGTTCCGCCACAGCGAGGCCGCGTTGGCGAGGATGAAGTCGCGGTATTCGGCGCGCGGACTGTGCCGGTGGAGCTCGTACAGGTTCCTGATGAAGATGCCCTTGAACTGCGATTGGTCGTCACGGCGGCCCATGCCCCGCGGCTCGTCCGGCTCGGCGAGAATGCCCGCCGGCAGCGTCAGGTCACGCAGCGCCGCCGCCGCGATGGCTTCCGCCTGCCCGAGGTAGGCGCCGTCGCCGGTGATCTCGTGCAGCACGACGAGCCCGCCGATGATGACGCCCTGGTTGTAGGTCCAAGTCGTGCCGCCGTTGTTCGCGCAGTCGGCGGTCAGCCCGTCGTTGACCAGGCCGGCCGGGCCGATGAGCCCGCTAGCCCCGAACCACCGCCACTCGCGCAGCGCCCAGTCGAGATAACCGCTGGTAGCGCTGCCTGGACCGGTCGTGCGCTGATGCAGGCGGCCCGCGATGAGCAGGAACAACTCGTTCGGTATCGCGTTCTTGTAGGTTTCCCTGCGGGTCCACCACAGGCCGCCGCCGCACACGTCGTCCCAGCCGGCTGCCATCCCCGCGAACAGCGTGCGCGCCAGGTCCAGGTACTTCGCCTCCCCAGTCAGGTCGAACGCCGCGATCCAGGCCAGCGCCCACCAGCCGTCATCGTCGTAATACTCGTTGCTGAAGCCGGGGTTGACCCGCTGGGCTCGGCGATGCGTCGTCTCGATGACATACCGGTACCTGCGCTCGCCGGTTCGCTGGCTGTGCTGGATCACTGCGGTCAGCGCGTTCGCGCAGTTCCACCAGCCCGCGGTCTTCCACAGCCCGGTCCTTGGGTTGTACCAGCGCTGCAGCGCGCCGACGGCCTCCCCGGCCCAGGCCCGGTACTGCTCCGGCTCCGGCGGCATGGCTACGGGGGCGGGGCGCCCGGGTGGTTATCCGGCTGCCCGGCGCTGAAGTGCAGCAGCGCGGGCACGAGGGTCGCGAGCGTGAGCCAGCGGGTCAGCGAGTTGCGCGGCAGCAGGGCGAGCGTGACCCAGGCCAGCGCGGTATACCAGGGCAGCGACCACGGGGCCACTAGCACCCACGCGAAGGTCAGCGCGCAGGTGGCCGCGAGCACGGCGGGCACGTCGGGGGACAGCCGGTTGTACAGGTACCAGGCCAGCACGAGCAGCAGCGGCGGCCAGAGCACGCCGATCAGCGTCGATGTCGCCGACGGGTTCGCCGGGTCCAGATGGTGGCCGATGTACCGGAATAGCTGCCAGAACGACGGCGTGATCACCCGCGCCGACGCGTTCGGGAGCGGCTTGAGCGCACTCCAGCCGTAGCTGAAGAAGTACAGCCCGAACGTGGTCACCGCCGCGACGGCGCCGGTACGGAGCAGGCGCGCCCAGGCGCGTTCGCGGATCAGCGGCACGGCGATGCCCAAGGCGATGAACACCGCGTTCACCTTGATCGCGCCGCCGACGCCGATCAGCGTTCCGACCGCGAGGTCATGCCAGGCGGTCGCGCCGCGCCGCGAGATCAGGATGGCCGCAATCCCGGCCAGCGCGAGGAAGGCATCAAGCTGCGCGCCCATGACCAGCAGGTAGATCAGCAGCGGGTTCGCCGCCCAGATCAGGCCGGCGCGCACCGGGTTGGCCGCCGAGCGCAGCAGCAGGTACCCGGCGGCGAGGAACGCGATCCCGGTCATGATCATCAGGGCCCAGATGGTCAGCCACGGCCTGCTACCGCCGACGAGCGCCGCGGCCAGGTGCGTCCAGGTGGCCACCGGGCCGTACACCGAAGGGGCCGACCGCCAGCGCGGGTCGACCAGCGCGGTGTACGGATTATGGATGCCGCCGGGCAGGTCGATCGGCGGGTACTCGTACGGGTTGTGCCCGAGCGCGGCGATGCGACCGTACGTGGCGTAGCTGGCCGGGTCCGAGGTGCCGACCGGTGTGATGTTCACCACCACCGCGACCACCGCCGCCGCGGACCAGTAGATCCGCCGTGGGTCCGGGCGCCAGCCGCAGCTGTTCGCCCACAGCATCCCGGCCAGGCCCAGGGCGCAGAGCGTGATGCCGGGGTACATGATGAGGTTGGTGACGTCGGGATAAAGCACCGGCGCGCCCAGCCGATGCGCCAGCGCGGTGAGCGGCAGCAGCACCGGCAGCGTCGCCGCGCTCGCGCCGGGCGCGGTCGCGCACAGCCCGGTGAACACCACCAGCCCGAGCCCGAGCGCGGACAGTGACACGGCGGGCAGCGGCCGGGCTAGCGGACTGGACTTGAGCACCCGGATGAGCACGCCCATCATGGCCTCGACCTGGCCGCCGGGTATGGGCGGCTCGGCCAGCTTCGTGGGCCCTGCTGCGATGGAATCGTGCGCCGTGGTGACGTCCTGCGCCCTGGCGGCCGTGCTCCGGGTCACTACCGTGACCCCGCGCTAGAGTATCCCCGCCAGGCCTGGTCTGGCCTGGCCTGGCCGCCTGAACACCACAGACCCATCACCCGCATCCTAGGCCAGCCGTGGCAGGGCGTCATCGCTCAGCGGGCGGATGCCGGGACACGTCCCGATGCCGTCGTCGAGCCCGCGGTCAGCCGCGTCGCATCATCCTTGCCCATGCCCACGGTTCAGCCCCATCTTTCTACCTATGCCCGTAGTAAAGGAGGGTAGCGTGATTACCCACCGCGTGGTGCAGAGATGCACGCGCGGGCCTGTCACGCCGAGTTGCCGGCAACCGGCACGCCATGACATAGAGATGCGGTTAGCTGGAGACCATGTTTTCGCCGCCCGGATCCCGTGCCGCCATGTCGGCGCTCGCCGAGTCCCGACGCATCGCACACGAGTCCGCCGGACGCTACCGGGGCGTGGTGCGCCGACACTGGCTGTTTGTAGTCGTCGCGGGGTGCGCCACCGCACTGCGCGCCGTGGTGCAGCTGGCCTACCAGCCGGCGTTGATCTTCCCGGACAGCGAGCGGTACCTGCAGTACGCCCAGTTTTTCATCAACGGGCAGTGGGCTCCGGACTGGCTGCGCACCAGCGGCTACTCGCTGCTGCTCATCCCGGCGGTGCTGGCCCACAACCTGGCCGTGGTCGCGGCCGTACAGCACCTGCTCGGGCTGGTCACGGCGGTGCTGATCTACGCGACCGGAGTCCACTTCGGCGCCCGGCGCTGGCTGGCCGCGCTGGCGACCGTCCCCATACTGTTCGACCCCCTTCAGCTCGACATCGAGCAGTACGTCCTCACCGACGTCAGCGCCACCTTCCTGCTCGTCGCGGCGCTGGTCGTGCTGGTGTGGAAACGTGACGCGATCGGCAAGGGGGCACTCGTCGGGTCCGGGCTGCTGATCGCCGCCGCCACGCTCATCAGGGAATCCGACGGGCTGGTCATGATCCCCGCGTTGCTCTATCTGGTGGCCGTCTTCCGGCCCAGCCGGCGCCTCGCGGCCCGGGCGGCGCTGCTGCTGCTCGTCGGCTTCCTGCCCCTGGTGCTCGGCTACCTCTGCTGGTTCCAGGTATGGTACAACACGTTCAACTTCGTCACCTATAACAGCCAGTTCATGTACGGGCGGATCGCGCAGTTCGCCGAGTGCACGGGCATGTCGCTGCCCTGGTACGAGCGGCACCTGTGCATACAGCAGCCGCCGGCGCAGCGGAACCCGGACTTCTACATGTGGAAGAAAGGGTCGCCGCAGGTGACCCTCAAGCCGGAGGCCGGGCTGAGCAGGGGCCAGATCATCGACGACTTCGACCGGCGGATCATCGAACACCAGCCGCTGACCTACCTGAAGGTGCTGGCCGGCGACGTCCTCTACAGCTTCTCCCCGGTCCGCGGGGACGGACCGGAGCACTATCCAATCTCGTACCACCAGTTTCACACGTACTTCCCGGGTGACAGCGACGAGCTGGCTACGATCCCTACCTACACCGGCCACGGCCCGCACGTCCAGCCCGCGCTCGCCGACTTCCTGGCCGGTTACGGTCGGGACTTCTACACCCCTGGTCCGCTGCTCGCCGCCGGTCTCGCGCTGGGCGTGGCCGGCATGGCCGGGATCGGCCGGGCGCGGCGCAGTGGGCTGCGCGCCCCCTGCCTGCTCTTCACCATCGGCACCATTGCCGTGGTCGAGCCTCCGTTTATCATCGCCACCTTCGACTGGCGGTACGAGCTGCCGCAACTCTCCCTGATCCCGATCGCTGCGATCCTGGCCGTGACGGCATTGGCCGGCTGGGCCAGGACCCCGGCCATGGGGCCGACGAGCGTCGATGGGCTGGCCCGCGCCGACCGGCCAGCCAACGACGACGAGCCGGTTGAAGGGCAGCTCACCGTGCGGGTGGTCGGCGCCGACGAAGCCGACCACCCGCATGGCGACGACTCCGTTGACGCAAGCGGGTAGGTCTGCCAGCACTGTCAACAGCAGGACATCCCGGCCGGGCTAGGCGAGCCGCCCCGGGGAATTCACGGTGCCGCTTCCCTAGCTCAGCGGTGACCACCCGGGCAGGCTAGCCTGGCCACTGGAACACGCAACCAGGGAGACAGGACCATGCCGCTGCACACCCAGGTGGACGAATCCAGTCAGGACGCCGAACTCGAGGTCAACCCGGTCTACGTCCACGAGTTGAGCTACGAGATCCCGCGGTACCGGCTGCCCGAGCACAGCATGCTGCCGCGTACCGCGCTGCAGATGGTGCGCGACGAGCTCATCCTCGACGGCAACGCCCGGCTCAACCTGGCCACGTTCGTCACCACCTGGATGGAGCCCGAGGCCGAGCTGCTGATGGCCGAGTGCGCCGCCAAGAACATGATCGACAAGGACGAGTATCCGCAGACCGCCGAGCTCGAGCGGCGCTGTGTGAACATCATCAGTCACCTGTGGCACGCGCCGACCGGAAGCGCGGCGACCGGCTGCTCCACCACCGGCTCGAGCGAGGGTTGCATGCTCGGTGGGATGGGGCTGCTGTGGCGGTGGCGGGCCCGGCGGCACGCGGCGGGGCTCGACGCGACCAAGCCGAACCTGGTGATGGGCTCCAACGTCCAGGTGTGCTGGGAGAAGTTCTGCCGCTACTGGCAGGTCGAGCCCCGCTACGTGCCGATGGTTCCGGGACGGCTGCACCTGCGCGGCGCCGAAGCCGCGGCGAAGTGCGACGAGAACACCATCGGTGTGGTGGCGATCCTGGGCTCCACCATGGACGGCAGCTACGAACCCGTCCTGGAGATCAGCCAGGCCCTAGACCAGCTGCAAGCCGAGCAGGGCCATGACGTGCCGGTACACGTCGACGGGGCTTCCGGCGGGTTCGTCGCCCCGTTCCTGCAGCCGGACCTGGAATGGGACTTCCAGGTCCCCCGGGTAGCCTCGATCAACGCGTCGGGGCACAAGTACGGCCTGGTGTATCCCGGGGTGGGCTGGGTCATGTGGCGGACCCCGGACGCCCTCCCCGAGGACCTCGTATTCCGCGTCAACTACCTGGGTGGCGAGATGCCGACGTTCGCGCTCAACTTCTCCCGGCCCGGCGCGCAGGTCGCCGCCCAGTACTACAACTTCCTCAGGCTCGGCCGCCAGGGCTACCGGCGCGTGCAGCAGGCCTGCCAGGACGTCGCGCTCCACCTGTCCGGCGAGATCGCCAAGATGGGCCCGTTCGAGCTGCTGTCGGAGGGGCGGGACCTGCCGGTGTTCGCGTTCAAGCTGCGCGACGACATCACCGGCTACTCGGTGGTCGACCTGTCGGAACGGCTGCGGATACGTGGCTGGCAGGTGCCGGCGTATACCTTCCCCGAGGACATGACGGACACCGCGGTCATGCGGATCGTGGTCAGGAACGGCTTCAGCATGGACCTGGCCAACCTGCTGCTCAGCGATGTACGCCTGCATGTGCGGTTCCTGGAGCATCACCCGCAGACGCAGCCGCCGCCGGAGATCCAAAACAAGCGCCAGTCCTTCAGGCACTGAAGCAGGACGGCAGACGGGAGCTGACGATGACGGTGCTGCGCAGCTACGTGAGCGGGGCGTGGACCGCTCCGGCGGATGAGGGACGGCCGGTGCTTGACGCGGTGACGGGCGAGGAAGTCGCCCGGGTGTCATCGGCCGGCATCGACCTGGGCGCGGCGCTCGCCTACGGCCGGTCGGCGGGCGGCCCGGCGCTGCGCGAGCTGACCTTCCACCAACGGGCGGCGCTGCTGAAGTCGCTCGGGATGCTGCTGCGGGAGCACCGCCAGGAGCTTTACGCCCTGTC
>Ga0074046_10002157_pt1 | contig 17160 bp, 11 predicted proteins | sample BogForMeECP23OM3_FD_94441 | JGI IMG/M metagenome (GOLD analysis project Ga0074046, IMG submission 94441) | Bog forest soil microbial communities from Calvert Island, British Columbia, Canada - Bog Forest MetaG ECP23OM3 | ecosystem: Environmental > Terrestrial > Soil > Wetlands ... | reverse complement strand
CAGGTAGTTCAACAACACGAATATCCAGAAGAGAGACAACCGCTCCTTTGTGTCACGCATGTCAACCTCCTGCGGAATAAGTACGGTGCCGCGCGGAATAAGTTCCAGATTTTTCGCAGAGTTCTCCAGTTCTCCCAAAGGGCGAGAGAGAAAACCCGTGGAGGACTGGTGGTCTTGCGAGCACACGGGTCTATTGGGTTGGTTGGCATGCCCGCCTCCGCCAAGGCTGCGGCGCGACAGCCTTCGCCGTTCGAATGGCTTGCCGAGCCGAAGCCTGCCACCAGCAAACGTGGAGTATCATCAGCCTCATCCGCGCCGGAGGCGGGTCTGGACAAGCTCCTCAGAAACCGTGTACGCTTTTAATAAGTACACAGGGAGGAATCTATGCCTAGAGTGGCCGTGGGCGACAACCCACGAATGAACCTCCGGCTGCGACCGGAACAAAAGGCTACGCTCGTGCGCGCTGCGGCGTTGAGGCGCACGGACCTGACGGAGTTTGTACTCCAACCCGCCCTGCGGGAGGCCAAGGCGGTGATCGAGGAATCGGAACGTATCGTCTTGTCCGAGCGTGACAGCCTTTTGGTGCTGAACCTGCTCGAAAATCCGCCCGCGCCGAATGCTAAGCTGCGGGCAGCTATCGCTCGAATGCCAAAGCCCACGCGGAAACGGCGATGAGCGTTCCCGCCTGGCACGAAGAGCCAATCTCGAAAAAGCATGATCGGAAGTCTTTCGATTGTGGCGATCCGGCCATGAATGGCTTCTTCGAACGTTACGCCCGCCAAAGCCATGAATCTGGTGCCGCGAAGACGTTTCTCGCAATTGATAATGCAGGCAACAAGAGCATTCTTGGTTTCTACAGCCTAGCTCCGGGTGCTCTGGCCTACGCTGACACGCCGGAGACGGTTCGCCGCGGCCTCGCCCGGCATGATGTGCCCGGGTTCCGGCTCGCGCGCATTGCTACAGACCTGCGCTGGCAGGGCCAAGGTATCGGCGGCCAACTCCTCGCCGCCGCCGCGCGGCGCTGCCTGCGCGCTTCGACTGAGGTCGGCGGCGTTGTGCTCATTATCGATGCGAAGAACGATCGCGCGGCCCGATGGTACGCCAGTTACGGCGCTGTGCCTTTGAGCGGCAAGCCTTCGACGCTCGTAATGTCGCTCGCTTCGTTTGCCGCCGACCTGAAGGCGGCAGGGCAGTTATGAGCCACGAGGTGTGGAAAGGACGGGCTTGCTCCGGAATCCCCAAAAAACGTAGGTGGCAGCATAAAGCGGGAACATGTGGCAACATTTGATGTTTGCCAAGGCTCGCCTTGCCAACATCACAATCCCGGAATTGGAACCATCGCGGTCGGCAGGGCTCAATACGCTCACCCCCGTCCAATCGCGTCGGAGCACCAGTACGCCATCGAACAGTTCATCGAATGGTATAACTTTCCGATGCTTATCATGTCATTCTCGTAGCGCACTAATCGAGATTCGGGACAGCGCTTACGGTCATTGAAATCGTTCGTCAGTCCCTTTATCTCTTGTCCCAATCCGTTGGCGGCTTCGGATTTGGCGCGGTAAACGGCGAACAGCACGGTGGCTGAACGTTACCGTATTCTATGAGTTCGATTCGGGTCCCATCCGGGTCAAATAGGTTGAGCTGCCACTTTCCATCAGGGCCAATCTTTGGACCATTCGAACCTGTGCCGAGCCGGTTAGCTTTCTTCAGTGTTGCTGCTGTGGTTGCCATGTCGACTATTCCGATCGATACATGGTTGGATCCACCCAGTGCTTGCGGAGGGTGCGGAGTTCCAGGAGCACCGCTGGACAGCATGTATTCCAGCCAGTCTGCGCCGTCCGGAACCTGCTGCATCATCCAGCTTATGGCTCCAGGGGCGCTACTTCCATACCAATAGGGTCGAAATCCGAGCAGCCCCTTATAAAAGTAATCTTCACTTTCGTAGCTGCTTACCACAAAACCAACGTGGATAATGTGACGACCAACGGGGTCATAAGCTGGCAGCGATGGCCGTTGAGCTGAATACTGCACGAACTCGATAACATTCCCCTCGGGATCGTTCATCTTGAACCAACGGCTGCCATCTGTGCCGGTTTGGAGGTCTCCCGGTGCTGCGTTATAAGCCACAAGATAATTTCGCAGGCCCTCGGCATCTGTCGTGATGAAGGCCGCATGATCTAGCAACGTTGCAGTTTTGCCTGGGGGCAGGGGAAGAACTTCAATAAACTGTGTGGCATTTATATAGAAACGTTGCCCGGCGGGATTTTCCGGATCGGGAGCTTTAGCCGCTCCAATGTTAAAAACAAAAAAGTGTTCGGTGGCGGCAACATTCGACGCGTACAGGCAAATGTGCGAGACCCCCGTGATGGGTGGACGCACCGGCGCAGATTGAGCGGAAGCCACAAAGGGCCACGCAAGCAAGCTTAGTGAGAACGCAACAGACGAAACACGCATAAATCTTCCTCCTGACTGCCGCTAGCGTTAAGGGACGATAAGAAGCTGCCTGGACTTTATGGAAGCGTGACCAGAACTGCCTCTGGGTATTCCAGTCCGATCCGCAACGTATGACTGGCTTGGTCAATGCCGTAGGAAGGATCGCCATCGATCACCCATCCAGAAGCAGACCAGTGGACTCGTTGCACATGCAAGTTTTGGATGAATGGCCACACCAGCTCCGGCTTCTTCACCGACACTTCTACGTTGTAGCCGACAATTAGCAACTGTTTTACCGTGGGGTGAATCACGATGGCTTGGCCATCGCTGGATCCGGTAAGGTGCAGCTGCAGCCCATTGACCGTGTCCGTCACCGAGAGCTGCTTTCCTTGTGCGGACGGCTGAAATACCTTCAGCTCATCGGTCCCGGCGTATAGGAGAATTGGTGGTAAAGCCGCCTCTAAGGTTTGGTAGGCGTCATGTAGCTGAAAAGCGCCGTTCGCAAAGCGGCCATCGTGCAAAAGATACGGTTGATTCGACTCGGGATAGGACACGGTGAGCGACCACGGCGCGAAGATTGGCACTCCAAACTCTCCCAGCGCAATAAAGGCAAACCGCGGCGCCACCAGCGAGGCTCCGCTGTTGGTCTCAGTAACTGCCGGCACATTTCGTGAAATGGCATATCTCTTCAATGCCGCCCGAAGCTCATCGGTTGCCGCCCGCGACGGCGACCCGCAACTATCTCCATGCCACTCGGCGCAGAAATATGCGTTGATAGCAATGAAAGACAGGTAGGGACAATTCTCCAGATATGTCTGGACATCTTCTCCAGGGGAACCTCCAATCAAGCCATCCTCGACTGAACCGCCGACGTAGTTATCAAAGATTGGGATGGGATAAGCAGCATGGGCGATCTCCGTCAGCGGTTTGATCCAGGTCGTGCTCATGTCCCAGGCACTGTACTTCAAATCGTCCGTGAATCCCTGCGCCGCGAACTTGCGGTTCGACTCCGGGGAATGATCGCGGAAGAGCTTAGAGTTATGGCGATCGGATCCGAATACGGAGATCTCATTCTCCAATTGGATTCCCACAACCACGTGCTGAGGATCGGCGTTCCTGAGATGAAGCATAAAACCACGAAATGCTTTGATCTCCCGATCAATTACCGCCGGACAGTCATACGAAATCGCATTGTGGTGGGGGATGCCGTCTCCATCGATCGCGCGTGGATAGGCCTTCTCATCTTTCACAATGTAGAGCGGGGCATAGAGTTCTCCACTGAGGTTCCCGTAGATGTTGCCGTCGCCACTCGCGTAATGTCCAAACCAATCCAGCACCAGATGAAGATGATTCTTACTTGCCATCTTGATTGCATGGTCGACGTAGGAGAAATCGTACTGGCCTTTCTCCGGCTCAATCATGGACCATTTGACGGGAATCTTCAGCGTATTGACTCCGAGTTCCTTGGCCTTGGCGTAAAGGCCGTCATAGACGGTCTCGTCTTCCCGGTAATGCCCAGTTCGGAGGTCCCACCACGGGATCTCCACCGCCAGCATGGAATACGGCTGATCATCGACATACAAAACCTGGTGGCCATTCACCGTTTGAAAGTGCGGGATTGCTTCCGTACTTTGTGGAGGCTGCCACACGCCGACTGAGGTTGCGCTTTGCGAAAAAGAAAACGAAGTTAGGAATAGCGTGAATGCAATGCCAACCATAAGGGTGCGATGGCTGTAGCGTGTAAAACACCAGAGTTGTTCTATTGGTCTGCTTATAGCTGACATGCGGTACCGCTTTTCTTGCAACGGGGGAACTGTGGTTCAGGCATGGCATTAGCGACCGGCCCTGTGGCTCTGCCCACGCTGCTTAGCGATGATTTCTGCGCAGAGCCTCAGTCGCCTCTCTCGGAGAATCTGTCGACTGCCTGAGGACGAGGCGGGTTTCCACCCGCATCGGCTTCGAGACGCTTGAAATCTTGCCCTGGCGCAGTTGATCCAATGCCTCAAAGGCACAGCGAGCCAGGTCCTCCCGGGCCATACGAACAGTTGTCAGCGGTGGGTTCGCAAACTCTGCCAGATGAATATCATCGAACCCTACCACAGAGATTTCCTTGGGCACTTCGATCTTCTTCTCTGCGAGAACACGCAGCACCCCCACAGCCATGAGGTCATTGGAGCAAACAATCGCCGAGGGACGCTCCTCGAGCCCGAGGAAATATTCAGCAGCCTGGGTTCCGCCCTCAAACGTGTGCTCGCCGATGAAAATCGGCGTTGTATTCTCAGACAGACGGATCTTGCGAGCTGCCTTTTCGAAGGCTTCCTTACGCCGCAAATTGGTGAGATGAGGCAGGGGGCCGCTCGCGAAGCCGATGCGGCGATGCCCAAGAATCGCCAGGTGCTGCACAGCTTCATTGATCCCGCGTGCGTAATCAACCTCCAGCACCTGTGAGCGCCGCGCATTGGTGTTTTCGTCAATGGAGACCAGCGGGATATCCTGGTCGATCAGTTCATCGAGCAGATGCGACTCGGCGCGAAAGGTCATCACCGCTACGCCTTCAACCCGGCGCTGCACTAGCCGCCGTATGAAAATCCTGGCGCGCTCCAGGTTGTAGTTGGTCGAGCCCACCATCACTTCGAAGTCGTGGGCGCCGGCAATGTCCTCGAAGCTCTGAATCAACTCCGGGAAGAACGGGTTGGTCATCTCCGAAATCAACAAACCGAGCGTGCGACTGCGGCCTGAGACCAGCGCCCGTGCCTGCGGATTAGGGGAATAGCCTAGTTCCTCAATAGCCTTCCAGACGCGCTTGGCCAGTTGCCGGTCCACCGAGGCCCGTCCATTGGTAACGCGGGAAACCGTAGCCGGCGAGACTCCGGCGCGCTTCGCAACCTGGAGAATATCGCCCCCGGTTTTCCGGATTCTTTTGGGTTCGGTGCTTTGCAGGGTCATAAGAGTCTCTTTCCTGATTCAACGAACTGCGGCCAATTCTTTCACTTAGTCGAATGCTCCAATGTTGTGGGTTGAGGAGAGCGACTGGCCGAAAAAGTCCTGTGTTCCCATAGTGCCAGAAATGCAATCAGCGGCGGCCGCGCACACGTTTGCCCCCGCGCGCACCGCCGGGGACCCAGGTTTAAGTGTGTAGGCGCCACTGGTCAGCGTTGGGCTTCCCGGACTGTGATATCCGGCCCCGTTCAGAAGCGGGTCGGCGCTGATTCCATGCGCATCCTGCGTAGTTGCCTGCTGGTAGGCCACAAGGTTAGTGTAGGTTGAGCCACTGAAGACGAAGTTATAGCCGGTGCCCAATACGTTCCAATACAGATTGTGATCCAGCGTAACGGGCGTCGTTGTGCTGATCATGTAGGACTGGGTCGAATAAATGAGGTTGTTCTGGATGAAGTTCGACGTCGTGCCGGAGAAAATAGTGGGGTTGTTGTAGTTACCTTGCATCAAGCCGTATGTCCCCGATACTCCCGACACATAAATCGTATTGTTGTAGACCTGCACGCCATCGAGCAGACCGTTGCCGTAGTTGTAGATCAGGATTTCTCCTATACCCGTGTCGTGAGTTACGTTTCCGGCGCAGATGTTGTATCGCACGACACTGTTCGAGGTGGCAGAAATAGATGTATCGGGCGCAACGTTATCGTAGCCTTCAATCAGGAAGCAGTATCCCTGTGAATCGTGACCGTAGTTATATTGATAGGTCACATTCTGGTTCCACATATCTATGTCAAAATCGCCGCCATCGGTATTCGCCGAGGCCCAGGTCTGATTGGCATAGCTTTCGTTGTTTTGCGCGATCACGCCATTGGAAAACCAGTTCCACAGCCCCACGGGCGTACTTCCCGTGCAATTGGCGCACATTCCTGAGTGATAGACCACGTTGTTCTGCATCACGGCCCCGCTGGCCTCGCCGAGCAAAATGCCGTCAGCGTAAACGTCATGGACGGTGCTGTTCTGCACGGTGACATTCGTGTTGTAACCCGGGGTGAAGGCGTTATAGTAACCCTCAATGTCGATGCCTTGTGCGGCGGTCATGTCATGGACAGTCACGCCGTCGATCAGTATGTCGTCAAAGTGGCTCCCAGATCCCGTTACGCCAAAGAGGATTCCTCCGCCATCGCCGCGCTTGGTGGCCACGTGATTTACGGCGCTCACATCGAGATTGGAGAAGTGAAAATGCTCGTAAGTGGCGTTTGCTCCCGGGGCAAATACCTGGACGGCTGCGTAACTGCTGCCTTGTACCGCTAGATTCTGGATGTTGTAGTACTGAACTCCGCTCAGGCTGATGGTATTTTGATTGGTTGTGCCGCCACTGAGAATGGGGACTGCGCCGGTTCCGTAGGCGTCGATCGTGATCGGAGCGGCGCTGGTGCCTGAGCCATTGGGCGCGAGCATGCCGCTGCATGTTGTGCCGCGCATAAATAGCAGCTGATCGCCCGGCAGGAAGGTGACGGCATTAGGCGTCGCCAGGCTGTTCCAGGGGGTGGCTTGCGTGCCGTTGCCGTTGCTGGCAGCAGCACAATTCACATAGTAGGCCGTCGATGGAGAGATGACCGGTGGAGGGTTCGTGGGCTGCGCGGGAGTCGATGATGAGGCTTGGCCGCCACCACAAGCACCGGCTGTCAACAAAAGCCCCATTGCCGCCATGCTGGCTGTTGCGACGGCTTTCGTCCTTCCGCTTCTTTCCTTCTTTGTCATCGCTTACCTTGTATTTGCGCGCCCTCGGTCAGTGTCTGCATGCCGACGGGTGTGCCCAGAAGTGCGCGCAGCGTGAGTTCCACCTCCGGAGCGGCGACCAATCCGTTCCAGACATGCACGACCTTTCCGGCAGGCGAGATCAAGAGCGTCCCTATGGGTGCGCTCAGCCCCAACTCCCGGTGCGCCGCTGCGGGATCGATGTTGGCAAGTAATTGGACACTTCCGAAATACCAGTCCTTTGACCAATTGACCGCAGCCTCATCTTCAAGCCTCACATTGGGCGCGACGGCGACATGTAATCCAAGAGCCGAGAACTGCTGCAACATGCTCTGCAATACCACGAGCTGGCTGCGCGACGGATCAAAGCCCGCGTGGCCTTCGGGCGCCAGCATCGCCAGCAGCGTCCATCCGCGAGGCGAGTAGGCCCTGTCATCGGCGTTCAGCGGCAGTGCTCCGAGCGGCCGTTCCGGCTGACGAGGGAGCGCAGACAGTGCAATCGCGCCCGGCTCGCAGACGGCTGGAGCGGCACTGCGTCCATACAAATCGCTGGTTTGGGTCGGAGGAGGATTGCATGCGCGCGGTGTGGCCGACGGCTCGAAGTACAAGCCCAGGTTCGGATCCAAATACGTGCTGCGTTGCTCCTGGCCGGTGGCAGCCTGCAAGTTTTGCAGGCTCACGTAGTCTTTGGCGCCAAGAGTCCAGTGAGGCGATGCGCTTCCAAACACCCAATACTGATTGTCGCTGAAATCCAGAGTGGCGCTGGATCGCATCAGCGATGAGGATCGTGAGACCACAAGATTGTTGGAGAAGGTTCGCGGTGCGCTCGCATCGATGTCCGCTTCGTTCACGATCGCCGGGCTATCGGCCGGTGGATCCCAGAAGACGGTATTGCCGTATATTTGTACGCCGCTGATCCTGCCTCCATCCCAGGTACTCAGGTAGATCGCGCCCTGGCGCCGGGCTTCGCGAGGACTGCGGCCGTTGTTGAGGCACAGATTGCGGCGCACGATGCTGTTCCGGCTGGTTCCATTCACACCATCGGCGCCAAAAACTGAGACGCAGTATCCCTGCGAGTCGTGGGCGAAGTTATATTGCACAATATTGTCGATATTTCCGTAGTCGATGTCGAAGACGCCGCCATCGACACCTGGAGAATCCGTGAAGAAGCCCTCGTTGTATTGGACGGTGCACTGCTGACACATCCATTCCCAGATGCCATCGGGGGTTCCAATGCTCTCGGTATATTGGAGGCCGGTGTCCCACGCCACATTTCTCTCGATCAGGACGTGTTTACTCTCCAGAACCAGAATCCCATCACCCGCGACATCGTGAACCACTGAGTTGCGCACAATCACATTTGATCCGCGCGGGCTGTCAGGATGGGGCGAGTAACTCGCACCACTGACGAGAATCCCGGCCCATTGCGTTGTGTTGTATGCCGTCACTCCATCAATCACGATGTCATCAAATACAGTTTGTGCCTTTTCATCTTGTGCAATCACAACCAGACCGCTTTGTTTGGTTTTCGGTTCGCCGGTTACGTCGTGGACAACAACGTCGGTGATGCGGAAGTGCGCCAACCGCGGAAAATTGCCGCTAATTACGATGCCGTAGGGATTTCCGCCGGTTATATCGAGGTCGTGAATCTCCCAATACTGCTGATTGTCCAGCTTAAGTCCCGCCGGGTTCCCAGTCCCGACGATACGTGGCAGAGCGCCGACCCCAAACGCTCCCAGGCGAATGGATTTGCTTTCAGTACCGGAGCCTTTGGGCCAGAGCATGCCGGCGCATGTTGTGCCCCGTTTCATGAGCAGCGCATCGCCAGGCGCAAATGTGTGGCCGTTCACCGCAGCCAGCGACTTCCACGCCGACTGCGGTGAGAGGCCATTTTGGGTATCGTCTCCACTGCTGCAATCGAGGTAATAGGCGGCTTGCGCAGCAACAGAAATACATTGCCCAAGACAGCAAAGCAAAGCCATTTTGGAAAAAGCCTTCATCGACATCACTCGCATTGGCGTGGCCTGTTTCCGATTCAGTTTATTCGTTATGGACAATCCTCCTGCGCTCTGTTGGGGCGTGGGGATCTCTGGTGGGCGGGAGGCCGCGAATTGTCGTTTCACATCAGGCGGCCCAGGTTCAACGCCGAGCCGCCCGATGCGAGCTGGAGGAAATCACCACTGGAAGCGTGCGCCGAACTGTCCCTGGCGAGGCGTGGCAGTGCTTGAGAGAGAGGTAACATAGCCAAACTGACTGCTCGAAAGGTTCGTATTTGGATTGCTGAAATAGTGCCGGTTGAACAAGTTGTAGAACTCGACACGGATGGAGAGCTTGAATTTGCCCTCGGGACCAAACGAGGTGTATTTCAAGAGCGCGGCATCTTCATCCGCATAGCCAAAGCCGCGCAGTGCGCCCACGATCTCGGGCCCCGCCCCCAGCGTGCCATACGCGGGCTGGGTAAAATTGGTTCCGTCGAAGTACTGGTTTCCCTGAGGCGCAGGATTGGATCCAGTCGGGACAATGAAATTGCCGTAGTGGAACTTCCTGCTGAAGTTCCCCTTCAAATTCACATTGGGATACTCGGCCGCCCATTGGTAATAGGGATTGTTGGCAAAGACCGGCAGTGGCTGCCCGGTGTTGTAATGCAGTAAGGCCGTGGCATTCCATCCCCCGACGAATTTGTCAGTCACGTTGCCGTTGGCCAGGAACTTCTGGCCGCGCCCGAAGGGTAGCGCATATGTCACATACCCCTTCAGTACGTCACGGGTATCACTGGTCTGGGGTAGCGTAGCTTCCTGGCTCAATTTGCTGAAGTCCTGGAATGCGCCGGTGGTCCATGATTCTGCAAAGTTGTCGCCGGTATCTCCCTTCGCCTTGGAGAGCGTATAGCTCATATCAAACGTGAAGCCCTGACCGGTGCGGCGCATGGCTTCGATTTGCAAGCTGTCATAGCTGGTCCGGCCCAGGTGGGTGCCCACGAAGTAAAGCGTCGAGTATTGTGACGCAATCTGCGGAAACTGATTGATGGCCTGGAGCGCAAAGCCTGAAAACCCGCTATAGGGATACGGGACTCCTGAGGCGGCCGCCGACGGAGCGTCATAAACCCAGTTCCATTCGTTGCCGCTGTTCCAGAGAGCCAGCTCAGCGGCGACGGTTGGTTCCGTCGTGGCCAGATTGCCGTCGTGAAGGCGCCGGCCTCGATCACCCACGTAGTTCGCTGTCAACCGAGTGTCCTTGGTGATCGCATACTCCGCGCCTGCGTTGAATTGATGAATGTATCCCTGGTGCAATGAATTTGGGTCAATGGCGGATTCCCAATAGCCATTGACCGAGGCCTGTTCGGTGTTGTGGGGACTGAGCACGCCCGGTACGGTTTTACCGGGATAACCACTGTCCCAGTTGAATGCGGGCGTGAAATTGGCGTTCTTCGGGACAGTATTCGATCCCTGGAAACCAGCCACGGTGTTATACGGCACTGCGCCCCAGGTGTCGGTGCCGATAGGTGTATAGGCGATTCCATACGATCCGCGGGCCACGAGGCGGCGCGTAACCTGGTATGCGGCTCCGACATGCGGTCCGAATTGCCGCAGGTCAGAGCTCCCTTCAAAGCTGGTGGAACCATTCATCGCATACTGGTCCACACCCTTAATGTTCCAGACAGTATCCATGGCGTTCGTGTTGAACACCGTCCAGCGGCCCTGCCGCTCGGTGAGCGGAGTCGTGACATCCCAGCGCAACCCAAGATTCAGGGTTAGCTTGGGATTCACACGCCAGTCGTCCTGGAAGTACAAGCCCAGTTCGTCGCGGCGGCTGTGAGTGAATACGCCTACCGCCTCAGAGGCGAGTTGCACTGCACCAAGCTCGAAGCTGGCGAATGCAAAACCGACGTTGCTGGCATACGAAGCTTTGGGCGCGCCGGTTTGGGAAGGATCGAACGCGAATGTCAATGCGCCGTTGGAAGGTTCGTTGCCCATAAGCTGGTGCCACAACTCCCCGCCTATCTTCAAGGTGTGGCGCCTGTGAACCCAGCTCACGGTGTCGTTAAAGATGTAGGTTGCGCCGATATAGTGGCCGCTCCACTGGTTGCCAATGCTCGACTCGCCAAACCCATTCACACTGCCGTTGAATGTGATCCGCGGGAAATTGCTGGCTCCCGTTTCGCCGAAGCCGAACTGGGGCGGAAAGTCGGTGCCGATGGCCGGCACGCTTCCGTTCCAGTAACGATTGTACGCAACGCTGGCCACGTTGAGGAGATTGGCCGTGAATGTGTGCGCGTCGCTCACATGATATGAGAAGGCGCGCACAATCTGGCTGCGGTTGTTTGCCAGCGGACCGCCATCGGTGCTACCCGGCTGCCACGGGGAGCCATTGTCGACAAGCAGGCGCGGACTGTAGTGATAGATGTAATCGAACGAGATGCGGTTCTTCGCAGTGAAGTTGTGATCGACGCGCATCGTGTATTCCCAGTGTTTTTGCGAGGGTGAATTCCCGGCTACTGTTAACTCGTTCCCCGTGGGAGACGTGTTTGCCGGCACGTAGTCCTTCTGGTAAATGGCCATGACCTGCTGCGAGACCTTGCTAAAGCGCGTGGATGGGATTTTGTTCCCCGGGAATACGTTTCCGGTTGTGGGATCAAAGATGGAGCCATTGTAGATTGGGTTCCCCGCCGCATCCGTACCATGAGTCGTGCTGGTGTCAAGCAGCGCGCTGAAATCTCCGCCGAGAAACGCGGGAGTGGGTACCGTGGGCCCACCGCCGCTGCCCATCGTGAAATCGTTCTGCTGATATTTTTCGAACGCGCCAAAGACGAAAGTCTTGTTCCTGCCGTTGTAGATCTTCGGAATCCAGACGGGGCCGCCGCCGCTGAAGCCCCAATCCCAGAAGCGGGCCTTGGGCTTTGGAGTCTTATTCGGGTTGTACCAGGAATTCGCATCAAGAAACTCGTTGTGGCCGTACCCGAAGGCGCTGCCGTGGAAAACGTTCGTGCCGGACTTGATGGTGAACATCTCCACGCCGCCGGGAGTGCTGGAGTTTTCTGCAGAAAGCCCGCTGGTCTGGGTGTTGAGTTCCCCTATGGCTTCCATGGTGGGCCCGGTTTCGCCCTGATCGCCGGTGATAGTGGAGGTCAGCGACACGCCGTCGATTTTCACATCTTTCGTGAAGCTTTGCGTTCCGTTGATATCTGCAGTCCACCAGTTTCCCTCCACGCCAGGCATCACGGCGAACGCAAAATATTCAACATTTCGGCCGCCGGACGCGGTCAATGGCAGGTCAGTGAACGTCGTGGATCTGATATCGGAGGCCACGTCGGAGGTCTCGGTTTCGATGACCGGAGCATCATCCGTCACCTGGATCACTTCAGTGGCGGCGCCGATTTGAAGCGTTTCGTTGATCTCGGCAACTTGCGCGACGCTGAGAGTAACGCCTTTCCGTAGCAGCTCACGGAATCCCGCTTTGGAGAAACGAAGAGAATAACGTCCGACGCGTACGTTGAGCACCTCGTAAAAACCGCTTGCACTGGTGAAGGTGGTCGAAGTCACGCCCGTATCAACGTTGGTGACCGAGACAGTTGCTCCCGGGATGACAGCGCCCGATTGGTCCTTGACGGTGCCGTTGATGGTTCCGCGGTCGACCTGCGCGTTAAGGAGCGCCGGCAAAGCGCCCAACAAGAGCAGGAAGATGCATGCCTGAAAATGTTTGAAGATTCCTGAAATCATCGTCTCACCTCGTTTGTCGACTGGCCAAAGCCATAAGAAGGTTCTGTAACGGCCGTCATCGGCGGAATTTCCCCGAATCGCAGGCCGTTCCACGGGTTGCGTTCGCTTGTAATTGCTGAGTTGGATCGATTGCCGACGGCGCAAAAGCCCTCGCAGCAGGCGCGTCGCCGTATGTGGCTGATACAGGAAACGGGAGCCGCGGAGGTGTGCGGCAGCGGCTTCAAGCGGAGCATATTTGCGGACTTGCGTAGAGCGCTCATCGCTGTCTTGCCTGAGAAGTTCTCAAGAAAATGTTTTCTCGCCGGCTGCAAGCAATTCATCTAGCTTCTTCTCCAAAGCGCGCACTATTCAGCACATTCTTGGAGCGATGAGAAATCCTTTTCTTGAGGCTGGCCGGAATTATGGACCTGCCCCACTTTCTTGTCAAGAGCTTTTTGCAGCCTCCTCATGTTTTGCAGGCTCAAGAGGTTTTACCCGCCTGCAGCTTCCACGGCGTCCTCTTCGACGATGGCCAGGTCCCATGGCCCGAGCGTCAGCCCCTCTCCCGGCGTTACTGCCTTGCCGTCCAAGAGATTGGTTCCTGCGCCATAACCGTAGGCCGCCTGCACCGTTGCGCCGGAGTAGTTGAAGTAATAGTGAACGCGCTTTCCAAAACGGTTAGTGCCGTGTTGAGCATGGACCGCGATGGGCAACTGCTGGTCGGGCCCGGCCAGGCTATCCTTCTCAATTTCGCGGCGCAATACCGCCTTCTGCAGCACGTCGGAGAGATAGGCCCCTTCATAAAGCAGGCTCCCAGCGCCAAACTCGTTCTCGGTGATCGCCGGCCATTTCCCGAAGAAGGGGTGGTCGTAGAATGCGAGGGGTTTAGCGTGTTCAGGCACGAGGAACTCAGTCCAATACCGGACTTGATTGTTGGTGCCGGCATGGAACGGATCGTCTTTGAGAGACAGGGGGTGTTCGAGGTTGGAGAACTCCTGATAGCTGAAGCCTGCGGCCTCGCGAAGCGGACCAGGAGCGAGGGCCCAGCGCACAGCCGAGTTCTCATTAGCGAAGCCGCTCTTGAAGGTCATCACGACGTGGCCGCCGTTCTTGACGTAATCCGATATTCTTTCGAGCAGGGCGTCGTCCGAAATGTAGAGCGCCGGCACGATCAGCAGCTTGTATGCGGAGAAATCCGTCGTGGCGGGAAAGACGAAATCCGACCCCACATTCAATTCGTAGAGCGAGCGGTGGATTTGCCGAACCAACGAAGCGTAATCAGCCGTCGGTCCCGCGTTGCTCCATTCCTCGCCCGCTGAAGTAAAGGGCATGAAGCCGATGGCGTTGAGCGAGTCGCGACTGTAGAGGATCGCCACCTGGTTGTGAATCTGCAGGCCTGCGAGATGTGGGCCGATCTTCTGCAGCTCGTGCGCCGTGCGGCTGACCTCGGCATACACCCGGTTCGGTTCCAGATCGTGCGATAAGACGCCCTTCCAATAGGTTTCCTGGTTGGCGGCGATCGACGCCCAGTGCCAGTACTCAACCATGTCAGCACCGTCGGAAAGATGGGTATAAACGTCCTCGCGTATTTGACCGTCGTAGGGCGGAAACTGGAAGGCAGAGCTCCATCCGGTCGTCTGCGCGTTGGTTTCGGTGACCAAGTAGTTCGCGTGCTTGAGCGACCGCGTGAAATCGCCTGTGAGAGATTGCGATGCGCCGTCGAAGTGGTCCTGCGTGCCGTGGTAATTGTTCACGGCAGGGATGTCGAGAAATGAGGCGATGGCGTTTTCGTCCACGTCGTGGCGCATGGCGCCGGCAAAGTCGGTGGTGACAAATTGCCGCGGTGAAGCGCAGGCGCGTACGAGTCTGGCTTGCCAACTGAGGAAATCCGTTACCCGCATCTGGCTCCAGCGTGTCCATTCCAGCTTGTAGCCGGTGCTTTGCGCACCCTCCCGCCGCGGCAGATCCTCCCAGGAGTGGATGTTCTCGCCCCAGTAGTTGAGAAACCATGCCTTGCTGAGTGCCTCGGGAGTGACAAATTTCTTCTCAAGGTACTGCCGAAAGCCGGCAAAAACATCAGAGTTATCGGCATCGTAGCTCGAGGTCTCATTATCGAGCTGCCAACCGATCACGTTGGGATTGTCTTTGTAATGCGCAACGATGTGCCGGATGAGCCGCTCGGCGTAGAAGCGGTAAACCGGTGAGTCAGTGTCCATGTTCTGGCGCATGCCATACGTGTTCTGCAACGGCGGACCGCCATACATGCTTTCATTCAACCGCTGGGCAAGAATCTCCGGGTGTTTGCGCGCCATCCATGCGGGAATCGAGTAGGTAGGTGTACCCAGGATGACCTTGATGTCCGCCTTGCCCATGGCGTCGACGATACGGTCCATCCAGGCATAATCGAAGCGGCCGTCTTCGGGCTCCCAGAGACTCCACGTGGACTCGCCCATGCGGACCACGTTCAGCCCGGCTGCCTTCATCAACGCAACATCCTTGTCGAGCCGCGCCGCTTGATCGCCGGGCATGTACTCGTTGTAGTAGGCGGCGCCGTAGAGGACGGTCGGAAAGTTAAGATCGGGACCAGCCATCGGCGCAACGCCGGAGGGTGGTTGCGCGCCGGCCAAGTCACAGGTTAGGAAAGATGCCAGCGCAACACCGAGAAGGCCCTTTTTGACTTCGCTCCAAACTCTCTTTCTTCCCTTCATTGTGTTACTCCTTTTTCGCGTCGTCTATCACGCAGTCTTCCGTTCCTTTGCTCAGCGCGTCTTCCTTGTACCCCGCTCAGCCCGAACACCAATCGTCTTTTGAACCGCTGCGGCCAAGTCTCCAGGATGCACCCCGCCGACCCGGCGGTCACGAATCTGTCCGTTTCTGTCGATCAACACCAGCGTAGGGACGGTCTTCACCCCGTAGCTTGCCGCGGCGTTCGCTGCAGGATCTTCGGCCAGAGGTAGTTGCAAGCTCCAATCGTAGGTCGTGTTCAGGAGATCTTCGCGGCGCGGCGTGGCAACGTCGGGTCGCGCAAGCAGCGTCTCGTCGATGAGCACGACATCCAGCCCAGCCGCGCGATACTGCAGGTCCATGCTTGCAAGCTGCGGAACAAGCGCGCGAGATGGGTTCCCCTCGCCGCTATCCGGCTGTGTTTGCACAAACGCCAGCAGGACAGATTTGCCGCGGTGATCTCGCAGCCGGAAATACCCGCCCCGCACGAGGTGCAGATCAAGGTCGGGCGCGGTGCGGTCGCGATTGCTCCTTGCGGCCGAGGGTTCTTGTGAGCCGGGAGGCGCGAGCGCAGCGACAGCGCTTTGCGCAGCCGCAAGTGGATTTGAGTGAAGAATCAGAATGAGGATGGCAGCGCAGCAGACTTTCGACGGATGGGCCGAGACGTACACGATAGGCCTCTATGATGCGAGAGAAAACCTTTTCCGATGAACCTTACCCCCAGCTTAGCGGCTTGTCAAGTCTCGACCCTCGGATGCACTGCTTAGTTTTCCCGCTCCACTGCGCCAGGATATCCGTCGCCATGGCGCCCGGCTGGAGCTACCACCAAACCAGGTTGAGAGCCAGACAAGCGGCTAGCAGCAAGACACTCAGGACTCCCGTGATAAGCGATGGGCGCAGGGCGGAGACCGTCATCGGCTCGAGAGGAAGCTCTACCATGGCGGCGCCTCCTTGATGTGTGCGACTGCCGACGCGAAAAGCGACCAGCATCGAAACCGCGAAACTGAGGATGGCGATATAGAAGTTGGCGTTCATCTGGCTGCCAAAGCGAATCGCGTCCAGGCGCACGCAGACTTCCAGCGTAATTCCAGTCATGACTCCCAGCAGAATTCCGGCAAGCGCATCGCGCTCCCTCGCCTGCTTTCGGAACATGCCGGCCAAAACCGCGGCCAGCAGCGGGGCATAGAAGAGCGAAAGAATGAGTTGAAGAAATTCCATCAGGTCACGGAATTGCGCAGCAAGAAACGCAGCCAGCCCAGCGAGAAGAAAACACATCACCACGGCCCAGCGGCCCATCCGGATGTAATGTTGCTCTGGCCTGCCGGGTCGAATGCGAACTCGGTAAATCTCTTGGGTCCACGCGGCTGCAAAGCCCCCGGCATTGCCGGCGAATCCCGCCATCAAGCCCGAAAGCAGTGCTGCGACACCCAGCCCAAGCAACGTGGGCCCGTACACCAGGGCCAGCAGCGCAGGCATGGTTTCATCGTGCGAAGCAGCGTGCGCCCCATTCAGAAGCATGGGCGCGGCAGCACCGGGCAGCACGATGAGAAACGCGATGGCGAGCTTGCCAAACCCAGCCAGAATGGGGACCTTGCGTGCTTCTTCCACGCCT
>Ga0074046_10002154_pt1 | contig 17169 bp, 13 predicted proteins | sample BogForMeECP23OM3_FD_94441 | JGI IMG/M metagenome (GOLD analysis project Ga0074046, IMG submission 94441) | Bog forest soil microbial communities from Calvert Island, British Columbia, Canada - Bog Forest MetaG ECP23OM3 | ecosystem: Environmental > Terrestrial > Soil > Wetlands ... | reverse complement strand
GTTTCAAGCACCACGGTGCCCAGAATCCAGCCGACGACGGAGATGCGCGCATCGCGTTCGGATTTGGCGGAGAAGAATTTCTGGTACATGACCTGGTTGCCTAGCATGAGGAGCATGGTGGGAACGAGGAATTCGAGTCCGCGGACGAGCGTGAGGTTGCCGAGGAATTCAAAATGCGTAGCCGGCAGCGCCGCGTGCAGTCCGCTCCAGCCGCCTGCCTTGGCCAGCAGCATGGGCGTAGCGATAACGCAGATGACCGTGACCAGCGAGCCGATGGCCACATCCATATAGGCGACGGACGACATGCCGGCCATGGCCGTGGTGACGACGACAAAGATGGCGATGATCCAGGTGCCCTGTTCCGGCGTCAGCGTGTCGGGAAAGATGAGGTGCAGTACGTTGCCGCCGCCCTTGAACTGATAGCTCGTGATAGCAACGTAAGCGAAGAGGATGGCGATGGTGCCGAGGACGCGCGCAGTCTGGTTATAGCGGGCCTCGAGAAGATCGGGCAGCGTGAACTGCGCGAATTTGCGCGCGCGGGGGGCAATAAAGTAGATGAGCAGCAGGCCCAGCCAGCCGCCGGCCGGCAGCCACAACGCGGCGAATCCGTTCTTGTAGGCGTTTTCGGCCCCGGCAAAGAGCGAGCCCGCGCCGATCCACGAAGTGAGCAGGGTGAGAACGAGCACGAAGGCGGAGAGCGAACGGCCGGCGACGAGGTAATCGGCCTTGGTTTTGACGCGCATGGCGCGAAAAACGGCCACCGCCAGCAGCGCGGAGGCGATCACGACCAGGACCACGATATATAGGAGTGACATTTGCGGGGTTCCTTGGCGGGGCACGAGAAGATTGAATGCAGTGTAGCGGATTTAATGCGGTATGTAGAAACCCCGCACGTGATTGGATCTCACTGCTTGATTTCCCTCACCAGGAACTCGCCCGGCGCGGCCACTTCAATGATCTTATTGAGGAGGAAATCCCGGTTCCCAACAGCGGCGACAAATCAAAAGACCGGCTCAAGGCGCTCCCACTGCTCTTCACGTGTGAGGCCGCTCTCACGGAGGATGATGAGTCCGGGGTGCAGATCGGCCGCGGCCAGCGTGAGAAAGTGGCGTGCGTTCGCCGTGACCACCACGAACTCATTATTCAGAGCGTAATTCCAAACCTCTTGGTCTGGCGCGCCCGCCAGCCCCACGTGTGGGACAGACTGCGCGTAGAAACCTCTATCCGCAAGCCTTCTTACGAGTGCGGGAGAGATGTGCTCGTCCAAAAGCAGCCGCATCAGGCTGCCTTGGATGTCTTACGAATTTCGAGCGACTTGCGCGGATGCCGGATGCCTTTACGTGCTCGCGCCTGTGTGCGCGCATAGCTAAAGTCGGCCTTGGTAAGCGCCGGAAAATCTTCTTTCAATTCGGCGCCGGAGACCCCTTTGCGAATCAAGCCCACGACATGCTCCAAAGGAATTCGCGTCCCGCGGAAGACCGGGGTTCCGCTCAGGATTTCAGGATCGGAGATGATTCGCCGCTTCATTGTCTTCAAAATACCACGATTCCGGTTCCCGAGCGCGGCGTATCGGGCCGCCTGTTGCAATCTCGATTAACCCGCTACAACTTTCAGATAGGTTGTGTAGGGCGCGTCGCCGAGATCTACGAAGGGTCGCAGGCGCACCGCGTCGGAACCGGAGCCGGCGACCCACTCATGCCCTTGAGCCGTGATCTGTTTGGCCGCGAGCAGTGCGGTCCGCGCCACGGGTTCGAGCACCGTATCGCCCTCGCGCAACGCCATCAGGACGAGCGGGCCGGTGACCAACGCCATCACATCGGGATGCTGCGCGTCGACATGTTCAAGACGTGTGGCGAAGGGCAGATCGAGCTCGATGCGGTCGCCGTTCTTCCACTGGCGGCGAATTTCGGCGAAGGTTCCCACCTCAAGCTGGCGCGAATCGCGCATCCCGCTCGCGGTGAGCGACGCGCCGCTGGCCCACGCGGGAATGCGCAGGAAGACCGAGAACTCAGCGGGCATGGAGGCCGTGACGTCGAGGCGGATGTGGCTGTCGTAGGGATACACGGTCTTCTGCCGCAAGGCAAAATGCGCGCCGCGATCGTTCCAGCGAAGCATGGAGGGGAGATAGAGGTTCACATACACGCCGCGGTCGCTGCGGAAGTACGCGCTGATGCGGTAATCGGCGGCGATTTGCGGCAAAGTGCCCGAACAACACGGCCACTTGGCGCCATAGTAGACTCGCTTGGCCTTGAAGGCGTAGTCGGAGTAGTAGAAGGACGAGCCGTCGGGCTGCAAAGGCCGGGCGCCGAGCACGGTGTTGAAAAAGACCTGCTCCATGCTGTCGCCATAGCGCGGGTCGGCCGTGATGCGCAGGAGATAGCGCGCCAGCTTGAAGTGCGCATAGGCGCCGCAGGGGGTTTCAAAGCTGGCGTGGACCGTGTTCAGGCTCTCGCCCAGCGCGCCGCTGCCGGGCTCGATGAAGTGCTCGCGCGGACCCCAGCCGCCGGTGGCGTAACTCTGTTGCTGGACGAAGTCGAAGGCGTTTTTCGCTGCGCGGAGATATTTTTCGTCGCCGAGGGCAAGATAAGCGGTTGCCGCGGAGCCCAATGCATTCACATGACTGTAGGCATGGCGGCCGGGCAGCGCGTTTTCGCCGCGAGCGAGGGGATCGAAGTACTCGTCGAAGAGAAAGCGGCGGCCCAGATCGCGGTAACGCGGATTGCCGGTGCGCAACCACGCCAGAAATAGATTCTCCGGCATGGTGTAGGTCTCGTCCCACACGTGGCGGGTGAAGTCCTCGCCGGCGAGGACGGGCGTCTCCTGATGCGGCATGGCTTTGGGCGGCAAGTACGGCAGGACGATATCGGTGGTGCGCGCGAGCACGTCGAGAGCCGCGGGGTGATGCGCGAAAACGTGCGCGTCCGTAAGACCTATAGACAGCTTGTCGTAGATGTAACCTGGGAAACAGTAATTCTGATAGAACTTGCCGATGGGCTCGAGGGTTGCCGCGTAGCCGCGAATCATGCGGTCGATCTTGGCGTAGATGGCGGGGTCGCGCTCGACGGCGTACATCCGCGCCAGCGCCGAGATCCACTGCCCGAAGGGGCACGCGGCCGCGAAACCATCGGTGGAGTACCAGCCGCCGAGTTCGTCGCCGGGGGTGGGCAACCCCTCGCGGAAGCGAAACGGGCGGAGGAGACCGTCGTCACTGAGGTTGAGCAGCACCTGGCGGCACTTCTCGAACTGCTGCTGGGCCGGGCCGGAGTCGAGATCGACCTGCGCGTAATGCACTTGGTTGAGCAGCGTAGGGCGGAAGGCCGGTGACGCCGCGCCGGGCGATGCCGGCGGGCTGGCCGGAAAAGCGGCCGAGGCCACGCGGCGGGTACAGATAGCCGCCGTTGCCGACGCACCCCACCGCAGGACGTCGCGCCGCGAACAGCCTGGGCGATGTATTTGCATGGCTCCGATTCTATCGCCGGGGGTCGGCGAATCTGGCCAGGTTCCCGGCGGCCCGGCTCAGCCTTTTGCATCCGGCCCCGTATCTCCCTCGGCAACTGCTGCATCAAAAATAATGGAGCGCAGGTTGACGCGAAACCCGGCTCGCGCTAATCTCGCAATACTGGATTTGGTACTCAACCCCAATCCGCGGCCTTGCAGGACAGCCCAAACCATGGACCCGGTTGCGTCCTGCGCTCTTCGACTCCTTTCAAAATCAACTGTTTGCCGGCAGGCGCCCGGGGGGCGCTTGCGTTCCCGTGGTGTGCTGCCGATACACCTTAAATGCAACTCACTGTCCCGGAGGACATTGAACCCTTGAAGATCGCTCTGGAGATCACGCCCAATCTTGAGCCCCTGTTCGGGACCCGCGATGAAAACCTAAGACTGATGGAAGACTCGCTCGGCGTTCGCATCGATCTTCGCTCCGATGCTGTGCACGTACAGGGACCGGAAGAAAGCGTGGTCCGCGTGCGGCGGATTTTCGAAGACTTTGAGGCGCTTCGCCGCCAGGGTATCAATCCGCACAACGGAGAATTGAACGGCATGCTGCGCCTGGTGGTGGCCGATGCCGCGATGACTCTGCGCACGGTGGCCGAGGCCGGCAAGCAGCGATCAGCCGGGATCAAGCGCACCGTGCAGCCGCGCTCGCTCAACCAGAGCCGCTACCTTGAGGCCATCGAGCAGAACGATATGGTCTTCGGCGTGGGGCCGGCCGGAACGGGCAAAACCTACCTGGCCGTGGCTATGGCCGTGGCCGCCATTAACGCCAAGCGCGTCAGCCGGATTGTTTTGGTGCGCCCGGCGGTAGAAGCCGGCGAGCGGCTGGGCTTTTTGCCCGGCACGTTGCAGGAGAAGATCGATCCGTATCTGCGCCCCCTTTACGACGCGCTTTTCGACATGATTGACGTTGAAAAGGTGGATAAAATGCTCGAGCGCAACGTGATCGAAGTGGCTCCGCTGGCCTTCATGCGCGGGCGCACGCTCAACGATGCATTCATCATTCTCGACGAGGCGCAGAACACGACCATCGAGCAGATGAAGATGTTCCTGACGCGCATGGGCAACAATTCGAAGGCGGTGATCACGGGCGACATTACGCAGATCGATCTGCCCAACCCGCGCAAGTCCGGTTTGCTGGACGCGATCAACATTCTGGATGGCGTAGAGGGCGTGGCGTTCTGCCACTTCGAAGAGGGCGATGTAGTCCGCCATCCGCTGGTGCAGCGCATTGTGCGTGCGTATGAAAGCGCCAGGCCGCAACAGCAGGAACTGCCGCTCGAGGGTGCGATCGCAGTCGGGGTTTCGCAAACCGAAGACCGACAGGAGGGGCAGCCAAAGCATCCGGCCAAGCCGCAGTAATACCGAGAACAGGAATCAGGGAACAGGGAAAAGAAACAGCAGGCTGGGAGCGCCACAGGGCGATCCCAGCCTTTGCTGTCTTTGGGGCTGCTACGGCTTGGCTGGCGCGGCCGGCTGCGTCTGCTTGCCGAAGACGTAGTGGCACGGGCGCCCGTAGATACCCAATCCCGTGCTGCGATCGCCCTCACCCTCGTTGGCGGTGAAATGCGACTTCACTTCGTAGCTGTACTGCTCGCCCTTGCTCACGAGCGGGCCGTGCGTGTACTGCGTCGAGAGGACCAAGCCCGAAGCCGTCAGCTTGGCACTGCCATCGCGATTGATTTTTCCATCGAGCGCCAGGTAGCCGGGCTGCCCCGCGTCGCCGCGCTCGCCGTGCAGAACATTGTTCGCAACAGTGCTGGTGAATTTCCAGGTGTACCCCTGGGCGCTGCCCTTGGCTTCGCAGGTCACGGTGGTATTCCACACGCCGTCAAAGGGGCCGGCCGCACCCTGGCCGCCCGCCGCCATGGCAAGCAGAATCAGTGCAGAAAAAAAGGTCTTGCGCATGAAAACTCCCTTCGGGATGGGATTTTACTCCCGGTTCGCAGGCTCGTCGGTGACAGGGCGAGACGGACACGTTCTGGGGGCACGTTATGAAGGCACTCATGCCGGCACGCACGCTTCGCGTATCATCGAATCAGACACGGAACCGCGTTCGCAGGAGCCGCGGCCCCGCGCACGATGATCCTCATCGACCCAGAGCTGGACCTTTCCGCAGCGGCGGACGCGCTGAACCCGGTTTCGGCGAAGCCTTCTGCTGGGCCTGCCGCGAAACCGGGCGCGAAGCCGCCTCGGCTGCCATCCACATCAACCTTGGCGCGAACCCTGGCGCAATTTTTGAAGCGGGCGCAATCTGAAGTGCGGCTGCGCGGGCAGGTGACGGTGCTGCTGACCAGCGACGCGGCGATGCGCGACCTGAACGCCCGCTTTCGCGGCAAGAACCAGCCGACCGATGTGCTGTCGTTCCCTTCCGAGCATAGCGTCCGGGGTACAGAGAACGTCGCAGGCGACGTGGCCATCAGCGTGGAGACGGCGCAAAGGCAGAGCGCGGAACAGGGGCACACGCTGGCGACCGAGATCAAGGTACTGATGCTTCATGGGCTGCTGCACCTGGCCGGCCACGATCATGAAACCGATGCGGGTGAAATGCAGCGGCGCGAGCACAGTCTACGCGCGCGGCTGGGGCTGCCGCTGGGGCTGATTGAGCGCGCGTCCCGTAGGGACGCGGGGAAATTAGCCCCGGATGGAGTCCGGCGCGGAACGCGGCGGACGCAATCCGGGGGACGCAAGCCCAATTCGCAGAAGCCCCGTAGGGGCGATGGAAATGCGCCTGCATCGTCCACGCGGAGACCGAAGCCATGACGCCGCTCCAGATCATCTTCGTTGCTGTGCTTGCGGTGGTACAGACTCTGGCCTCGTACATCAGCCGCATCTACTCCGAGTTTGGCAAGATTCTGAGCCGCGAGGTGCAGGAAAACCTGGACGCGTGGGAGGAGCGGATCGAACCGCATCTCGGCCTGAGCCGCGAGCACGCCGCCCTGTGCGCGGCGGTTCTGGTGCAGCTTTCCCTGGGGCTCATCGCGCTCGAGTTCGGAGCCATCCTCTTTGGCCACGCCGCGCTGCCCGGCGAGCCGGACCCGATGGAGATTGCGCAGGCGGTTCTGAGCGTGGTGCTGGTGGTCATCTTCTGCAACCAGCTGATTCCGTCGCTGCTCTTCAACCGCACGCGCGGCCTGTGGGCGGCAAGGTTGCTTTGGCCCATCTGTTTGCTGCTGTGGCTGGCGACGCCGGTCACGGTCTTCATCCGCTTCTTCTTTTCCGTGGCGGCCCTGGCCGAGGCGCCGGCCAATCCCGAGGAGCCCGCGCCCGACGTGGAAGCGCTGATCGAGGCGGGCGAAGAGGAGGGCATCCTGGAACAGAGCGACCGCGAGCTGGTGCGCTCGGCGGTGGAGTTTGGCGACATGCTGGTGCGCGAGGTGATGACCCCGCGCCCCGAGATCTTCGCGGTCTCGGAATCGATCACGCTGGAGCGCTTTCTGGAGCTGCTGAAGCAGCACAACTACTCGCGCGTGCCCGTCTACTCCGGTTCGCTCGACAATATCAAGGGTCTCGCGTTCGCGCACGACTTGCTGCAGATCGCCGATGAGGAGGCACGCACGCGCACCGTGGCCACCATACTGCGCTCGGCGGCGTTTGTGCCTGAGACCAAGCGCGGTTACGAGCTGCTGCGCGAGATGCAGCGCGAAAAGCAGCACATGCGCATCGTGATTGACGAGTATGGCGCCGTTGCGGGCCTCGTGACCATTGAGGATCTGCTGGAGCAAATTGTGGGCAACATCCGCGACGAGCATGAAACCGACACGCAGATCGAAGATCCGCAAAGGGAGCCCTCCGGCTCATGGCTGGTGCCGGGGAGCTTTCCTGCCGATCAGCTGGGTGATTTGCTGGGCGAGACGATGGAACCAAGCGCAGACTATGAAGCCAGCACGCTGGGCGGTCTGGTGAGCGAAATCGTGGGGCGCATTCCCAGGGCCGGCGAAACGGTCGAGCTCGAGCCGCTGGGTCTACGCGTGGAGATTGTTGCGTCGACGGGGCGGCGCATCGAGCGCTTGCGGCTGTTTCCGCCCACGGCGCGGCTGCCGTTTCCGAAGGAGGCCTGAAGTCTGCCGGCGCTTGCCGGAGGGGCGCTCGATATTCGCAGCCATTCAGCGCTTCGTCTCAGCGTTCGACCGCTCCGTCCGCGATAATGAGGAATGGAGCACCACGCGTGAAATCTGGATTTGTCGCTATTCTCGGCCGGCCCAACGTGGGCAAAAGCACCCTGCTGAACGCCCTGACGGGCGAGAAGGTGGCCATTGTTACGGCCAAGCCGCAGACTACGCGCAACCGCATCATTGGCGTGCTGGAAGTGTCGGCGCGCAAGAAGGTTCACCCGGCTGCGCAGATTGTGTTTGTTGATACGCCGGGCGTGCACAGGCCCGCTTCGCAGCTCGACCGCCGCATGCTGCAGGAGGTGCACGAAGCGCTGGAATCGCGCGACCTGGTGCTGGTGCTGATGGATGTGACGCGGAGGATTCAACTAAGCGAGCATCCCTCCCCGGTCCCCAAGGGCGAGGGACCGGGGGCACCCAGATCCAAGGCGTCCGTATGGGCCAACGAAGACGAGTTTCTTTTCTCGCTGATCCGCAAGCTCGATTGCCCGGTGTTCCTGGTGCTGACGAAGATTGACCTGGTGCGCAAGGACGAGCTGCTGCCGATGATCGATTCGCTCACGAAGCAGCACAAGTTTGCGCAAGTGATTCCGGTGAGCGCGCGCAAAGACGACGGCCTGGATGTGCTGGTGCGCAAGATTGTCGACGTGTTGCCGACGGGAGAACGCTACTTCCCAAAAGACCAGTACACGGACCAGCCCGTGCGCTTCATGGTGGCCGAATTGATCCGCGAGAGCATTCTGATCGAGACCGGCGAGGAGGTCCCTTACGCGTCGGCCGTGGTGATTGAACGCTTTGAAGAGCCGGAAGGGCAGCCGCGGCCGGGCACGAGGCCGCTAACGCGGATCAACGCCGCAATTTACTGCGAGCGCACAGGGCAGAAGGCGATCTTAATCGGCAAGGGCGGATCGAAACTAACGGCGATCGGGACCAGCGCGCGCCGCAAGATCGAGTCGCTGCTGGGTACGCGCGTGTACCTGGAGTTGTACGTGATTGTGGAGCCGGGCTGGCGCGAGTCAAGGGCCTTTGTCGAGTCGCTCGACTGGCGCAACCAATTAGAGCGGCTGGCCGAAACAGCGCCCGGTAACGAAGACGAGTAGGCTTTTGCGGTACAACTAAAGCGGTTCTATAACTGCTATACCAATTCGGGGTGCCCCCGGTCCCTCGCTTTTGGGGGCCGGGGAAGATGGCAGCACAGACACCGGGTACACCCATTTTGAAATCGCTCTAAAGTCGTGCCCTTTTCCGAACTTCACGCGGAAACGGCTACAAACGCCGGCGCAATGCCTTCACTGGTAACGCCCGCAGTACACGCGCCCTCATTGCAGCGAATGGAGATCTGCGCGCGGCCGTTGTAGAGCTGCACCACGCGCGAGCCGGAGGAGGTGCCCTGGTTGTCAATCAGGGATCCGCTGCCGGCGAGGGAAAAGCGTACGACATTTTTCGCGTCGAGACAGAGCACACCTTTAGCATCGAAGGCCGTGGCTTCAATGGTGACGGCGTCCCTGTCGCGGGCGATCTGCGCGAGGGCAAAACGCGCCGGCTTGCCCCACTTCGCGGTCTGATACTCAAACTCGATTTCATCGCTGACAGTAACGCCATTCTTGCCGGCGACGACGCGGAGATGGTTTTTACCGGGAGCGAATTTCACCATCCAGCGCAGGCCGGCGGCGGGAAAATCCTGGCTATTACGCTGCCGCGTGCCGGCGGATGCGCCGTTCAAGAAGAGTTCGGCCGTGGGGCAGTTCGAATAGACCTTCACGATGCGCGGCTGGCCCTCCGCACCCCAGCGCACCGGCCAGGTGTGGCCGTAGATGTGCGCCATGGGCTCCTCGGTCCAGTAGGACTGGAAGACGAAGTAGCCTTCCTTCTTCGTCATGTCGCGCTCGATGACACCTTTCTGGTTTACGCGCGGCACGGGATTCTCGACACGCAGGGGCGTGGTGAAATCCTTGAAGGCCCACTGCGCCGATCCAGCGAGCCAGGGTAGCGTTTCCTGAACTTTCAAATACCAATCGAAGAGGTCGCAGGCGTAGGTTTCGGACCAATCGCTGTCGCGCGACGCCGCAGCCCTGGCTCCCTTTTCCAGCGAGTCCTGGGTGTTCTCAGAAAGGTCTGCGCCAAATGGAGCCTTGGCCGCCGACTCCGGCATTTCAGCGTGGCGGCGTGCGTGGCTGTCGGCGCCCCACTCGATGTGCACGAAGCGCTTGACCTGCGCGCGCTGTTTTTCGAGTGCGCTTTGATAGTCAGTGTAGAGACCGCTGTACCAGCCTGCCCAGATCGATGGCGAGTACACGTCGGGGATGTCGCGCGCGAAATCGCAACGGCGGAGAGAGGTGAAGCGCGACGGGTCCATCTCGTGGGCGAGCGAGTTCATCTCCTGCATGAAGCCGCAAATGGCCGCCTGATCGAGGGCCGGATACTCGCCCGGCCAGTCGTCTTCGTTGCCGAGGCCCCACATGATCACACTGGGATGGTTGAAGTGCTGGTCGATCATGTTGGCGAGCATGAGGCGCGTCTGGTCCTGCCATTTTTCGTCGCCCACGCCCGAGCGGCACCACGGCGCTTCTTCCCAAACCAGCAGGCCGAGCTCGTCGCAAAGATCGAGCACCAGTTTCGCCTGTTGATAGTGACCGAGGCGGATGAAGTTGGCGCCCATGGCCTTGACCAGTTCCATCTCCGTGCGGATGAGCGCGTCGGGCTCGGCGGCGGCGAAGCCCGCATGGTCCATATGGCGCTGCGTGCCGCGGAGCAGCAGCCGCTCGCCGTTGAGCTTGAAGGGCCCATGGTCCACAAACTCCGTGTGGCGAATGCCGAAGCGCTCCTTCACGACGCTTTTGCCGTAGGGAGTAGAGAGAGTGACGCTGCAGGTGTAGAGATTGGGATGCGCGGGCGACCAGAGTGATGGCGATGCAATCGTGGTGGAGGCGATTTCTGTTTCGGCGTCCCACGCGGCCAGCGATTTTTCGATGTGCGCGATGGTCTTGCCGGCGGTATCGGCAATTTCCACGGTAAGCGCGGCGCTGCCGGAAAATCTCACGGGGTTATAGAGGCGGGCCTTCACCTTGACCGTGGCCGCCGAATCGGGAATCGCGCCGGGGAGGACGGATGGTGCGATGTGAACCGCCTCCAGCGAGACCGCGGGAACATACGCCAGATGGACGTGACGATAAAGACCGCCATAGAGACTGAAGTCGCTCAAGTCGGAGGGCGGCCGCTCGAGATTTTCGGAATTATCGCACAGTACGGCGATGGGAACGCTGCTCTTACTTGCAGGCGCCGCGGCAACTGCGTCGGAAATGTCGAGCACGAATTCGTCGTATCCGCCTACGTGCGAGCCGACCATGGCGCCGCCGACGTACACATGCGAAGTTTGCCCGGCGCCTTCGAAGTAAAGCAGCGTTCGGCCATCTTGGATGGGGTTGGCAATGGGCAGGTGCGTGCGATACCACCCGTGACCGCGATAGTACGGAGAATCGGGATCGCAGGCGTCATAGTGGTTAAAACAATGAGGCAGCGAGACTTTTTCCCAGACCGCGATCTCGTCGCCGCGCCAGACCTCCCAGGGTCCGTCGAGCGCGCCGCGATAATACTCCCATCCGGAGTCGAGGCACTGGGAGGCCGAGCAAGCCTCGGCATTGACGAGCACCGGACGCACGAGGGATGCCGGCAGCGCCAATCTCCCTTGTGTGGCTGCCGCGACTGCGGCCATCGATTTTAAAAAGCGCCGGCGTGAAAAATTGAATGAGTGCGGCATAGGTTTTCGAACGCTCTGGGCAGAGCTTTCCTGCAAGCGGGAGTTCTACCTAGGTTGAGAGGGCTTGGCAAGTGACTCACCGTTTGCACCTGTCGTGCTCGGAGTTATCTATTGCAGATAGAGCTATTTAGAGCCAAGCTCAGCTCCTGTGACAAACGTACAGGCTACTTGGGCGGCGCGAATCTGATTTGCGTCAGCGAAGGATCTTGAAGGAACCAGGGGCTGGCGCTGGCGCGCCAAAATCGGAGTCGAAGCCGAGGTGCAGTTTGGCGGCTTCAGACATGCGGCTCTTGTCCCAGGGGGGATCGAAGACTACCTCGACCTTGACCTCGCGTACCTCGGGGAGTGCGGCAAGCTTGCGCTCGACCTCAGCCTTGATCACGTCGGACATGCTGCAGCCGGGAGCGGTGAGGGTCATGCGCACCTCGATGCGCTTGCCGCCGTTTTCAGCGGGCAACGCGGCGGCCGCGTAAATCAGGCCCAGGTCGACGATGTTGACCGGGATCTCGGGATCGCGGACGGTCTTCAACTGCTTCCAGATCATTTCCTCGCGGAAGGGTTCGGAGGCGGATGCGGGGTTGTTTTCGGTCGGCGTCATTGTAATTCCCTTGTGCGGGCCGGAAGGCCCACAGTCGCCGCGGCGACCCAGCTCTGAAGACTGGCGCTACTTCCCTACTCGGTCGAGACGGGTTCCTGCTTTTTTTCGTCTTCGAGAGCGGATTGCAGCGTGTGCCAGGCGAGCGTGGCGCACTTGACGCGCGCGGGAAACTTGGAAACGCCACCGAAGACGGCCATCTTGCCGAGATCGTCGGCTCGGGCTGCTTCATCCTTGCCGGTGACCAGGTTGTGGAACTGCTCGAAGAGCTTCACCGCTTCCGCCTTCGTCTTGCCCTTCACCATCTGCGTCATCATCGAAGCCGAAGCGCGCGAGATGGCGCAGCCGGAACCCTGGAAGCCGATCTCGTTAATCTTGTCGCCGTCCATATCGATATAGACCGTACAGCGGTCGCCGCACAGCGGGTTGTATCCCTCGGCTTCGTGATTCGCGGACACGGGACGGCGAAAATTGCGCGGCGCCTTGCTGTGTTCGAGGATGACTTCCTGATAGAGATCGCCCAGTTCTGTTGTCACGCAAACACCTCTTGCGCCTTGCGTATTCCTTCGACGAGCGCGTCTACATCTTCGCGGGTGTTGTACACGGCGAAGGAGGCGCGCGCCGTGGCGGCGATTCCGAAACGATCCATCACCGGTTGGGCGCAGTGGTGGCCGGTGCGGATGGCAACGCCTTCGCGGTCAAGGATGGTACCCAGGTCGTGGGGATGCACGCTGTCCATCACGAACGAGAGCACGCCCGCACGTTCGCGCGCGGTTCCGATGAGATGGACGCCGGCGATAGCGCCGACTTTTTCCGTGGCATAGGCCAGCAGATCCTGCTCGTGCGCCGCAATTTTGTCCATGCCCAGCTTGCAGACATACTCGAGCGCCGCGCCCAGGCCGATGGCGCCGGCAATGTCAGGAGTGCCCGCTTCAAACTTGTAGGGCACCACATTGTAGGTGGTCTTTTCGAAAGTGACGGAGCTGATCATGTCGCCGCCACCCTGGTACGGAGGCATCTCCGTGAGGATTTCCTCTTTCCCGTAGAGCACGCCGATCCCCGTGGGCCCGTAGACCTTGTGCCCACTGAAGGCGTAGAAGTCGCAGCCCAGGGCCTGCACGTCCACGGGCAGATGCGGAACCGCCTGCGCGCCATCCACCAGCACGGGCACGTCGTGCGTATGGGCAAGCTGAACGATTTTGCGCAGCGGATTCACCGTGCCCAGCGCATTCGACACATGGGTCACGGCCACGATACGCGTGCGCGGCGACAACAGCTTTTCGAATGCGCAGAGATCGAGCTCACCGGCGTTGTTGATGGGCGCCACGCGCAAGTGCGCATGCTTTTCCTCGCACAGCATTTGCCACGGCACAATGTTGGAGTGGTGCTCCATGGCGGTGATGAGCACCTCATCGCCTTCGCCCACGTTGGCGCGGCCATAGGTCTCCGCCACCAGGTTGACGGCCTCCGTTGCGCTGCGGACAAAGATGATTTCGTCGGCGCTGGCAGCCTGGATAAAGCACCGCACCGTCTCCCGCGCCTCATCGTGCGCCTCGGTGGCGCGCACGCTGAGCGTATGCACGCCGCGATGAATATTGGCATTGTCGCGCTCGTAATAACGCACCAGGGCGTCGATAACCGCGCGCGGCTTTTGCGAAGTGGCTGCGTTATCCAGATAGACCAACTTGTGGCCGTGGATCTTCTGGTCAAGGATGGGGAAATCGCGCTTGATGCGTTCAATATCCAGCGCCGAACCAAAACCGGTCTGATGTACCGCGGTGCTCATCCCACTTCCTCCCAGTTCTGCTTTTCCTCTTCTTCGACTACGGAGGGCGCAGCGGTTTCGACAGCGCTCACCAGCTCCTGCAGCCGTTCGCGGATCAGTTTTTCCGCAAACTCGCGCGCCGCCGAATCCTTCATGCGGTCAAGGCACTCGGCTGCGAAGGCGTAGAGCAGGAAATTGCGCGCATCGGCTTCCGCAATGCCGCGTGCACGTAGATAAAAGAGCTGAGCCTCGTCGATCTGGCCGATGGTGGCGCCGTGCGTGCACTTCACGTCGTCAGCATAGATTTCGAGTTGCGGCTTGGTGTCGATGCGCGCGTTGTCGCTGAGCAGAAGGTTGCGATTAGTCTGCTTGGCGTCGGTCTTTTGCGCGTCCTTGTGCACCACGATGCGGCCGTGAAACACGCCGCGCGCGTGATCGGCAAGGATGCCGTTGTAAAACTGGCGGCTGTTGCAGTGCGGCCGGGCGTGCTCTACCAGCATGTAGTTGTCGATGTGCTGGCCGCCGGCGCCGTGCTGACGCCCCGCGCCGACGAACAGGCCGTTGATCAAGCACTCCGCGCCTTCGCCGTTGAGCACGGGGTGCACATTGTTACGCACCAGTCCGCCGCCCAGCAGGATGGAGTGCGAGTCGACATTGGCGCTGCGCGACTGCTCGATGCGCAGCGTGGAGACGTTGAACGACGCTAGATTCTCGCGCTCCACCAGGAAGTGCGAAATGACGGCGTTCTGGCCGGCTGCGAGCTCGGTGACGGCGTTGGAAAATGCCGCTTCACCGCCGAGCGAGACATAATCTTCGATGATCGCGGCCTGGCTGGCGTCTTCCGCGATGATCAGAGTGCGCGGATGGGTTGCGATTTCAGCGCCCACGCCCGCCGACACATACAACAGGTGGATTGGTTGCTCGAGCGCTACCCCGCGGTGGATGCGCAAATACGCGCCATCTTCCCACAGCGCCGTGTTGAGCGCGGTAAAGACGTCGCGGCTCATGTCGGCATGGCGGCCCAGATGCTGCTCGATGCCCTCGGGAGCGCAACCTTCCCTGCCGCAGTCGATGGCCTTGGCCAACGAACATACCAGCAAGCCCTCGGGCAGGGTGCCGAAATCGGAAAGCTCCGGCGCAAAGTGGCCGTTGACGAAAACCAATTGGCATGCAGCGCCCGCTACGCGCCAGGGTGCAAGCTGCGCGGGCGAAACCGCGAACTCACCCTTGGCCGCGCGGCGGAAAGGAGTCTTCGCGAGGGCCGCGAGATTGGTGAAACGCCAATCTTCATCGTGCGTGGAGGGAAATCCCCTGGCGCTGAAACGCGCCCAGCCGTCTTCACGCAACTGCTGCAGCCACACCGGCTCGCGTTCCAGCCCGTGCGCGCGCACTTCCTCGTAAGCTTCGAAATATTTTTCCAACTTTGGGGTCGTCGTTGCCATCGTTCTCTCGTTTCCCATCGCTTTGGCCGCGGTTTTCATGCCGGCAACGCCTGTTGCGCATCGGCTTCAATCTGGCCGTAGCCCTTCTCTTCAAGCTCCAGCGCCAGTTCCGGTCCGCCCGAGCGCTCGATTTTGCCATCCACGAGCACGTGCACAAAGTCGGTCGCGATGTAGTCCAGCAAGCGCTGGTAATGCGTGATGACGAGGAAGGCGCGATCGGGACTGCGCATGGCGTTGACGCCCTGCGCCACAATGCGCAGCGCATCGATGTCGAGGCCGGAGTCGGTCTCATCAAGAATGGCAAGTTTAGGTTCGAGCATGGAAAGCTGCAGAATTTCATTGCGCTTTTTTTCGCCGCCCGAGAAGCCCTCATTGACGGAACGGTTCATGAACTTCTCGTCCATTTCGAGCAGCTTCATGCGCTCCTTGTAGAGAGGCAGAAAATCCATCGCGTCCAACTCGTCCTGGCCGCGGTATTTGCGAACGGCGTTCATGGCCGAACGCAGAAAATATGCGTTGCCGATGCCGGGAATCTCCACCGGATATTGGAAGGCGAGAAACACGCCCTCGCAAGCGGCTTCTTCGGGATCCATTTCGAGCAGATCCTTGCCGTTGAACAGCACGCGGCCGCCGGTGACCTCATAGGCGTCGCGACGCGCCAGCACCGCGGCCAGCGTGCTCTTCCCCGAGCCGTTTGGGCCCATGATGGAATGCACTTCGCCCGCATTCATCGTCAAATTCACGCCCTTCAGGATTTCGTGACCATCGACCGAGGCGTGCAAATCTTGAATTTCTAATAATGCCATTGGTTGTTCTCTCTCCGTTCGTTGCTTAACTCGCGAACCCGCTAACCTGCAAAGCAGGCTAGCTTGCTTTCTTATCCCACGCTGCCTTCCAGGCTCACGCCCAGCAGCTTCTGCGCTTCCACGGCAAACTCCATGGGCAGCTCCTTGAAAACCGTTTTGCAAAATCCGTTCACGATCATGGAGACCGCGTCTTCGGTCTTGATGCCGCGCTGGCGCAGATAAAAGAGCTGATCTTCGCCAATCTTCGACGTCGACGCCTCGTGCTCCATGCGCGCCGAGCCGTTGCGCACATCAATATAGGGGAAGGTATGCGCACCGCATTTGTCGCCAATCAGCAGCGAATCGCACTGCGTGTAGTTGCGCGCGCCGGTTGCGCCCTTCATGATCTTGACCTGGCCGCGATAGGTGTTTTGCCCGAAGCCGGCCGAGATACCCTTGGACACGATGGTGGAGCGTGTGTTCTTGCCGATGTGGATCATCTTGGTGCCGGTGTCGGCCTGCTGGCGATTGTTAGTGAGCGCCACCGAGTAAAACTCGCCCACCGAGTTGTCGCCTTGCAGGATGCAGCTCGGATATTTCCAGGTGATAGCGGAGCCGGTTTCCACCTGCGTCCAGGAAATCTTCGAGTTGCGGCCCAGGCACTTGCCGCGCTTGGTAACGAAGTTGTAAATGCCGCCGCGGCCTTCCTTGTCCCCGGGATACCAGTTCTGCACCGTGGAGTACTTGATCTGCGCGTTGTCGAGCGCGATCAGTTCGACCACCGCGGCGTGAAGTTGGTTGGTGTCGCGAATGGGCGCGGTGCAGCCCTCGAGATAGCTCACCTGGGCGCCCTCGTCGGCCACGATGAGGGTGCGCTCGAACTGGCCCGTCTCCGCGGCGTTGATGCGGAAGTAAGTCGAAAGCTCCATCGGACAGCGCACGCCCTTGGGCACGTAAACAAACGAGCCATCAGTGAAGACCGCGGCATTGAGCGCCGCGTAGAAATTATCGGTGTGCGGCACCACCGTGCCCAGGTACTTCTTGATGAGGTCGGGATGCTTTTGCACCGCCTCAGAGAACGAGCAAAAGATCACGCCCATTTCGGCGAGCTTGTCTTTGAAAGTGGTGGCTACGGAAACCGAGTCGAAGACCGCATCGACGGCCACATTGGAGAGGCGCTTCTGCTCATCGATCGGAATGCCCAGCTTCGCGTAGGTC
>Ga0074046_10002152_pt1 | contig 17174 bp, 15 predicted proteins | sample BogForMeECP23OM3_FD_94441 | JGI IMG/M metagenome (GOLD analysis project Ga0074046, IMG submission 94441) | Bog forest soil microbial communities from Calvert Island, British Columbia, Canada - Bog Forest MetaG ECP23OM3 | ecosystem: Environmental > Terrestrial > Soil > Wetlands ... | reverse complement strand
CGATCTTCACCACGGTCAGCGCACCGGTGCTGCTGCTGACGGCCACCCCCAACCGCGCCGACCGGCAGCCGATCGGCATCGATGAGGTCGCGTACACGATCAGCTACCGCCACCTGCTCGAACGCGGGTGCCTAGCCGCACCGGTCTTCGATCCACCGCTTGACCTCTACGGGTTGGACTGGGGCACCGCCGACGGTCTGCGCGATCTCACCGACTACCTGCTGGACCGCACCGAAAACGACTTCCGCAAGGTGCTGGTAACTGTCTCCACCCGCGACAAGGCCGAGATGCTGCACCAGGCGCTCGTGAGCTTGATCGACGAGCGCGACGATCATCCCTTCGACCCCGACGACATCGGCTACGTGCACGCTGAGCGCACCAGCGCCGGGAGCACACCCGGAGATTTCCTCGATGAATTCGCCGGGCGACCGGCAGGACTGCTGGTCGCGACCGGCCAGCTCATCGGCGAGGGCTTCGACGACGCCTCGATCGATGCCGTCGTCGTGACCTACGCCTCGACCAGCATCAGCCACCTCATGCAGGTCGCCGGCCGCGCACTGCGCTACGCGCCCGGCAAGTCCACGGCTCACGTCGTGCAAGTCCGCGAGAACGCCCTGCAGTATCACTTCGACCAGCGCTGGCTCTATCAGGACATCTCCGATCAACTCCGGCCGGAGTTGGTGGACCTGACCTACAGCTCGCCCGCCGACCTGGCGAGCCAGGTCGGCGACGTCCTCGATCAGCACCGAGTCAGCGGAGCCGCGCGTCGTCGCATCCTCAGCGAACTCGCCGCCGTCGACTCGCACACCGACATCAACCTCATGTTCACCGGGGTCCCCTACTTCGGCGCGCCCGCATCGTTCAACCACGACGCAGAGTGGGGAGCGATCCTGGTCACGTCCGACGAGCGCGAGCGCTTCCTCGACATCTTCAACGACGTCTCTGCCCGCACTGAGGACATCAAAGACGAGCAGCTGTACCTGCCCCGCTACATCGCCCCGGACAGCCGCGCCGGCAGCTTGTGGAAGTCCTACGTCGACCTGATCGCAGCCATGGAGTACGCCCGCCGCGAACTCCAGGGCAGCGAATACGCCGACCAGGACAGCCGCGGCTACCAGCGCAACCTCAGCACCACCTGGCTGCGCTACATCACGCTGAAGTTCGCGCCCGTCGTGCCCACCGAACTGCAGGCCTTCCTGGACGACGTCGTCAACGCCGGCGAGTTGACCGCGACCTACATCGCCGAGCCGCACGCGTGGGCCGCCGCCGTCAAGCTGGAGTTGCCGCTGACCGGTTCGCTCGGCTGCCTGCTCAACGCCGAGCAGGCCGACTGGCTGCAGACCCGTCGACGCGAGCTCATCACTGACCTGCGCGACGCGACGGCCAACGCCGGCTGGACCACCGTCGCAGCCTGGCGCACCGGCCTGACCACCAGCCCCGTCCCGATCCCGGTCATCGAGCAGATCGCCCAACTCACCCGTCCGGAGCGCTTCGCGGCCCAGTACATGACGCTGGGCGCCGCCTCGAACAAGGACGCGGCATGACGACGCCGCCATCGCAGCCGTCGCAGCCATCACCGTCGCGGCCACCACGCCGGTTCCACGTGTACGTCGTGGAACTCGACCACCGCGCGCTCGACAGCAGCCAGCCCTGCGTGTATGTCGGGGAGACCGGGCTGACGCCATCGGAGCGCTACGCACGGCACCGCGCCGGCGGCCGCACCGCCGCACGCGTCGTGCACCGCCACGGTGTCCGGCTGCGACCGGATCTCTGCGCGAGTTGGGGGCCCTACCCGAGCCGGGCTAGCGCGGTCGTCGCCGAAGCCGACCTGGCGGCTGCGCTGCGCGCCGCCGGATACGGCGTCTTCGGCGGCCAAGGACACACCTTCACCCTCAACCACGCCGCACCGAGAGCGCACTCCGACACGGCGGGCGTGGCGACCGCAATGCCGCCACGTGCACGAGTCAGCCGGGAGGAACCACACGATGCTCACCTTTGACGAATTTCTGCGCTGCCATGAACAGGCGCTCGGATTCACCCCCGACCCCGAGAAGCTCGACGCGCTGCGGGCCCCGGCCGATGCCACGCTCTACTTGGTCGCCGGCCCGGGAACCGGCAAGACCGCGTGCCTGGCCGCTCGCGTCCTCAAACTGCTGCTCGTCGATGACATCCCCGCCGACGGCATCATCGCCACCACCTTCACCACCAAGGCTGCCGCCGAACTGCGGTCGAGAATCCTGGACTGGGGCTTTCGGATGCTCCAGGCGGTCCAGGCCGACCAGAGCCTCAGCGCCGCGAAGCGCGACGCGGCCGGCCGCCTGGACGTCAACCAGGTCGTCACCGGCACCCTCGACAGCCTGTGTCAGGAGATGCTCGTCAGATACCGCGACCCGGGCGTGCAGCCGCCCGTGCTCATCGACCAGTTCGTCGCCAACACCCTGCTGCTGCGCCATGGTCTGTTCGCCGAGGGCCGCTTCCGCAGCGCCCGTCTCGACCAACTCCTGCGCCGCCTCGACGCCCGCACCAGCAGCTTCGGCTGGCACCTAGGACGCAAGACCGAGGTGCTCGCGGCGGCCGCCGACCGCCTCGTCCACGACCAGGTCGACCGACGCCGCTACCTGCGCGTCAAAGACGAGGATGAGAAGTACAGCCGCGACAAACTGCTCGCCGCCGTCGATGACTACCGGGTCGCGCTGGAGCAACGGCTCATGGTCGACTACGCGCACCTGGAAGCCGAGACACTGTACCGCCTGCAAGCCGGCGAACTATCGAACTTCCTCGGAAAGGTCCGCGCCGTGCTCGTCGACGAATACCAAGACACCAACCTGCTGCAGGAACAGATCTACATGGAACTGGCTCGCGCCTGCGGCGGCGCCCTCACCGTCGTGGGCGACGATGACCAAAGCCTGTACCGCTTCCGCGGCGCCACCGTCGAACTGTTCAGCAACTTCCCCGACCGCACGGCAGCCGCCGGCTGGCACGCGCAGCCCGTCTTTCTGCAAACCAACCTCCGATCCTCGCAGCGAATCGTCGAGTTCGTCGACGCCTACGCCCGACTCGACCCGCCTACGCGCAGGTCCGCGCCGCGAACAAGCCTCCCCTGCAGGCCCGCAGCAACGCCCCCGCCGGCGTCCCGATCCTCGGGATGTTCCGCGACACCGTCGACGAGCTGGCCGAAGACCTCGCCGGGTTCCTCACGGCCATCTTCCGCGACGACGGCTACAAGCTGCCCGGCGGGGAGGTCATTCGACGCTCACCCCACGGCGGCGACGTCGGGGACGCCGCCGTCTTGGCCTCCAGCCCCCGCGAAGCCAACGGCAGCGGCACCGTCCTACTGCCCGGTCTGCTGCGACAGGAGCTGCGCAGAGCGTCCGCGCCGATCGACGTGTTCAACCCCCGCGGCCAACAACTGCACCGTATCCCCGTCGTCGAGGCGTTCGGCGGCGCGCTGCTGTCCTGCCTCGACCCCGGCGCCACCGTCGAGAACGCGACCTTCCTGCCGCCTGAAACCCGCAACGGCTTCGGACGCTGGCGAGCCGCGATCGCCGCCGATCTTCGCCGGCGCGACCGCGGACTGCGGCAGCTGCTACGTAGCTGGGCGACCAGAACCGCCCAACCGGGCTGGCCCCGCAACGCGTCAGCACTCGAACTGATCTACGCTGTGACGCACTACTTCCCCGAACTGCACGATGACCCGGAAGGACAGGTCTACCTCGAAGCCTTCACCAGGCAACTCTCAGCGTGCGAGCAGGTCAGCCCCTTCGGTGGCCGCATCGTCAAGGAACAGGAAGCTAGCCGCGGCGAGCAGAAACTCACCCTTGCCGAGCGCAGCGTAAAAGATCTGCTGCAGGATTTCCTCGGACCGATCGCCGGCGGCAGCGTCGACGTCAACGAAGACCTGCTCGAAGACTTCCCGCACGACCGCCTGCCCGTGCTGTCCATCCACCAGGCGAAGGGGCTGGAGTTTCCGATCGCGATCGTGGATGTCGGTGCCAGCTTCAAGAAGGCGCATCCCAGCCAGCGCTTCAAGCGGTTCCCCGCCCAAGGCGGCGGTCCGCAAGCCATGGAAGATCATTTCCGCCGCTACACACCGCTGAACGCGCCGGACCGCAGCGCCGTCGATCGGGCGTTCGACGATCTGTACCGGCAGTACTTCGTCGCCTTCAGCCGCGCCCGCGACGTGCTGCTGCTGGTCGGCCTGACCCCGACGCTGCCCGGCGGCAGGATCGAAAACGTCGCCACCGGCTGGACCCGCGACGGACTCTGCCCGTGGGCATCGGCGCGACCGTTCGAGGAGATCTGATCATGGACCTCAGCGTCCGCAAGCCGCCCTACATCATCCCCTCCTACAGCCTGACCGGGGACCTGCTCAGCTTCCTGCGCTGCGGCCTGCAGTACCGCTATGGCGGGCTCGGCCAACTGCCATCAACCCGGCCGGTCCAGCTTTGGTTTGGCCAGTTCAGCCACGGTGTCCTCGAAGAGGCGTATCGCAGGTACCGCAGCGCCGTCGACCGCGGCGACGCCGGCGCCGTTCCTGACGACAGCGAACTGACTGCGATCATCGAGCTCATCGACCGGCGTCTCGGCGCCCGCGGGCTGCGCGCGCGAAACGCCGACGTGCGCCGGGTCGGTGAGGCACGCGCCCGGGCGGCCGTGCTCGAACTCGGCCCGGAACTGTTCCCGATCATCAGCGAAGCCGAGATCCCGCTCAACGGGACCAGGCACCTGCCGACGGACCGCTGGCCCGACGATCTGGCCCGGCGTGAATCTGACCGCTACGAAATGGCCGGCGTCGTCGACGTGATCACCGAGATCGAACTGGACAGCCCAGCTCTCGCCGGGAACAGGATCGTCAGCGCCGTCATCGACGCCCTGCCTTCGGCGCTGCCTGCGCGGTTCGAGGTGATCGTCGACTACAAGGGCATGCGCCGCCCGGCCCTGCAGCCGAACGGCAACGCTCTGGACTACTGGAGCATCTACGAATGGCAACTGCAGACCTATGCGCGCCTGCGCCAGGTCCAACCCAATGCGCGCCCGGTCGTAGCGGGCGCGCTGTTGTTCCTCAACGAGCTGAGCCCAACGTGGGCCGACCTAAACGAGCTTCGCCGTGAGACGAACAAGCACCGCACCGACGTCGCACCCGAGCCAGGTAGTTCCGATGCGCAGGCCATTTCCGCCCGCAAGCGCGCCGATCAGGCGCCGCCGGCGCTGTCGTTCGACTTCCGCCTCCGGCGCGCCCTCCGCGTCATTCCCGTGTCCGAGGCATCGATCGCCGTCGCGGCCGTAAGCTTCGACAATGTCGTGCTCGACATCGAGCTGGCGCGTGCCAGGGAGCGCTCCACCCCGCACATCCTGACTGAGTGGCCCAATAACCCGACAGACGAAGCCACGTGCGTCGCCTGTGACTGGAAGACCATCTGTCCGGCACACGATGGACAGGCCCCCGCGGTCGTTCCCGCTGAAGCCTAGCTCCGACGGGGTACGTGGACAAGCAGGGCCGCTGCAAGGACTACTCTTCGGCCTACCTGCGACGCACCTACCGCGACGGCGGCAAGGTCAAGAACGAGACCGTAGCCAACCTGTCCCCGCTGCCGGACCACGTCATCGACCTGATCGACGCCGACCTCAAAGGCTAGCAGCTCGTCCCCGCCGTCGGCGCCGTCACCATCACCCGGTCCCTGCCGCACGGCCACGTCACCGCCGTCTACGCCATGGCCGGGGAACTGGGCCTGCCCGCGCTGCTCGGCCCGGCAGGCCGGCACCGGGCCCTGGCCCTGGCGATGATCATCTCCCGGGTCGTCGCCCCGGGCTCCAAGCTGTCCACCCTGACCTGGTGGGCCGACACGACGCTGGGCGCCGACCTGCGCCGTCCTCCCGATGGGCATCCCGTGGTGGCCGATATGCGCTGTAGCGATCGCGCCGGATAGCACGTGGTTTGCTACTGGTGACTACGGGCGAGTACGGATCTGGGACGCAGCCACCTGGCAGCAACGCGTAGTGCTCACCACCGACACGCAACGCGTCACCCTCACCCGTCACCCCAATCAGGTGGAGGCCGTAGCGATCGCGCCGGATGCTACCTGGCTTGCCGCTGCCGATCTCCGATCAGTACATATTTGGGACACGGCCACCGGCACGCAACGCGCCATCCTCACTGGCCCAGTACGAGCGATGGCGATTGCCCCAGGTGGGGCCTGGCTTGCCACGGTGGGGACAGCTGGGGACAGCGGCATGCCAGGTCTGGGACACGGCCACTTGGAGCCGAAGAGCAGCCATGCGGCTGGAAAAAGGTGGCTGGAGCTGCGCATGGGGCACGCACGGTGAGTCACTAGTGGTCGGAGGTTTCTCGGGCATTTACCATCTCACGTGACGTGCAGCGCCGGATGACCGAGGACGAGATAGCCGCGATCGTGACCGCGCTGGGCCACCTCATGCAGGTCATCCGCGACGCCGACCCGGCGGATAAAGCTGACCTTTGCGCTCTGTGGGTGCCAAAGTCTCCAGTCCAAGACGCTGCAGGTCAGAGGCCGTGACGCAGTTTCGGCACCCCACAGTGGCAAAGCGAATCGGCGCGCTGGCGAACTCGGCACGAGGCGTCTGGGCGGTGACCGATCGCGGTCGTTCGGTGAGCGGACCGGAGATGCGGAGCGCCACTGGGTGCTTGCAAGAGCAGTCCGCCGGCCACGGACCGGGAACACGCGCACGACGCCATAAGCCAAACGAAAGCAACCCCTTCCTCGCCCGGAGGATTTCCGCCGCTAGCCGACGTCAAGCTCGTTCGTCCTCGCCGCTGCGGGCGCTCTAGCTTGCCCCCTGGCCGCGCGGCGAGAAGACCCGGGCACCTGCGAGGAAGGATCCAGAAGAATAATCAGCGGGAGCGCAGCCTGCGCCGCGACACGGCCACCGCGCCGGAAGCTGCGCACGCCGCCCTGCGGATCGAATACGAGGCCGTCGCTGACGCGCTCCGGCCGGGGACGCAGGCTACGGTGCAGGAACTCGCCCTGCTCAAGCGCCCGTGGGCGTTCCCGCTCAGCGAGGTCAAGGCGCCGGTGCACCTTTGGCACGGCGCGCTTGACCGTAACGCGCCGATCGCTCACGCGCGGCTTGACGCGCTGACTGCCCGACGTCACCCTGCACATTGGCGACTCCTCGGGGGCACGATATCGGCCACGACTGCAGCGGCGAGATCATGTCCGTGCTTGCCTCCCACATGAAATAGCGCGCAGCCAGTGGAGAGGTAGCTTTTCGCCGGGAATGCCGCCAAAAGCCACATCCACACCCGGCCGGCTGCGCACTAATTTGGCCCAACTCGGGCGTCACGATCAGATAGGTCAGGCTTCTGCCCGGGCGCCGTCGTATCCCCGTTCCGCTGCCACCCATTTCCTCGCGGGTACTACACATTTCGGAGCCCGGTCCGTCTATTTTCGCTGTCAGCCTGCCTTGGCTCCTCCGAGGAACCGCCGAGTGACCCGGTCAAGTTCCGCCACTTCTTCTTCCGAGAAGACGTCCGTAACGGCCGGCATGTCGCGGGTATTCTCGTGCGTAAGCCCCTGCAGCGCGGCCGCAATGAATGCCCTGTTGTACGAGTACATATACTCGACCTCTTCGGAGTAAAGTTCGTCGAGAGCGAGTTTCTTCATCGCATCAACGGCCCGGCCAATTAGCTGCCGATCCTCTGATTCGAAGTACGTCATCAGCTTTCGCCTTCCGGTCTCAGATCCTACGATGTCATGATAACCCTGTTTCAGCTATCCATTGGTCGGCATTGTCCTAGGCTCTGGCCAGGAGAATGGGAAGCTCTTCGTCATTAAGGCCGCTCGTGAGGTCTTTCAACAGCACGAACTGCTGGTAGGTCACAGAAGTCTCGTCGTGTTGGTTGGATACCGGAGTGCCGCGTAGAGCCGACACAATGCTAGCTGTTCGGCCAGGCTTTGGAGTGAGGTCGCCACGCATGTCCCTGTTCCGGATGCGTGGCCGACCGGCGAACTTGGTTACATCTGTCGTCGACCAGTCTCCTGGGAAGCGGGATCGGACCGCAGCGGTGAACGCCGTCGCCATCAAGGCGGGGAACTCCTGGTTGGGGGCCCTGGCCGGGCTCGGCGTGCCATGTGCTCAAAGGCGGCAGTATCGCCGCTCAGCGCGGCCCGGAGTGCTGTGACGTGGTTGGATGTAACCGTCATCCTGAGTTGGGCCACGATTTGGCCGTGGCCGGTTTCACGGGGCGCTGACCTGTAGGGTTTGCGGTTCGTGAGAGCTGAACTTGCGCACTAGGCGTGGCCCGTAAGGTGGCCTGGTGCCGTACGGACGACCTCGCCGAAGTGGCCGGGATTTTCAGGCGACTCGTGGTCGCGCAGCCAGCTACGTACGCCGGCCATTGAGCACAGAAAACCTGCTGGCGGACCTGCAGAACAAGCCGTGAAGTCCTGGGCCCAGGCCCGCCTTATAGGGTGCCAGAACTAAGCCGTGCTCTCTTCGCAGGTCAGAGGCCGTCTGGTCGGCCGTGCAGAAACGCGTGTTAGCCGTCTGACTCGAGTCTCTCCTGCAGGGCGGCTAGGAAGCTCATCACGCCCCCGCCTCGCGGTAGCACTTGCCGGATACGCGGAAGCGCCGCGTCGATGGCGATGGTTGCGCTGTGCGTAGCGTGCCAGGTGTCCACAACCATGAAGTCAGCATGAGCCGCCAGGCTCTGGAGCCCCGGCGTAGCCACGTGGTCGTTGTTCTGCTCCACAGTGACCCGCCTGCCGGCCAATTCGGAGAGCCGTTCCTGCAGCCGGATTCCGGCCCGTGGCAGCAGCGAGTACAGTCCCACACGGGCGCTGGCCAGAGGGGCCCAGATGTTGCCATGCCCCGGCGCACTCGGTGCGATCTCCAGACTCAAACCCAGCCCGGCCTGATCAGCCAGCATGTTCGCCATGACCGCCTGACGGTCCGCCAACTGCTGGCGGTGCCCGAGCGCCCAGAACATGAGGGCCTGAATGAACCGTGCCCGGGCGGATGGATCCGGGCAGGGCGTCGAGATCAGCAAGTCGGCGATGTCCAGGCCCCAGTCGAAGGTGGAGCGCGACTCCACCTTCTTCCAGGCATCATCGAGAAGGGAAACGTACTCGGCGTAACGTCCACCGTCCGGGCCCGAGTCCAGCAGAGGCTCAAGCAGTCCGCGGAGAGCCTCCTGCACCTGGTGGGAGGGATTTTCCTGCTCGCTGACGACCATCATGACCGCCTGGACGAGCGGGTCGCCTGCCGCGCGGGCAACCAGATTGCCCGCCAGCGTGCAAAGAAGGTCCAGGCTCAAGCGGACCTGGTCGGCGTTTGCGTTGCCCGAGCCCTCTAGCAGATGCGTACCTGCAGCCTCGGCGAGGCTACCGGAGGCAAACTCGGCGATGTCCCAAGTCGCCGACTCGGCTCGCAGCACCTCTGCGGCGCGGTCCCACGCTTCTGGCCGTCCGACCCGCTCCAGCCAGGCTGCCCAGGACAAGCATTCGTCCTCACCCGCGATGCGGACCTCATGCAGCATCCGGCGGAAGCCAGGCAGTGGGTTCAGTCCCTTTTCTGGAACCTGGCTCAGCAAGGTGACCGCGCGGCGAGACAGGGCGGGGTCTTCGGTTTCGAACGCAGCCCGGACCGCGGCCTCCGCTGCCCGCGGGTCACCTGGCCTCTCCTCGGCAGCCCGCAGGACGCCTTCCCAGTCGCCGAGGTCCAGCAGTTCGCTGAGGCTGACAGGCGCAGGCGGGCCAATCTGGTCCGTGGTGCCTGCCCGGCCGCGATCACGCCAGGATCTCAGGTCAGAGATGAAATCTCGCTCGGTTTCGCTTGCCGCATCATAGAGTCGTCCGAGTCGCTCGTCGCTAGCGTCGAGGACGGAACTCACGGCCACGAGTCGGCGCCCGCTAGCCGAACTCGGCACGTCTACGCTTCGCAGCAGCGAGGTGAAGTGCTCTGCCAGGCCAGATGCGGTGAACCGATCCAGGGCCTGCCGCGCAGTGGTCACGCCGTCGTCCGAAGCGATCCGCGTTCGCCAGAGGGCTTCCAGCAGTTCTTCACTAATGCGCCGGGGCCGCCGGCTCCGCGCGAGGTCAGGGAACGTGGGCAGCCCCGCAAGCTCCGGCCACCGGCCCAGCGATGCCAGGCGATCGACCTGCAGGAAGCGCAGGTTGTCGGCACTCAGCAGGCCAACGCTTTCGATGCTAGCCAGTAGTCGGCCGGATTCCACGCTGTCGCGCTGCTGCAGCGCCAGCCAATAGTCACGGAGCAGGAACGGCAGAGCCGGCGCAACCTCGCGCCGGATCTCGGGCTGCGTCGACCGGACCGACACCAGTCGTTCCAGGGCCGCCAGCAGGTCCTTGCTGTCCTTTCCTGGCTCCGGGATGAGGGGGATAACGTTCGAGATGCCGTTGCGGTTCAGGACTATGTCTGCTGAGGCGGCCGAGGACAACGCCAAGGGGCTGTCCGCCAGGCGGGCGACAGCCGGGCCGACGAACGCGGCGATCACCTCGCGTCCGCGCCGCTCACCTTCGCTATCGGCCGCGACCAGAGCGAAGAGTTGCGGTTCCCGGTCGAGCGGAATGACCGTCCAGGCCCCTGGCTCGCGCTTCCACATGCCACGCTGGGCGGTAAGCAGCGCCGCGACGCGATCACGGTAAGCACCGAACCGTTCAGTGTCCCCCGCCGCAGCGAAGGGCGCCGCGAACCAGGTATCCGCCGTCATGACGGGAATCCGAATCTTTCGATGGCATCGAGCCTGGCCCCGGCGACGAAGGCTTCGTCCGTCCGCAGTTCGAGATACTCGTCGCGTACATTCACGCCGTACCAGGTGATGTTCATTGAGCCGACCACAGCGTAGTCATCAGCGGTAATGGCTTTGTCGTGCAGCAGATTGGCAGGGTCGCGGACAATGCGCACCTTGCTCCTGGCGCCGAACTCGGCGGCGCGCCTGCTCAAGTGCGCGAGGAACTCATCGTTGTGGCGGTCAGCCGTCGTTCCAATTACGACCAACGACCCATAGGAGGCCAGGGTGGCGAGCACCTCAGCGAGCCGTACGATGCGCGGCCCCCACCGGTTGAGCGGATCAAAGGCACTCGCCTCGTTGTCCAGGATCTGAATGTCCGAGATCCAAGGCGAGACGAGCCAGATGCACTCGCTCGGCGAGACGAGTTCCGCCGCGAAGAGGTTGGCTAGCAGGCTGGCGGCCTCGGTGCTGCTGCGAGTCAGGGACTTGCGGATAACCCGGTTCATACCTCCACCTCGCTGAGCACGAAGGTGACATCAACGTGGCCAGCGATCTGCCTGACGGAGACTACGTTCGGATACCCGAGCATGCTCCCCACGTCAATCGGGTCTGTCTGCGAGCTGAGGACCGCCCGTCTGGCGTCTCTGATATGAGTGACCGGGAACCGCAACACGGCGCGTGATTCCCGCAGGAGAACCTGGTGAACCTGACGCCGGACGTCATCGTTCCAGTCCGTTACGGTCAGAGGCGCCGGTGCCGCACCGAGCACGGAGCGGACGAGCGCGATATCTGGCTCAGGGAACGGCCCGAATGTGCTAGCCGCGTCGGCACCGTCCTGCCATGCGGTACTGCCGCGGGGCCAAAGTACGTTGGCCACGGCACGTGACCTGCGGCGGCCGGGAGCATCCGGCGGGAGGTTCAAGACGGCTGTCACATCCTCACTCTCCGCCACGAGTACGCCCGCGACCTGCGGGTCCAGGACTACGCACGCGCGGGCTTCGGCTTCATCCCAGGTCCGGAGCCACGATGTCAGGGCCGTGGGCAGATCCGGGTGTGCCCCGGCGCCCAGCAGGCGGGTACTGATGGCCGTCCACGCCAGCCGGGACAGTTCCAGACCGCGTGCAGCCGCGGTTGCCCTCAGTTCGGCGAGCGCCGAATGGACGGCCGCATGCCCGGCGCTCCAAGATGCGCGCAGGCGTGCCGCGGCCTCGCCGGTAGGGCTATCAGCGCCGACGATCTCGATGAAGGTACGCAGAGACTGGTCGAGTTCCTCGATGTCTCCCGGGAGGGCCGAGGCCTCCAGGATACGAGCGAACCGCCCTGGTTCCCGGGCGAGTGTGGCCTGCAGGTGCTCGATCTGGCCGGTCCCCCCTGGTGTCATCTCCGTGAGCCAGATCTCGGTGCGGACCGAGTCGCTGACGCCGTTCGGATCGATGTCCATAGCCAGCTGGCTGCTGTCGACCTGCGGGCAGGCGGTGGCCAGGGCATCAACGAACATCACGCCGACGGTGGCGGCGAACCGCGTGCGCAGCCAGCCCTGCCATGCCGCGTCGCGGTCCGCGCCTGTCACTAGTGCAGCGGCCCGAACTGCCCGGAGGACGGCGGCATCGGTTATCCAGTCAAGCACCGCAGGGTTGTTCGATGGTTGCTGGCCATCCTGGGCACGCACCACGTTCACCCGCTCCAGCGCGTCGATCAGACGGTCCGTGAGGTCCTGGTCGTTGAGGTCGGCGAGAGCCCCTCCTGGAGCAGGCTGCCGCAGATCCGCTAGCGCCAACTGGAGAGCGGAGACCAGTGGGGCGCGGTCGAACCACGACAGGCCTCCCGGCAGGTCCGGGTTCTCCGTGAGCAGCCACCGCAGGCGGTCGCCACGCTCTTGAAGGCTCGGCGCCGGGAATGTCGCCGGCAAAGTGAGAGCGAGACACAAGCCGTCGACGTCCATCTCGACGCCGAGGGCTACCTTCGCGGAGGAGGGCACGTCCGGCGCGGTGAACGTGACATCGAATGGGATGGGGTCGGGGCCGGTATATAGCGCCCCGGTCGCGCCCGTGGCAAAACGCCGGATCCGGACGCCGCCGCCGGTCCCGTGGGTGTGGAACGACAGGCTGGTGATGGTGTCGCGCCACCGGCTACGGGCCAGGCGCGAGGGCCGCCCGTTGCCCAGAGCCTGCAACTGGACGCCCCATTGGGGCGATGAAGAGGTGGCGTCGCGGACCGCGTTACGTCCGGCATCCGACGGGGAATCAAGGGCGACTCGCAGCGGGCGGTACATATATATCTCCCGGCCGGGATCGCGGGGGTCGCCGAAGCGTGAGGTCAGGGTCGCGCCGTAGGTACGGGTAATGTCCACGTCCTGGATAGGTTGCTGGGCGAGTGGCTGCCCGGGAGCCAGCCAGTGGCGCCGGTTCCAGGACTGAACGCCGAAATGACGTGTCACGTTACCTGGCATGAGTTCGCGGATCGTCCGCAGCGCCGGCAGGCGCTCTGGATCTGGCGCGGCTCCCTGCGGCTGAGCTGGCAGGATCACCCGGACGTCCGGCACCAGCAGCTCATCGAACAGATTGCCCGCCACGAACTCGCGCAAGGGCGTCCGCATCCGGACCTGGGGATCCTCGGGACTGAGCGGTTCGCCCTCCCAACCCGAGCGAAGACGGCGGACGATGGTGGGAATAACGGTAAGCAGTAGCGATCTGGGCGGGTCCCAGAACAGAGCATCAAGAACGCCCTGAACTTCCGGGTTACCGTCACGGCCCAGGCCGAGCGCCCTCCTCAGGTATGTGCGCAGTCGTTCCCGTGCGAGGCCGCCGTCCAGGACTTCGTCAAGTAGATCGGCGGCGGCCGTTTGGCGGGTCCGGCGATCCGCGCGCGCATCGTCGGTCACCTCGGTCAACTGGGCAGGAGCGGCGAGATCGGCCCATACGGATTTCCCCCGGCCTAGCTGGCTAAGCTGGCCACCGAGCCAGTCCATCATCGCGTATACGGCCTGCATGCGCAGGACGTAGCGGTTCGTGAGCGGAAGGGACCGCGCCTGGAGTTCTGGGTCGAAGAGATCCTCGTATAGTTGCCAGGCACGCCGGTCCCGGCCCCAGCCGGACAGCACCACGACGGTCCACGGACGCATAATCGGGTTGCGGCCAGCCCGGCCGCGCCGTTGCAGAAACTGGGCCGCGTCGTGCGGTGCCTTATGCTGCAGGACCGCGCCCACCCGGTCATCGTCATAGCCGACCTCCAGGGTCGCGGTCGCGACGATGATGTCGGCTTGTTCGCTGACGCCCGTGTCCTGGGAGCTGGTCCGGCCAATGTCGAGTTGGGTGTCCGCGGCGAGGTCCCAGCCCAGCCGCTCCGGCAGCCACCACCACTGGCCGGCCGGCTCACGGACCCGGGCGCTTTCCTGTGCAGCCTGCGGTCGCCTGACCTGATCTTCAGCGCGGAGATGAGCCAGGGTAACCGGGGACCGCGCCAGCGGCCTCCGTGGCGTCCGCCAGCCTTCGGCGCTGAGCAGGTTCCAGTACAGGCGATTGGTGACGTCGAGCTTGTCCGTGAACGCGAACGTGCGAGACCCGAAGAATCCCCCGGACGATGGCAGCACCGCAAACGGAGCGGCCGCCGGATCCCGGTCCAGGCAACGCGGCAAGAGCATGGCTGTCTGGATCGTGGTGGACAGCGGTCCCGTCCGCCAAACCGGGTCATGCCGGAGTGCCACCAGGTATTCCGCGCCTGACTCCTCCAGTTCGGTCGGCTCGGGCCGGGCAATCGATACGGATCCTTCCCGCAGCCCCGTGAACTGCTCAAGGAACCGGTCGGCATTGAGCAACGTCGCCGACAAGCCGACCCAGGTGATCGGCCGATCCGCCACGTGCCGGAGGCGGCGCATCAGAAGCGCGTTCTGCGCGCCCGCCGTCCCCTCGTAGATGTGCACCTCGTCCAAGAGCACCAGGCGGACTCGGCGATCGCGGGGGCCGCCGATGCCAAAGGCCACGTGCCGGTCCGGCGCGGCGAGTTGCCGGTTGAGGGACTCGGTCGTGGTGAGCATGATGTCAGCGGGCCGCCTGCGCGCCCGGTCCCGGGTCAGGTTGATGATCTCCTCACCGAACGTCATGCCGCAGCCCGCCGAGGCGCAGGCCAGCGTCTCCCGGCCGGCCCGGGCATCGACGGCGGGCCAGATCATCGCGCCGCCGCAGGACGGGCAGTCAAGGAAGGGGCACCGCCAGCCGGTGAGCCGGCCTCTTGCCTTGACCTCTGCCCAGCCGTTTGCCTGCCCCCGGGTAACGGACTGCGCGGAGGACGGGGTGGACCCGAACCAGGTGCCTACCACGACCGGGCGCCTTGTCGCGCTGGCCTGCTGCACCTCCCGGGCCTGTAGCAAGAGCGCGGAAAACTGATCTTTCAGCAGTTCGTTGCGCGGGTAGATGGCCAGGCTCCGCACTCCGTGATCCGGAGAGGTCGCGATGGATTCGCCGATCGCGCAGAATGCCGGAAGGTAGAAGGCAAGCGATTTTCCCGAGCCGGTACCCGCCGTCACGATGACGCCGCGATCCGTCCCGCTCCGGATCGCGGCGAGGATCTCCCCGGTCGCGCGGTCCTGGAATCCGGATACTTCCGGCAGGACGAGTTGCTGCGCGACACGGTAGGCGGCCGGGGTAACCTGCGTGGCCAGCCTGGACAGGAAATCGCTCGCGAGCACGTCACGTCTCGGTCGGCTGCGGGGCCGGTGCAGGAATCGCTGGTCAAGGACTAGGGGAGGGCCCTCCCACCACTGCCGGTTCGGGAAGCTCTGCCGCAGCGTGGCCAGCAGGCGCATGGTCTCGGCCATCCGACTGCGGAACCTGCCCTCAGGCGTCTCGACGACGAGTAGGGCCTCGAGCATCTCGTCCAGCACATCAGCCGGCAGCATCCGCGCCGGCAACCCGTCGCCGATGAGCGAGAGGATCTCCGGCCGGGTAAAGCTCGCGTCGACCGCGCCCCAGGACAGCAGGGCGGCCTCGCGGAGTTCGATGCGTGTCAGGACCTGCGACAGTGCCATCGGCCGAGGGGGCATATCTTCACTCATCGGCGGGCTTGCCTGCGATGATCTTGAAGGAGCTCTCGATCTGGCTGCCTTGCATCCACTCCATTACAGCCGTGGTCAGATCTCGCACGTGCGCCCCGCCCCGCGCCACGGCTTCCACGAAGTGCCGGACCTCGTCGTTGTCCGTGCCGCCGCCGAGCAGGGCCCCTAGGGTAGCGCGGATGTCCTCGATGGCCTTGGCCGCCAGGGCCGGCGCCGGCTTTCCCGGCAACTGCCGGGAAAGCCGCTGCAGGTCCGATACGGCTGCCCGCAGGTTGGCTACCTGGAGCTTGGCTGCCCCTAGTTGGCTGAGCGTGTCCGCGAGTTTGCTCAGGCTGTCCAGGCCTGGCATGCGCGCGTTGATGGACTCACGCCAGGCGTCTTGAGCCGTTGCGTCCGCGGTCTTCACGGCGTCAGTGATAAGCCGGAGCGTGCGGGGCAGGTCCTGCGGCGCCGATCTATTCTGGCGCACCAGGTCGGCCATCTTGCGGCAGGCAGTGACCGCGGCGCGGGTGTCCGGCCGCTCCACAGGCTGGTTGACTTGCTGGAGGGCATCAAAGGCAGCGACAGCCTGACCGAGATCCTCAACGTGAGGCGATAGCTGCTTCTCCAGGCTGGTCAGGTTCTCGACGGTCCGCGTCACCTGATCTGCGCGGGCATAGTCGGTAAGCGCTCGGTCGACACGGTGCAGTAGCTCGGCAGCGGACTTGCTCATGACGGGTTCCCCTGCCCGAGGCGATCCAGCAGGTCGGCGGCGTCGTCGAACTGAGCGGCCGCGCGTTCGGCCAGTTGTGCTGGATTCCCGCCGGCCCTGACGGCCGTGCGTGTTTCGGCTTGTTGGATGGTTTCCTCCATCGCTGTTAGCACGAACGTCAGAGCGGTCACATAGGACCGCGCGTCGGCGGCCCAGGACTGGGCGTCGAAGACTGCGGCCATGTTTTCGGGGTCACGGATCGGGGCCTCGGCTCCTAGCCACCCGTCGAGTACGTCTCGCGGGCTTGACTTCATGGTCGCGATATCCTGCCGGAAGCGCTGGAAGCTTCCTGCGGGGCGGAAGATGCGGTCGGCATTGGCCCGCGTGCCCAGGTCGCCAGCCCAGGTGGCAATGTCTTGGTCGGTGGACCCGACGGCTGCACGGAGGATCTGCAAGTCATCAAGCAGTTCCTGCCGCGCGGTTGCCACCGCTTTGGTCCAGTCAGCGGGCAGGCTGACCCGGGCCAGTTCGATCTGGCTGAAGTACTCCTTCGGGAACTCGCCTAGCTGTGCGACGGCCGCGGCCGGATCATCGATAGCCAGGCGTCCGGCCGGCTCAAGCGCGGCCGCGTCGATGACGATCGGATCCCCGGTGTCGCCCTGGCGGGCAGCGGCGAAGTCGGCGATGAACGTCGCGTCGAGTTGGCT
>Ga0074046_10002148_pt1 | contig 17186 bp, 15 predicted proteins | sample BogForMeECP23OM3_FD_94441 | JGI IMG/M metagenome (GOLD analysis project Ga0074046, IMG submission 94441) | Bog forest soil microbial communities from Calvert Island, British Columbia, Canada - Bog Forest MetaG ECP23OM3 | ecosystem: Environmental > Terrestrial > Soil > Wetlands ... | reverse complement strand
TGCGCAGCTATTTCGGCATCACCACGACTTCATCCTTCGGCATAGCGTCGAGCGTGGCCTTATCTATACCCAGGTGGGCGATCACGAGCTCCGGTGGTGTATGGGTCAGCCATTCCGAGAGCGCCAGATCCTGATAGAGACTGCTCTTGAACATCTCCAGAAATTTCAGATCGGTGTTACCCGTATTCTGAACGTAGTGCGGCAGCGTCTTCTGAACATAGCCAACGTCTCCGGCTTGAAAGTCCATGGTGCGTGCGCGGCCTCCGGTAGCGAATACGGTCATTCGTCCTGTCCCGCTCATGTAGTACTGCCATTCGTCGGCATTCGGATGCCAGTGCAGTTCGCGTATCCCGCCCGGATGAACGGTGACGATCGCGGCTGCTATCGTCGTCGACACTTTGAACTTGCTCGAATCGACTATCTTCACCTCACCGCCCTTGGTGCGCTTGGTAACCGGCATCTGCGACGTGCGAAATGCGAAATCCTGGGACGATAATCCCAGCGCGCCAGCCGTTGCCTTCAAGTCCTCAGCCAGAGGGCCGGGAACGGCTGCCTGGAAAATGAATTTTTCCCGCCGCGGCATTTTTTCCATCGCCTGCTGACTCACGCCAAAGTTCGCCGACAGCACGTCGTGAGGCGTGTGCGCCATCCAGTCGGTGAGTAGTACCGTTTCGTATTCCGAGAAGTTACCATCGTCGAAGACGAGCAGAAACTCACAACCGTCAGGACCCAGCCCTTGAATGGAATGCGGAATTCCCGTCGGAAAGTACCAAAGATCGCCTTCCGTCACGTCGCTGACGAAACTCTTGCCGTCCGCATCAAGCCCCGTGATGCGCGCGTTTCCGTACAGCATAATGGACCACTCCGCAGCCGTATGCCAGTGCAGCTCTCTTACTCCTCCTGCCGTCAACCTCATGTCCACGCCGGCAATCGACTTGGAAACCGCAAGCTCGCGGACCGTGACCTCGCGCGACCATCCCCCCTCTTGCATGCGCTTGTGAGAGAGCGCGAAAGGATATTTGAACGTCTGCACGCCGCCGGCGTCGGAGGGTGGCGGTAAGAAAGAATCGGGATTTTGGGCATCCAGCGGAGGATTGCCTGGACCAGGAGCACTAGCGCTTCGATCGTCTTTCGTGGGATATGGTTTCTGTTCTTGACCCACGGCATCAGCCGCCGAAAGCATTCCGGTAGCCGCCAGCGCCGCCGATCCCAATCTCAGAAACCCCCGCCGTGAAACTATGTCCTTCTTCGCATCGTCGCTCATGAGTCCTTCCTTCGGAATACAAGTGGAGACACTTCGTGACTCCAGCTTTCGATTTCCGCAAAACGATACGGGAGTCACCCGGCGGTGTCAATCCAGCTGCAGAATCTAGCTGCAGAACCCACAGTAGAAGACACCGCGTTACCGCTGGCTCCCGGGCACCCGGTTCATCCGCAACACATCATCCTGATCTGCATCCTTACTCCTAATTCCAACTTCATCAAGCTGACGCGCTACCGGCTGCACTTCCTGTAGAATCCGCGCCAGTGTTTGCCCAACCGCCTCCCGGTCGCTGTTATCGGCGCCGCGGCGCTCGATCACGCTCTCGAAGAAAGTCTTGGGCCGCGGATAGACCACGAGTTTGACGTCGGCGCCATCGGGAACTCCCGCCGCTTTCTTCGCCAGTTTCAGCGCCGTATCGTAGCCGCCGAGCTCATCCACCAAGCCCAGGTTCTTTGCATCCTGCCCAGTCCAGATCCGCCCTTTTGCGATCTCCAGCACTTTTTCTTTTGGCAACTTGCGGCCATCGGCAACCTTGCCTGTGAAATCGACATACACGCGGTCGAGCCACGCCTGGAATCGCGCCCACTCGGCGGGCGTGTAATCGTGCGTGCCCGTAAACATGGTGGCATTTTCGCCCTGATGCACCTCATCCCACGAGAGTCCAATTTTGTCCCACAAACCGCTGGTCAACATCTTTCCACCCAGCACTCCGATCGAGGCCGTGATGGTTCCCGGCTCGGCTACGATTTTGTCGGCTGCCATGGCCACAAAATATCCGCCCGACCCCGCCAGATTTCCCATCGAAACGATCACCGGCTTGCCCGCCTGCCGCGCCCGCACTACTTCCCGCCAGATGGTGTCGGACGCTACATAGGAACCGCCGGGACTATCAACCCGAAATAAGATCGCCTTTACGTCCCTGTCTTCCGCCGCCGCTCGAATCGCGCCCGCCACCGTATCCGAGCCCATATTCTGGTCGCCTTGCACGGGATCGTAATCGCTCTTGCCGCGGGTAACGTCGCCGACGCCGAACACCAGCGCCACCGTCTTCCCGCGATCATGCGGACGCCCGGCGCGGTACAGATATTTATCCAGGTAGAGCAACTCCGCTCCGTCGCCTCCCTTGCTCTTTACGTCGCTGTAGACTTCGTCGCGATACGCCACTGCATCCACCAGTTTCGCCGTGACTGCTTCTTTGCCCAAATATGGACCCGCGTCCACCAGTGCCTGGAACTTTTCCGGTGCGATCTGCCGCGCCTGACAGATGCCGTCCTTCATCTGGTTGAACCATGAAGTCATGATCGCGGTCATGGCTTCTTTGTATGGCCCCGTGTACTTGGTGTCGGTGTAGTAGTTGAGCGCGTTCTTATATTCGTAGCGGTGATCGCCATGAAAGGTCAGGCCCAACTTGGTCAGCGTCCCCTTGATGAATTGCGACTCCAGGATGATGCCGGTCAGTCCGACGTCGCCCGAGGGTTGCAGATAGATGTGGTCAAACGCGGTCGCCAGATAGTAAGCGCCATTGCCCGGACCAAACTCGCCAAATGTTTCCGAGTAGGCAACCGCAAATTTCTTGTGCGCACGAAATCTTTGGACGGCATCGCGAATCTCCTGGGTCTGCGCCATCCCCATCCGGGCCGCTCCGATTTTGGCAATCATGCCGACGACGCGATCATCGCCGGCTCCGCGATCGATGGCATCCACTACGTCGCGCAGCGTCTGTTTCTCGGTCAACATCAGCTGCGCTGCCGGCGTGTCGGGAACGTCCTCCAGGAACGTTTGCTCGAAGTTGGCTTCGAGAATCGTTTTGGATGGAACTTTGCCCTTCAGGCCGATCACAGCCACCAGCACGATGACCATTCCGATCAGCCACAGGGCACCTAAGATGGCGAGGAAGCGGACGATTACCTTGGACATGGATTGCTCCTTTTCAGTGAGAAAGAGCAGTCTAACCCAAGTACAAGCCTCAGGCGCCGTAACAAGGTGGCGACACGTCCCTAAGTGTGTTTATCAACCACGATGGGTGGAGATACCCTGAATGCAGCGTTGATACATGACCGATCGCGTTGCGTTCATCACCTATCAGGGTAAGCAAATTCTTTTAATCGACGCCTCAGACTGCTCGGCTGCCGAGGTCGAAACGATTTTCCGAACAGCTCCCGAACTCGTGACTACATGTCCGCTTGCTTCGGTCTTGATACTCTGCGATTATACGGGCACATCCTTTGACCAGGCTGCTATTCGCGCCATGAAAGAAGCCGCCGTCTTTGACAAGGCCTATGTCAAGAAATCCGCATCCGTGGGAATAAAAAGCCTTCCTCCGGACTTCTACAAGGACGTCAAGAGTTTCTCCAGCCGCGAGTTTTCCGCGTTTAAGACTCGCGAGCAAGCTATGGCATGGCTGGTACAGGATTAAACGGCCCAGGATTGAATGGACTGGCCTTAAGAGTGTCGGCGATCTCCAGTTCCAACTTTCGCCTGAACCCGCGGTGTCAACCTCGGACGCCCTAAGTTTGTTCCAGCCTCCACAGGTTTGTAGGGAAGTTCAAAACTCGAAGTAGGCTCCAGCCCGCGTGGGATGCGCGCCGCCCGCGGTGCCGGTAGCTGGGAGCAAGCCTGCTTCTTCTTCAATGCCATGCAGGCTTTCCCATGCGGCCTCGGTCAGTGCCGGATCGGCTCCGACAATGTCGCGGATCATTTGCCACGCGGCGAGGTTGAGTGCGCCCTCCGGTGCGGGACCCATGGCCAGTGAAACCGAGCACTGCGGGCAGAAACAGATGCGCTGCGCCGAAGATTTCTGGCGCGGCCTCACTCCCACCGTTTGCGCGAACAGATACACGGCAACCGACTTTTGTCCGGCCTCGAGTTCCCGACTACAGCGAAGACAATACAAGTTGTCCAATAGGCCCGTCCCAGGTTTCCAGTAGAGACGCGGCTTGCCGCGTCTCCTTTCGCGGTAGGAGACGGGGAAAGCCCCGTCTCTACATCAAAGGCTGCTAGCCGGCGCGACTGAAGTTTACCCACGCATCCGACCGGTGCTCTGGAACGGGCTCGACTTCGCCCGCCTCCAGCAAGCCTATGACTCCACGCAGGTTCTCCCACGCCGCCTGATTCAACTCTGGGCCGGAGCTGACCAGATCGCGGATCATATCCCACGCCGCAATGTTCAGCGCGCCCTCGGGCGAGAGTCCCAGCGCCAGTGAGACCGAGCACTGCGGACAGAAAACCATCCGCTGCGCCGTGGATTTCTGCCGTGGCTTGATTCCCACCGTCTGCGCGAACATATAGATCGCGACAAATTTTCGTCCGGACTCAAGCTCCCGATTGCAGCGCAAGCAGCGTACGTTCTCCAATAGTCTTCCCCTCGGGCCAATCTTGGCCAATAAAATACAACTACTCTCTCCAAGGCGCTGCCGCTAGCACAAGTATGTAGAAGGATTCCGGCAAGCGCACTCTCATGAACCAAGCTTTGCTCTAGCCAGAAGCCGATGGCGTCCCGCATTCTACTGACATGGGGGTCGATCCAGTCGTGAAGCTTTCGCCGCCGCGGCTTCCGAGGAGACGCCTACAGGTCGCCGCTGTTTGTTACCGCATCCGCAAACGTGGCATCGAATTTCTGCTGGTTCAGAGCCGCGGCGGACGCTGGATTTTCCCCAAAGGCGGCGTCGAACCCGGCCTTACGCCTGCGCAATCCGCTGCCCTCGAGGCTTTTGAGGAGGCCGGCGTTCATGGCCGCATGGAAGAAATGCCCTTTGCCCGTTATTTCCGTCGCAACCCGGCCCCCTCAACTGCTGACCCATCCGCCCAGCCAGAGGTCGCCGTCACTGCCCACCTCTGCGAAGTGTCGCAACTCGAACCGCCGCAGGAATCAAATCGAAATCCCACCTGGTTTTCGGCTGAAAAAGCGAAGCAACGCCTGCTGAAAGACCGCACGCCCGAATTCGGCGCTGAACTCGCTCGCGTGGTCGACCGCGCCTTTTCTCGGATTCAGCGGCTGCAGGGCGCCCGCAACGCTCCGCATCGCGTCCACCGGGATGGACTGCAGGAAGTCCGATTTGAGGCTTTTCAAGAAGTGAGATTTGAGACTTCTGAAGTTAGGCGCTTACCTTACGATCTCAAGGCCGCGCTCGTCGGAATCGGACAACGCAGCTTTCTCCGCCAGCGCCGCAGCATGCCCGAGCAGATTCTCCGGCCGGTCCTGCGGCTGGGCGCCGGAATAGCTTCCCCCACTGAACAAGCTCACAACGTCACTGCGATTGACAGCGGAAACGAACGCAGACGAGCTAGAGCGAGTCGTCCTCCGCGTTAATCAGCTCGCAATCTGACGGTGGTAAACTCCTCAGCCATGCTGGTAGTGAATGGACTCACGAAGAGTTATGGAAAACTGTTGGCCGTCGCCGGCGTCAGTTTTCGGGCCGATGACGGAGAAACCATCGGCCTGCTCGGACCGAACGGCGCCGGCAAGACGACGACCGTATCCATCATTGCGGGATTGCTCGGCCCGGATTCCGGCGAAGTCCTGATCGAAGGCAGGCAGGTAAAGAGTGACACCGACCCCGTCAAGCGGAAGATCGGTCTCGTCCCGCAAGACATGGCGCTTTATGACCAGCTCACCGCCCGCGACAATTTGACTTTCTTTGCGGCGCTTTACTCGCTCGCCGGTGCGAAAGCCAAGCAGCCTATCGACGACGCTCTGAATCTCGTGGGACTATCGGATCGCGCCGGCGACAAGGTCGGAACTTTCAGCGGAGGCATGAAACGTCGTCTGAACCTGGCTGGGGCTTTACTTCACGATCCGCAGATCCTTCTGCTGGATGAGCCGACGGTCGGTGTCGATCCGCAAAGCCGCAACGCCATCTTTGACAATCTCGAGACCCTGAAGAAGCGCGGCAAAACCCTCATTTACACCACGCACTATATGGAAGAGGCTGAGCGCCTCTGCGACCGCATCGTGATCATCGATCACGGGCGGGTGGTTGCCAACGACACGTTGCAGGCACTGCACAAGCTGTTGCCGGTGACCAACGTGATTGCCATCGAACTCGACCTCGAACACGCGGACGGTTTCAAGCCGGAACAAATGCTGGCTCTACCGGAGGTAAAGTCGGCGGCGCTGGAACAGAGCACTCTGCGGGTTGGAGTTCACAATCTATCGCACGACGCGCCCGGCGTTCTGCGCTGGTTATCCGACAACGGGCATTCTTATCATCATGTCTCCAGCGTGCAGCCGAATCTTGAGACCGTCTTTCTTAGTCTCACAGGAAGGAGCCTTCGAGACTCGAAATGATTCCTTTCCTGGCTTTGGTGCGCAAAGATCTAAAGCTTTTTTTCAACGACCGCAGAGCCGTGGTCGTAGGCGTGCTGGTTCCCATCCTGTTGGCCTCCTTCTTCGGCTATCTGTTCGGCGGACAAGGTGGCAACGCGGAGACCAGCAAGGTGAACGTCCTGGTGATTGATCAGGACGGAAGCGACATTTCCCGCGGCCTCATCACTCAACTTGCCAGCGATAAGAATCTCGATGTAAAACCATCCGCGCTGGACGCTGCACGCGAGGCCGTTCGCAAAGGGAAAGTGACTGCGGCGATCGTCATCCCCAAGGATTTCGGCCGCGATGCCGGGCACGCGCTCTTTACTGGTACGAACGAGACGGGTGGGCACAAACCCGAACTGGGCGTGCTCTACGATCCTTCTCACAACGTGGAACTCGGCATGGTGAAGGGCATTCTGAGTGGCGCAGTCATGCAAGCCGTCAGCAAAGAGATGTTCAACGGTAAAAGCGGGCGCGAAACGGTGAACGAGGCCCTCGCGCAAGTGGAGAACAGTACGCAGCTCCCACCGGAAGACCGGAAAGCTCTGCGCGATCTGCTGGGCGGCGTGAGGGAGTTGAACGAACGCCGAAATGAAGAAACGGAGGGCGCGTCGGGGCAAGGAGCGTTATCCGGTGGACTGACCATGCCCTACGAAACTCGCGACGAAGCGATCACGTCCGGGCACGACGTGAAGTACAACGGATATGCACACTCGTTCGGAGGAATGGCGATTCAGTTCATCCTCTTCATGGGGCTTGATGTTGGAATCGCGCTGCTGATCCTTCGTCAGAGCGGGCTCTGGCAGCGCCTTCGAGCCGCGCCACTTTCGCGTACCACGCTGCTGGGGAGCCGGACGGTGAGCGCCTCTCTGATGGCGGGATTTATTCTGCTGGTCCTCTTCAGCTTCGCCCGGGTCGTGTTTGGAGTCCGTATCCTCGGCAGCTTCGCGGGCTTCGTGGGAATTTGCGCCGCATTCTCTTTAATGACTGCCGCTTTCGGTCTCATGGTCGCCGCCCTCGGTAAAACGGTCGAGGCCACTCGTGGCTACTCCATCATGGCGACGCTCATCATGGTAATGCTCGGCGGCGCTTGGGTTCCAACGTTCGTTTTCCCGAAGTGGATGCAGAGATTAACCGTGGTCATTCCGACGCGGTGGGCGATGGATGGCCTGGACGCCATGACCTGGCGAGGATTGGGAATCTCCTCGGCAGTTGGGCCGATCGCCGTGTTGCTGCTGTTCACGCTATTGTTCGGCGTGGTAGCGGTGATGCGATTCCGTTGGGGAACGGATTAAACCATTGAACCATTGAACCATTGAGTCATTGAATCAATGGGGTGTTGAATCATTCGTTTAATGACTCAATGACTCAATGGTTCATTCCGCGATACCATCTCTGGTGATGCTTCGCGAAGCTACCGTCGAACGTCGGCAGGAACCTCGGCTCCAACCTCGCCAGGAAATCCTGCGTACCGCCGCCCGTCTCTTTCAACAGCGGGGATACGATGCCACTTCCATGAATGATGTGGCGGCGGCGCTCAAACTCTCCAAGGGCGGCCTCTATCACCACTTTCAGTCCAAAGATGAAATCCTGTTCCACATCATGTCGCACGCCATGGAGATCACCGAGGAACGGGTCATCAATGTGGTGCGCCGTATTGACCCAGCCCGCGTTGACGTAACTCGCATTGACATAACTGAGGAACGCTTGCGCACTCTGATCCGCCTGCACATTCAGGTGGTGCTCAGTCCCGAAGACCGTGAGATTACCGTCATGCTGCACGAGAATCATCCGCTGCCGCCAGCGCTCCGGCGCAAGATCAACGCGCGCAAAAAGGATTACCTGCATTTCGTCGAGCACCTGATCGCAGATGTTCAGCGCGACGCCCAGCGCAAGCGTAATCCCTCATCGTCGGTCACGCCGCGCGCTGCCGCCCTCGCCCTCGTCGGCATGATTAACTGGATCTATCAGTGGTACAAACCCGACGGCCCGCTAACGGGCGAAGCGCTGGTGCAGCAGTACACGGATATTTTTTTTCATGGAGCTGTAGGGTAGAGACGCGGCTTACCGCGGCTTTTCTGCGAACGCACGAACGTCATGCCTCGCTTCTTCCACATTAACGATCTCTCTCGCCAGCGCGCAGAACAGAACAAACTCTACCTCGAATTCCTCCGCGTCCCCGCAATGAGCGCCGGCGTCTACGTTCTGCCGAAAGGCGCCATCGATCCGCAGAAACCCCACCGTGAAGACGAAATGTACTACGTCGTCCGCGGACGCGCCCGCATGCAAATTGGCCCTGACCATGCCGAGGTGCGCTCGGGGTCAGTCATTTTCGTTGCGGCGGAACTGGAGCATCGCTTCTACGATATTCAGGAAGAGCTCGAAGTTTTAGTTTTTTTCGCTCCCCCTGAACAGGAATGAGCCCAAGAATTGACCCCAGGAATGAGCCCAGGAATGACCCTTGGGGAGCGACCGTGCATCTCCCTCGTCCGGCCAGTCCAGTTCCCGGCCGTAAGCTCGGGCGCCGCTTTTTTACCTTCTGTTGACAATTGCAACGAGGTAAACTGCTACGCTGCTACTCTCGCGGAAGTCAATTCCCGCACCCCGAGCGGCACGGCGGGGCAGGACGGATAGGCAGAATATGGATCAACACAATATGGATCAACGGAATATGGATGGACACAATATGGACAGACAACTGATCAACACCATGCGGTCTCGCCTTATGGTTTCGACGCTCATGTTTTGGATCGGCGCCGCGATGCTGACGCTGACGCCCCGTTCCTCCGCTCAAACCGGTGATTGGCTGACGCACTCGCACGACGAGCAACACTCTGCGCTGTCAACCGTCCAATCCCAACCGCTCGACGCAATCCATTGGCATGTTCCCGTGGACCTGCATCCTCCGCAGGGCGAGATTCTCATCCACTACGGCTCGCCCCTGATCACTGCGGCGAACACCGCGATCGTACCGGTTAAAACGGGTACGAACAGTTTTCGCGTCGAGGCCATTAACGGAGCCACCGGCAAGCGGCTCTGGATGCACGATACCGGCTGGCAGGCGCCCGAGGCAGACTTCATTCCCGGTCTGGGGCCAACCATTTCGGGCAGCCAGCTTTTTGTTCCCGACATTGCGGGTCGAGTGCTGGTGCGGCAGAATCCCGATCAAGCAAAGGGCAAGATCACTCGCCTCTATTTCTACGGCTTAAAGAATTACAAGAAGAACCCGACCGCTTATCAGCAGAACGTGCAGATCGATACTCCGCTCACCACCGACGCCAACGGCAACCTCTACTTCGGATTTATTGTCCTCGGGCCCACTCCGCTCAATCTGCAGGGCGGCATAGCACGCATCGCGCCCAACGGCACCGGCACGTGGGTCTCAGCGGCGACGGCCAGCGGTGACCCTTCCATCACGGGGGTCGCTATCAGTTGCGCGCCCGCGCTCTCGCCCGATGGCAGCCTTCTGTATGTCGCGGTGGATAACGATAGCTACGGATACCTGGTGGCTCTGAACAGCACTACCCTCGCGCCCGTGAACAGCGTGCTTTTGACCGATCCGGCTTCCGGGCTGGACGCATGGCTCTGTGACTGCAGTTCCGCCACACCCACCGTCGGACCCGATGGCGATGTCTACTTCGGGGTGCTCGAGAATCCTTTTCCCGATCACAATGACCGCGGCTGGCTGCTCCATTACAGCGCCGATCTGTCGAAGACGAAGATTCCCGGCAGCTTCGGCTGGGACGACACTGCCTCCATCGTTCCCGCCTCGCTAATCCCGAGTTATACCGGGACTTCGAGCTACCTGGTCATGACGAAATACAACAATTATGCGGGTGTCGGCACCGGCAACGGGGAAAACAAGGTCGCGGTCCTCGACCCGAATGCCACCGAGAATGACCCGATCATTCCGAGCGTGCTGGTCATGAATGAAGTCATCACGATTCTCGGACCCACGCCGGAACCTCAACCCGGGTATCCGGACGCGGTTTATGAATGGTGTATCAACACGGCGGCCGTCGATCCGTTCACGAACTCGATTCTCGTCAACAGCGAAGACGGCCACCTCTACCACTGGGATCTGCCGTCCAACTCGTTGACGGAAAAGATTACGCTTTCGACTGGCATCGGCGAAGCCTATACGCCGACGGCGATCGGCGCAGATGGCACTGCCTACGCCATAAACGATGCCATACTCGATGCCATCGGGACGACGGAGGGCAAAGCCGTCTCGCGGCACTGAAAAATCGGGCTTCAGACGCTGCGTTGTCGGAGTTCCTCGGATGTAAGCCCGTAAAGCGGCGGCGTCGGAACGTCCAACATTGCTAAGTACAAATAAATTTGTCCGCGATGATGGATCTCATGTTCCGTCATCAGGCGCAACCATTTCCAGACCGTAATCTTTGCTCCATCGGGAGTAGTGCACTTTCCTGCCAGCCCTTCATCTCCAAGGCGAGAAAGAATCTCAACCGTCTGCGTGTGAAGCGTATCGCGGAAGGCCATGACTGCTTCATAGCCGTCAGCCAACTCTCGTCCGCAACCGGCGTATCTACTGGGCAGGCCCTGAACGGTTTCCCCGAACATGTAGCGTTCGATAGCAGCGATGTGGCGAACCAAATCTCCGAGCGTGAATTTGCCTTCGCGAAACGACCACTCCAGTTTGTCGGGTGGGATGCATTGCGCAACCCGTGTGGTCCGTTGGTGAACCTTGTTGAGATATTCCAAAAACCATTCGATCGTCAGCGTTTGCATGGGCTTGAACACCGAACGCTCTGTTAGATTCACCAGGCGTTGGTGAGACTCGCCGAAACCTAAATTTTTAGCAGCCCGGTTGATTGATCCCCCGGCAGAACAGTGGTTTTGCGTTTCCTAGACCTGAGACCTAACACCAGAAAGAGAACAGCCCGCAAGCTCTTCAGCCTGCGAGCTGCCCGGTGGACTGTTTGGGATTGACTGAGGTGGTCACTCTCGTGGCCCCTCGCTCGTTCCGGTGCCGGACACAGCTTATGTCCGGCGGATCAGACTTTATCTTTAATCAATCAGCCCATACTCACGGATTGTTTGCGAGAGAATGTCCCCGATTTCCCCGACCAAAGGTTCCTCGAGAACTCCGCTTAGAGCAACCGCCCTAAGACTCAGCCACCTCACCTGGTCTGGTACTTCTACTATGAGAATCAGAACTTATCATCCGACCACCTCCTTTCCGGTGTAACGGCAGACTACAAAAAAAGCCCTAGCGGAGTCAACGGCACGGAGGTGGAGTGCCGAAAGAGGCAATAGTTCTCGGTTCCCAGTTCTCAGTTTTCAGTTCTCAGTTCTGAGAAAAGACCTGCATGGAATTTGGTTTTACTGAGAACTGAGAACCGGGAACTGAGAACTGCCCTTCGCGGGTACACTTATTTCGCCGGATGATTGACCCCAACACACCAGCCGTGAGCGTGGCTTGTACCGTTCTCAATGAGCGCGATGACATCGACTCCCTGGTCGAGAGCCTGATGCACCAAACTCTCGCACCTGCCGAAGTCATCATCGTCGATGGCGGTTCCACCGACGGAACCTGGGAACGTCTCGAAGCCGCCCGGTCAACCTACCCGACGCTGGTTCCGATCCGCGATGAAAGCTGCAGCCTGCAACGTTCCCCGGGACCGATTGCGTGCGGCCGCAACGTTGCGATCGCCGCTGCCTCATCCGAGGTCATCGCCTGCGCCGACGCAGGATGCGCCTACTATCCCGATTGGCTCGCCAATCTGACGGCCCCGATTTTCAGAGGCGATTCTGAATATTCGGTGGGCGGATCATATATTGACGCGGCGAAGTCCACGCTCTGGGACATTGCCTCCGCGCCGTTCTTTGGAGTCAAGTTAAATCCCGACGCCGCCACCAAGTCCTGCACCGCCCGCTCGATGGCCTTCCGCAAAGAGCTCTGGCAACGGGTCGGCGGATTCCCCGAGAATGTTTTCCTGGGAGAAGACACCGTATTCGATTCCAAGGTGCGCGAGCTTGTGACCCCTGCCTTCGCGGAGCACGCCAAAGCGGTTTACCAGCCGCGCCACACGTTCGGCTCGGCCGTCCGACAAATGGTCAGCTATTCCGTAACCGACGGCGTTTTGGGCGGACGCTCAGTCCGCCTATTCCGGAACATCGCTCGCTGCCTTGCCGAGATTCTTGCCGTTCTCGCTCTCGTTTACTCGCCCATTCCCCTGTTGTGCGTGCTCGCTCTCGAAATCTATTTCGCCTTTCGCTTGGACTGGACCGACCTGCGAAAAGCTGCCCGCAAAGCTCCGTTGCGGACGCTGGGCGCACGCCTGCTATTTTCCTTGCTCGTCCCTTGGGTGGTCGCGTGGTATCAAACACTGGGCAGCATCACGAAGAAAATCCGCCCCAACCGGCAGAATTTCGCTTAGCCGAATTTTTATCCGACCCTAGCCACACTCTCACAGTGGAAGCACTGCGATCACTTCCCGCCCTTATTGCGAGGATTGCAGTCTCTGCAGTTCACTTCTGGCTTGCCCGTTTTCGGGGTGAGACAGCACTTCTGCCCTGTATTCGGCGATTGCCCGCTCCCGGTTGCCACTCGCCTCCAGGATCTTAGCCAGGACGAAGTGGAACCCCAGCGAGAGCGGTCCCCTCTGTAGGGCATGTTCGGCATTCTCGGTCGCAGGCGTCAATTCTCCCTGGTCCATTTGGGCGAGGGCTAAATAGATGAATTGGTCTGGATCCTTATCGTCGATCTGGATGGCGCGCTTCAGATAGTCCTCGGCTTCAGAAGACCTTCCTGTGCGGTAATATGCGTAACCCAGGTTGTAGTTGGACAGCCAGGAACTCGGATCGCGCTGGAGCGCGCTCAAGTACAGGGGGAGCGCACGGTCATAGTGGCCCAGGTTGGCGAGTTCGTTGGCCAGGTTGACCTGTACGATGGGGTTTTGAGGTGCATACTTCATGGCGTTCTGGTAGAGCAAAATGTTGCTCGCCCACTGCAACTGATGACTGAGCGTGCCAACAAAAGCGGCGGTACAAAGAATCGCCACTACCGCCCACTTCACCGGCGAGCTATTTTTTTCCAGCATTTTCGGGACCGAGACTTGTTCGACCGCCAGCGCAATCAGAATCACAATCCCAACGGAAGGAAGGTAGAGGAAGCGATCATGAACGAAATTCCCAGGGGCGATTGCTCGCAAATATAAAGTGGGCAGGATGGGCGCAAACGCGAACCCCGATGCAAAAACTCCTAATCGAGGGTCGGGGAGCTTAGAGATAAGGTACCCAGCGGCAAGCAAAGCGCCTGCCAGGAAAAGGATGGGCAGCAGAAAGTTCTCAATACCAGGCACCGTTACATAGGTCAGCGAGTAAAACTCGCTGGAGGCGACCGGAACGAGCAGATGTTTCAGATCGAACCACAGGATTGATGGCGCAGTAAGAAGCATCGTAGTCCCGCTGAGGGGCGCGAGGGATTGCACTTGCGCGGGAAGCATCATTTTCCGGGCGGCAAGAAAGATCGCAAGCACCAAGAAATAAGGCATGGAAACGAGGCTGTCTTTCAAGGCTGACCAGACGCGGCTTGAATCTTCACCGGCGCGTGGACGAGCAAAGATCACCGCAAAACCAAAGATCAGAAATGGGAAAACGGCCGCAGTCTCCTTCGACAGCAGTGCCAGCCCGAACAAGAACAGGGATGTTACCATCCATAATTTTCCCATCCTTGATTTTTCCATCGATGATTTTCCGCCATTGCGAAAGTTGAGGTACGCAAGAAAGCTGCCAAGCAGAAATAAGGACATGAGCATATCGCTCGCCGAGGAGAGCCAAGCCACGTTTTCCACATGCACGGGATGGAGTCCGAAAAGAATCGCAGCAACGGCGGCAACACTACGATTGTCACTCAACTTTCCGACTACGACAAAGACGAGATAGGTCATCAGAACGTGGCACGCCAGAATGGCGAAGTGCCATCCCTCTGGATTCAAACCAAAAATGGCGTAATTAAAGCGCAGCCACAGGATCGTGATTGGCCTGTAAAAAGTCCCGCTCGTGGGTGCCGCGACGCTGGCTGAAATCTGAGGAATGAAGTAGCTAGCCAGGAAGCGCCAGGAACGGATCACGACATTGTCCAGGATCACAGGCTTGTCGTCATAAACGAAGGCGAATGAAAGTGTACCCAGATAGGCGAGAAACGTAACCGCGCAAACCAGCACCTCCATCACGCCGCTCTTATCGAGCAACTGGGTGAGTGCGGATGGGCCTTCCAATTGCCGGTCGGCTGGTTGCACGAAGTTGAGTATAGCTGAAGAAAAACCGGGTCCCACGCAGCGGTAGCACTCACAGTACATGCCCGCCAGATACCTACCTTCGTTACTGCCCCTTCCCTAAACTGAAAGCACACCTGCAAAGCAGGAGAGGCTGCCCCCGAGTCAAAGATCTTTAAAGAAAGTTCTCAGTTCTCAGTTCTCAGAAAAACCGCCTGAGCGCACCGTAGCGCACCGTTTGTTCCGCACTGAGAACTGAGAACCGAGAACTGAGAACTGACTTCAGCCCTTCCACCGATAAGCATCCGGTTGGGGCAGGCCTATATGCGCCAGCACCCGGTTCGCGAATTCGTGTGCCATGGCATCGGCGCTCGACGGGTGGTTATAGAACGTTGGAATCAGCGGGAAGATCGTCGCGCCCGCGTCCGCCGCAAGCGACATGTTGCGGATGTGGATCTTGTTCAGCGGCGTCTCGCGAACGCACAGCACGAGCGGCCGGCGCTCCTTAAGCGTCACATCGGCGGCACGCTCGATCAGGCGGGAGGCCGTGCCGTTGGCGATGCGGCCCAGGGTACCGACACTGCATGGGATTACGACCATCGCGTCGGATGGATACGACCCGCTGGCCACATTGGCACCGATATCGCTGTTGGACTGCTGCTGCATCTTTGCCGAAGGCGCGCCGATGATTTGACGTAGGAGATCAGAACGGCCTTCGACACCGAGTTCCTCGGCCATGACGCGCAGACCGCTGTCAGAAGCGATGAAGTTTACCGTCTTTACCCGAGGATCGCGTTCGGCGGCGAGTAGAAAGTGCTTCAAAAATATCGATCCACTGGCGCCAGTCGTGGCAACGGTAAGGTTTTCTGGCGTCAGGGGCAAAGTTGGCGCTCCACGAGGCATCCCATGCGCGGCCTCGAAAGCTGAGGATAGGGATGCGGTAGAAGCAAGTCAAGGCGGCTGGGTTATCTGAACAATTCTATGACTTGTCATCCCGAGCGGAGCGAGGGATCTGCAGTTTCTTAGTTTAGCGAACGACGCATTTATGGCGAACACCGGCATCTTACGATCGCGGCGCAGTGCCGCCCAACTCCACGCGATTGCCAGCGTCGAGCGTGAGATTCGCGCCATCGATCCCGCTGCCGGACGCAAATATCTGCGCGATTTTCGCGATGCCTACTGTTCGTATGAGAAAGTTCTGGCGGCGAGCGATGTCCGCCGCGAAGTCGCCAAAGCCGGTATCGTTCTGGTGGGCGATTACCACGCTCTGCCCAACTCGCAGCGGTATTTGGCCTCGCTTCTTTGCGACTTGCGACGCCACCATCGTCCGGTAGTGCTTGGAGTGGAAACCATTTTTTCCCGCGACCAGCACATTCTCCACGAATGGTTCCGCGGCGAGATTGATGAAGACGAATTGCGTCAGCGCATACGCTTCGAACTCGACTGGGGATACGACTGGACCCCATTTTACGAACTGCTCTCGGCCGCCCGCGACCACGGCACATCCATCTATGGGCTCGATTGCATGCCTCGCGAAGATCTGCGCAAAATTGGAGCACGCGATCGCCACGCCGCCGACAAGATTGTCGGAATCCGCGAACGCCATCCCGAAGCGCTCATTTTGGTTCTTTTCGGAGAGTCGCATCTGGCGCCCCAACACTTGCCCGCCTTGCTCCGGCGGCAACTTCCCGCGGAATCCATGCTCACCGTTCTGCAGAACGTCGACGCCCTGTATTGGCGCGCCGCCGGCGAAGCCCGTGACCACGTCGAAGCCGTCGAAGTCGGCGAAAATGTTCTCTGCGTCTTCAACGCCACCCCGCTGGAGAAGTACGAGAATTACCGCCTCTGCCTCGACCGCTGGGGGCGCAGTGCTAAAGATCACAGCGCGCCCGACCTCGCCCCCACCCTCTACAATCTGATCGGCGGCATGGTCCGCTTCCTCGGCATCAACCAGTACTCCCCGCACAACACGACGCAACCTCATCTCTTGGTTGACCACATGCCCGAAGTCTATTCGCGTAGCTCTGACTCACTCCTGCGCCGCCTGTTATCTCGCAAAGGGTTTAACCCCAAACACCGCCGATCCCTGCTTCGCCAAGTCCGCGAGCGCGGCAGCGTCTATCTCGCGCCGATCAATGTTGTGTATGTACGCCAGTTCCGCATGACATCCTCATCCGAGGACGCTACTCGCTTCCTTCATCAAGCCTGTCGCGGCTTGCCGAATCGTTGTTGTGGCAAATCTGCCGCGCCGCACGCCGCACCGGTCGCTAAGCCGCTCGATGAGGACGATGCGTTTTACATGACTGTCTTCGAACACGCGCTCGCCTATTTTGGATCGCGCATCTTAAACCCCGCGCGTCCCGCTCTCCGC
>Ga0074046_10002147_pt1 | contig 17189 bp, 12 predicted proteins | sample BogForMeECP23OM3_FD_94441 | JGI IMG/M metagenome (GOLD analysis project Ga0074046, IMG submission 94441) | Bog forest soil microbial communities from Calvert Island, British Columbia, Canada - Bog Forest MetaG ECP23OM3 | ecosystem: Environmental > Terrestrial > Soil > Wetlands ... | reverse complement strand
TTGGGGGTCCCGCTCAGCCATGCCTGCACTGCCGGGGTGATGTCAATGAGGATGTACTGGTTCTTGTCGGCCGTGACGAGCGGTACGCTGGCGGCGATGGTCGTTCCCAGCGCCGGAGCGTTGCTGGCGTCGATCTTGCTCTCCGTCCATGTGCCGTTGACGTAATCCACGTTGAAGCTGCCGGCCGTGGTGACGGCATTGACGTAAAGCTTGAGCGTGGCCTTGGTGATGTTAGCGCTGGTGTAGCTGGCGGGAATCGACGACAGATCGAATTGAATGAAAGTCGTCTGCGAGCTCTCGACGTCGAGCAGCGTCTTGGCGCCGTAGTTTGTGGTGGGCGCTGCGGTGTTGGTGTAGGAGTCCTGGCTGGGCGTAAGTTGACCGTAGGCGCCAGTCAACCAACATAGTGTGGAAAGTAAGAGTACCGCTAACTGTGTCTTCAAGTTCTTCATGGAACGCTCCAGATCTTTTTTCTCAGATCACTCCGAACTGCGAATTTACCGACTGCGCTGGAGGGGGCCATGGTTCGGAGCCTTGGCCCCCTTTCTGTTTACTTCTCCGCCATCAAAGCAGGCTGAGCGGCGGCTAGCTGCGCTTTCACCGTCCGCAAGGTCTCGCGAGCCTCGCGCACCTCGGCCTGCAGACTCCGCATCGCTGAGGTTTGCGCACGAAGCAGACTCTGCTGTTGTCTGATCTGACGCAGAGCCTTGGCCAGCTCGGCCTGTTGCTGGCGAAACTCCTGCTGCTGTTCCTTGGTGGCTTCGATCAGAAGAGCCGTCAGACGGCTGTAGTCCACGCCGCGAGCGTCTTTTCCGTTCTCCTCATAACTGACCACTTCCGGCACTACCGCCCCCACTTCCTCGGCAATCACGCCGACCTCGTGTTTGCCGCTCGCCTTCAGGTCATAGGAGACGCCACGGAGCTGTTCGACTTTTGCCAGCGCGCCGTGCAGGGTTTGGATGTTGGTCTTCCAGCGGCGCGAGCTGAATGTCGTCCAGCCATCGCTCAGCGGTTGGCCTGCGCCTTGGGCGATGGTGAGGACATTGGACGGGGTCGCCGTGCCGATGCCGACCTTCACCGCATACGCGCCGGTGCCTCCCAGCACCAGAGAGTTACTCGCGCCGACCACGGCGTGAGCGCCGATGGCAGTGGCATTGCTGAGGCCGTCGGCGGCAGCGGCGCATTGGTAACCGATGCACGTGAGATCGCTGCCCGTGGTGTTGCTGGAAAGCGCGCCGAAGCCAACGGCCGTGTTGCCGCCGCCCGTGGTGTTGGCGTAGAGCGCGCCTTGGCCGCTGGCGGTGTTCTGGGTGCCCGTGGTGTTGGCCTGGAGCGAGTATGCGCCGCTGGCGGTGTTGGCGCTGCCCATGGTGTTGACGTAGAGCGCCCGGAAGCCGCTGGCCATGTTGGACTCGCCGATGGTGTTGGCGGAGAGCGCCTCGCCGCCGCTGGCGGTGTTCTGGGTGCCCGTGGTGTTGGCCTGGAGCGAGTATGAGCCGCTGGCGGTGTTCCAGACGCCCGTGGTGTTGGAGAAGAGCGCATCCAATCCGCTGGCGGTGTTGTAGTTGCCCGTGGTGTTGGCGTAGAGCGCGGCTTGGCCGCTGGCGGTGTTGTAGTTGCCCGTGGTGTTGGCGAAGAGCGCCCCGTTGCCGCTGGCGGTGTTCTGGGTGCCCGTGGTGTTGGCCTGGAGCGAGTATGAGCCGCTGGCGGTGTTGAGGGAGCCCGTGGTGTTGGCCTGGAGCGCCTGGAAGCCGCTGGCCATGTTGTAGTTGCCCGTGGTGTTGGCGTAGAGCGCGGCTTGGCCGCTGGCGGTGTTTTGGTAGCCCGTGGTGTTGGAGAAGAGCGCACCTTGGCCGCTGGCGGTGTTGTTGCTGCCTGTGGTGTTGGAGTAGAGCGAGTATGAGCCGCTGGCGGTATTGAGGGAGCCCGTGGTGTTGAAGGCGAGCGCCCAGGTGCCGCTGGCGGTGTTGTTGCTGCCCGTGGTGTTTTCTTGGAGCGAGTATGAGCCGCTGGCGGTGTTGTAGTTGCCCGTGGTGTTGCCGGCGAGCGCACCCCTGCCGCTGGCGGTGTTCGAGGTGCCCGTCATCGTGGTGTTCCCAGCGAAGCCGAGGAACACATTATTATTCGCGTAGGAACCGAAGGCGAAGAGGTTGCTCCCAATCTGGAAGCTGCTGCCCGACACTACTCCGGTCGCGCTCAGGTTTCCGCTCACCGTCTGATTGCCGGTGAACGTAACGTTGCCAGTGAAGTTGCCGGCGCCATGAACGTCCAGCGTGTATTGGGGAGCGGTGGTGCCGATGCCCACGTTGCCTGCCTGGGTTATGACGAGCCTGGTTTCCCCTGCGGTGCGATCATAGACGGCAAAGTTCCCCGCGCCCACCCCGGCGCTGCCGCTCCCCGAATCAATCCAGTACTCTCGACCGCCGCTCGCCGTGTTCTTCAGGGAGAAAGCAGCATCGGAACCGCTGCTGACCATCGCCATTTGTGCGCTGGTTGCTCCCGCAGAACTGACCTCCAAGGCGTGGGTAGGCGCGGTCGTTCCGATGGCGACGCTGCCCGACACCACTCCGGTTGCGCTCAGGTTGCCGTTGACCGTCTGATTCGCCGTAAACGTATTGGCCGCCCCCAGCAGCGGCACCTTGGTGGTGTCGAGGCTCAACGTTCCGCTCCCCGTGATCGGTCCACCCGTCAGTCCCGTGCCGCTGCCGACGCTGGTCACCGTGCCCGTGCCCACCGCCGCGCACACCCACGAACTGCCGTTATATTGCAGCACCTGATTCGCCGCGCATGCGTTCGTCAGCGACAGGTTGAGCGTGCCGCTGGTGCCGCCGCCGATCAGTCCGCTGCCACTGGCCGTGCTTACGCCCGCGATTCCGGCATACACGATGTCCAACTCGGGCGCATGGCTCGTCGTCGTGCTTTCCTTGCTGTCGAAGTTGGCGTTCACCGGACTGTTGCCGACCAGCGCGATGCCGTCATTGGCGGTTCCGCTCAGCCATGCCTGCACCGCCGCGGTGATGTCGATGAGGATGTACTGGTTCTTGTCCGCTGTGACGAGCGGGACGCTGGCGGCAATCGTGGTTCCGAGCGCCGGAGCGAGGTTGGCGGTGATCTTGCTCTCCGTCCAGGCGCCGTTGACGTAGTCCACGTTGAAGCTGCCCGCCGTGGTTACGGCATTGACGTAGAGTTTCAGCGTGGCCTTGGTGATGTCGGCGCTGGTGTAGGAGGCGGGAATCGCCGACAGATCGAACTGAATGTAAGTCGTCTGCGAGCTCTCGACGTCGAGCAGCGTCTTGGCGCCGAAGTTCGTGGTGGGCGTTGCCGTGTTGGTGTAGGAATCGCCGCTGGGCGTAAGCTGGCCATAGGCAGCGGTACACGCCAACAGGATCAGAGACAGGAGTGAAGCTAAGCGCAGCTGAGTGGTCAGGTTTTTCATGATTTTCTCCAAGTGTGTTTTTTGCTTGCCTTGTTTCCGTTGATTTCCTACGACCGAACCTCTGAACTCATGGGGAAGTGCCATCCGCCGGAAGGTCTTTCTCCGAAATCGAACTCTCTTGAAGACGAAGTCGTGCCTGTTCCACCTGCGCCAGGGCCAGCTTCTGTCCGCAAAGCGGGCAGTTGTCGAAGCCCGCCGCCGCGCCCCCCACCAGCAGGGTCAGCCCTTGCCGCTCGACCGTCACCTCCGTCCGAACGGTGCGACTGGTGCCGCGACCGGACGGGTCAGAACGGAAGAACCTTGCCCGCTTGGAGAGCCACTGGTAGAGTCGATTCATGCGACCTCGTCGTTCAGGCCGCGAATGTTGCGGCAGTCGCACAAAAAAGGCCAGTAACGGCTTCTAACAAGTTCTAACAAGTTATAAAATGTCGATAAGTCAATGAAAACAGAGGGAGTATTTCAATTCGGGGAGGGGTTTCAGGTCGATGCCCTGGCACGCACTCTGCGCCGGGAAGACGAGGTTGTAACGCTCAACCGCCGGGCTTTTGATGTGTTGTTGTACCTGGTGCAGAACCCAGGAAGGGTTCTGACCCGCGACGAACTGTTAAAGAATGTCTGGCCAGACATCTTTGTGGACGAGAGCAGCTTGGTGCAAAGCATCTATGTGCTGCGTCGGGCGCTCGAGGAAAAACCAGGCGACAACAGCTATATCGTCACCCTGCCGGGGCGAGGGTATCAGTTTGTCTCGCCAGTGAAGGTGGTTGCCCCGGAGAGCTTGAGTGTGATCCCGGATGGGGCAACGTCCCCCAGCAATGCCTCCAATGGACTGCTTCTTCAGCGACAAATGATCCGGACCAGTGTCATTACTACTGAAGAGAAAGAACAGCTGAGTTTGCCAGTTCCCCGAAATCGGGCGGTGGCTGGGCTGGTTGCGGTTCTCGCCGTAGCTCTGGTATCGGTTGCAGGGGTTTACGCGTGGAGGGAAATCCACCGGGTTCCGCCGACGCCTCCGCCCGCAATGAGTTCGACCGGGGCGGCTCTGGCGTCGCGCCGTTCCGTCGCAGTTCTCGGCTTTCGCAACCTGTCGGGGCGTTCAGAAGAGGCCTGGCTGTCCATGGCCCTGTCGGAGATGTTGAGCACCGAACTGTTGGCTGGAGAAAAGCTGCGCCTGGTTTCCGGCGAAGACGTCGCGCGCACGAAACTTGACTTGCCTCTGTCCGACACCGATACCCTCTCCCGAACCACACTGGCACAACTGCACAAGAACCTGGATAGCGACTTGATCGTCCTGGGTTCCTACACCACCGTTGGTGAAAAGCCGGACACGCGCATCCGCCTCGACCTGCGTCTGCAGGACACGGTCGCCGGCGAGACGATCGCCGACGTCGCTGTGGTGGGAAGCGAGACAGACCTGTTTGACCTCGTGTCGCAGGCGGGTTCCCAGTTACGCGAAAAACTTGGAGTGGAAGCGATTTCTCCGGTGGAGGCAGTGAGTGTCCGCGCTTCCTTGCCGTCGAATCGTGACGCCGCCCGTCTTTATTCCGAGGGGCTTGCTCGGCTGCGTGTACTCGATGCCCTGGCAGCTCGAGATCTTCTGCAGCGGGCCGCCGCCGCCGATCCAAAGTTTTCCCTGGCGCACTCCGCTCTGGCGGAAGCGTGGTCCCGGCTGGGATACGACAAGAAAGCGCAGCAGGAAGCTAAGCAGGCGTTCGAACTGTCGGCCAATCTTTCCCGCGAAGCGAAGCTGGTGGTCGAAGGCCGCTATCGCGAAATCGATCACGAATATGACAAGGCGATCGAGGTCTATCGCACACTTTTCACGTTGTTTCCCGACAACCTCGACTACGGGCTCAGGCTGGCGGCGGTGCAGGTCCGCGGCAGCAAGGGGCACGATGCTCTGGCCACAGTCGAGTCCCTGCGCAAGCTTGCGCCTCCAGCTTCGGAAGATCCCCGTATCGAATTAGAGGAGGCAAACGCCTGGGATGCGCTGAGCGATCATAAGCATCGAGAGCAGCCTCTGGCACGAGCCGTGGAAAAGGCAAGGGCGCAAGGGGCCCGGCTGATCCTGGCGGAAGCACGGCAAAATCAGTGTTGGATGTTCAGCTATTTCCAGCAAGTGCAGAAGGCGGTTGCTGCCTGCCGCGAGTCCAGTGACATTTACGCCGCCGCCGGGGACCGACTGGGCGAGGCTAGAGCTTTGCAGGCATGGGCGACCGCGACAACCCAGGTGGATGCGCCCGACGCCCTCCGTCTGTACCAGCAGGCGCAAAACCTCTTCCGCGGGGTTGGATCCGAAGGTGGTGTGGCCAGCACGCTCAACAACATCGGTATCATCTATGAAACGCAGAATAATCCGGCAGCCGCCGAGAAAGTACAACGCGAGGCCCTGACCAGATTTCGATTGCTTGATGACAAGAGACGACAGGCTAAGGTTATGGGGAACCTTGGCAATGACCGATCAGATCAGGGGGATCTGCCCGGCGCGATCGAGTTCCATGAGGAGTCGATGCAGGTAGACCCGGAGGACGCAGGGCGCGTCACCATCGCCCGCGACAACATCGCAAACATACACCAATTACAGGGAGATCTGGCGGGAGCCAAGCACGGATTCGAGCAATCGCTCGCGGCCTGGCAGAATGCCGGCGATCAGGATTCCTCCGCCTACGCGATGGCGAGTTTGGGAGGTCTGCTGCTTCAGGAGGCCGACTTTTCGGGCGCCCGCAAAATGTACGAGCAGTCGCTGGCGATAAGGACCTCGGCAGGCGACAAGTTCACCATTGCCGAGACGCAACTCGGGCTCGCGGATTTGTCGCTGGAGGAAGCGCATTCTCCCATCGACCAGGAATCGGTGATCCGGCAGGCCCTCGAGGTTTTTCAGAAGCAGAAAGCCCGCGATGACGAAACCCGGGCTTGGTGCATCCTAGCCCGCGCGATGCTTGCGGAGGGTAAAGCGGCGGCAGCGAGAGAGGCGATGCGACACGCGCTGTCCCTCGCTGCGAAGAGCCAGAATCCTGAAATCCGTTGGCACACCGCCATCACTGCGGCCCGCATCGAGACCGCCGACAAAGACGCTGCCCGCTCCGCTGCCGGGATTGCGACGCGCAAAGAGTTGGCCGCCGTCATCGCAAAGTCGCAAGAGTTGGGTTACCAGGGCATTGAACTCGATGCTCGTCTCGCACTCGCAGAAGTCGAAATGAAGGCGGGGCAAACGACGGCGGGACGCGCGCACCTGGCCGCGATCGAGGCGGATGCCAAGGCCAAAGGCTACATCCTCGTCGCCCGCAAAGCTGCCCTCGCTCGCGGCTGAGTTTTCCGCTCAAACATAGGGAAGGGCCATGTGCTCTCGATTTCGTACTAGCGCCAGCCAAGGTACTGCCCAACGGTGCTGCGTATCAGGTCTCAGCCTATCGGCAGTATTCTCGATGACGGGCCGCGCCGGCGCTGTGTCCTTAATTTGTGCCCTTTGCAGTTAGATGCCCTTCGATTCAGCCAACTTTTCCATCGCTTTCTGGAAACCGTCCATGTGGGCTCTTTGATTGTTAAGTTATTGTGACGGCTACAGTTGTCAACTCCGTAGCCACTTCGGGCAACCTAACTGTTAACCAGATACTCTCAGCTTTTCCCGTGCCGACGGCCAGCTTCGCGACCCAAGGGCCAATGCAGGTCCAATAAGAATTCCCTCGAAGTACGTTCAATGACTTACGGTGCCACCCGTACCGCCTAAAGTCTTCAAAGTACGTTCGATATTACGTTCGAATCCCGCTTCGTGTGGTCGCTCGCACTGGACATCGGAGGCTTCGAACACGTCGGAATCATCGCGCCACACGAACGGTTCTCCGCGACCAAACTTGGAACCGTTCTTGGAACCGTTTATCGCCGAAAGCACTCCAAAGCCGCCGAAGTGCTCCGTCTAAGTCATTGAGAGTACGTGTACTCCAGCATATGCTTTCCGGCTGTTAACCGGAGGGTTGTAGGTTCGAGTCCTACCTGAGGAGCCATTCTTTTTATCAGTTTACAGACGGTTTCCCTTTTGACTGTCCAGCCAAATTCAGCAAAACCCCTAGGAGATTTTCGCCACTGCTGCTTATTGCGCAGCGCGAAGGTCGCTTCGGTGCGAGCACCGATCGCCTTACGCGTTCAAAGAAGGCGCCGTTCAACACCGACCGAGATGCAGTCGATGAGCTCTATAAGAAGGGATGTCAAGAAAAAACTCCTCCCTCGACCGGAGAACGAGAGGGCCTGTGTCTCGATATCCGGCCCACTGTCTGTACGAGCGTCCCCTGATTTGCTCAGGGATTTTGCTCTGGATGGTTTTCCCTTCGTTTGGTTTTCTCTGCCGGTGGCGACAATGCCAATCGGGTCTGAGAGACTTAGCAAGCGCGAGTGCTGTCGGAGTGGTGATCATGGTTCTATTCGAGGCTCGTGGCCTATCGCTATTTCTGCTCATCCGAGGGGGCATAGCGTGAAAAGGGTGACTCGGTGCCGACGCACGCGGCCTAGCTCATCGACTGATACTCGCCCTCGAAGCGAGCGTCTCCAGAACCCGACCGGCCACCACCTCAGGAATTACCAGAGATGGAAAAAGCCGATTTCCCAGAGAACGCTCAAGCTGCTGGCTGATCTAATTGTTTGGCGGCGAAGTCCACCCCTTTCTTCCAGATACTTAAAGTAATGGCGGCGATCTTCCTGGCCAGGGTGAGACGTGCCATCGTGGGCCGCATCCCTTTCGCCAGAAGGGCCAGGTAGAAATCGCGGAGTGGTCCCGGCCGAGTGCTGGCCGAGATCGCGGTGCTTTGGAACAGGTTCTTAAGATCGCGATTATAGTTGTCACTCAGACCGCGCACGCTGATGCGCTCCCGGTTGCGCAGCAGCTTGCCTCGGACATAGTGGTACTCGCCGCTGTCGTGAGTTTCGACTGCGAATCCGCTGTAGGCCCATAGCTGTCGCTTAGTACGGAAACGGTGTGGGGTTTGCAGAAGAGCCACCAGCAAAGCGGAACGAATCGGACCGATGAAAGGAATCTGGCGCAGTAACTTCACGGCAGGATACTTGTGGCTCTCCGTCACGAAATCGCGTCGCGCTTCTCAGACTACGCAGGACCGACAGTCCACTCGCGATTAGTGTGGCTGCCGTGTTGCCTTCCTCCTACTCGGAATGAAGTCGGCATCCTGATCTACGGGCTTTTCGCAGCTCAATAGCCCCGCCCACCGATGCCTCTGGTCTACGCTTCAAGCGTCACCTCGCGATCACGCCCGCAAGACTCGAGGTCAGGATGGATTCGCTACTTCCTTTCCTGTAGGGCTCTTGCATCCCCTACAACATGCCGGTTTATCCCGGCGCACTCCGGGTAGCCCGTCACTCGGGAGGACTCGCGCCACGGGCTGAGCCCGCTGCCGGATCACGACAGCAGGCCGTGCTCGCGCAGTTTCCTGTACAAATTCCGTTCGCTGATTCCGAGGATCTTGGCCGCGTTTCCGCGGTGACCCTTGCTGGCCTCGATCGCCAATCGGATGTATGTGCGCTCCGCTTCTTCGAGCGTCGGCAGCGGTGCGTCCGGTGCGAGAGGATTGGCTGGCGGAGCAGGCTTCGAATTCCGCAAGGAGGCGGGTAAGTGCTCGGGCAGAACGTGCGACCCCTCACTGAGCACCAGAGCGGCTTCGACCACGTGCAGAAGCTCGCGCACGTTGCCAGGCCAGTTGTGCCGTCGCAGGAGTTGCAGGGCCTCTTCGCCGATCTGTTTGCTGGAGCCGAAGCGCTCGTTGAGCACGGTCACGAAGTGTTGGGCCAGCAGGTCCACATCAGCCCTTCGGGCGCGCAGGGGCGGCACCTCCAACGTGATCGTGCTCAGGCGGTAAAACAAGTCCTCGCGGAAAAGGCCCTGCCTCACCATGGAGGGCACATCGCGGTTGGTCGCGGTCAGAATCCGGACATCCACTCTAATTTCCCGAGTACCGCCAACATGCCGGAACGTGGAGGTATCGAGGACGCGCAGCAGCTTAGTCTGGGTCGCTGGGCTTACCTCCCCGATCTCGTCGAGGAAAATCGTTCCCCCATGGGCGACTTCGAACAATCCGGGCTTGGCGCGATCCGCTCCCGTGAACGCGCCACGCTCGTGGCCGAACAGTTCGCTCTGAAGCAAGTTCTCCTGCAATGCGGCGCACTCGACTACCACGAACGGTCTCGACCGGCGGGAACTGCGCGCGTGAATCAGCTTGGCCACCCGCTCCTTTCCCGCGCCCGTCTCGCCAGTTATGAGCACGGTCGAATCGCTGGGCGCTACTCGATCGATCAGACTGAGCAAGCGGCGGAATTCCGGGCTGTCGCCGATGAAGGAACTGTCAAGATCCGGGGGAGTCAGAACACGATCGAGAAGATTCGCTCGCTGACGTAGTGATCGCCGTTCGATCGCTCTTTGAAGGCGTATGTGGAGTTCGTCTAGCGGGCAAGGCTTTACCACGTAATCGAAGGCACCGATACGGATCGATTCGATTGCGGTATCGATGGAACCGTGTCCAGTCAACATGATGACCTCGGTTGCCGGCGTGGCGGCTTGGATGGCCTTCAGGGTCTCGAGACCACCCATGCCGGGCAAATGCAGGTCGAGCAAGACGAGTTCCGGTTCCGTCGCTGCAACTCGCTGGATTGCCTCCTCACCCGTGCCCACCGAATCCACTTCGTAGCCGAGACGACTTAGTTCGCCCGCCATCACCTGGCGAAATGCGGTGTCGTCATCGACCAGAAGGAGGGAAGGAGATTTCATAGTCCGTCCTTCGGTTGCGGATCGGGATGGATTGCAGGAATCACGACTTCAAATGTAGAACCCTTACCCACGGCACTCTCAACCACGATGTTGCCTCCCCAGCTCCGTACAGCGTTCAGCGACAGGAACAGACCGAGGCCAGTGCCGCCTTGGCGGAGGCTGAAAAAGGGCTCAAAGATCTTTTGCCGGTATTCGGGGGCAATCCCGCATCCTTCATCAGTGACGCGAATGTGCACCGCATCCCCGCCTTCGGTGGCAACGACGACCTTGCCGCCCGGCTTCGATGCCTGAATCGCGTTGAGCAGAAGATTGACCAGGAGGTTCTGCAACTCGGCTTCGTCGGCCCGCACGTGCAGGGTGGTTGCGAACGGTCGCACCGCTACGTCCACCGAGTTGGCGCGCGCCGTCGGATCGACGAGCCTCTGGGCGGCTGCGATGGCCGCATCCAGTTCCACGATATCTCCGGCATGCCGCTGTCCGCGTGACAGGCGCAGGAAGTGCTGGGTGATGCCGCGGCAGCGTAGGATCTGCTCGCGCGCGATCGTTGCATTCTCACGAATTCTGGCCTCATCCATTTGTCCGTCCTGTCCGGCGGGAGTTTCGCGGAGGATTCCTTCCACGCACATCAAGGTGGTTGCCAGAGGGGTGTTCATCTCGTGTGAAAACCCGGAGGCCAGGACTCCGACCGACGCCAGGCGGTAAGACTCTGCGAGCTTTGCTTCAGCGGTTCGGCGCTCCGAAATGTCGCGCCAGACCTCCACTACTTGAGTCAGCCGCCCCGAGGTGTCCAGAATGGGTGAAGCGTGGATTTCCTCCCAAGCCACCGTGTTGTTACCAGTCTTTCGCTCGCAGATCCGAACCTGGCGGCCACCCGACCGCAGACAGGCGAGGGTGGGGCAGTCGGTCAGGTTGCATGGCCCCGGTCCGAGTTGGTAGCAACAGCACCCCAGAACCTGCTCGCGAGAGACGGCCGCTCGCTGCAGAAAGGCGTCGTTGGCTGCCACAATCTTTCGTTCCGCGTCGAGGACGACAATCCCGTCATCAATACTATTGATCACGGTTTCCAGTCGCTCCCGTTCGGTGCGTACTTCGCCCACCAGGCCTGACACCGAGTCGGCCATGGCATTGAACTCGTTTGCCATCCATGCCAGCGTGTCCGAGCCTTCCGCGGGCACACGCCGTGCGAGATCGCCTTGGGAAATCAGGCGCGCCGTGGTTTCAAAACGCTGCAAGCGCCGCAAGACCGATACCCGGATCACCAGCGCAATCGCCCCCACGATGCCGAAGGTTAAGGCGCCGGTGCCAGCTACCATCCAACGCAGATCCCGCGTCATCGCGGTGCGGACCTCTCCGGCGTTGTAGTCCAGAATCAGGATGCCATTGATTTTCTGGAGAGGATCGTGGCAGCGGTGGCACTCTTCGCGGTTACGAATCGGCACGACGGTTCTCAGAATCGTTCCACCCCGAGTCTCGATCACGCGGCTGGATCCGCGGCGTTCCGGTGGATCCTTATGGCAGGCCTGGCAGGTAGGAGAGTCGATGCGGAAGTCATTTCCCACGGTCCCTGGCTTGCTCGAGTAGCGTTCCACGCCGCTGCGGTCCAGCACTACGAGTTGCTCGACGCGCGATTGTTTGCCGAAACTCTCGACCATTTGCGCAATCAGGGTGCGGTCATTCCCCATCATCTGATGCTCGAGCGCGGTTCGGATTAGTTCGCCTTCGGCCACCGCAGTGGTGTGAGCGGTTTCGAGAAGGCTTTGAAAGTGATGGACCGAAAAAACGTAGGCGGCGACCGTGCAGGCCACAACCACCGCCGCGGTGACACCGAGCGCGAGGCCAACCGTCATGCTGGCAAAACGCAGCTTCATCATGATGGCACAGAGATGGCGGGATCATTGCACACGTGCGGACAACCGTCAACGACTGACGAATAGTCAGGCTGGACCTGACATTCTGGCAGTCCGCTTGTTTCGTAAATCCTTGCCTCGTCTGAAGGAAAAGGAGTTAGGCACGGCCAACGCTGGCATCGTACGTGCGATGAAAAACGTAGTAGGAGGGTTTCTGCCATGGAAATGCTTTTGATGGGCTTGTGTGTGGCCGTATTTGGGATGGGTGTCGCGGCGGCTGCGTTTGGAGCGGCCACGCGTTCGAAGTCATCCGATTTAGCTGTGCAGCCCCAGCTTCCGTTGGTCAAGGCGTCTGCCCCGGCCCGCTTCTTCTCAGACCGTGCTGCTGCCACGCCAACTGTGCCGCCGGTTGCGCTACCCCGGCAGGTGCCCATCGAGGTCCTGCTGCTGCAAATCGAAAACCACGTCCGGATGGAGCAGGCTGCCGCGGAAGTGTTCATAGCATTTCCCACGCAAGCCCGCCTGCACAGCAAGACAGCTTCGCCGTTTGTGAACTGAGAGAGTAGCTCATGACGCATGAACTGTTGAACGGTCTCTCTTCCGCCGAGACCGAGCAGGTTCTGGGACTTGGCACCAGGCTGCTGGTTCCCGCCGGAACCGAACTGTTCCGGCTGGGAGACCCTGCCGATCGCCTGTTCCTGACCGAACGCGGCCGAATCAGGCTTACCCTCCCGATGCAGGTCCGGGGCCGGGAAGAAAATATCTTCGTGGAAGAAATGGCTCCTGGGCAGACCGTGGGCTGGTCGGCTCTGATTCCGCCTTATCGGTTCACCCTCACAGCCACAGCCTCGCTGCATGAAGCGAAAGTTGTCGCCCTGCCGCGCGAGGCGTTGCAGGGGTATTTTGTAGCGAATCCGGCGGCTGGGTACAAAATCGCTCTGAACCTCGCAGTCGTCATCGGACATCGCCTGCAACTGTCGCAGACGATGTGGGTGCGCGAGATGCAACGTACCGTGGAAGTGCGTTCCGCTTGACCGGGGAATGGGCCCATGAGAATGACGATCCCGATCCTGAGTTTTCCTGCGGCAGGGGGCGCAGTGAATGACCGCTGACCAACTTTCCCAACCCGAACCTACGCGCCGCCGCGTGATTGGAATCTTCCTCGGCGGCGGCCTGCTTGCCTCTTTTGTTTCTTTCATTTATCCCGTGTTCCGCTATCTTGTCCCTCCGGCGGTGGCAGATCTCGGCGGGGACGAGATCGTCGCCGCCAGGCTTACGGAGTTGAAGCCGAACAGTGGAAAGATTTTCCGGTTTGGTAATCACCCGGGTCTGCTGATCCGCACTGCCGGCGGAGAGTATCGCGCCATGTCGGCGACTTGCACGCATCTGTCCTGCACAGTGCAGTACCGCGACGATCTGCGCCAAGTCTGGTGTGCCTGCCATAACGGCAAGTACGATCTCAACGGCCGAAATATTTCGGGTCCTCCGCCGCGCCCCCTGGAGAGTTTTGAGGTACAAGTGCGCGGGGACGAGATATTCGTGAGGCGTCGACGGGAGGCCTGAGATGAGTTTCCCCCGCAACGTTCGCGGCTGGCTGGACGAGCGCTTGGAGTGGGATGATCTTATCGCCCCTCTGCGGAAGAAAGCTGTTCCTCTCCACCGGCTCTCCTATTGGTACTTCCTCGGTGGGATCACTCTCTTCCTGTTCGTTATCCAGGTGCTGACCGGGATCCTGCTGCTTCTGTACTACCGGGCGGGAGCGAACGAAGCCTTCGAGAGCGTGCAGTACATCATGATCCGGGTACAGTTTGGCTGGCTGATTCGTTCCATCCACTCCTGGTCTGCCAATCTCATGATTTTTACTGCCTTTGCGCACATGTTCAGCGTGCTGTTTCTCAAGGCCTACCGCAAGCCCAGAGAGCTGACATGGGTCAGCGGTGTGTTTCTTTTATTTCTCGTCATGGGCTTTGGCTTCAGCGGGTATCTGCTGCCTTGGAACACGCTGGCCTTCTTCGCCACCAAGGTTGGTACCGAGATTACTGGACAGGTCCCCGTCATCGGGAAGCCTTTGATGATCTTTCTCCGAGGTGGTGAAGAGGTGACGGGAGCCACGCTGACCCGGTTCTTTGGATTCCATGTCGCCGTTCTGCCCGGAATTGCAACCTTGCTGCTCCTACTGCACGTGTTACTGGTTCAGCGCCTTGGCATCAGCATTCCCCCGAAGCTGGAGGTGCAGTGGACCGCGAACCCGTCTGCGAAGCGGGAAATGAAATTCTTTCCCAACTTCTTGCTGCGGGAATTGATGGCTTGGTACGTGGCCCTGGGAGTGCTGGGCGCGTTGGCAGCAGTCTTCCCGTGGAACCTCGGGGTCAAGGCAGATCCTTTTGTTTCCGCCCCAGCCGGAATCAAGCCCGAGTGGTACTTCCTCTTCATGTTCCAGACGCTCAAGCTCATCCCGTCCAAAGTGTGGTTCATCGACGGGGAGGTTCTGGGTGTACTTGCTTTCGGCCTGGTCGGCTTGTTGTGGCTTCTGCTGCCTTTCTTTGAGAGCGACCAACCCTCACACATGAAACGGTGGATCACGGGGCTTTCCATCTTTGCTCTTGCATACACAGCAGGTATGAGTGTTTATGGCTATCTTGCGAAATAGGCTCCGACCGTTCAGCGCAGCCCACTACGTCGGGCTGGCCGGCTTCGTCGTGCTCGCAGCGTGCCTTGGTTATGGACAAACCACGAACTCCTGCCTGGATTGTCACTCCGCCTTGCCTGATCTCCTGGGGGTGACCCAGGAGAAATTCAGCCAGGACATACACGCACAAAAGGGTTTGACTTGCGTCAGTTGCCACGGGGGCGACCCAACCAGCGACGATCCAGACAAAGCCATGAGCCGAAAAGCAGGTTGGAAAGGCAAGATCGATCACAAGCAGATCCCGCAGTTGTGCGGGAGTTGCCATTCGGATCCAGCCTATATTCGGCAGTTCAACCCTAGCTTGCGCACGGATCAATTGGGCCAGTACCGCACCAGTGTGCACGGCAAGCGCCTTGCGGCTGGAGACACGAAGGTTGCAGTGTGCACGGATTGTCACAGTGTCCACGATCTAAGGGCGCCCAACGATCCCCGTTCCACGGTGAACCCGGTCAACGTGGCGAACACGTGCGCTCGCTGCCATGCTGACGCGGATTACATGAAGGGATATTCCATTTCCACGGATCAGTTCGCAAAGTACAGCACGAGCGTGCACCACCAGGCGCTGGTGGTACGAGGCGATCTAAGTGCACCCACTTGTACAACGTGTCATGGAAACCATGGCGCCGCGCCGCCGGGAGTAGACAAGGTCGAGAATGTGTGCTCGAACTGTCACGCGTTCCAGGCCCAGATGTACGAAAAAAGTACGCACAAGAAAGCCTTTGAATCGGCCTCTCTTCCAGGATGCGTTGTGTGTCACAGCAATCATGGCATCAGCCATCCAACGGATGCGTATCTTGGCACTGGTCCTGACGCCGTCTGTATGCGGTGTCACACCCCAGGCGATGCATGTGATCAAGCAAGGGCAGGACTACTAAGTAGCTTGAGTCAATTGAACGAATCCATCAAAAGTGCAGACCAGATTCTCCGTGTCGCCGAGTCTTCTGGCATGGAGGTGGGCGAGGCTCGGCTCGGACAGGATCAAGCACGAGATTCGCTGACCAAGGCTCGAGTCACGATCCACAGTTTCCGGACGGATTTGGTGGATCAGGATATTCAAGCCGGTCTGAAAATCGCCGCAAAGAATCTGCAAGCGGGGAAAGAAGCAATGGTTGAGCGCAACTATCGCCGTCTCGGGTTGGGAATATCCCTTATAGCGATCGGGATGGTGTTGGCTGGGCTTCGGCTGTACATCAAGAAGATAGAAAGCTAGACCTTAAGATAAGCGGGCGTTGTGTGAGGAACCTCGTAGCCTCTGCAATCGTTCCGGAAACTCTAATGACATCTTGTTCCGACGATCCCGGACAGTTGATCGGCCAACCGGAAGTTATCCAGAACCGGCCTTCTGGGAAGTCATTCGTGAAAGGTCCAGTCCTCCGCGCCATGCTCGCGAGCCGAAAAGGAGCAGACGGGGCCCGGGACCGGCCCCGCGCAAAGCTAGAACGATTGGGAAAACCGCGCTTCCAGGAATTCTCCCAACTTTGCAGTCGCCTTGAATTGAGGGATTGGCTCCAGTTCCTTGAATGCCGACGTAAACGCATTCGACAGACTCCAGATGGTCGACGGCCGGAATTCCTCGTACTTCGGCTCGAAGTACAGATCATGCACGGTACGAGCGAGATGTTTCGGCGCCTCCAATCTGCCCTCGACAAACGCCTCGTAGATGGCCACCTTGGCAGTAACATCTGTCAGTTCACTTCTCTGCCAGGCCTCCACTTGCTTTCGCATCGGCTCGAAGTTTCTCTGCATTCGGTCAACACCAACCGAGATGCGGTCGATCAACGAGAACGACTTCGAGTGTTTCGCGAGAACAGGCGTGAACACGCCTGAGACAATGTGACATAAGTGGATCCGGCCCTGACCGAGTTAGCTCTCGCGATAAACTTGTCTCGACACAAGAGACTACTCGACGAAGGCAAATTCCATGTCCTGCGGTACGGCGCTATCCCGCGTTCTTGGTTCTGGTCAGTGCTGGTCCGCTACGCAGTGGCATGCATCACCAAGGCATGTGTCAGCACTCACGAACGACACCGCTACGTTCCGCCAGCGTCACAATGTGGGGGCGCTAGGTTCGCGCCCCTTAGGGGAAAACCAATTTTGTCTATTTTCAGGCCGCAGCGGCAACGCGCGGCACCGTGATCATGAACGGTCTTTGGTGTTCGAAAGCACGCTCCCGATGGCCCACGATCGTGTATTTTGGGCTCTGAGTCGGCGGCAGGAAGGCGGCGATTTCATTACGGAAGTGGTGGTAGCCGCCGGTGAATCTGCCCTGGTTCCAGACTTTCAGCAGGGTCTCAGTAAACAGACCATTGTTGGTTCCATCCATTGCCACTTGGTTAGCCGCCCTTCTCCAAAAACTCCAGTTCTTGCTTCAAGACCTGGAGCGTATTCTTCGCGTTGTTCATGCACACCTCCGATAATCTTCAGGCGCCCTGTCGAGAACGGAGTCGTTCATGGAGC
>Ga0074046_10002145_pt1 | contig 17203 bp, 11 predicted proteins | sample BogForMeECP23OM3_FD_94441 | JGI IMG/M metagenome (GOLD analysis project Ga0074046, IMG submission 94441) | Bog forest soil microbial communities from Calvert Island, British Columbia, Canada - Bog Forest MetaG ECP23OM3 | ecosystem: Environmental > Terrestrial > Soil > Wetlands ... | reverse complement strand
CGCACGTCATTTTTCGCAGCGCGTTCATTCAGGACGTCGCGGCCATCGTGGAGAAGGCGCATCGCGTCGGTGCTTATGTATTGCTGGATTCGTTCCAGGCTCTGGGCACGGTGCCCTTCGACGTGGTACAGCTAAATGTCGATTTCTGCACCGGGGGCGTGCTCAAGTGGCTGTGCGGCGGGCCGGGCACGGCGTATCTCTATGTGCGTCCCGACTTGGCGCAGAAACTCGAGCCCACTTTCACCGGATGGATGGGACATAAGAACCCGTTCGGCTTCGAAATCGGGCGCAATCAGTACACGGACGGCATGTATCGCTTCACCCAGGGAACCCCTAATATTCCGGCGCTACACGCCGCACGTCCGGGTCTGAAGATCATCGCTGAAGCCGGCATCGGGAAGATTCGCGAGAAGTCGATGCGGCAGACGGCGTTGCTCATCGAGATGGCTGACCGGCATGGCTGGCGCGTTAATACGCCACGCGATCCTGACCGCCGCGGGGGAACCGTCTCCATCGACATGGCCGACGCGGAGCGGGTCTGCGCGGAATTGCTGAAGCGCGACGTGCTGGTTGATTACAGGCCGAAGGCGGGAGTTCGCTTTTCGCCCCACTTCTACAACACGGATGAAGAATTGGCCACGGCCATCGCGGCGGTCGATGGCATCCTGAGTTCGGCAAACGCGAGTATGCGCTGAGGTCAGGGAATATGACTGCTACGTATTACCGGAAATGGCCGCAGAACTCGCGCCAGTAACCAAATGTGTACCGTGCCGTTGACACTTCGCCTTTTCTTCGCTCACAATTGTAATCGGAGGCTGAGTGCGACTATGGCCCTGACCCGCCGGCAGAAACAGGTTTACGACTTCCTCGCCCAATTCGTTGACGAGCATGGTTATTCGCCATCGTTTGAAGAGATCGGCGAGGGACTCGGATTAAGTTCACTGGCCACGGTGCATAAGCACATCAGCAACCTCGAGCAGAAGGGATTGCTGAAGCGGGACTACAACCGCAGCCGCTCGATTGACCTGTTGAAGCCGCGCGGACGCATGCGGCAGGTTCTTTCCGGCGCGTACCCCGGCTTCTATGGCGCGGGCCTGACCCTGCCCCTGATGGGACGCATCGCCGCCGGCCGGCCGGTCGAGGCGTTGGAAAATCCTGAGTCGATTTCATTGGCCGACTTCACCCGATCGAAGGACGTGTATGTTTTGCAGGTCACTGGCGAGAGCATGCAGGACGAGCACATCGTGAATGGTGATTACGTGCTGGTGGAGAAGACCAACACCGCGCGCGACGGTGAAATTGTGGTCGCCTTGGTGAATGGCTCGGACGCCACCTTAAAGCGCATTTACACCGAGGGCCCGACAATACGGCTGCAGCCGTCCAATGCGGCGATGCAGCCCATCGTGGTGCCTGCGGCCTCGGTGCAGATCCAGGGGCGTGTCATCGGCGTGTTGCGCAAGTATTGAACTGTTCGGGGAGTTCCGCGTCCGGGCAAATAAAAAGGCGCGGACTCAGCCGCGCCCATTCCAACTCTGCAGGCGATTAAAGATTCTTGTCGAGGGCTTTCTCGATTACGTCACGCGACACGTAGCCGACAATCTGTTCCTTCACCTGTCCGCCCTTGAAAATCAGCAAGGTCGGGATGCCACGCACGCCGTAGCGTTGCGGGGTGGCGATGTTCTTGTCTACGTCCATCTTGCCGATCTTCACCCTGCCGTTATAAGTCTGAGCCACTTCATCCACGATAGGGGCCAGAGCCTTGCAGGGGCCGCACCAGGACGCCCAAAAATCGATCATAACCGGCTGCTCCGACTTCAATACCGCCTGATCAAAATTCGCGTCCGTCACTTCCAAGATTGCTTCACTTGCCATTTATCCTCCTGAGGGGTCGCCGCTCGGCACAAATCACGGCCGCGATTCACATCGTATCACCCGAGATGTTCCTGTCTGGAATCACCATTTAGATGCATTCCAGAGGGCGGAGTTGCAGTCTGGAAGTACCGAAGCGCTAGCTACGCGAGTGGGAACGGCGGACGAGGCGCCTGAAAGAGTCCGAAATGCACACGCCTCGCGGACTGAAGTCGGCTCGGAACATCAAAAATAAAGGGCATAACGGTATCCTTCGACTCCGCTCAGGGCAGGCTTCGAAGTCGTGCCCTGATACAAAGCTGCTCGGAAACGAGTCTTTCCGCAGCCTGTGAAGCCATGCCCTTTCAAAACGTGGTGGAAAGCGACTTTTTCAGCAGCCTATGTAGCTGGAGAAGCGTAATTGACGCGAGCGGAGTAAATGACCCAAAATCAAAAGCGCCCTGCGTGACCGCAGAGCGCCTAGAAGGCAGCCCTCCCCCAGAACTGCCTAACGTACGCATGCGATTGTGAGGGTAAAAAGTAGGGATGTAAATACATCTTCCGTAACTATAAAGTAATCTACAGTAACCATGCGTTTGTGACATAACTCTTACAAAATACTGAATTTATCATGAACTAACTCATAAGTAGCTGTTAGTTAGCCTATTTGTGCTAGTTACTTATATGCTCAGCGGTCACTTTCTCAGGGTACTAAGAAGCACTTCGGCGGGATGCAGGACTGTCCGACCCATCCCGCCCATTAATTGTTCGTGACAGGAGATTCCACTGGCGACCAGGATTCTGGGGCCGCCATCTTGTTCAGCATCTCGAACTTGGGCGAACAGGTCGGCACCCACGGCCATGCTGAGTTCGTAGAAGTCACGCTTGTAGCCGAAGCTGCCGGCCATGCCGCAACATTCAACCGAAGACGTGACCACGTCAAATCCCGCTGCGCGCAGCACATCAATCGTTTGCGATGCAGCGCTGCACGTCCGCTGCTGGCAGTGTGCGTGATAGAAGAGCCGAGTTCCAAAGCGCGACTTTGCTGCCGGAAACGCTGCTGACAAGTCGATACCCACTTCGGTCGCCATGTCCCACACGAGCTGAAGCGCTTCGAAGCTGTTGGACGCCAGCGCAGCGATGGTCGCCTCGTCGTCGAGAAGATGCTTGCAGTCGAAGCGCAGCATAGCGAGCACGCTGGGCTCGACTACTGCGATCTTCCTTCCGCTGTCCAGATACGGCCGGAGCATGGTGGCCATGGCGCGAGCCTGTTCCCGGGCGGTATCGATCATTCCCTGCGACATGGCGGCGCGACCGTCGGGGATTGACGGCGTTAACTCAACGTCAACACCGATTGCACGCAGCACCCGGACTGCCGCCATGCCGCGTTCGGGCGACCCGTAGTTCGTGAACGTGTCGGTCAGCATTGCGATGCCCGGCTCAATGGTGGCTGCTTTCTCCACACGCGGCTCCTCGCGGAACAATTGCTCCCAGGTCTTTGGCGGAAAGGCCGGGAGCTCCCGGCGGCTATCCACGCCGAGCGCGTTTTGCATGAACTTGCGCGCTAGAGGCATGTGACTCGATCCGTTGGCCAACGATGCGAACCGTGTGCCCCATTTCCCGACCTCGTGATAGTTAGCGAAGAACTGCTTGGGCAACGGTGCGGACTTGTCCTGCGGAGCGCTGCCGGTGAGGCTTCCGAACAGCGACTTCGTCAGAGAAGTTCCGTCCTCGTGATTCATCCTCTGACGCAGGTTCTGGTTGAGCCAGGGAATGTCGATCCTTACCGGGCACTGCGGCACGCAGCGCGAGCAGCCCGTACACAGCTCACTGAAACGCGCGTTCATCAGCTTGCCGGTGCCAGCTTCCCATGAACCGCCAATGCCGCCAGAATAGGTTTCACCGCCAAACGCATGGCCGCCGACAGTCTCAAAGTTGGCGCAAACATTCAAACAGGCGCTGCAGCGGATGCAGTACAGTGCTTCGTGCAGGACGGAGTCCTCGCGCATGCGGGAGCGACCGTTGTCGATCAGCACGAGGTGGAATTCCCGAGGCTTGGTGCCTTTTCCCGGAGCAGCAAACGATGGTGCAGGCAGCGGCGGACGAAGAATGCTGACGTAGGAGGTCAGAGGCTGCCCCGTCGCGCTGGCCGGCAGCAGTTCGATGAACGACTGGAAGTCGGCGCGCGAGGGCACAACTTTCTCGATGCCTGCGATCGCAACGTGCAGAGGCGGCAGCGTGGTGGTCATGCGGATGTTTCCTTCGCTCTCCACCAGCATCAGCGATCCGCTATCGGCGGCGATGAGGTTCGCGCCTGAGATTCCCGCGTCGGCGGCGATGAACTGTTGCCGCAGGATTTCGCGAGCGAAGCGCGTCAGCTCCTCGCCTGTGTCGAGTGGAAGGTTGGTCTGGAACTTACGCTTGAACAGGGCGGTGATGCGCTCGCGCGAATAGTGCAAAGCCGGAGCGATGATGTGCGACGGCTGCTCATCGGCCACCTGCAAAATGAATTCAGCCAGGTCGCTCTCGGCGACCTTGATACCGACGGCTTCGAGCGAGTGATTGAGCCGGGTCTCCTCTGAGGTGATGCTTTTGCCCTTCACCACCAGCTTCACGTCGTGCTTCACGAGCACGTCACGGATGTACTGGTTGGCATCGGCGGCGGTCTTCGCCAGGAAGAAGTGGCCACCATTAGCGCGAACGCTCGCCTCCAGTTGGCGTAACAGCTCGGGCAGGTTGGCGATGGCATTCTCTTTGGTCTTTCGGGCGCGGTCCTTCAACGCATCGTAGTCGGCGATGCGCGCGACGGCGGTGTAGCGGTTGCGATTGAAGGTCTGTGTGTTTCGCCGGATGGCGGCACTCTGCACCCCGAGGGTCATGCGAATGGCTGCGAGCAGAGCCTTCTTGTCGCTCTTGTTCGCCACCTGCCGTGGCTGGATGTCGATGGGATTAACCGGAGCTGCCATGCTCACCTCAGGGCTTCATCTAAGAACTGCATCTCAAAGCTTCGTCTCAAGACTTCATCTCAAGACTTCATTTCAAAACCTTCTTCATCTCAAAACCAGGATGTGCAACCGATGCGGGCCGTGCACGCCGCGGACGAGAGGCCCCATGTCGGCTGTGGCACTGGGGCCGGTGATGAAGACAAAGCTGCGCGTCAGGCCCTTGCCGCCGAGGACGTCGTCGCGAAACAAATCGCGCGGCTGGGGGACGATGGTTTCCGCCGCGACGACAGCGATATGCAACGGCGCGAGCAGGCTTGCCATTCCGGTGCGCTGGTAGCCGACGTCGACACAGACTGAACCGGTCCGCGCCACGCCGGCAAACGCTTCGGTCACACCTGCGGGAGTATTCACCAACTCTTCCGCGCTGGGTTGCGACACTACTCGCGGATCGCGGGCAAACTCCGCGAAGAGTTCTGCGGGAAGGTCTTGTGGCGGCGCAAAGAGGACGCGGTTGGCGTCGCCCGCTGCCCGCCAGATGGCGTCGCGCAACGCGGCGGGCGTGCGGTCGATGATCTCCACCGTCGCCACGGCGGCCTTGGCGGAAGCCTCGAATTGTTCGACAAGAGGATGGGTGGTCACGAATGTTGTTGCCATAGCGTTGTCTGTATTACCAACTCCAGAATTCTTGAGAAACGCGATGAATCCACCACGGAGACACGGAGAACACGGAGTGGTTGTCCTTTCTTGTATTTCGTTTACTCCGTACCTCCGGGGCGAAGAAGCTTGCGCCGCGACTGGCGGTTCGGTTGCAGCTCCGCCGCGCTGTATTCACGATGGCAAAGATGTTAGCACTCATCACGTGCGCAACTTGTGATTTGGCGCACATTTCGCATTGCCTAATCGTCACAGAGCTACGCCGCCTCTTTTACAATCGATCCACGCACCGACTCCGGGTAGAAGCCGTTTCCGCAATAATGTGCGCGAGGGAATTCGAATTTCACACAGGGCTAAAGCCCAATGTTTACGACGTCCGGAGCGGCACGGCTAAACAGGCTGCGGAAAAAATCTGAAAAAGCAGATTCCTCGCGGGCTGGAGCCCGCTCGGAATGACCAAAGTAAACGGCTTAGACGCTGGCCTAAAGGCCAGCACTACCCAAAATCGTTTTCTTCCGCAGCCTGTAAAGCCGCGCCTTTCAAATCGCATCTATGAGACCATAGCCAGCGTAGGTTTTGTTTCATGACCCGAGTACCAACCCGACGGAAACCAAGGGTCAGCCGCGTGGGCAACATTCACCTGTCGTTAGCGCTGCTACTCACGTTGTTCTTTCGGGCTTCGGCGGCCTCAGCCCAAACCACCGCTGGTTCAGCAACTCCGCACCTCACAAAGCCAACAGCAGACATGTCGGGCATGGACATGCCGGACCACCCTGTGGGCGGCGGAATGTCAGCCTCTGAGATCTTCTTTATGGGCGAGTCATCGGGAACGTCCGTACAGCCCTCGGCGTGGCCTATGCCGATGGTGATGACTGCTGCCGGATCATGGAACCTGATGTGGATGGGCCAGGCGTTCGTGGTGGCTACCCAGCAGACTGGACCGTTGGGCGCTGACAAGTTCTACTCCACCAACTGGGGAATGTTGGGTGCGATGGACCGTCTTGGCGGAGGCTCGATCATGCTGCGCACCATGCTCAGCCTTGAGCCTGCCACTATTACTGAGCGCCGCTACCCGCTTCTCTTCCAGACGGGCGAAACCGCATTCGGCAATCCCATCACCAACGCCCAGCACCCGCACGATTTCGTGATGGAGTTAAGCGTGCAGTACTCCTACAATGTAGGAGAGCGCGCGAACGCCGACTTGTATTACGCAGTAGTAGGCGATCCTGCGCTGGGACCGGTGGCGTATCCGCATCGCGCTTCCGCCATGGAGATTCCCCAGGCCCCGCTGGGCCATCATTGGGAGGATTCCACTCACATCGCAAACAATGTCGTTACCGGTGTGCTGGCGTTCAAGTGGGTGCGCCTGGAAGCTTCCGGATTTCACGGAGCCGAGCCTGACGAGAACCGCTGGAACTTCGACTTCGGGCCGATGGACTCGTACTCCGGCCGCATCACCTTCACCCCCACGCCGCGCTGGGCGGCGCAGGTCTCGGCCGGACACCTAACGAATCCCGAGCAGTTGGAACCCGGCGACGTGAATCGGACTACAGCGTCGGTGGAGTACGTTGTCCCCCGCCCCAATGACAATTGGTGGGCGACCAGCCTCATCTGGGGACGGAATTGGAAGACCGCTCCCAAATATGGATCCAACGCGGTGCTCGCAGAAACCGTCATTCCCTTTCGAGATAAGAACTTCATTACCGGCCGCTATGAGTGGTCCCAGCGCGACGAACTCTTCGCCGGCAATCCTGCGCTCGAAGAACAGCTTGCAGCCACGACCGGGATGCGCTGGTTCGACGTAAGCGCCTACACGATCGGCTACACCCGCGACCTTGTCACCTTCCATCACGCTCAGACCGGCCTGGGCGCAAACCTGTCGCTGTATGGCATCCCAGAAAGCATTAAGCTCTACTACGGCGACCACCCCTTGGGAGTCAACGTTTATCTCCGTGTCCGGTTAAAGTAGGCATGCCAGCGGTCCGCTCGCAGGAATTTAAGCGCCGCTTCATCTAACTTGAACTATTTATTTGTGGTATGAATTCTTCCAGAACCCAGGCCGAAGGCATGGATAGCGAGTCGAGCGATGCGTGTACTCATTGTCGAAGACGAGCGTAGGCTGGCGGAGAATGTGGCGCGCAGTCTGCGCGAGAGCGCGGGCTACGCAGTCGATGTCGCCCTCGACGGCGAAGATGGGCTTTACATGGCTCAGTCGAATCCGTATGACTTGCTGGTGCTCGACCTCATGTTGCCCAAGATCGACGGACTTACGCTCCTGAAACAGCTGCGTAAAGGAGGCGGCGACACCCCGGTACTGGTATTGACGGCGCGGGACGAAAAAGAATCGATCATCGCCCTCCTGAATGCAGGGGCAGACGATTATGTCGCCAAGCCGTTCGATCTCGGTGAACTACTGGCGCGGTCCAAGGCGCTGATCCGTCGTGGAAAAGGTCACAGTGCCCCGGTGCTGCGAGTCGGGGACATCGAAATCAATACTTCCGATCTCACCGTGCGCCGCGCGGGCGAACTTGTGACCTTGACGGCAATGGAGTATCGCGTGCTGGAGTATCTTGCCCATCGTCCCGGGGCGGTAGTCTCCAAAACCGAACTGCTGGAGCACCTTTACGATTTCAACTGGGAGCGCTTCAGCAACGTGATTGAGGTGTACATTTCCGGCTTGAGGCGAAAACTCGAAGACGGCAGCGATACTAAACTCTTCCACACACTTCGTGGGCAGGGATACGTGCTGCGAGCCTGACATGGCGAAGACCTCCATCCAGCGCCGGCTCATCGCAGCCATTGTGATCTCGCAACTGGTGCTCGCCATCGGCTTGATTGACGTGGCCGTTTTCGTGACCCGCGCGCAAATGCGCCGCGCATTTGACGTGGCCCTCCAGGGCCGCGCTATGAGCATCGCGGCGCTGATCCGGTACTCGGAAGACGAATCGCACAAGCTGTTATTCGAACGCGATCTCGCACCGCCTCCCTTGGAGCGGAATGTCCCCGACTTATACGAGGTGGTCGCCAACAATCGTAAGCTGATCGCGCGTTCTCCGAGCTGGCCTCAAGATTACGACGTGCTACCTGCAAGGGGTGACCGTTGGATCGCGACTTATGTCGTCAATGGGATTCCCTACCGGGCGATTCGTTTGGAACATGTTCCAGTCCTCGACCGCGAAGGGGACACGCCGACTACCGACTTCCTTACCGTGACCTACGCATCGCCTGCAACCTCCGTGATGGAGGCGGTCAGTGAAGTGCTGCGTTACATCGCCATTGGGAGTGTGGTGTTGCTTGCAATCTCCGGTGGCTTTTCGTTGTGGGCCCTGCGGCGCAGCTTGCGGCCGCTGTCGGAGCTGGCCGACAATGCGCGGACCATTTCCCCTTCCAATTGGGAACTCAATCCGCCGGAAGAAGCCCGCGACACGCTTGAGCTTGAGCCTTTGACCCAGGCCATGACATCCATGCTCGACGGGCTGCATCGCGCCTTTATGCAACAGCGCGAGTTTCTCGCCAATGCCGCACACGAGCTCAAGACGCCCGTGGCCATCCTCAAGTCCACGCTGCAGTCGTTGTTGCAGCGGCCTCGAACCTCCGATGAATACCGCGCCGGCCTGGAGGAAGCACTCGACGACATGGCCCGGCTGGAGAAGCTGCTGCACTCTATGTTGCGGCTGGCGCGCGCCGAGCAATGGGCCGCCGGAAACCTGCAGCGCGACCTCGCACCAATCGATGTCGGCATGACCTGCCAGTTGGCGATCGAGCGGCTGCACTCAGTGGCCCAGCAGCGCAGCGTGAACATTGACTTCGCCGCCAATGATGCAATGCGCCTTCGGGCTGACCCAGACGACCTCGAGTTGGTCTGGTCGAACCTTCTGGAGAATGCGATTCGCTTCAGCCCAGAGGGCGCAACCGTGCAGATGAGCATGCGCACCAACAACGGGAACGGATATGTGGAGGTTGCCGACAAGGGTCCTGGCATCACGCCCTCTGAGCTTCCCCGCATCTTTGAGCGCTTCCATCGCGCCGATTCGTCACGCGCCCGTGATTCGGGCGGGTACGGACTTGGACTGGCGATATCGAAAGCCCTGATTGAGGCCTACGGAGGCACCATCGAACCTCACAGCAGCCCGGGCGAAGGCACCCGTATGGTTGTCTCATTGCCGGTGTAGCGCTGCCATCGCGCGGCACGAACCGCCTTCCGCTTCATGGTTCAGCTTGCATTAAGGCGTGCGTTAGCATTCTGGTGGGAGAGACGCGCTCGTGATCTGCAAACTTGCATTGATGAGCATCATCATCGCCGGATCAGGAACGGCCTGCGCACAGGCGCAGTCGTCGTCCCCGGCCACAGCACAGCCGCCGTCGACCGCTGTCGTGTTGACAATGGCCGACGCGCTGGCGCGCGCCAGGGAGAATAGTCCGCAATTCCAGGCCGCCGTCACTGAACTGGGGTTGGCGCGCGAAGACCGTTACCAGGCACGGGCCGCATTGTTGCCTGCCGTGGGCTACAACAACAGTTTTCTCTATACGCAGGGAAACGGGACGGCGACCGGCCGCTTTGTCGGCGCCAACGGCGTGCATGAATACATCAGCCAGGGTGCTGCGCTTGAAGTGATTGGGCCCGCCGAGGTGCTCGCCTACCAGCGAGCCGCTGCGGTTCACGCTCTGGCGAAGGCGCGGGCTGAAATCGCCGCCCGCGGATTGACGGTGACCGTGGTGCAGGCGTTCTACGGCCTGCTTGCCGCGCAGGCCCGGTCGCTCAACTGCGAGCGCGCCAACAACGAGGGACAACACTTCCTCGACCTCAGTCGCAAGCTCGAGGAAGGAGGAGAAGTGGCGCATTCCGACACCATCAAGGCACAGATCCAGGCCAACGACCTCAAGCGTGCCTGGGATGAGTCCCGGCTCGCCGAGCTGAATGCCCGCCTTTCGCTGGCGGTGTTGCTGTTCCCTAATTTCTTTCAGGACTTCACGCTGGTCAACGATTTGAGCGCTGCGCCCGCCTTGCCACCGATGAACGAGCTTCAAGACATGGCTGCGAAGAACAATCCGGAGTTGCAGGCCGCCTTCGCCGCGCTGGCGGCTGCTAATAAACAGGTCGGGGTAGCGCGTTCCGGATATTTGCCCTCTCTTTCCGTAGGCATGTTCTACGGCATCGATGCCAACCATTTCGCCAAGCGCGCTCCGGACGGAACAGAAAATCTTGGCTACGCCGGAGCGGCGACGCTGAATATTCCGGTGTGGAACTGGGGCGCGACACAGAGCAAAGTGCGGCAAGCGGAATTCCTGCGCCACCAGGCGCAAGTGGAGCTGAGCGCCGCCCAACGCCAGGCCATCGCCGATCTGCCGTCCTTTTACAGCGAGGCTCAGGTCGCGTATGACCACTTGCAGGTACTGAAGCAGACCACCGAACTTGCCGAACAGAGCCTGCACCTCACCAACCTGCGGTACCAGGCCGGTGAAGCCAGCGCACTTGAAGTCGTGGACGCGCAAAACACCCTCACCACTGCCGGCAACAGCTATCACGATGGCGAAGTCCGCTATCACCTGGCCATTGCTAATCTGCAGACCCTTACGGGGGCCTTCTAGATGGCAGCTTGGCGGACTGTTCACGTTATCGTTTTGTCCCTCATTGTGGGAGTCACAATCCCGCTGCTGACCTCCTGTTCCAAGAAGGACCAGGAGAGCGAACCGGAAGTCACGGTGCAAGCTGCCAAGGTAGAGAAGCAGTCCATCCGCCAAATTATCCGCAGTGAGGCCGTTCTGTTTCCCAAGAACCAGGCAGCGATAACGCCAAAGATCGTCGCGCCTGTGAAGACTTTCTACGTGAATCGTGGAAGCCGCGTACACGCAGGGCAACTGCTGGCGGTGCTGGAGAACCGTGACCTATCCGCTGCCGAAACCGAGACCAAAGGTTCGTACCATCATGCGGAAGCTGCCTACCAGATCGAAACGTCATCCGCCTTGCCTGAGGAGTGGCAGAAGGCAGAGTACGACCTCAAGGCCGCGAAGGAAAACTACGACGCCGAGCAGAAAATCTACGACAGCCGCAAGAACCTCTTTCAGCAGGGCGCGTTGCCCCGCAAGGATTTCGACCAGGCGGCGGTCGCGCTAATCCAGGCCAAGTCGCAATTCGAGATCGCCTCCATGCACATGGCGGCGCTGGAATCGGCCGGGAAGAAACAGCAGATGAAGTCGGCTGAGGGCCAGCTCACCTCCGCTAAGGGCAAGTACGAAGGCGCAGCCGCGCTACTCGCCTACTCGGAAATCCGGAGCCCCATCGACGGCGTGGTCACTGACCGGCCAACGTACCCAGGCGAGACTCAGCCGCCCGGAATGCCTCTGTTGACGGTGATGGACACCTCGTCCGTCATCGCCAAGGCCCACATCCCGCAGGACCAGGCTGTGCAGTTGAAGCCCGGAGATGCCGCCACGATCAAGACGCCTGGCGATATCGAAGTCGAGGGGAAGGTCACTTTGGTCAGCCCAGCCCTCGATCCCAACAGCACAACCGTCGAAGTCTGGGTTGAAGCTCAAAATTCCGATGGGCGCCTTCGCCCCGGCGCCAGCGTTTCATTGGAGATGGTGGCACAAACAGTCAATGACGCTGTGGTGGTACCCTCCTCCGCCGTGCTGAAGAAGCCCGACGGCGCAACCTCGGTGATGATCGTCAAGGACGGCCACGCACAACAAGTCGAAGTGGAGACGGGCATTCATGATGGTGCCCGCGTGCAAATCACCAAGGGACTCGGCGGCGGCGAGACGGTCATTGTGCGCGGCTCGTATGGTCTGCCTGACAAGACCAAAGTGAAAGTCGCCGAAGCCGAGAAGCCCGAGGCACCCAATGCTCCTGCCGGTAAAGACAAGGACTGATGCGCGAGCGACTCAAATCCTTGTTCGACCGCATGCGCACGCCCGGCGAGAACGGCGAACGCTACTGGTTCAACCGCTACGCGAAGTCGATCGTCTTTCTGATTCTCATCCTGGTGGCGGCTGGCGCGTATCTTGCGTTCACCATCCCAATTTCTGTCTTTCCTACCACCAACTTTCCGCGCGTCCTGATCGGCGTGGACAACGGCGTGATGCCCATCGATCAGATGATGGTGACCATCACGCGCCCCATCGAAGAGTCGGTGAATAGCGTGCCCGGCTTGCGCCAGGTCCGTTCCATCACCAGCCGCGGGTCGGCGGAGATCGACCTGTTTTTCGACTGGCGCTTGGATATGGTAACGACGCTGCAGCTCGTCGATGCAGCTCTCGCCAACGTCCGGACTTCACTGCCGCCGACGGCCGTCATCCGGACGCACCGCCTCACCTTCGCCAGCTTTCCCATCATTGGCTACAGCCTAACGTCTGACACAGTGCCGCAGACGCAACTCTGGACCATGGCAAGGTATGAGCTCAAGCCGCGCTTGAATCGTCTCGATGGCGTCGCCACCGTGCTTGTACAGGGAGGGCAGGAGCCGGAGTTCCACATCACGCCCGATCCAGCGAAGCTACTGGCGGCGGGCGTGACCGTCACCGACATCCTCGATGCGGTGAAACGCACGAACCTCATCGACTCGCCCGGACTGCTCGAGCAGAATCACCAGCTCTTTCTCGGACTGGTCGATGCGCAAGTACACGATCCCGGGCAGCTGGGCCAGATCGTCGTTAAGTACACCCCGGCGGGCGTTCCCGTGAAAGTTGCGGACGTCGCTTCGGTCGCGCCAGCTGTGAAGCCTGTGTACACCATCGTCACTGCCAACGGGAAGCCCGCCGTCTTGCTCAGCGTGAACCGTCAGCCGGACAGCAATACAGTCGCCGTGGCTGACAAAGTGCACGCCGAAGTCGAGCGCATCCGGCAATCGCTGCCGCCGGGAGTTCACCTTGAACCGTTTTACGATCAGTCAGGTCTGGTCGTCGATTCCATCCACAGCGTGCGCGACGCCATCCTGATTGGCGTCATTCTCGCGTCGCTCATCATGGTGTTGTTTTTGCGCGATTGGGGCGCTTCGCTGGTCGCTGTGTTGGTGATTCCGGCGACGGTTTTCATTACCTTTATCGCGCTGAAGGTGCTCGACCAAAGTTTTAACCTGATGACGCTGGGAGGGCTCGCCGCTGCCGTGGGTCTGATAATTGACGACGCCATCGTTGTGGTCGAAAACGTCGCACTGCACCGAGATGCCGGACAGGGCCGACTGCAGGCGATTCAGAGCGCGCTGGGGGAGATCACCGTGCCGCTGATCGGCTCGACCATTACCCCCATCGTCGTGTTTGTACCGTTGATCGCTATCACTGGCGTTACGGGAGTGTTCTTCCGGGCGCTGGCCATTACGGTCGGCGCTTCGCTGCTGACTTCGCTGGCGTTAGCTCTCACCTGGACTCCGACTCTCAGCCAATATTTCATTCGCGGCACGCACGCTGAGGCCCCACCGCGCAGTGATCTCACTAACAACGAGAAACTCATGGCTGCCGAAGATGCCGCCATTACCGGTCGGTTTCGGCGCGTGGTTAACTTCTACGAGCGCTGGCTGCGTTTCGCACTGGAGCGTCCCAAGTGGATAGCCGTTTTTGCCGGGCTGGTCATTGTGGTATCAATACTCGCTTTCCTGGCTCTGGGTACCGACCTGTTGCCAGAGATGGATGAGGGCGGGTTTATCGTCGACTATCTCTCGCCGGCTGGAAGCTCGTTGCAGGAAACCAACCGCATGGTCAGCCACGTCGAGCAAATACTGCGGGACACTCCTGAGGTCGAGAGCACATCTCGTCGCACCGGATTGGAACTGGGTTTGGCCGCCGTGACTGAAGCCAATCGCGGCGATATTGCCGTAAAGCTGAAGCGCAAGCGTGACCGCAGCGGCGACGAAATCATTTCGGAGATTCGGGCGAAGGTCGAACAGCAGGAACCGGGGCTGGAAGTAGAGTACGTACAGGTGCTGCAGGACATGATTGGCGATCTGTCGAACGCGCCTGAACCCGTGCAGATCAAACTGTTCTCGCCTGACGCTGCTCTGCTGGAACAGTGGGCACCGAAGGTCGGCGATGCCATTCACGACGTCCGCGGGGTAGTGGACGTGCGCAACGGAATCGAAAACACCATCAGCGGTCCGGCCACCATTTTTCGCGTTGACCCGACCGTCGCGGCACGAGCCGGTTTCACTCCCGAAGAAGTGGCTGTCGACGCCAGTGCGGTGCTGGAAGGCGAACCTGCTGCCACGCCCGTCATTGCGCAGGACATTCCCTACACCATTCGCGTGCGCTATCCCGACACTCATCGCACGTCTCTCGCGGCCATGAGCAACACCCTGCTGAACAGCTCAACCGGGCACACCGCTACGCTAGGGTCGTTGGCCGACATCAAGGAACTGCCAGGACAGACCGAGATCCGCCGCGAGAACCTGCAGCGTGACGTCGCTGTCACCGCTCGTCTCGAAGGCCGCGACCTGGGCAGTTCCATCGCTGCGGTACAGAAAGTGGTGGACAATCTGCACATCCCCTCCTCCATTCGCGTGGTCTATGGCGGAACCTACGAAGAACAACGGCAGTCGTTCCACGATCTGATGCTGGTGCTAGCGCTCGCCATCGTGCTGGTGTTCGTGGTTCTGCTGTTTGAATTTCGAACGCTGGCGGCGCCTTTGGCCATACTCTCGTCAGCAATTCTGTCCACGTCAGGGGTGTTCCTCGGCCTGCTGATTACTCGCACCACCTTTAACATCGCGTCATTCATGGGCCTGATTATGGTCATCGGCATTGTCGCCAAGAATGGAATCCTGCTGCTGGACGCCGACCAGAAATACCGCGCATTGGGATTCTCGGCTCACGACGCCATGATTCAAGCGGGCCGCCGCCGATTGCGCCCCATCCTGATGACTGCACTCGCCGCCGCTGCCGGGATGCTGCCCCTAGCGCTGGCCATCGGCGCCGGCGCGCAGATGCTGCAACCTCTCGCCATTGCTGTTATCGGCGGGATCACGATTTCCATGGCGCTGTCGCTGATCATCACTCCGGCGGTCCACTACTACCTCAGCCATGCAGAGAAAAAACTGCAATCAGTCAAGTAAGGAGAAGTCATGAAGCGAATTCTTGCCCTTATCGTTGCCCTCTTCAGCATCGCGGTGGTTCCCGCCACCGCCCAGAAGTCCTTCAAACTTGCCGACCGTGTGAAGCTCGGCGGCGAAGGTGGATGGGACTACCTCATCTACGACCCCGACGCGAACCGCGTGTTCATCACTCGTGGGAATCATGTCATGGTGGTCGATGCAAAGTCGCTGAAATCGACCGGCGATATAACGGACCTGTCAGGAACACACGGCGTCGCGCTGGCACCCGCACTCGGCCGTGGCTATATCACCAGCGGCGGCGACAATATGCTCGTCATCTTCGATCTCAAGACCCTGAAAGTGCTCGACAAGGTGAAAGTCGGCGAGCGCCCCGACGCCATCCTGTATGACGCATCGGCCAAGCGCGTGTACACCTTCAACGCCAAGTCGCAGGACAGCACCGTCGTCGATGCGGCCTCAGGCAAGGTGGTGGGAACCATTCCCCTTGGCGGCAAGCCCGAAACTGCCGTGGCCGACGGCAAGGGCAACGTTTTCGTGAACATCGAAGACCGTAGCGAAATCGTGCGCATCGACACGGCCAAGCTCACGGTCGCAGAGCACACTCCCATGGCCGGCTGCGACGACCCGAGCGCGTTGGCCATTGACGCGGCGCATCGCCGCCTTTTCGCCGGATGCGCCAGCAAGATCGTGGCGGTGGTCGATCCCGATGCTGGAAGGCTCGTCACTACCGTCGATATCGGTGGTGGCGTAGATGCCGGCGCGTTCAATCCCAAAACGCAGCAAATCTTCATGTCCTGCGGCGCCGACGGAGTGCTGACCGTGATTCACGAAGACTCGCCCGACAAGTACTCGGTGTTGCAAAACGTTCCCACAGCCAAGGGGGCACGCACCATGGCGCTGGATGCGGCATCGAACACCGTCTACACCGTGACGGCGCAATTCGATCCGACGCCTCCTCCGCCGGGACAACGGCGGAAGATCATTCCCGATACCTTTGAGTTGCTGGTGGTGCGGCCGCAGTGATGTAACTGCGCCGTCAGGAACGCAGTCTGGATTATTCACCACGGAGGCACCCGCAAGACGATCAGCGCAATAAACTCCAGCAGCACGCCAGATCACAGTCCCTCCCGCTCTCGATGGCCGGAACAGAAGGGCGCCGCACCACAATGCATACGTGCGGCGCCCAGCGCGGCTCTTTAAAAGCATCGCTACTGTTTCTTGGCTCCAAAACTGAAGCCCAGTCCGGTGGTAAACAGAACATTATTTTTCTTGTTTCCCAGAACCGGCTGGCTGACGTACTGGTCGAGGAAGTTTGCATTCGCGGTCATCCACCCATTCAGCTTCGTCGCGATGCCGAAGCTGAAGTTCACGCGATAATTGCTGGTGTTGTTCAGCGACGGCAGGTAGTACAGGTTCTGAGTGATTGACACCGCCGGCGAGAACTTGTGCGAGAACTCGTCGCCCACCGTGGCAGTCACCAGGTTGTTGATGGTTCCGTCGTAATAGCTTTCACGGGTATACCCAAGACCACCGAGCAGGTCGAGGGTGGTGGCGGTGCTGGCGATGGCGTGGAAGCCCAGTCCTCCGCCAGGCATGATGCGGTAATTCAAGTCCTGCAGCGCGTCGTACATGCCCGCGAACACGCCATAAACGAACCAGCGCTTGCTGATATTACGGTCGTAGCGGATCAATCCGCCGAATGAATTCGCAGTG
>Ga0074046_10002140_pt1 | contig 17218 bp, 21 predicted proteins | sample BogForMeECP23OM3_FD_94441 | JGI IMG/M metagenome (GOLD analysis project Ga0074046, IMG submission 94441) | Bog forest soil microbial communities from Calvert Island, British Columbia, Canada - Bog Forest MetaG ECP23OM3 | ecosystem: Environmental > Terrestrial > Soil > Wetlands ... | reverse complement strand
ATGAGGAATTCTTCAAAACAAATCGTGAAAAAGCTCAGGCGGGTCAGCCAATTTCTGAGGCTGAATTTCTTTCAGACTGTAGGTGTGCGTCATGCCGCACGTTCCGCAACGAACTGGGAGCGGTAGCCCGGTCCGGGACAGTATAAGGTCAGCATCCGTTATTTCATCTTCACGTCCGATGTGTTTCAACACGAGCCAAGTCTTGCAGTCTTTGGTTTTGCACAAAGCGCACCAGTAAAAGTACATTGCACTCATATAGCTCATCCTTGCGACAAGGCAAATGTGCTCTCGCCGACACCAACGGAGACTCCAGATTTGGACTGCGGGTTCTCATTCTACGCGGTATCGGAACTTGTGTGGAGGTCTAGCTCTCGATTTCGCCTAGTCGGAGTGCGGGAGACTCGGGCGGCAACAAACTCCATACCGCTGCCAAAGCTGAAACCACGGGCTGTGTGCGAGCAATTCGTCGTGCCTTCGATTCGCAGCCGACAGATCGCTTGCGCTGAGTGGTCTGATGTCCGGCGCTTCGAACATTTCCTGTAGCTGCTCGATGTCGTCAATAATGCGTTCAACGTCCATTCCGTCTCAATATCCAACAGAAAGGCGTGGAGGTCAAATCGGAACGGCATCTCCAAAGACCTGACTGCAAGATTTGTTCGCCGAGCACCGGAAAGCGCCCTTGCCAGTTTGTGGCCTACCATTCCCTTGCCGTCTCTGCATATACTCCTCGCCCATGAAGAGGGGTAAGCCAGTCGTTTGCACCAAGCTGCTGATTGAAGTGCTCGGCCCGATGGACGCAAGCCGAAAACGCATCCTCTTCGTCGAGGACATCCTTCGCGGCTGCATCAGGACACTCGACAAAGACTTCCGCACAAGCAAAATCCCGCAGATGAGGGGTTTCTCGCTCAAACCGGAGCCGAAATACCGGAAGAAAGGAAAGCGATGAGGCGAGTGAGGGGCAGCAGGTTCAAGAAGGAGTTCGCCCTGTGGCAGAAAAACTTCGGAGTCGTGGTTCGGCGGCTCCGCAAGAAGGCTGGGCTCTCACGACCGGAACTGGCGACGATGGCGAAGTTCAGCATCTCGACGCTGGAAACTATCGAGCAAGGGCACGGCAATCCGGGTCTCACGCGGATGATGAATCTAGCCCACGCGCTGAAGCACACCTTGAGCTATCTCTTCAGGCTCACGCAGGAGCTGAACGACGAGGAGAAGCACTGATCAGTCAGGGCAACCGCGACAACCTACGGAGAGGCTAGAAAAGACGCCTCTCCTTCGCGGCGCGGACGAGCTTGCGGGACGCCCGGTACGGCAGCTTGACGATCTTGCCGTCGCGATCCTTATACCCGGCGTGCATGCGCATCAGGAAAACGCGCATGGTGTGGTACTTATCGCCGTCCTCCCGACTCCGGTCGATGCGACCGATCCGCTCTGCGATCTCGGCGATTGTCTTGCCCTTTGCCCACAGCCTCGCGACGAGGTCGTAAGGGAACGGATTGCGTTTTGCTCTCTCCATACGCCTCTTCAGAGTTTCCCTGCCACGTTGATCCTCGCCCGGTAACTGCGCAGTATCTTGGTGTCCCCGGTGCCGACGTGCTGAAACTGAGGTCTGACACTGACCGCTGGAATTACGTCCACGCTCATTGCAGTGCCATCGGTGAACTCGACCGCAACGCAGTTGTAGTCCGAGTCGAACTCCACGGTCATGCGTTTGACCTTCTTGCCACGAGCCTCCTTCAACTCGATCCACGGCTTCGACATTGCTACTCGCCATCCTTCGTGGGTCGAGTTACTGGCGTGGGGGCGATCAGCCGTTCATTGCTGAGGTTCCCTCCGATGAAGTCGGCAAGCTCAGCCTCCTCGTCCACGAATGTGTGAAACCTAAAGCTGACCATAGTCTCGTCGGTAAAGAAGATACTGAGGCAGCGGTAGTCCTCGTCACGCTCGTTGTGCCACGTGACCCTGAGCACGGTCTTGCCAGCAAGATGCTGCGTATAGTCCGCTCGACGTAGCTTGGACACACCTCTAGGATACGAAGGCCGTAGCAGTTTTCGATAGGCCACAAGGTAAACGCTTGGAATCTGCGGTTGGTAGAAGCCGAGCCAGAAGCCTCGCGGCCAAGGCACTAACCGGATAGTAACAGCCTCCTGCTCACGGCAGCGAGAGTGAAAACTGCATCGCTGTTCTGACACGACCCGTGCTAATATCCCGGTTTGATGAGCGGAGTTTACATCTACGAGTGCGCCGCCTGCGGCGGAAGGTTTTCGCTGCTGTGCCTGTCCGAGACGATCCCCGAAGCGCAGACCTGCATCTCATGCCATGCGAAGGGAGCGCGACGGATCGCCAAGGAAGGCGAGCAGGACGGTCCGCTGCACGTCATCCCAAAGAAGCAGCCGGAACTCATCGAGGGCGAGGTCGCGCGGTCTGAGCATCCCAAGAGATTGAAATCAGCGCGGCACCGTTCTTGACATGGCCCTTCGCCGGGGACAATACCGAGGGTCAGCAAGGTTATGAATCAAGCAGGTAAAACGTGGAAGAGGGCTGACATAATCGCGCTAGCTACTTGCATCGTCACTTTGGCCGTCGGAATTCCCTCATGGATCGCACTGCACCACTCAGACACCCCGCCAATCACAAGACCCCAGTTGCCGGCTCCATCCTCCGACGTTGGTAAAGCCCACTACGATGACCCCGTGAAGGAAGCTTGCATGAAGGGCTCAATCGTTGATTGCCAAAACTACGCCGGACGCATTCATGTGAAATGCAACCCTTACGATAGCGCATGTAAGTTGCTGGCGACTTGTTGGGATGACAAAGCTAGAGCGTTAACAATCGTCGATTATGCTTGTAACCAGCATCCGAACCCTGAATCCTGTGAATTCCAGCGCAAGAACATGAGGGCAAGCATCGAGATGGATTGCGACAAGAAGACGCTTGCTAACTATTGAGTACGCTGCCCTCTGTCGGGTGGGGAACGCTCGTGCTGGGAGCCTGTCGCAATGTGTTCCTGTTCATTCAATAGAAGGACTAGTTAGGAAGAGTCTTCGCGGAGTGAAGAAGCTAACCTGACGACAAGTGATGGACACTCTTCTCATCGGAACGAGCCATCCCCTCCAGTATGACAACCCGCCCGCCGTCTGCCCCACGAACGAGTGGGGCGAGGCACAGAAACTCGTGCATCAGTTCTGGTTGCGAAAGCTCATCAGGGACTTCAGTCCCGCCATCGTGTTTGATGAGAGTTACCCCGCTCTGAGCACGTTCGGTCTGGTACACGTGGAGAACGATTTCTTTAGACACACAGCGTATGTTCCTCTTGAGTGTCCGTGGGTTCACATGGACGTGCCTATGAATTTTCGCCACGTGGCAAAACTGAGGGGCATCCCGAACGCGGCAGATGAAAGTTACCGGAAATTCCTGCGAGAGGAATACTGGCTCCGAACAATTTTCTGGATCGCTAACACTATGGGTGCTCAACGCATCGCGGTCGTTTGCGGCTACGACCACGTGCAAGAGAAGCGATTGGAGGAACGGCTCAGAGCGGCAGGACAAGTGGAGACTCACGATGTTCATGACCAACGCTGGTACAACGTTGAGTGGATTCGCCGACCGCACGATCAGTCAATCGTTGATGGCTGGGTGGAAGAGCATGCCAAGAAGAGACTCCGACTTGGTACGAAGTAGGACTCCAAACTTAGCACTGTGAAGCCCCCCTCTGCCCACCAATATGACTTCACGCTTCGGGTTGAAGCGAATCGGAATGCTAAACGCACAGTTATCTTACGGGCACTAAAGCCATCTCTGAAATGCCCCAGCCGATCTGCCATAATCTCTGCATGTGCGGACGCTGAGGCAATTTGAAACAGGTGATTTCACCAACGCTCAAGTCTGACGCCTCTCCGCAGGTCGTCGCACTGGTGGACCAAATAGAGGTACGATGCGACGGGTGGGCCGAGAACTTTACACTTCTCGGTTCTTCACACGATGTAGCAGTCTGGGGTGTTCTCACTCAGATCATTGATCTCGTCGAGCAGCAAATTAAACATTTCGGTCATGGGTCACAGCAACAACGCGAAGCGATGCTTAACTTAGGCAGAGCTGGTGCCCGATTGCTCAACGAGATTTGTGCGACGAAGTTGTCGAGGGGAGACAATTGGCTAAGGTGGACTTCCGACCTCCGGGAATCAACCAAGCAGGCGGTTCTTGCAGCGCACAACTGCGAGGCATTTGTAGGCTGTTTCGTCACATGGCACCAAAACCGACGAGCTGTTGAAATACTATCGCCAACTCGATTGCGCTTCAGCATTCCACCTTCGCAGATGGAGAGGCGTATTCAGGCATATCAACAGGGACGTCGAATACCCGGTTGGCCGTCAACAGCAGACAACCCGGTTGATAAGTCCTTTGTGAAGGAGCCGGACGTAGATCGCTTGCTGGAAGGACTATGCCATCGGGTAACGCTAGAAGGGGCTCTCGCTATCCGCTATCCGGACGATAGCGAGCTTCTCTCGTTCTTGCGAGACATCCACTTCGAAAAACTCCAGCGTGCTTTCAGGCGCGATCCTAGACTTGATCTAGGAGGCTATGATTTAGCGGCCTTCCGGCAGTTCTTTGCTGTGCTTGAATCATTATGCGCCGTACACGAATATATTTGCGATTTTTGGGCAAAGGGATGCGGGCGCTATCCTTTCGAGTCCGCCGTAATGGTTAAGCCTCTCTCCGAGTGGGTCAGGATCGTCAAAAACCTGTGCAGTCTGGATGAGAATCAAATTCGCCTGATGCTGTCGGATTTGACTTTTGGTCGCATTCGACCTCTCGACCTCTACATTCACCCGTTTGTTCCGAGCCATGACGCGGACAGATTATTTCTCATACCTCACGTCATCATGAACAGCAGGCCGGAAGAAAATATTCTCCGAGTCTGCTCTTACGCACGGCCTCAATGCCATCGGCCAATTGCGAATGCAAAGGAAGAGGAGATGCGGGAAGGCATCAAGAAAGTCTGCCCCGACCGATATAGCGTGTTTGGCCCCCTAAAGTTGCCCGACCCAAAACTCCCAGACATAGACATTATCATCAAGGATTCCGTCGCTTCACAATTGCTGATCGGCGAACTGAAATGGTTGAGGAAACCAACTCGCGTAATCGACCATGCTGAAAAAGACGCTGAACTGGAGGAAGGCTTCCGGCAGTTGCGGGCAATACGGGCTTTCTTGGAGCAATTCCCACACTATTTGAAGGATCGAACAATCGTAGAACGAGAAAAGGATTCCTTTAGTCTTTCATTCGTGGTCGTGGCCCGTGACCATCTCAGCTACGCGGCACAACCGGACGACTTGTGGCTCGCTGAGTTCGACGCTTTAGCATGGGCGCTCGGGAATTCGAGCAGTCTAAGCGACTGCATTTCCAAGCTGCAAACTTTCGAGTGGCTGCCCGTGGAAGGCAGAGATTTTGTCGTCAAGTTCGAGTCTGCCACTCTTGCGGGCGAGACAATAGAATCTGAAGTCTTTCATAGCCGCTAAAGGACTTGAGAAAGGTAGAGTAGATGTCATGTGCGGACGCTACCGATTGTCGCGGCGGAAGCAACTTGTTGAGGAATATTTCGACAGCGCCCCTTGGGGCGACGACTGGTCTCCTCGCTACAACATCGCGCCGACGCAGCCAGTCCCGGTGATCCGTCAGAATCCGAAAGAGCCTATCCGTGAACTCTCGCTGATGAAGTGGGGTCTCATCCCACATTGGTCGAAAGATGCCTCTGGTGCCGCTGGCATGATTAACGCGAGGGCGGAAACAGCGAGCACAAAGCCAGCGTTCCGCGATCCGTTGAAATTTCGTAGGTGCTTGGTTCCTGCGGACGGATTTTACGAGTGGGTGCGGACGGTGAAAACCAAGCAGCCGTACTGCTTCGAAGTGAATGACGGCGAGTTGTTCGCGTTCGCTGGATTGTGGGATGGCTGGAAAGACCCCGACGGCAATTGGATCAAGACGTGCTCGATCCTGACGACGACGCCAAATGTTGTGACCTCAGCAATCCACGACCGCATGCCTGTGCTCCTTGACCCGGACAACTACGACTTGTGGCTCGACCCGGGCACGACAGACGTGGCTGCGGTGTCCGAACTTCTCAAGCCGTTCGATCCACGGCTGATGCGGTGTTATCCCATAAGCAGTCGGATCAATTACGTGGCAAATGATGACGAGGAATGTTCACGACCTGTAGAGATTGCAGAAAGCCAGAACCGTCTCTTCTAATCGAAGGATCAAGTGGATTCAAACAACAAGACCTCGGGCCAGACGAAGGATGATGAAATTCACGAAATGGCGCGTCACTGCTACGGGTACGGGCACTGGAGTGCTCCATATTGGTTCATTGGGCCGGAACAAGGGCAAGCGCCTGAGGAAAACGATGACCTCAACCTACGTCTCAAAGCGTGGCTAGAACTCGGTGGGGGTGAACTAACTGATTGCCGAGAATTCCATGCGCTAATCGGAGAAAAGCGTTGGCACCGCGAAAAGCCTCAACTTCAATCGACATGGAGGCCGCTGCTCCTATTGCTCATGACCTTCCTCGGAAAGAAAACTGACAAAGATATTCTCCGCAGCTATCAAAGAGACATGTGGGGGAGCACAGATGGAGACACCTGCGTGATCGAGTTGTCGGGCCTCGCAGCGCGTAATCTGAAGGTTCCCAGAGACCGCGACCTTTTTCGGGAGGAGCGAATTGCTGTCATTAAGGAGAGAATGCGCCAGCATACGCCTGCACTGGTCGTGATGTACGGGTTGAGCGAGATCAAGCACTGGAACGCGATTGCAGGAAAATCATTCCCAAACGAGGGTATCGTCAGGCTCAATTCCTCCATTCTCGCCTGCACGCCTCACCCCACCGGGTACGGGATGATGAACGAGTACTGGACGAGACTTGGTGATGCGCTCCGCAGGCGCGGCTCAGTCATTGAGACCTAAGAAAACTCCTAAACGGTCGTCACCCTCGTATGAATATTGCTTGTTATTGCTGGTCGATCTTGTTCATCGTGGTATCGACCGTATTCCATAGTCCCACGCGGTCTTTGTCATTGAGTCGGCTGAACGAATCGCTGACTAAGCCTTGCCGAACCTGAATGAGATCGCCAACATACCCTATCAGGGTGTCGTAGCTATGCTGCCCGGTTTGCGGAAAATGAGATTCATCGAGGCTCTTCAACTCATAGATGAGAGAAAGAGTTGATCGGTCTTTGAAATCAGGAGACAGTCGTGTTTCTGGATCGTCGTCGAGGAAGGTGCGAAGCACAATGAGGTATGTCTCTTTTGTCGCGTCATTTGGCACCGCCTCCCCGTTTGCTGAATGGGCTTTCTTCAGCAATGAGAGCGCATAGTCCAGTCTCACCGCTAATTGACTGTTGATCTGGTCTATTTTCAGGTGTTTCTGCCGTTGTCCAGCCACAGAGGCTTGCACGTTCGTGTAGACGGCAACAAGTCCAGCGAGCACAAGCGATGAAAGTACCCAAAGGCCCAAAGGAGTGTTAAGAAAGGTAACCAGTCTCTCTAGGCGTCTTTGCGGGACTGGTGGCTTGAGTTGGCGCTGCACCTCCGCACGATAAATTTCCTCAGCTTTGATCCTCTTTTGTTCCTCTTCAGCCAATTCCATAGGAGTCCCTTACTGGTCTCTCAGAACGAATTCCCCTTTCACCAGCCAAGACACGCCGAAAGAGACAACGGCCAGTGATTCGAACCCGAACAACACTGGAATTGGGCCGAATCTGCTCAGCCGTAGTCCAATGTGCAATACCAGAATGGCTGCAACGGACGCCACAATGATCCAGCCGCAAATGTAGTACACGATGTTTCGTTCGCGCTTTCTCTTCGTCATCTCCTGCTTCCGGTCTGGATGGGTCTCAGTGAACAAGAACAGCGAAAAATATGCCAACGTAAGGAACAGAAGGGATGCGCAGGTGGCATGAACTAAGCTCACGAGATGCTCGACGTCGCACCCACCGCGTCCCACTGTAAAGACATGCACGATGTCGCAGGTGCCGGATTCGCATGCTGTAGGAAACAGTGCAACTCCGAGGGCGAAGATACACGCGAGACGACCTGCAATCGCGTCTTTCTTTTCATATCCTCTATAGGACAACAAGAACACCCCGATGGCCCACAGACTCCCGACAAACACGCCTCGCATTCCCGAGTGGTAGTAATAGCTGATGGAATCCTCGATGGCATTCGAGTGAAATATCCACCAATTTCCCAGCACTAAGACTATGGGAAGGGACACTCCGATGATCCCCACTGCCTTGCGCAGTGAGAGATAAGAGATGAGCAGCGAATCGCTACAGGCTGACTGTGTCATCCCGTTGCCCGAAGGACCCGACATTGTCCGTCGCTCCGTCATTTGCAGGAATACTTTTCCCGCATGGCGAGAACAAACGCATTTGCTGCTGATTGGGTTTCGTATTCAGGATGCTTCTTAATCCATTCAACGAAAACCTTGGCTGCATCTTTTGCTTGCAAGTCGTCCGGGGCACAATAGAACTTTGTTAGAACCTCAAGATGCTTCTCCTTCAGCATTGCCGCGTACCATAGTTCGTTTGCATCCAACAGTCCGCGCACGTAGCTTGCACACTCGGAGCCTGCGCCACCAGCCTTAAGGGCCTGTTCACATTGCTTGCGAGCGGTTCCGCCGTCGATTGATTGCGCTAAGGCTGGTAAAGCACACAAGACAATTGCGATCACCAGTTTCGAAATCATTTTCATTCCTCACGCCTATCTCGTCTGCATTCACGCCACGCTGACACTTGTTGAAACTGCAAAAAGAGCCCCACCAGCCCATCTGGATTCTCGTCACGACTGCCCATTCACTTAGCGAAGAGGGATTCTATACGTTATCCCGAATGCCAAAGCGTTTGACCAATTGCGTACAGTTGTCGGCGTGATACCCGGACTCACCTGCTCGCCCACGTAATATCCACCCGTGAGGTTTTGCGATCTTCCAGTGTGGTTGCCGATTAAGAAAACGAACCGTTGGATACCGAAAGAGATTCCCTCAAAGAATTCGGCTTGAACGGTGCCGTTGTTGGGATTGACGAGAAAACCTCCTGCGAGACCGAGCGACCCGACATAGCCGACAGGATGGCGAGGCGCGTTCTCCGACATCCAAGTGGGAATTGTTCCGGGAGGGTTGCTCGGCTTTCTGGCAGGATCATGGACACCGGGCAGTTTGAAATTAAGTGGGTGCCAGTCGATGAAGACGCCCGGCACGAATTGCGGGCGGGTCTTGTTGATGACCACAAGGGGACAGTTGGCCGTAGTAGTGGCTGTAGCGGGGCAACTCGTGGTTGCAGGGTTGCCGTAGGGCGTTTGTATCGCGGCTTGACGACCGTGCAGTGTTGAGATCAGAGCACCAGCAGAGATGTCGAACGTCGGCGGTGACTGGAAGTACGCGTTGAACTGTATGCTATCGAATAGTGGGGTTGCGCTCACTGCGTCCGCACACTTCACCGTTACCGCAACCTTGCTTTCCGGATAGACCGCTATGGGCAGAATCTGCACCGAAGCATCGGGCCACTTCAGATTGCTGGCCAGTGTCTCAAAGTCTTTAATGAAGTCCAACAGCTTCTGAACCTTTGCAGTGGCATCGGTATAATAAGAAAGTGCCTCAACTGTCCCCGGTCTCCTCAAGCTGTCAATCACTAACTGTGCATTGCCTATTTGCTTGGTGGCATTGTTGACGAAATCAGCAACATCGCTTCCGTAGGTGTCACTCAGCTTCCGGACTCGCGACTGGAGTTTGTCGAGCGTGTCCTGCATCCCTTGGACGGTCTTCATGTCCGGTAAGGGCCGCGAAAGGAACCTGACGGCATCCCTCTTAATAGCGCTGATCTTACTAGTCGCTTCGGCATTGTCTGAATAGGAGTAGAGATAGTTGGCGCGAATGTCATTGTAGTCTTTGCGGTCATTCTCCGGATCGAGTGCTCCATATAGCCTGTCAGCCTGTGTTCGTTGATCCTGAAACTGTTGAATAATGTCGTTTATTGCTTTCTCGTCCTCTTCAATCTTTTGCTGCCTCGCTTTAATATTCTTCTGCTTCTCTTCACGCAGTTTGTCCTCCTGCTCTTTAATTGACTTCTCTTTATCCGATTCAGCCTGCGCTTTTCTTTTCGCCAGTTCTTTGGACGAAAGATTGTCGGAACGAAGAGATTGAACGAATTGTTGATACCGATTGTCGTATGGAAGGCGAATCATTTCCTTCTCCTCAGAGGTAAGCTCAGCGGACGGAGCCGCACTAAGAGGAACAGTATTGAGGGAGCTAAGGGCCAGCGGAGCGACCAGTGGCATCGCTCCCCCGGTGCCGATTGAAGTGAGCGCCGCAGATACGTTAGGGCTAAGGTCGCGTGCCAGCGGGCCCGGAGTCGTCGTAAGGGAACACGCCGCGAACAGGGAGGATCGCCACAGCACTACCACGCCCCGACTACCGGGGCTGAGGTAGACCGTGATGTCCTTGTGAGTCTGGGGTGGTATCCGGCTGTCCTTAGTTTGAGTCATATCGAAGTCGATTCGACATTGAGGCGAGTTCTTAGAAGGCAGATACTCCCGGCATTGCTCCCAACTCTTCAGGGTCTGAATATCAGGCACTGGATCAGCTCCTGCATTTTGGGCGCACGTATGAGGCGGTGCGAGAAACAACATGGTTAGAAAAGCCACTGGTGGCAAGCTCCGCATACGGATTCCTCCAAGCAGACGAATTGGGACACAAATGCAATCTCGGCGTGCCGACACTACTGTCAGGACGCGGAAACGTGCCGCAAGCACTTGGTTTAGGGAAGAAATCGGCGCTCGAATCCCCCTCGGACGTGAAGCTCAGATCGAGCATCACCTTTCCGCTCGCCGAATGCGAGATAACATAGCCGCGAACGGTCGAAATGTCAACTCAACCTATGCCTTCCGATTGTTCGGATTTCGTAACACACTTCCCGCAGTGGTTGCGCCGAGGGAGGAGATTGCGGGGCTATCCGGTGAGCACGCGGATCAACCATCTGGCTAACGACGACGAGGACAGTTCTCGACCTGTGGAAGTCGCAGAGGTTCAAAATCGGCTGTTCTCTAAGGGGGTGGTCCTGAGCCTGCGCCAAAAACCCACGACGTGTGGAACAATGATCTGCGACGGAATGTGAGATGAATCCTGCTGCTCAGAACCTAGAGTCCTTCGATGCGGTTTACTACGCTCAGCAGGTTCCGATTTCTGCGGAATCGCTAACGATTCTGGGTCTCGTTTTTGACCGTTTGATATTTCCCGGTGTGTACCTCCCAACTTCGTCCTTCGACGAGGAGGCTCTAAAGCGAGAAATCAAAAGAATCACTTCGCTAGGCGTACCGTTGAGTTTTGAAGACGTGCAGATGCTCAATTGCATGGAATTCGCTCTCCATGTCAAATATGTGAGGGACTTCTGCATCTTCACGGGTAACCCCGGAATGATAGGAACGGTGGAGAAGGAAGCGCATCCACTCATGATGGCATTGGAGGAGCTAATTTTCGGACCTCCGCCGCCCGGTTTTATTCCCACTCCCTCGTTGGGTTTTTGCAAAGGATTTGATTTTTCAGACAACGTGGTTGAGCACCAAGTGAACGCTCCTAGCTCGCTGGCTTATCCGGCGAATGCGCTCGTCTACGCCACAAAGCATCAGATACCGCTGGTGAACGATTCTCCGCTGCCAGTCCCCGGTATTCCGGCAGCACCTAAAGACAACGCCAAACTGTTGGCGACGATATTGGCGATTGAAAGCGTAAAGCTCGCTCTTCCCAAGCTGGAACCGCTCATGCCGAAAGAGCTACAGGAATTTCGCGTTGAGACGGCGGAATACGTGAAGCCGTTCAGAGTAGCAATGCTGCGGCTTGCCAAGGAACTCAATGCGGCTCTAACGTCCGACGCGAGATTGGAAGACGTGCGGAGGCAGGCACAGTTTCTCGTCGAGACTAGCGTTTATCCACAGCTTCATGACTTGGAAGCTGTGCTCAACGATCCGGGGAAGCCTTGGTACAAAAGGGCGGTTGACTTAGCGAGGGCAGCACCGGAACTGGCTACGAATTTCGCGACCATGCCGAAGGGCATTGCGCTGGCGAAGCTGCTGGGGGCGATTACGAAGGTTCTCGCTGACGTTCGAGACGAACAACTCGATAAGGAAAACAGGCTGTCGAGAAGCGGTATTTATTATCTGCTGAGGCTGCGAAAAAACTAGTCAGCGAATCTGTGAAAAATCAGCCGGATGCGACTTGACCTAAAGGTGGATTCGAGGGCTGTATTTCACGAATCTTCATCGAGATAGGCTCGTGGCGTTCATCGTACTCGACTGTTCCAAATACCTTGACCGTTCCTCCAGAAGCGTACCAGCGCACGAACGAGCCCATGTCTTTGCCCACGTAGTGGTAGCGAATACGCTGCCCAGTCATAGTTTCGAACTGACCACGATTGGTACGCTTGCTGTGGCTTTTAAAAGTTCCTTCGAGCCACGCATTTTCTTCTTCAGTCGTGTCCAAGAAAATTCGACCGGGTCTTGGTCTGACTTCACGACTCTCTAGTTGACGCACGAAATACGGTAGCTCGTTGGCGGACAACTGCACAGACTCTTCGCCAACTTTCAACTGGAAACTCTCTACTCCACGTCCTCTGGTGAGTGGTGCTGCAAGTCTCTCCAAATCTTCGTCAAGTTCACCCGACCTTAGAACCTCAAACTGGCTCGTGGTGAGAGGAAGACCGTTTACGATGACCCTGTTATCAATGTACGTTACGTTATTCGTTATCGGTTCTCCCTTCAATGCCTTCTTGCCATTGATGATCCCGAACAAATCTTTGATGACTTTGTAAGCTCCGGCTGCGACACCAGTGGTGGTCGTCGCAATGACCCCGGCTGCAATTGGGTTCTTCGTTACCCAGTCAAGAACTTCAAAAAGGATCTTGGCGGAACCCTTTTGTAATCCGGCGACCCGAATTCGGTGCTGCGGGTCTGGAAGCTTTTCAAATCTTGCGAGCTTTAGGATGGCACCTGAGAACCCCGCGAGAGCGTTCAGCATGTCCTCGACGGGCATCGTGCCGTCGTCAACTTCGCTGCCTCGGTAAGTCAACTCAATGCTGATGCTTTCAGGCATGTGTCCGTGGGAACCCCAAGTATGCACCGATGTCTATCTGATGGCAATATTGGTGCTTGTGTAGGCGGCTCACGAATTCAGGGATTTTCATTTTGCCTAGAATGGGGCGGATAACAGGTCACCTTGGCGTGTTCGGCAGAAGCTCGCCGCGTAAAGAATTGTTCGCAGACGAGACACCTGCGCACGTCCCGACAGACGACTGCAAACACTTTCCCATTCTGGTCAGTGTGAATGAAGCCCACGTCTCGCCGGGTTTTTTCGTCAGCAGCCATGTCGATCCGCAATGAGCCACGAAAGTATACCGGGCGAACCAGCTTCGGACGAAAATCCGGCTACTGAAAACAAACATGTTGCTGGTGCTGTGGCGCAGCCCTTTTTGACCAGCGGTTGATTCGCTTGGGTTTAGCCAAGGTGACGCTGGTTCGGGCATTCCCACGCCCCCCGACCCCGCTCGTTGACTCGGCTTCGCAGCACTCCTAACATGGCACCTGAGTTCCTGTGCCATCCAATGCTCGGCCAAACCATCTCGCACTACCGCATCCTCAACAAGATCGGCGGCGGCGGCATGGGTGTTGTCTACAAGGCCGAGGACGCAACCCTCCACCGATTTGTCGCGCTCAAGTTCCTGCCCGAAGAAGTAGCCAAAGACCCCCAAGCGCTGGCTCGCTTCCAGCGAGAAGCTCAAGCTGCTTCCGCTCTGAACCATCCCAACATCTGCACTATTCATGAAATCGGGCAGCAAGATGGGCAGCCCTTCATCGTCATGGAGTATTTGGAAGGGACGACGCTAAAGCAGAGAATGGCGGGTCGCCCGCTGGAGACCGAGTTGATCCTGTCGCTCGGAATCGAGATCGCGGATGCGCTGGACGCTGCTCACTCCAAGGGGATCGTCCACCGCGACATCAAGCCCGCCAACATCTTTGTTACCGACCGAGGGCACGCCAAGATTCTCGACTTCGGTCTGGCAAAGGTCAGTCGCGTCAACGATGAAGCACTCGGAAACGCTGAAGCGGAAACTGCATCAATGACAATCGACGAGGACGATCTCACATCTCCGGGAACGATGCTGGGGACTGTGGCTTACATGTCGCCGGAGCAGGTCAGGGCTAAGCGGTTGGATCAGCGGACGGATTTATTCTCCTTCGGAGTGGTGCTGTACGAAATGTCAACGGGACAACTGCCTTTCAAGGGTGAAAGTTCTGCGGTTATTTGCGAAGCCATCATGAACCGCGAACCGCTGTTCCCGACTCAACTTTCCCCAGTTTGTCCTCCCGGCCTCAAGGAAATCATTTGCAAGGCATTAGAAAAGGATCGAGAACTTCGTTACCAGCGTGCCTCTGACCTACGAAACGATCTGCTGAGACTTAAGCGCGATTCTGAAAGTAAGAAAGTGGGAGGAGGCACCAGTGGGTCCAAATCTGCTTCTGTCACTGAGCCCAACAAAGAGGCTAAGAGGCTGCGTAGAATCAGGTGGCTGCTGGCAGCCTTACTTCTGGTCGTCGGCGTCAGTTTGCCGTTGTATCTGCGTGAGCGGCGGGCGACCGCCCCTGCCCGACTTGCAATGATGGCGTTTGTAAAGGGCATTCCAAGTCCCGACCAAGCAGCCTACGTGGCGGTCTTGCCCTTCGACTACGGCGCGAACTCCTCACTCGCTTACGTTGCGGATGGCCTTTCGGCTGGTTTGTCCGCTCGTCTCTCTAATTTCCGCGGCCTGTACGTTTCGCCTACCGATGCGGTCAAGCAGGAAACAGCTAAGGCAGGTCGAGAATCTATTGCCCGCAGGCTCGGAGTCAATCTTCTGATCGAGGGAACGCTGCAAGAGGAAGGAGGCTCCGTCAGGGTTACTTTACGTATGTATGATGTTGTGCATTCTCGTCTCCTCTATGCTGATGAACTCACCGGGGACACTTCGCACCCGTTAGAACTAGAGAACCAGATATATGAGCATGTGACAAAGCAAATGCATCTCCAGAGCAGCGAGGGCAGCTTTCGCGCTGGGATGAACCCAACAGGTAGGAATCAAGCCTATGACCACTACCTCAAGGCGAGATATGCGGAGCTAAACCAGCAAAACCCCAAAGACCTCGACACAGCAATCGCGCTTTATCAGGATGCAATCAATATCGACCAGACCTTTTCCCTCGCCTACGCAGGACTGGCTAGATGTTATTTGTCGCAATTTCGAATCTCCAAGGACTCAAAACTTCCCCAAAAGGTCACGGCTGCCGCCCAGCGGGCGGTACAGCTAGACGACGACTCTCCTATTGCACACATTGTCTTGAGCGAGGTTTACAAGAGTGCGAAGAACAACGAAAAGTCATTGGCGGAATTGAACCGCGCACTGGAATTGGTGCCCAATTCGGACGCTGCATATCGAGATTTGGGTGACGCGTACATCTCCAGCGGTCAAAACAACGAAGCCGTTTCCGCTTACCAGAGCGCCGTCGCCGCCAACTCCTACAATTGGTTGAATCACATTGCTCTCGGCAAGGGCTACTTTGAGCTTGGCGACAACGCAAAAGCACTCGTGGAGTTTCAGAAGGTTGCCGAACTCGCCCCCGATAATCCTATGGGTTACGGAGACATCGGCTCGGTGTATTTGCGCAAAGGAAAGTGGAGCGAAGCCATTCCTAATTTCCAGAAGGCACTGTCGATCACCCCGGATGCCCCCACCTACTCCAACCTCGGGACCGCATATTTCTGGCTGCAACGCTATGACGAATCCGTCAGAATGTATGAGAAAGCATTGCAGATTAATGGAAATGGGAACGAGGAGCTATGGGGAAATCTGGGTGATGCATACCGCTGGCTGGGACAAGCCGAAAAAGCTCGGGGGGCGTACAAGAAAGCTATAGCCATTGCAAGAATGGATGATCCGAGCGCCCAGTCTGCCAGCATTCTAGGCGACATCGGACTCCTTTACGCCAAAATGGGAGATCAAACACAGGCGGTGCAGTACACTCGGATGGCGCGTGCGAAAGCTCCGTCAGATGTGTATCTCATATACTGCGAAGGGCAAGTTTATGTTCTATTGGGACAACCCGCAAAGGCGATAACCGCTTACCGCCAAGCCGTCGCAAGAGGCTATTCGCGTGCGGAGATTTGGGACGATCCCGAAAATGCCAAAATGCAATCCCTCCCCGAGTTTGTGAAGCTCGTGAAGAGCGGCACTTCAAAGTGACAATCTTTAGATCACAAGCGAAGACCTCACGCGGAGCCGACACCGATGCCGCCCGCACTAGGGCGCTCGCCGCCTACAAGGATTTCCTCATACTTTGGAAAGACTGTCGACCCCGACATCCCCATCCTGAAGCAAGCCAAAGCTGAGTACGCGAAGCTGCAATAGCCTGCCTTGAAAAGGTTTCTGTTCTCGCCGATAATCGCATTCGCCCATGCCAAGAAGCACAATTAACTTCGACACCGTACGGAAGATCGGCTTGGCGTTGCCGGGCGTGAAAGAGAGCACTGCGTACGGGTCACCCGCGCTCAAGGTTCGCGGAAAACTCTTGGCGTGTGTGCCTGCTCATCGTTCGGCTGAGCCGGGTTCGCTTGTGGTTCGCGTCGGTTTCGACGACCGCGCCGAACTGCTCGCAGCAGACCCGGATGTTTACTACGTGACCGACCACTATCTCAACGACACCTCCATGCTGGTTCGCCTGTCCCGCGTCACCCCTGATGTCCTGCGGGACTTGCTCGGCATGGCTCACAAATTTGTGACCGCGAGGAGGGCATGATGCATCGAGAACGTGCGCTGATGGTCGCAATGCAATAGCTGCTCTGCTACGCGCCATTGCAATTGACCTTTCTTTGCTGTCAGACCTAACATTCCCGCTAGTGACCAGTTTCGTTGGTCAGAACACAAACATGCGTGAACACGCGGTCGAGGACATCGCCGAAAAGCCGGACGAGACGCACGGTGCAAATTCAGCGCACCGGGTGCTCTACGACGGACAGTGCGAGATACATTCATAATCCAAATTCGCTTGTTTCATCGCGTGATGCAGCGGTTTGGCTGCCGGAGTGATGCCAAGCATCTCAAGAGTAATCATAGCGTGCCCCCGCCCAGTGAAGAGTTCAGAAATTCTT
>Ga0074046_10002138_pt1 | contig 17222 bp, 17 predicted proteins | sample BogForMeECP23OM3_FD_94441 | JGI IMG/M metagenome (GOLD analysis project Ga0074046, IMG submission 94441) | Bog forest soil microbial communities from Calvert Island, British Columbia, Canada - Bog Forest MetaG ECP23OM3 | ecosystem: Environmental > Terrestrial > Soil > Wetlands ... | reverse complement strand
TTTGGAGGAACAGGGAATTTTTTCGATATAACAGGGAATTTTCAGGGTGGAGCAGGGAAATTCATCTGCCGCGCGGCGCGGCGCGAAACTCGTGTGTTTTCGGCGTGGATGGAGTTTTGAGGAAGCAGCGGCGGATCGCGCGTCAGTTTTCGGTACCTGAAGCGACCAGATATGCGGAACCGAAGAGTCTACCTCAGCGCGGGTGCGACCGCCGTGAGCCGAGGGCGCTGTTCGTCGCCGGCTCAGCGGAGCGCGCGCATCACGTCGGCCACGAGCTCGGCGACGCCCTCGTTGCCGTCGTCAGGGAAGGAGAGCCCGAGCCGTACGACGACAAGCTTCGCCGACGGCACGACGACCACATACTGGCCGCTGTGCCCGGTCGCGGCGTATGCATCGGTCGGCACGCCCGGCCACATGCGCCGCGACCGGTCCTGGGGTGCCCCCGCATTGAGCCACCAGAAGGCGCCGTATTGACCATTGGGTGCGGCAGGCGTTGGGGTGGTCACGTATCGCACCCAACCGGCGGGCAGGATGCGCTGCCCGTTCCAGACCCCATCGCGCCGGTGGAGTTCGCCCAGGCGGGCCCAATCACGGGCGGTCATGAAGGTGAACGAAGAACCGATCGGCGTGCCTGACGCGTCCGGCTCGATAAAGGCACTCGTCATCCCGACCGGATCGAACAGGCGCTCATTGGCGTAGCTCACGAGGGCCGCGAGATCGCCACCGAAGGCGTCGCGCAGCATCCGCGCCACCACGTTCGCTGTGCCGCTCGAGTAGGACCACCTCGTGTCGGGCGGCGCCTCCAGCGGGCTCGATGCGGCGAAGGCGCCCGTGTCGGGCTTCGTGAAGAGCATGCGCGAGACATCGTTGATTGCGCCGTAATGCTCGTCGAAGGCAAGCCCGCTCGACATGCGCAGGAGCTGGTCGAGCGTAATGGCGTGGCGGGGGTCGGTGGGTGCCGACCACTCGGGCACCGGTGCCGGCGCGTGCAGCGCCAGCCGGCCGTCACCCACCATGATACCGACGAGTGTCGCCGAGACGCTCTTCGCCATCGACCACGAGAGCATCGGCGTCTAGGGACCGTAGCCCGGCGCGTAGCGCTCGGCCACCAGTCGGCCGTCTTGTACAATCACCACGGCCGTCGTTTGGCGTACGCGACCGGGCTCGGGCGGGTTGGGCTCGCGGAAGGCGCGCTCGATCGCCGCTGCGACTTCAGGTGACGGCGCCGCGGGCCCCGCGCCGCCGTCGGGCCACGGCACGGCCGGGTCGAGCCTGTGGCGCGGCAGATCGATTCCCTGCGCCAGCGCCAGCCGCTCTTCGCTCCCATCAGGTACCAGCGTACAGCCGAGGCCGCGCCGGTACACCGCGCGCACGTGGATCAGCCCGAGCGCGCTCGCTTCGGCTCCGCGCTCGGATACCGAGACGCGCAACGCCGGCCCGAGCGGTGCGATCTCGAGGGACACGTAGTCCCGAAACACTTGGGCCGCGTTCTGACCGGAGTTGAGGGCCAGCGAGCAGGTGACCTTGGCCGCGTAGCCGGCAGCCACGTGCACAGCGATCCACAACCAGCGAGCGCCCACGGCGACGATCGCTAACAGGCCGAGTCCTAGCGCGAGAGTGACGAGTCTGCGCGCGCGGCGCGCTATGAGACTTTGAATGCGAACGAAGGTTTCCTCTTCACGGTCGCCGATCTCTCGGTTCACCTGCATCCGCATCGGAGCACGATCTACAAGCTCCTGAAGCGGGGCGAACTTCCCATAGGCGGCAGCCCTATGCGCAAATTTTCACTCTGCTCATCTCCCGTCAAACGCGTTTTTGTTCCGTCAATAACCAAGGTCGTCGATGGTCACTTAGTTGACAGTGTCTGCTACCCTGCGCCGGGCCAGCACCTCCAGTTCCAGGGAGACCCGACACCGAAACCGAAACGAAACCAGAGACGATGGCGGACAAGATCGTGACCATGCCCGCCAAGGTAAGGCGGTCGGTGAAGAAACTCCAACGTTTACGGCGCCGACGGGATTATGAGTAGCGACAGCGTCGTCTTTTCGAGCGATCTCGGCAGCCTAGCCAAGCGCCGCCCTCGAGTTATCGCTGAAATCGACTGGGCAGAGAATTTTACGAAATATCGTCCCATGTATCAGGCCGCGTTCCATCGAGGTTGGATTCTCTGACGGGTCAAGACGTCGATCACGCGCACTGGCTCGCCGAGATCGCTCCATTCGCATCCGTGAACCGGAAGCACAGCAAGATTGATCGGACACCTGGCCAAAACGTCCCGCGAGAAGTCCATAACGTCTATGGAAGAGTACAAGAACTCGACAGATCGCTCCTCCGAGCTGGTCAGGAGTGCCCGACTTACGAGTGCGAAGGAACGGTAGAGTTCCGGCGCGGATACCATGATAAGTCCCAAGAGCGTGGACAACCGGGCAACCATCACGAAGCTGTTCCACAGGCAAGCGCGATCAAGAAGTCGTTCGGCCAATTCCGCCGACGGTTTCTCCCAGAACCGATGAACATCGAAAATGCCTGCGTGCTCCGTGCCTACCGGTTGCCCGGGTTCGATCCAGCCGTACGCAGTTTCGCTGCTGTCTGCAGCAATGCCCAGCAGCACGGTCAACTCGGGTCGGAGTCTGACGGCATCGAAGGCCAGATCAACGTGGCGCATGAAACGCCCGTCGTCGCTTACGAAGTGATCCGAAGGAAACAACGCTACATATGCGGTGGGCGCCAATTTTGACAATCGGAGTAGCGAATAGAGGATCGCTGCGGCGGTGCCACGGTTGTCGGGCTGAATCACGAGATTTTGCCGCCGCATATCTCCAAGCAGCGGTCCGTAGTAACCCTCATGTGCGCGAGTCAACACGACCAGGGTGTGGTCGTCTGCGACGGATAGGGAAACGCGACGGCGTGTTTGCTCGACCAACGATGAATCGCCGATCACAGAGCAGAACTGTTTCGGCCTGCCATCACCGGCGATCCGCTGCGTCAGCGAAGATAAGCGCTTTCCCTCTCCGCCCGCTAAGATGATCGCCCAGTGGTTCTGATTTTTATCGTAGGACCGCATCACTTGCTCCCTTCAGGCTACGCCCGCGGTTGAGCCGTCCAAACGCCGATCCAGCAAAGCTGCCGGAAATAGGCCGACATTTGGCTGGCAAATGTGAAATCTTCGCGGTTCACTTGCGTGGTACTTCTGCGACGGGGGTCTTTGTTGGGGTTGGCTCCTTGCCGTTTCTCTGCTCGCGTGTAGCGAGGTTAAGGTAATCCAGATATGCAATCGCTCTCTTGAAGTTCTTATTTGGTGTAATAAGGAGTTCCTATTCGGTCTGTGGGGTCGAGAAAGTTCGAAAGTAAAAGACCACTTCAACGCGATCAACGAAAGGTCTCCCGCCATTCCGGCTCAACACCGCCAACCAGTGTCTGGGGCGCCGCTGGGATACGAGCAACGATGAGCGCATCCTGTTGACACCCAGGCCGTTTGGGATCCTGCGCTATCTGACTAAGGCGGCCCTTCATCGAGCTGCCCCTCTTCTGACGAAAATCGAGGTGCACGAATTCAAAAGGTTTAGTCGACGCGAGGATTCGCAAGCCTTGTGGACCCATTTCGCCGATGTCGACCGGTCGTTAGGTTCTTCCCGCTGTAGGATCATACTAGCCGAGCCGACAGCAAACGGATCGCATATTTATTATCCTTCCTTCCGCGCAAGTGCGGTGCCATAGGTGGCGAAGCGTGGACAGGCCAACTTTGTTAAGCAAATGACCGTTGTGTTCGCGCTTTGTTTCTGACACGGCCAAGGCATGTTCGAATTTTTGGACACCAGTGTTCGAATTCCAGGACCCATTTGAAACATCTGAAGTGCGAGCCTCTGATCATGCTGGCAGCGAGCGATTGATTGTCGGATCGGTCGGCTCACGCAGCTTGAAGCAACCGCGATGAACGCCGGAGATTTAATAGCCAGTTGGAAGCGTCAGATCGATGCCCTGTGGTTCCTCAAAACTTAATCCGCGCGAATTCGTTGGTGGTTTCGATGGGCTGAGGATAGCCTGCGGTGCATGAGGATGCCGACGAGTGAATCATTCCTGGTGGCCCGAAGCGGCGAACCTCGAACCCGCACGGCGCTGCTGTTGGAATCGATCGCGCTTCGCCATCAAATCGCCGTGCTGGAGCGCAGCCGAACTCGTCGCCAGTGCTTTCGCCGTTGAGATCGGCTGATTTGGATCTTGTTCTCGCGCTGGTGGCCCAAATGGCGTGACAGCCTGATCATCGTCCAGCCCGAGACGGCCTTGCGCTGGCGCGGTGGGCGCCCGAGGGTGTCCAGCGAAGTTCGCCAACTGATCGCACAGATGGCCGGTCAGAACTTTCTCTGGGGTGCGCCGCGGATCCATGGTGAACTTCTGATGCTCGGTTTCAGCGTCTCCGAAGCCACCGTGTCACGCTACCTGCCTGCACGAGGCAGACGGCCGGGACAGTCGTGGCGGACTTTTCTTCGCAATCAAGCCATGACGTTCGGTCACCGCGAGTATGCCAAGGAGCGGTCGAGGGCAGACGCTGGCCCACAGGGTCAGTCATATTGGGCCCAGCTCAAGCGCTCCCGGGCTGCGCAGATTGCGACGCTATGGGTTGGGCTCAGGCGCAACCCTGCCCAACCACAGCCGATCCTGCACGTTGGAAGAATCAGTCTGCGCTCCACTCATTGCGATCACCGAGTGACGCATCGCGCTGCCTCCGTGTCCGGCGGCTCAAGGAGAGCGCTATATGACCGTTCTGGGGCCGCTTTTCCGATCCGAAGTCCGCCGCATCAACCTTGCGCGTCGCTTGCGGCCGCGGGCGACTCAAGACGGCGCGTTAATGCAGAGTCGGGCCAGATCTGATCACGCTGGCCATGATCGGGCTAACACCTCGAACTCATCCACGCCGCCGCAAGCCGTGCGGACCACCCTTTGCGTCTCCGTGCGCGGATTAGGTTTTGAGAAGCGACAACCCTCGATTGAGACGTCACTCGGCTGGCCGCTCGACGAGAGGAATCCAGGATTTCGGGAGCTACATGGTCTTGAGGAGTCTTATTTGCTCATCGAACTGTTGAACGTAATGCGACTACATCTCGTCAATATTCTTCAGCCATGTTCCAATCTATCGTCTTTCTTCTTGATATTACTTCTCACGCAACAAAACTCCGCGTCTACCAATCATGAAAGTAGCAGTGCTGATCCGAAGTCGTGTGGCAAGTGAATGACACTCTCACTCCTAGGCTGACTACTAATTTCTAATGCTGTACTTCAGATTGGTTGACGTTTGTGACAATATTCTGGTTCGCGACAGCTGACTTCGGCCAGCTGAAGATGAGGGGGTTGAGGAGGTGGAGGATGGCCGTTGTCAGGTCCCTCTTGCGTAGTTTCTCCAGAGACGCGGCAAGCGATCTCAAAACCCCGACCAAAATAGTTTGCCTGAGCGACGATGACGTCGTGTGCGATGAGCTGCCGGAGGGCGCAGTTCACCATGATCTGAGCGACGCACCGGCGAAATTTTCGTTCGGAGTGGAAACCGGAGACACCTTAGTCAGCGTCGAGCATCCCGACGCAACCATCGAGCACTTGTTGCCGATCGGGGCTGCGGGGGTGGGTCGCGAAGCTGATCAGACGCTCGGCCAACTCATAACCGAGGCTCGCGAGCATCGCGGTCTTTCGCGAGAGCAGGTTGCGGACCAGACACGCATTCCAGCCTATTACGTGAGAATGATCGAGAGCGACAGCTACGACGCCATCCCCGATCAGCTCTACCTTCTGCCGTTCTTCCGCCGCTATGCGATTTTCCTCGGCCTTGACGCACCGAAAGTGGTCTCGCGCTTCATCCGTGATTTCGAGTTGGCGGAGAGCGGAGTAATCGAGACTTCGGTTCCTCGCACATCAGCCATAAAAGCACTTCTCGCGAAAACACTCCTGATGTGGCGACAGATTGCGTTGGCAGTGTTGCTCATCGGAGTTATGCTCCCCTGTATCGCGTGGGGGATCGGAATTATGCGCACGGCCGTTCATCATCCAGCTTACAGTTCATCGAGCGTTGCCATTTCTCCGCGTCCAGCCGCGGCTGTTCAGCAACCCGCCGAGACTCCTTCTACTGCCATAGCATCGCGCGCGATCAGCACGGCAGGCGCAGGACCCCAGATCGATCAGCATCCCATTCAGGCGAAACACCTGCTGCGACGAGCGCACGGCCATCGACCGAGTCGCAGAGCAAGGCACTCGAGGCACAGAACCTGACCTATTAGACTGGCGAGCGGCCTTATTCGGGAAAGCCGAATGGCCTGTCGCTTCTCAAAACTTGGTCCGGCCCGAATTCCTTCACAAATCTAAACGGCCTCGCATAGCCTGAGGGGCGTGATGAACTGGTTCTGACTGACGGCCGCCGCGGCGCAAACCAGGTTTTGAGAAGGCGCAGTTAGTAGGGGACCCCGGGCCGTCGCACTTTCAAAGTGCGAAAGCAGGCGCGCCCGGTTTCGGCTAAAGGTCCAGTGATCGAAGCTTGAGGACTTTGTCAACATTTTGATAGACACTAGTTCCCGATTCACGTATGGTTCATTTTCCAATCGAACGGAGGTAATCGTCTCGCCCGGATGTTGAAAGCGCGGCCTTGGAGCGCCCTTAATCATTGGCTCGGTAAGGTCTTTTCATTGGTTGTTCTTTCGGACGACTGAATTGAACAAAAGCGTTGACAAACTCGTCTATGCATCGATGGCCCGATCTGGTCGCGGGTTGGTGAGCGAAACTGATTCAGTCCGCAAGCGAATGGCAGCGCAACGCGGCTACGCGTTGCGCGTTGCGATCACACTCATTTACGTGGTCGCAATCGTCGGGCTCGCGTCCCGCGTGTCGGCGGCTTCGGCTCTCGTTTCAAATGTGCCTACGACTCAGCCCAAGAGCATTGCGGACGTCGAGCAAAATAAGCACTGCGACGATGATTCCGACAGTGCTGACGATCAATCGGATAATAATACGCAGGCGAGGGCCAAGCCTTCGAGGTCCGACGCCAACAAGGACTCCGACGACAACCGCGACGGCTCGGATCGCGATGATGCCGTTGCCAAATCCGAATCAGCCGGCAGCGATAAAGATAGCGATTGCTCCGACGATGACAGCGCCGACGATGACGATAAGGACGACTCCAAGGACGAGGCTGCCGATGCCGAGCTCGACGATCGCCCCACGCTCTTGTCGCAGTTCGACTACTACAGCGATTCTGAGCACTACGTGAATCTCACGACTACCTCAATCGCGACCGCCCCCTTCCACGGTTTTATGGTGTCGCTGCGTCGAGACTGGGTGCAGGCCGAGGCTCCGAGCGAAGTCCAAGCGGCCGAGATCACGACGCTTGCATTCAGCAAGGATTTTTCCGAGCGATGGGGCATCGGCGGCGGCTTAGGCAACGCACGCGCGATGCAATCGAACGACCCGGTCGGCTCGTTTGCGGCGCATTTCAATTACGCCGGTGCGACCGTCACCACCATGATTGCGCGCGAGATGCTTATGGCCTCGGCGAAGACGCTCGCGGCAAACATCAGGCAGACGGACTTCGGCTTGAGCTTCTCCGATGACCTGAGTGAGCACATCAGCACCGACGCCGAAGCACATCATCACATCTACACCGACGGCAACAGCTCGAACGATTTCGCGCTCACGCCGCAATACACTTTCGAACTTGCGGGCAGCAAACTCGAGGTCGGATATCGCTTCAGTTACACCGCCTTCGCACACAGCGCACAAAGCGGCTACTGGGCGCCTCAGAGCGCGTTGTCGAATGGAATCTTTTCAGCGCTGACGTTCGACCGGGTGTGGATCTACGGGCACTCGGAGCTTGGATTCAGCTACGATGCAGTGCGCGAAACCGAACCGCTCTCAAACGGACCGTCGAGCGGGCCAGGCGTATCAGCCGCTTTCGCACTGGGACTTCGACCGGTAAGGGGGATTGAATTGGAAACATACTGGACGGGAAACGGCTCCGTGGGTTGGAACTCGATGAATTTTGGCCTGTCGCTGAAATACATCTTCTAGATTCGAGGGAGCCACCCGACAATGACCACAGAGCCACGAGCGGCCGCCATGGCACCGCCCATCGCATTCTTCACCATATTCCTGGTGGGATTGCTGACGGCGGCGGGAATCAAGGCCATCCACGATTACGCGATCGACCTCAATCAGCACGAGGTTGCTCGCGTTACTTCGCCCGATCATCAGATCGACGCGGTCTTCGTGCAGCCCAAAATCAGATTGATCACCGGCGAGTCCGACCTGTACCTCGTGCCCAAGGGCGAACCAGCCCCATCTTGGGGCGCGGTGTTGCGAATAACCAAAATGACGGAGCCAGCCAGCGTCACGTGGACTCGCACGGGTATGCTCGAATTCAGATACAGCCGCGGATGCGTACAGAAGTTTTCGAACTTCTGGCATTCGGACGACGCCGTTTTGGGCGGCCACTACGTCGAGGTGCGACTGGCGCCGTCCGTCGAGCTGCCGTGTACCGGCGGCCCCACGCTCCCTGTGATGTCGTTGAAGGCCACCGAACCCTCAAAGGCCCCACTGAGTCGCTTGATCTCGCGTACTAACGCGGAAGGCCAGAGTTGATATGCCATCTCACCTGCGCCGGTTGAACTTCGCGATCCTTTTCGCCTTGGGAATAGCTTCCCCGTTCCTCGGACGAGCGCTGGCCGTTTTCGCAATGCCGGCCCGCCAGCAGGAAGTGGCGCGAGTTACGTCGCCCGACTCGCGCCATGACGCAGTGACGATTCGATACCAACCTCTCCTTCCTTACATGCGCGCCTCGGTCGAAGTCTATGTAGTTCCGCGCGGGGGCCAAGTCGCGCCATCGGCCGACCCGGTGCTGCTTGCAACAAGAGCTGTGGGTGTCCAGAGCACCTGGAAAGATGATCGCCTGCTGGAAATCCACTATTCACGAGCGCGAGTTGAAGGTTTCACGGCGATCTGGCCATCGATAGCGAACAACCCGCCGATGGTCGAGATTCGGCTGTCTCCACCCACCACCGGCTTTTCCTTCGCCGCCGAGGGCGATTCGTGATCGACGGCCCAAACTAAGCATCACCACACTCAAAACCCTTCGAGAAAACCGAGAACCAACTTCCATCATTATGGCCGCCGCACCCGTATCGCTACCCAAATCACGCCTGCGAGGTACTCAGACCGTCGTCCACTCGCCGATCGACGTCGCGCGCGAGCTGCGTTTAACACGTTACTGTATCGCCTTTAGCCTGCCGGTGATGACTCTCGCAATGTACGGGCTGATTCATCTCGTCGTGAACCGCGTGAGCAGCGCTCATTTTGAGCTTGCTGCGGCGGATACTCTCTTTGCGATCGCCGTTGCGTTCCTGATGTGGGGCACGCTCTTCTACCAAATCACCCGGTGGGCCTACTACAAACGCATGACTACTCATCGCCGCCCTACCTGCGATGAACTTGAGGCTATATATCAAAATGATTATCCACATCCGCTTGCGATACTGATTCCATCGTACAGAGAGGAAGTGCGGGTGGTGCGGATGACGCTGATGTCAGCGGCACTGACCGAGTACCCGGATCGGAGGGTGGTGCTTCTCATCGACGATCCCCCAAATCCCTCGACGATGCAGGACGCAAGGGATCTTGCCGCCACCCGCGCGCTGGTTCGCGAGTTGGACGCCATGTTCCGGGCTCGCAAACGCCGCTACGCGGGCGAGCTGGAAGCATTTGAAAGACGCCTGACGGCACACAAGATTTCTCACATTGCGGAATGCCGCCAGCTCGCGAAGCTCTACCGCGAGGTCGCGTCATGGCTCGAATCCCAGGCGGCTTCCTATAAAGCGCGTGATCATTACGATGCCCTGTACCTGAATCGTGTTCTTCTGGAACCCGCGCTCGCGCATCGCGGTCGCGCCGCGGAACTCCATTCGCTCGCATCAAGACCGGCTGCGGCTTCAAGCGAAGCCCGTTTCCGCCGCGAGTATCGGCGGCTTGCGGCCCTGTTCGCTGTGCCATTCGCGAGTTTCGAACGCAAGCGTTACGTTAATCTGTCGCACGCCGCCAACAAGGCGATGAATCTGAACAGCTATATGGGGCTGTTCGGGCGGAACTTTCGCGAGGTTATCCGCAACGGCGCGCTGCATCTCGAAGAATGTGCGAATGAACACGCCCAGATTCATGTGCGCGACGTCGACTACATAATCACGCTCGACGCCGACAGCATGCTGCTCGGCGACTACGCCTTGCAGCTCACGCATATCATGGACAAGCCGGCGTCGGCACGCTTCGCCGTAGTCCAGACCCCGTTCAGCGCGGTCCCGAACAGTCCAGGTCTGCTCGAACGCGTCGCGGGCGCACAGACCGATCTCCAATGGTTTGGCACGCAGGGCTCGACGCTCTTTGACAGCTCGTTCTGGGTTGGCGCGAACGCTCTTCTGCGGCGCTCCGCACTGGAAGACATTTGTGAAGTCGTGCAGGAACGCGGCTATCCGATTCGGCGCTACATTCATGACCGGACGCTGGTCGAAGATACTGAGTCAACGATCGATTTGGTTGTTCGCGGCTGGAAAATATATTGCTATCCCGAGCGGCTTTCTTACTCGGCGACGCCGCCAGACTTTGGCGCACTTGTGATTCAACGGCGCCGATGGGCGAACGGTCCACTGCTCATTGTGCCCAAGGTAATCCGATATGCGTTGACCGGTTCGAACCGGCTGCGGCGGCTGCCAGAATCGCTGATACGGTTGAACATGCTGACGTCGGTCGCGGCCGCGGGGGCTATGCTGCTGACTATCGCGATCCCATTTCCGGACGCGAAGCGACTGCCGGTGGTGTGGCTGATTTTCTCGGCGATTCCCTATTACCTGGTTTATTGCCGTGACCTCGAAGCTTGCGGCTACGATTGGTGGGATCTGCCTCGCGTGTATGGGATGAACCTGCTCCTGATCGCCGTGAACATGACCGGAATGCTCAAGTCGTTTCGCCAGGCGATCACAGGTGCGCGCAGCGCGTTCGTACGCACGCCCAAGGTTCCCGGCCGCACCGCTGGTCCCGCGTCGCAAATCATCATGCCAGCCCTGATCCTTCCATGCGTGCTGCTATCCTGCCTGAGAATCATCGCGCACAGCGGCTGGGCATACGGCGCATATGGAATTTTGAATTTCGTGTGTCTGGGCTATGCTCTCTACTCGTATGTAGGCGTACGCGCTGGATACGAGGATGTTGTGGCGAGTGCGGTGCTTCGTTTTGGCTGGATTGCGGCGATGATACGGCAGTTCCGTGGAGAGTTGCCGGCCCCAGACGTCCAGTCTCCGTTCGGAACTTCTGGAATAAAGGATCGTGTTTCTGTCCAGGCTAATTAGCGTATCTGCCACTTGCGCAATCATCCTCGCCGCGTCTGCGGCTTCCATCCGTGCTGAATCCTCACCGGCCAAGGCGGCAGGGCCACTCGCCGGAATCCAGCTCGCGATCACGGTGGACGATATCCCGGAAAATGGCGACACCCTTAAAGCCCAGAGTCGAGACTCTATTGCACGAAGTATAATTCGCGCTCTGAAAACGAATGGCGCCGCCGGCGTCTATGGATTTGCCAATGGCTACGGACTCTCCGAGACACCCGGCGAAATCGCGATTCTGAAAGAGTGGCTACGAGCGGGGAATCCTCTTGGAAACCATACTTATCACCACTCGAGCCTCGACCAGGTCGAAGCCCCCGCCTTCGAAGCTAACATCGCCCAACTGGATGTTTTGCTGGAAAGTCTATCTTCGGTTTCACCTCTGATTGCCGGTCGGCGAGTCTTTCGATATCCCTACCTTGAGGAAGGGAACACGCTGGTAAAACGCGACGCTGTCCGGGGATACTTGGCCACAAATGGCTATCGAATCGCCGAAGTCACGACGGACTACAACGACTGGGCCTGGAATGGTGCGTATATTCGCTGTACCCGCTTGAATGACAAACAATCCATCGAATGGCTAAGGAGGCACATTATTATCAACGCCGAAAGCAGCATCAGGTCCGCGAGCGAACTGGCGCAGAAGCTGTTTGGACGGAACGTCGCTCAGATACTGTTGATTCACGATTGCGCTCTCGAAGCACTCTTATTGAACAAAACGCTGGCGAAGCTGCGCGCTGACGGTTTGACTTTCATTTCGCTGGACGAGGCGCTGCGCGACCCCGCTTATAAGATTAACCCGAACGTCACGACTGAAGGTGGTCAATCCTTCTTCAAGCAGATCGCCGAGTCACGTGCCGTCGATACAGACGCGTTCGTCGATACCACCTACACCGTGGAGAGGCTCAATGCCGTATGCGCTCAAAATACCGCCAAGACTCCACCCCCTCAGCAATAACGATCCTGAACGGCCTTTGAGCTGTCGATGACGCCTCGGGCCGGAGCGCTAATTGACAATGGCGCGTTATGTAGCTGATTCGCACGCCGCCGCCGCTGCTGATGAAAACTTGGCGACGAGCGAGCGGCCTTCGCAGCTCAATTGGATGCACAGCATTCTTCCTGGCGTTGTTATCAGCATCGCATGCGGCGCAATCTACCTTGCGTCCCGTCCGCCGTTATTTGACTACGACGGGTACATGTATCGCTTTTACGCGATGCAGCCAGACCCCTGGCAGAATACAAACCCGCATCACATCCTATGGAATCCGATACAGATTCTAATAGCCGCGTCTGCAGCGTTGATCGGATATCCGTCTACTATAGTTTTCCAGGTCGTCGGCATCCTGATTGGGTGTACAACCCTAACCCTATTCTATATGCTGTTGCGCAAGGTCGGCGCTAATCCGATTGTTGCATGCGCTTCGGTAGTACTGGTCGCGATGGCGCCCGCATTCTGGTTCCTAACTCTCCAGAATCATCCGTATCCTCTCGTCTGCCTCTTCCTAACAGTCTATTTACAGTTCTGGACAGCCAGCGACACGTACGCACCCACTGGCTGGCGTTTGGCCGGTGCCGCTGTTGCCCTTGCAACCGCAACGCTACTGCACCAAGCAGTCGTTTTTATGATCCCGCCGGCCGTGATCACCCTAGCGCTGTTCAGCAGGGGCTCACGGACGCATCGATTATCAGGTGCCCTAGTTTGGGGTGCTAGCGTTTCGTTCGCGGTCTTAGGTGCTTACCTTTTCGTCTGGATCGCTCAGTCCGAGTCTGCGCATTCCGCGTCTGGTTTTCTTCATTGGATAACCTCATATGCACAGACGGAGCATCCACCCCAGCTATTTCAATTGGGACCAGCGAAGTCATTTGCAAGAAGCGCTATCGGATTATCCAGATCTCTATTCGAATCGGATCCGATTCAGTCGATGCTAGCTGATGAAGTTTCGGTCGTTGACGTATTCCTGATCTACGGCTTTGCCGGTTTGGTTGCGATCGTTGCGACGGTGCTTGTCTTTTGGCGGATAGATCGTGGCAGGACGTTCGGCAGGCTCCTCCGAACCAAGGTTATTTTCGCCGTAAGTCTTTTGTCGGCCTGCGCCAGCTGGATATTCGCATTTTCCTGGGAAGCGGCGACTGCGCAATATTGGTTGATTGGCCTATTTCCCGCCCTGTTATGCCTATCGATCTTAATAAGTTCAAACCGTGGATCGCTGATATTTGCCGCGTTTGTGCTGATTCTGAGCACGTGGAATCTCCATTTTGATCGATTATCCGATCGGCTGCGAAGTCTCGAGTTTCCTGATCCAATGTTGCAGTCGATCAATGACCACATCGGAAGCCACGACATATTTCTCGTGTTGGGCGACGGCGGATACGGAGATACGAATTACGATTTGCTGATCGACATCATGAACGAGCAGGATCATAATCCTGCGGTTCTGATATTGAATGATTTCGTGCTTTCGACAGCTTCTTCAGAGAGTTGGCAAACACGCCTCGCGAAGAAGATTGAATCCACCCTTGATACCGGTGGAAAGGTGTTCGTGGCTGCGCACATCTTCGATGAAGAATCCTATCAAGATATGGCTCATGCCGATGACGCGTTCAACGAGCAGGTTGACGAACGCTACCTGAACGTTGATGGTTCGGCTTTGTACGATCAGCTTCAGCAGTTCTTTTGGCAGTATCAGTTGAAGAGCGCCGGTTTTGCGGTTGGCACAGACAGATACTTTATACTGACACGAAATCCGCCCAATACTAACGTTCCTCCGGCAGATTCCAACGATTCGTTCAAGCAGGGTCAGGATATCCCGGTCTCGCAAGCAGGGAAGGCGCGCGGCGATCGGTCGAATGTTGAGGATTCGTTGGCCGGAACCAGGGTCGCAATAACGATCGATGACATTCCGGATCACGGCGATCTGCTTGAAGATATGTCGCGCGAAGACATAGCGCGCGGTTTGGTCAAAATTCTAAATCATAACGGCATCACCGGTTGTTGTGGCTACCAAAAACTCCGAAAGTGACGAAAAACCCAGAGTTTCGACCATCCTGGCTCTTCCGCAACGGCCGAACTATTCGTGTGTGTGGCGAATTGTTGATTCTGGGGAAATCAGTAATTCGCCACACACAGGCGGAGATACGCCGCTTCCACGCAATGATGCTAGTCGATCGCGCCGCCCCAGGTGATGGCAAAAAAGCGCAAACGCTACTTCGTGAAGCGCTGGAGACTTACACGCATATCGGAATGCCCCGCCACATCGAGATGACCCAGACCCTACTCGACCAGGCCGTTGGCGGATAGCAGAGCGATCCGGAAGGGCATTGCCGTTATTCCCTGTTTGGACTACCCGTGTGCCGCAATCGAAAATACCGCAGCTTCGCCGGTGTCCCTACCAAAAATTCCATCTGAAGCGGAATTCGAGCGGCTGCGAGAATCGGTATCGAATCGACGCGCCTAAGTGAGACGGGCTGCGATCTGAACCACAAGTGGCGGACCCCTGATCGAGATCGAAAAGCCTCCGATCCAGAGATCCTCAGACGACCGCGTACCGGCCGCGGCGCTACCACTGGTGAGCAGGAATCCGGGACGAATCAGGCGGCGAGACGTTCGTACCGGTGATGCAGGCCACCGACCTGAGGGATGGCAATCACTTTTCCGATCCGGCGTGGCATGATCGGGCGGGAGTCGGGACAATCCTTGTCGAGCGAAAGATGCGTGCGGGTGCGTTGGTAGTAGTCGACGTACGAGGACAGGACGCGGCGCAGATGGCGCTCGTTGAAGATCACGATGTGATCCAAACACTCGCGGCGAATCGAACCGATCACACGCTCGACGTAAGCGTTCTGCCAGGGTGAGCGTGGCGCCGTGATGACCTCCCTGATGCCCATCGCCTCGACCCGGTTGCAGAAGTCCGCGCCGTACGATGAGTCACGGTCGCGGAGCAGATACCGGGGCGCCGTATTCCACGGGAAGGCTTCGGTTACCTGGCGCGAGACCCAGGCGGCGGTTGGATGCTCGGTGACAGCTGTGCGTAGGATCTTCCTGCGATCGTGGGCAAGGATGATCATCACGTAAAGCAGCTGAAACGATGCGAACGCCACGACGAACATATCGATCGCAGCGATGCCTTCGGCGTGATTACGCAGGAAAGTCCGCCAGTTCTGAGAAGGTGTTCCCCGCCTTCGCACCATGTACTTCGCGACGGTCGCTTGGCTGATCTCGATGCCGAGCTTGAGCAATTCGCCGTGGATCCGGAGTGCGCCCCAGAGCGGGTTGGCGCTGCTCATCTGCCGGATCAGATCCCGAATCTCGCGATCCACTGTTGGCCGTCCGGATCTCGAACGCTATCGCCAAAACAGGCGGAAGCCCTGGCGGTGCCATTGGACGACGGTAGCCGGCTTGACCATCACCATCACCTCCAGACAGAGTGGCCACAATCGGTAGAGCAAGACCCAGAGCAAGCGGTCCATCGCGAACAGCCGCAGCCGACCCGGCCGCTGGCGGCGAAGAACATGCAGCTGATGGCGCAGGGCGAGGTTCTCTAGTTCCACCACTGCCCGACTACGGAATCGGCATACAAGCCGAGAAACGATCGAGCGAACGAGCTTAAGCATGCCGGCGATATTGCGTTGATGAATCCAAAAACTCCAGACTTTTCGGCGCATTTGGAATTTTTAGTAGCCACAGGGAAGTGAAGCCTTTTCTCCTTACCCCTGTCGACGCTGTGGCGGTGAGCCACCGGCTTGCGGCCGCAACTGCTTCGATCGCCCGCCGCGTTCGCATCGCGAATCGAGCCGGAATTTCATCGCGTGCGTCCGATTCAAGCGAGGCGAAGCCGCAAGAACGGACAGTCCAGATTGACCTCACTTTCCGCAAATCGAATTTTTGGCAGTTTTTAGCCTCTGAAAAACAGAGCCAAAAGCAAGGAGAATTTGGATTGGTTGCGCCCGATTTGACCGCCGTACGGAGGTTGGAACATAATAGTTGTATGTTCAAGGTGAAGCAGACCGACGTCAGAAACTTCGTTCTCTCCTATCGCGAATTTCGGGAGGTTACGCGCCTGACCAAAAAAGAAGCGGACAGCTGGGTCAAGAACGGACTGATCCGGGCCGAGCTCGCTCCGAACGGAAGACGGAGACTGTATCGCCTGGATTCGGTCATCGAGGGGCTCATCGCCAAACAACTGGCCGACTTTTCGTCTAGGACAGTGCTACCTACCATGATGGCCGCGTTTCGCCAACATCTCACGGAAGAAAAGATCGATCTCATGAAGATCCCGCCGGACCCGGCTGCTCCGAAAATACTGATCAGACTCTACACTCGAAAATCCAAGGATCCAGCGTATGGACTGAGGGGAGTCATCGCATATGTCGGCCGTTTCGACCCCAGGTCCGAACTCATCGGAAAGAACGTTTATCTGATTGTTGATTTAATTGGTGTCGTAATCGAGGCTTGGTCGAAAATCCGAAGCATGCTGATCGATTGACTTTTTTTGACTTAATTTACATCCGTACGGGGGCAAACAGCAATGTGAACCTGAAATATGGTCCAATTCGCCGAGCCGGCCGGTTGGCCGCTCATAGATTCCGATTCAAACCGAGACCCGCGACAGCGGATCTCGCGCGCAGGAGGAGTGATTAGTGATTGAACAACAACGCACATTGGACGTCGAGATCTTGGCGATCGGATCGCTGAAGCCGTACGCCCGCAATCCGCGGACGCACTCGCCAAAACAGATCGAACAAATCGGACGCAGCATCCGCGAGTTCGGCTTTACCAACCCAGTGCTAGTCGATGCCGATGGCGGCGTGATCGCCGGTCACGGCCGG
>Ga0074046_10002137_pt1 | contig 17230 bp, 16 predicted proteins | sample BogForMeECP23OM3_FD_94441 | JGI IMG/M metagenome (GOLD analysis project Ga0074046, IMG submission 94441) | Bog forest soil microbial communities from Calvert Island, British Columbia, Canada - Bog Forest MetaG ECP23OM3 | ecosystem: Environmental > Terrestrial > Soil > Wetlands ... | reverse complement strand
GGCCAGGGGTTCTTTCGAAAATGGAAATGAAATAGCCACCGCGCCCACAAGCTTGCCGTCAATGTAAACCGGACTTCCACTCATCCCGGCGATGACTCCCGTCTTCTCGAGCGGACCTCCTGAAAGTCGCGCCAGGATGAGGTCGTGTTTTGGCGCCAGCGCGTTCACCAGTACGCCGAGGATTTCGACCTGAAACTCTTCGATCTTGTCACCCTCGAAGATTGTACGGCCGACGCCCTTCAGGCCCGGCTTGACATCAGCGATAGGAAACAGTTGGATGTTGCTCTGGCACCAGGCCACCGAAGTCAGTGCCAGAGCCAGCGAGAATGCGACGAGAATGCTTCGGAATGACATAGTTTTCGAAGTCGGCTCCAATTATGCGGGCAAATTTGTAGTCTACGAGTAATGCTAAGACTCGTCAAGCGTAGCGGGACAGCGCACAGGGTCGCGTCAAAGTCCCCGAAACGCAACATCCCAAAGCGGCTCTGCCGCCTGATGTGCGGAAGGGCTTCGCCTTTCCGAGGGCTCCCGCCCCGACTGCCCCCCCCAACTCGGCTGGAAGGCTCAGCCTTCCAGCCGAGTTGGGGGGGGAGAAGGAGGGCTGTCTGCGCCGGAAAGCCACAGGCTTTCCGCACATCAGGCGGCAGAGCCGCTTCTTACGCGACTTTGACGCGACCCTGGGACAGCGCCCTCCCCTGCCGGTCGTGCTGCCGCTTTAACAAAGTCCGTGAGTGCTTTAATAAGCCGCACAGTTACCTGGAGCTACGATACCACGCTTTCAGTGACCAACGCAGCCGGCACTAGGCAGTCGGCAGTAAGCAGTAAGGAGAATGTAGTCGGCAGTAAGCAGAAGGCACAATGGAGACGGCAATCCAAAACCCCAAATCCGAAATTGCCCGGCCCACAGCCCCTATGCCCCAGTCCCTGCCTCCTACTGCCTACTGTTCTTCCCCAACCCCCAGCCCCTAGCACCTAGCCCCTGTCACCTGGCGCCTGACACCTGGAATCTGCCCTTCCCCACCTACCCTCTACTAACTACCTTTATTTTCAACAACATTACCGCTATCAACGCGTAAGTACCTTTGTTTTGTACAACATTCCCGCTATGCTGCGGGCCGCTGAAGGCCGGTCCTTTGTTTTCATAGACATTCCCGCGTCGCTCGTTCATTTTCTAAAGTTACTAGTTCCTTCTTTCCCTGTCGGAGGTGACATCCCGTCCGGGCCAGCGACTCACGATTCACCATTCACCATTCGCAATTGCTCAAAGGTTGGCTGCGACTCTTCCCCACATACCACATATCACCTAACGTCGGCCAACTACCTTTAGTTTCAAGAATATTGCCGCTTTCAAGGCGTAACTACCTTTGTTTTCTACAACATTCCCCCTTTGCCCTGGACCGCTGAAGCCCGGTCCTTTGTTTTCATAGACATTCCCGCTTCGCTCGTTCATTTTTTAAAGTTGCTAGTTCTTTCTTTCCCTGTCGGCGGTGACATCTTGTCTGGAGCTGCCCTCCAGAGGAAGCGCGCCGCCGACTCCAACTCGCTTCAGATGAAGTAGGCAGTCGGCAGTAAGCAGGAGACAGTCGGCGGTGGAGAGAAGGGAGAAAGCGATTCACCATTTACCATTCACCGTTCACAATTCCGAATTAAGCAATGCACCTGACACCTGACACCTGACACCTGGAACCTGCTCTTGGGCGTCCCGAATCCTGTTTCTTCCACAAGCCCACTTACTACCCTAGCCTATCCTCCGCCGTCTGTCAAGAGACAAGGAGTCCGCTTCCGACAGGCATTCCCGACAGGATCCGGAAGGCCAGAGTAAATGAAAATACTGGCATCCAAATCAAATGACAAGCGCCGCTCGGGCCCTCGTGTTGGTGTCATTTGCGGGAATGACCGGCGGCATGAGTGGGTCCCCATTCCAAATAACTCCAGCACCCCGGTGCCGGGGCCCTCGACAATTCTCGCCACAGTTCCTGGCGACGCCTTATATTCTTGTCACGATTGTTGAGGATGACTTACGGCTTGACGCTCCAGGCTGAAGAGGAACCGACGCAGGTGGAGATCAGTTCTCGCGGAGATGCACATCTCAGGCAGCTCACGAATCTCCGCAGGTTGTCCCAAGCTGTTCGAGGGCCTCTGCAAGCTGGCAATAGATGGGCGCCGGGCTGCTGGCTTTCGGCGGCATGTGCCCGGCCTGCAATGCAGCTCTGCCCAACTTAGCGAGAACCGCCCGAATCGCCACCTCGGGAATGCCGGAAACCTTCGCTCCCCGATAGTTGCTCAAGATCGCCTGGACCGCTTTCGGAAGCCGCTTTGCGTCTATGGTTCCGTCCGCTTGGAGGTAGGGCAGCTTCCAGGTCTTTGGATTCCCGTAGTCACCCACGTAGGCGAAGCACCGCGCCGGCAGGTTGTACTTGGGGTGCAGCAGACCTTGGGATCCCTCAGGGCTTCCTGTGCCCACGGCCGTTTCCAAAGGTGTCTCGGGCAGTAGACGCAGTTCTGCCTCTTCGCTTGTAGGGCGTTCCCGCCAGATTCCCTGGACACTTAACCACCACAAATCAGTCGGCGGCTCGATTCGATCCAACGAGACGAAGACCCTATCGCGTACACCGCCGGGAGCTAGTGTGCTGTAACATCCAATTCTTGACAATGTCTAGGCGGCACCGCCTGGTTGTAGGGGTACGGCTTGCCGTACCCTCTTGGTTAGGTCGCGCCATAAAAATGAAGCGGGTACGGCAAGCCGTACCCCTACAACCAGGTCGGCAAAGCCGCTGGCCAATTGTAAAAAGTTAGGTGTTACGCGACACTAGGTCGGCGGCGTAGAGCATCACGCCGTCGCTGATGGCAACCGACCTGACCTTCTGCTCGCTGGCGTAACGCATGGCTTGGTCGAGCGCGCCTTCGACCGCCCGCGTGTTCCATGCAAGAGAGCCCGGACGCTTGACCTCCACGATGAGCCGTTTTATGCCGTGGTCGGTGAGCACGATGTCGGCCCGGTCAACCTGGTTGTTGAAGTCGGACAAGGGCCAGTCCAGCACGGTGGTAAACAGGTCTTCCAGGACGTTCTCCGCGACCTTCTCCGAGGCTTCGCCGAGCCGCTGTTGCTGCTGGAGCCGCTGTTCACGCTTTTGCAGGAAGCCCGCCCGCCCGCACGCGATCCCTTCGATGCAGGCACGGTAAGAGGCCAGTTTTTCGAGGTGTGAGAGGTGTGATTCCATGGGCCATCCGAGAGAGCAAATTGTATCACGGAAGGCAACCATACGCTTCCGGTGCGACACCGGTGCGAGACTGGTCTTATTCGTCACGGTGCGCCTGCTCAAGCGGCGCAGATTTCCAGTCCCTGGCGATGGTCCAACGTGAGCGAGTATTCCGGCATGAGCGCGGCGCAACCAATGCGCTGCGCGTTGACGATTGCCAGTTTGCCCTTGGATTCGAAAGCGCGAATCTGGGGAAGGACAGACCTCAGAGACGGACGTCTGCGCTACGCTTGCTATTCCGGGAGCATGGCTGGTTCAATTCAAGAATACAACACACCCTTTGATGAGAGAAGCGCCCACCGAATTCGCCAGGATGGTCTCAACTTTATAGCTGTCTCTGCCGATAATACGAACTGAACTTCATGTTTGTGGCTCGAAGAAGGCAACCTGGCCAAAACGAAATCCCGGCAGGGGTAAGGCAGAACTCCAGGTGGAGCAGGTTATAGCCACGTACCTATGTACCATTGCAACGGTCTAGAGTCCCTGTTAAAGAAGAATTATGCTCTTGGCGAGTCAACATAAGCCAGCCCATGGAGAAGTTCACAATAAGTCTAGAAACGATTTTGATTCAGAGGCAATGGAACCTAGTGCGTCATTCTGCCGAACCGCCGAGTGGAAACGACTGTTCCTATGTGGCCAGTGGCGAAACACCGTGCCATGTCATGCGCTTGTGACGATGGAGAAGGAGCTTTTTATGCGATCTATCAAATGGCTTGGTCTCATTCTGACCGCAGTATTCCTTCTCTTCTGCGGGTGTGGTGGCGGCCCCGGTAGTGTTATCTCCCCTCAGCCGCCCTCGGGACTCAGCTACGCTACCGCCACGGCAGTCTACACCAAGGGGGTGCAGATCACGCCGAACAGCCCCACCAGCACCGGCGGAACGGTGACCGCGTACAGTGTGAGCCCGGCCCTGCCGGCGGGCCTGAGCCTGAGCACCAGCACGGGCATCATCAGTGGAACCCCCGCGGCCGTGACCGCCACGGCCAGCTACAAGGTAACGGCTTCCAACTCGGCCGGCAGCACCACGGCGACCCTGACCATCACGGTGAATGATCAGCCGCCCTCGGGACTCAGCTACACTAACGGCACGGCGGTCTACGCCATACGGGTGCCGATCCCGCCAAACAGCCCCACCAGCAGCGGCGGAGCGGTGACCGCGTATAGTGTGAGCCCGGCCCTTCCGGTGGGCCTGGGCCTGAGCGCCAGCACGGGCGTCATCAGCGGGACCCCCGCGACCGCGACCGCCACGGCCAGCTACACGGTGACGGCTTCCAACACGGGCGGCAGCACCACGGCGACCCTGACCATCACGACGGCTAAAATTGTGCCCACAGAACCGGCGATGGATTGCGCCAACATCTATCAACTCGATCTTCCAAATACTCAGATCACTACAGCAGAATTAGTGAGTGCTAACTCCACTCCTTATCCAAGTCCTTATTCAAGTTGGGGGGATTTACCTGAACACTGTCTGGTTCAGGGCATCGTGAATCCCCGCATTGGAGTCCCTGCGCCGGCAATGGACGAGTATGGCAATCTGACACCGGCAACGGCGTCAGATCCGAATTATGGCATTTTATTTGAACTCAGAATGCCTACCACGACTTGGAATGGGGATTTCTTTTTCACGGGAGGCAGCGGGGTTGACGGCGTGCTAAATGCGGCGGTTGGCGCCACGCTGGGTGGGGGTACGGCTTTCCCGCCGGCTCTCTATCGCGGGTTCGCTGTTATCACCCAGAACTCAGGCCATACCTCCGATCAGAATACCGGGTTTGGATATGACCCGCAGGCGAGGTACGACTACGGTTATCAGCAGACAGGAACCCTGACGCCGGTGGCAAAGTCCATCTTGACGTCGTTTTACGGCATTAGCCCCGTCTACTCATATTACTGCGGCTGCTCCAATGGAGGGCGGGAAGCAATGATGGCCAGCCAGCGCTGGGGTGACATGTTCGATGGAATCGTCGCTGGGGACCCCGGCTTCCGTGTTCCTCACACTGCCATTGCTGAAGCTTGGGATGACCAGCAATTTGCTCAAGCCGCCCTGGCCATAGGAACCACCAACGATCCCAATGGAAATCCCAGCCTTCCCCCGGCCGCAAGCGCCTCGGACCTGGCCCTGGTGGGGCAATTCGTGCTTCAGGCTTGCGATTCACTTGATGGACTGCAAGATAAGATGATTTTCAATACCGCGGCCTGCCAGCAAGCGTTTAACCCCGCCAGCCTTAGCCAGCTTCAGTGTTCGGGGGCGAAAACCCCGACCTCCTTGCTTCCTGCCCAGATCGCGGCAATTCAGAATGTGTTCGCGGGGCCCGTGGATTCTCAGGGGAATGCGCTCTACTCGAGTTTGTCGTACGATGTAGGGATCAGCGATCCTAAATGGATGTTGTGGACGCTTGGCGTTAACCCTCCCACTGCCTATATCCCCGTCGGGTATCCGAACCCTGTGTATGTTGCTATTCCGTATCCGCCAACTCCCGCCAATAACATAACTCTGGGTGCACAGTTGGCCATGTATCTGGTCTCAGCTCCGCCGAATCCTTCTCTGAATCTGTTCACGGCGTCGATGGACGATCTGAATAACAGCCTGAACGCCACAAATTCAACGTTCACACAGACTGCCGTGTCCTATCTGGAAGCAACCTCGACGAATCTGGATACCTTCATGGGCCGCGGCGGAAAGATCATCTTCTACCACGGGGAGAGCGATCCTGTGTTTTCGATGTATGACACGGTGAATTACTACGAGAACCTGTCGTCCAAGTATGGGACAGCCACGGGAAATTTCGCCAGGCTCTTTTTGGTTCCCGGAATGAACCACTGCTCGGGCGGGAGTTATGCGCTCGATAGCTTTGATTCTCTTACTGCGATTGTAAATTGGGTGGAACAGGGCGCGGCCCCCGATTCCATCATTGCCGGCAATTCATTTAACCAGACGTCGAGCCCCCTTTCCGGGAGCGCGCTGCCGCCAGGCAGGACCCGCCCTCTGTGTCCTTATCCGCAGTTTGCTCAGTACACGGGTACAGGAAACAGTGAAGATGCTGCGAATTTCACGTGTGTAGCACCTGACCCGGAGGACGAGGTGGCCGCCAAACTCAAGGCCATTCGTCGTCGGCAGTAAGCAGTAGGTAGTCGGGAATAAGGAGTAAGTCGTCGGGGAAAGAAGGAAAGGAATTCGCAATGCTCCCGCGGGAACGAGTATCGCGGCATGAGCGCGGCGCAACCCATGCCCCGCTGCGGGTTGACGATTGCCAGTTTACCCTTGGATTCGAAAGCCCGAATGTGAGGAAGAACCGCACACCTCAAAGACGGAGGCCTCGCTACGCTTGCTTATATTCTTGTCACGATTGTTGAGGATGGCCTGCGGCTTGACTGTAGCCTGAAGAGGAACCGACGCAGGTGGAGATCAGATCTCGGGGAGATGCACATCTCCGGATACGTGCGTTCGACCATTAAGTTGTGCGTAGCCGGACGGGCACCGGCAAGGTCACTTCCGGGTGCGCCTGATCCAGGCACAACGCCAAGGTGACAGGACAGACCATATCTGCGGTTTGCCGATAAAAAATAGAGGATGAGGGATCTTGCGAGGGTTTATAGTTCTTTGGCCGCGCGTCGGTGGTCACCATCGCCGCTCGTTGTAGAAGAGAGGGGTTGCTCATCAGCGTGCAAAAGCCTCTTGTAATGCTCATAGCGGTCATCTAGGGTTTTCCCAGTGTCCACAGTTCCGATTTCCGTACGGAAACTGGTTAGGCCTCCCGAGAGTTCCGTCGTTTCAACGATTTTGACCATCCTACGCCGCCTTTCCTGAGAATGGTAGCCCTTAAGCTTCCCTGATGTCAAGGCCAAAACGAAACGATGCCAATAGATCAAACAAGACCATGCCCCGATGCGCCTTAACCACTCGGCCCACCGGGGCCGTTCGGAAGGGGCCTGCCCAACGGGATGGGAGGGAGGCCGAGAGCCGGCGCCAGTTCGGCAGCGTACCAGACCAAGGCTTGTTCCTTAAGTGCAAGCATAGCGGCCTTATCCGTGTCGAGACAAAGAAGACCTGATGTGTTCGATCGACTCGCCAGCGACAGGACAGCAATCTTCCGACCGCGCCGGATCGGGTAGAACAGGGGTACTGCAAAGATGACGGTATGCTGCGGAAGCCCTTCGTCGGGTTCATAGTAGGGGAGCGCTTCTGACTGTACGCCTGGAACATTAATAAAGACGACTTCTGCCCTCCTTCGGAAAGCCTGCCCAACGATGGTCTTCCCTGGCTTAATGACCCGTGTCATCAGATCCTTTCGGACATTTCCCCTAGCCGCCGCGGACACCAGGCCGCGAGCGCCCTCGTCGTAGGCGAACACTACGGTTTCAAGCTGATCCTCCCCTGTGGGTGAAGCATAGGTCTTGGCGCTCAGGATGTCTTTCTCCAGGTGCGCTAGGGACTGATCAACCTGCGCAGCCCGTGAATTTCCTGGTTTGCGCAGATCAAGTAAAGCGCTGATAATTTTCGCCGCCAAGCCCGCGTCCGATGCACTGAGATTCAGTTCCTCAACGTCATCCCGGGGTAGGTCCCAGACGACCCGATAGTGGTAACCCGGAAGAGGACTGTCTAATCTCAGGAGGGCCGTCCGCAATCCCGCGAAGCGAGTGAGGCCGGACCGGGTGAACTGCTCCTCCGGGTAATCGCGGCGATCGTTCTCGTCTGTGACCTGCAATCTGAAATCGGAAGGAAAGGCGGTGGTGGGAAAGCGGACCTGGAGTAGCAATTCCTCGTACGCCTGTTGAGTTCGCATGGTCAGGTTTTCTTCCGAGCTCTTCTGATCGGTGCTATCGAGGCGGTCGCGTTGATTGAAGTGGATCGCGTTGAAAGTGGTTCCCCGGCGTGTGAAAGTGAGGGGGGTTCGATGCAGCGGAGGATCGAACAATGTTTGACCCTTCCTTTCGGGTTTGCCGGGTGGATCGATCCATTTCCAGTCGATTTTTTGCCCGGGCGGGGACTCGTAATTCCAATCGCCAAAGATGCCGGATTCCGACCTTAGGACACGCTCGAGGAACGGCACTGCCTCGCCAAAAGCGCGGGCGTCGTGAACTGTCTCTTCGACCATCGAGTCCCCCGAGCCCTCTTTGATGCTCTCGAGCCTTACATATTTCATCGCTTGAACCTTGGCGAACCGGGCGGCCAATCGTTCGAATCGGACTCTACGGGCTTCCGCGTAGCTTCGGATGAGGACCGGCGGCTTGCCTTCCTCATAGGTCGCTGCCCTCAAATCTCTCCGCTCGAGGAGGATCTCCCCAGTCGGGAAGATCGTGATGCGGTTGTAGGATCTGTCATGATCGTCCGCCTTTCCCACACTGCCGGCGGACACGACGGCGATCGGATGTTCTCCGCCCTCTGCAAGCGGAAAGGAAGCCCTCGAAAAGGCCGGGTAATGCCGGTGCCCGTGCAAGATCAAGTCCATCTTCGTCCTGACCATCTGCTCCATGAAAAGGCCTGCATTCTTGAGGAGCATCAACTCGGTGCCCCCAATGGGCAGCAACTGGCGCGACCGATGTTCGGTGGGTGCGATCGGCATAGGATGGTGATGAACCAGAACGAGCTTGATAAGTGACCGCCATAGCTCAGGCATTTCCTTGTCTGTCTTGGTTACCACCTGCGAGTGGTCAATCAGGTCTCCTTCCTTGACAAGCCCCATCGCGAAGTTGATTGCCAGTTTAATGTTTCGGTCACGCGCGTTCGAATCAAATACAAACAGGCAAACGCCCAGCGTCGGGAAAAGCCTTGAAGTGCACTGCGCTCCGAACTGGTGGCGAAACTCGTTGAATTGGGGTTCCTTCCACAGGAGACCTTTCAGCCTGAGGTCGTGATTCCCCGGGACTACCAGGAGAGAAGTTGCCGGATCAATGCCGAGCGGCGTGCAGAGGTCTTCGACAAGATACTTCCTGACATTCGAAAACGCATTCTGGACGCCAGCCTTCCCGAGAGTGTCCGCGACGGAACCGTCGATCACATCACCCGTCACAGCCAGAAGATCGACAGGGACCTTGCTTAAGTCGTCCAGGAGCGCCTTCCACACGCGATCCTGGCGATCCGTCGAGGCCGTAAAGTGGAGGTCAGAGATGTGGGCAATTACAACCTTGTCTTCACTCTTCCGCTTCGCCTGCAAAAGCGGCAACGAGCCCATATTTGAGCCTCCATCGCGCTCAGGTGTGAACCAATTCCGATAGTACACACTCGAAGTAACGGGTTCTCTTACCTCGTCGGGTGTCGATGTTTACTCTACGCCTTGCGCAGGGTTAAAACAAGGTCCGACCACCGCAGTCACCACAATCGCCGGGGCCTGTGAGGACTGCACTCCTCAACGGTGAGAGTGCGCGGCACAGGCTTCCTGTACGCTGAATAGCAAGTCCCGTTCACGCTTGATTTGCTGTCGAAGTGGGCGCCTTTCACCTTCTCAACCTAGCTTTGCTGAAAACGATTATTATCTCGCGCTGTCGCTCAATTCCCATTGCCATTGCGCTTGCACAACGTGCAGGCTTGCCGAGTGCGAATCGGGTTTTGTCATTAGCTGTGACACGTTTTTTCAAGAAGTGTGGCACACAACCTCACTAATTCTGACCTTCTACACAGGAGCTGAAAGCAAGGTAGCGCAGACCTCCGCCCTTGAGGTCTGCGGCCTGTCTGGTCTTATTCGCCACGGTGTGCCTACCCAAGCGGCGCAGATTTCCACTCCCTGGCAATGGTCCCGCGCGAACGATTATTGCGGCATGAGCGCGGCGCAACCAATGCGTCGCTGCGGGTTCACGATTGCCAGTTTGCCCTTGGATTCGAAAGCGCGAAGCTGAGGAAGAAACGCAGACGCCAAAGACGGAGGGCTGCGCTACGCTTGGTGGTCTGGAGGCAAATCTGAGATTTCACTCAATCGCCGTTCGGCCAGTGCTAATAGCCGACGAGCTTGAGTACGTAAAGTGATTCGTAGCCCAACAGACGCGTCTCGCTCACTGATGACTTTAGCTAAGTTTGCTATAGTTGCAGCCCGGCGAGCTATGCGGACGTCAGGATGTTTGCGGCTTTCCATAAGGTCGTGAGGGACGACGCACCCTCGCACAGGGTCTGGAAGTTCAACCATCTGGGTCCCGCTGGGCGGCTTCTCGTTGAGAACCGCTTTCAATTTAGAAGTTTTGAGAAGGACCCTGTACGCAGTGTATTCAGCCTCGTTAAGCTTCTCTTGCACCTGTTCTTTGCTGCAGCCAGCCAAATCCAAAGGCCACATTTTGATGTACGCAACCTCAAACGGATCAAGCACGTTCATCGCAACTGCGTCCGTTCTTTGGTTTGTCAAGTGCCGACCAATTCGTGCTCCCAAGCTTTCTTTAGTCTGACCCACGTAGATCGGCTCTTCATCGTAATCGAGAAAAGCATACACACCGCATTTGTATGTGCCAATCTTCTCCCCACGACGAAGGGTCTGGAGCAATTTCCGGGGTTCTTTCGTCAGCCGACGACTTCACAGAACCAGAGGGGTCTGGGGCATTTAGCGAGAGGGTCGAGATCCTCAGCTAACGAGCGAATTCGCCTCCCTTTTTTCAGCCGAGCCCCTGGTGTACTTTTCGATGAGCGTGGTTCGACGGATCCAACAACGATTTTCGAAATCGCGGTCGGCACGGAGCGCACTAAGACGACGCAGCAGTTTCCCTACATGTCCCAATCGGCGGGCAGCCATGCGGTCTGTGTAAGCTGACTCCGACAGCGCCAACGGTTGCTGGCCGTCGTCCCGTAGCGCTTCACCGAGAGTCCGCAGATAGCGCGACCTGGATTGGTAGATCTCCTCGAATCCCTCTCCAGGGCGATAGTTGATGCGCTCGCGATACATCTGTTCCCGGAACCGCAAGGTGGCTGCGGCAGGTGCCAACTCGTTCACTGTAACTGAATCGGGCCACCCCATCTGGTTCGTAAGATCATAATATTGCTTCCAGATTTCCGTGTGCCCAAGACGGCTCCTGCGCTGGCGAACTCGAAATATAGGTGTGGCGTCATGGACGCGAGATACGTCGTAAGAGTCGCCCATGGGTAGATGCGTGACTGATCTCATGTGCAGGCGGATGAAGCTCGTGGCAGCGAAATAGTTAGAATAATAGGCTGCTACGCCGCTCCAGGTCGAAGCTTGCAATTCACGAAGGCGAAGGCGCAAAAGGAACAGCATAAGCGCCCGGTCGAAAAATTCGTCCGCTTCGAGCAGCATCGCACCAGCGATTTCCCGAGAGTAACCCTCCTGTTCCTTGTCAACACCGGATATCCAAACAGAAGATATAGCGTCCCTAACGTAGCCGTACGCACGGGACACCTGCGATACCGAGATTTCCAAGTCCGAGAACTTCAAATGAGGTTTAGACCAGCCGCAAGCTGGTCGATTTGCCGCCGCCCTTTGGCTGGCCGCCCTTTAGCACATCGGCAATCGAGGAAGCCAGGCGATTCTCGCCAGGGTGTCCTGCCCATCCTTTGTGGTGCTCGGCGGAGAAGTTGTAAGTTTTTATTGGCGTCAGAACAGCCAAAATCGAATGGATCGTAAAGTCCTGAAATTGCTGCAAGCAGAGAGTCAAAACCTGCGGCAACACAATCAGGAACGCGGAGAAGCCCAAGGCCTTCGTGAGAACGCTGCTCTTGTTGCCCCAATCGGTAGGAAACATGCCTTTAATCGTCGTGAAGTAGTTGCGGAGTATTCCGTATTGTTCCTCTTCAGAGTACTGGTATAGGGCACCGCGATCTGAGATGAGGCTCTCCAAGGCGGTGACCACACGGGTCTGACTAATGAGGCCGTCGCCAGATCCCGTCATATCGATTTGACCGTACCACGGCGATTCAGGGTCGTCATTCAGCCTCGTAGCGAGATCATGTCCGCGCTGCTGTACGTACGTGCCATCCTTGGTCAGATCCAGCAGGTCGTATAGGAGCGAGGTGGGGACACCTTTCTGCTTCGAGTTAATAATCTTAAACTGTTTTGCCTGGTCCGCCACAGGAAGGTCCAGAAAGGCAGTGACGACAAGGTCGTAGTTAGTCTTAGCTTGCCGCAGCCCAAACATTCGGTGCTGCCCGTCGATCACCCAGGCAGCCTTCGGCTGGTCGGGAATGCGCAGCAATTGCGACTCTGGGTCGTAACTTGCACCCTTCTCCAAATTTACGAGGATGCTGTTAGCGAGGCAACCGTTCTCTTTGTCAATGTAGTGAGCGATATCAGCTGCGCGCTGGCGCGACAAGTTGCGCTGGTAGCCCACATCCTTGTCGTCATCCCGTCGGCTAACGAATGCTATGCGGTCGAAGATCGCTGAGTCCAGCACGAAACAATAGAACTGCCAGCTCTTCTGGCTCACTACAGATGCCTTGACTTCGATGACTTTCATAATCGCGTTTTTTGGGGACATGCGTACAATTATAACGAACTAATTGGAAGAATATCAGTGCAAGTTCGCCGGTACAGGATCCCCGGAATTGTGCTGCCTCCTCGCCCGAGCACAAATCCCAACGTTGCGTCACTGACTCAACACGGACTATGGAAGTACGCTTTTCAGACCGACATCTGTTTCGACTTCCTCGATCCTTCGATTGTATCCGTGGATGATTCTTGAATCCGTATCCAACGCAGCGTCCCATCTTCGCCTTTCCTCAGTCGCTGGGCAAGGGCCATTCGACCGCTGTTTACAGCCGCAGCCCACAGCGAGTAAGGGTGGCGCTCCCCTGCCGGTTGAATCTCGCCCGTTTGCCCCCCCCTCACAGCTTCAACGCCTTTACCATTCGGCGCACGTCCGCCGTTAGACCCGCAAGCGCTCCTTCGATCTCATAAAGTGCGTCGTGCTCAGCGTCGTTGGAGTTGCCCGCCAAAGCTTCGTGCGCCCTAGTCTTCAGCTCCAACAGTCGAGCCACTACCGGGCCATCCTGCGTCTTTTTCTTTGGCTTGTTCACACGCCTCCCCCTCTTCACGTCATTTGACGTCCGCCGAAGATCCCCATCAGAAAAAGTGCCTCCCCCGCGAACGCCGCTGGGGGGCTTCCCCAATTCAACGTGATTTTCACACCCTCGTTGTCCAGCTTATTTGAACGACTCTTTGTTCGACCCTGGTAAAAACGAGTTTTCCGTTCAGCGGGTTTTGATACAACTCATGAAATGGATCTTCCCGAAAGTTTTTTACCACAAAGAGAAAGAACCTCTCTTTCAATACTGAAGCAACAGAATATTCTTTGCTCGTTAGCGCAATACTGCCGCTCGCCTCGCTTAGGCCCTTCACCTCTATTCCATAAAAGATGCTCGGCGAAACAAGCCTGAAGTCAAAACCGCATCCAAGCCTGGTCGTGTCTTCGGACTCAAAATCTCGGAAGAGACTGATCTCTTTATATTTTGCTTTGAAGTATTGTTCAGCCGCTTGCCCCGTGATCAGCCGTTTCGCGAAAGAGCGATCTTCCCCCTCTTTCCTTTCAACTTCTTCCATCAACACGTCAAGATCGTGCTCCTTGTAAATAATTTGCTTTAGCAGTTCTGTAAAGTTCCCGAGACTCAGATCGCCGAAAGCACTGTAGATAGCTTTACAATAATCCCGTATCGGTCTTTTATGCCATCCCTTCCTCCTATTCGGAAATAAAGGATCGAATTCGTCGCGGTAGTTTTTTACAGATGCCGGCCGAACTCCCAACGCTGATCCGATGACATTGAACGCCTCGATAAAATTATCAAAACCGAGCCGTCGCAATCCTTCAGAGTCGAACTTTGAAAGATATAATCCGGCAACTATCGCTTTTTCCCGCAAAGATAATTGTTTCATAATTCTTTTGATAAAGGGGGAGTTGGCTGTATTGATTTCGAGATCCGCCTAACTCTACGAGTCATTGCACTCCCGCCTCATGGCACGCGCAAGCATCTCGATGCACCTTTCGAGATTGCGCACGACATCAGTCTCCCAAAAGCGCAAAACCCACCAGCCGGAGTCGATCAGTTGAGTAGTGTTCCGAAAATCGCGCCTTACGTTTCGGAGGATTTTCGAAATCCAATACTTCTTGTGGTTCGCCTCTATGAACTGGGCCGTGAGGGACCGGAATCCTCTTCGCCGCCATTGAATTCCGTGCCAGAAATCACCATCGATAAAGATGGCCAGCTTCTTGAGGGGAAAAACGAGGTCCGGCTTTCCGCGAAGATGCGAGGCATGTGTCTTGAATCGAAATCCGGCCTTTCGGAGAGCCCGTATCAATGCCATTTCCGGCTGCGTATCCCGGCTGTGCACGCGCCGCATGATTTCTGATACTTGCTCTGCCGTCCGCGCATTGGTCTTTTTGTTGAGAACAACCCCAGGTGATGACATGGATATGCGCCTGAAATCCCAGCCGTACGCTCTAGTGAATACAATCATGTATCGTCCCGTTGCATCGGTCAAGCCCTATAAATTCCCCCTCGACGACCACGGGCTTAAAGACCGGTCATCCAGACCACGGCGCTGTATCCTCACGGTGTGTCGCGGCTGGGTCGCCCGCCTCTTTCCCGTCGATTCTTTCTCGTCACGGCGCGCCTACTCAAGCGGAGCAGGTTTCCACTCCCTGGCAATGGTGCCGCGTGAACGAGTATTGCGGCATGAGCGCAGCGCAACCAATGCGCCGCTGCGGGGTGACGATGGCCAGTTTGCCCTTGGATTCCAAAGCGCGAATCTGAGGAAGAACCGCAGACCTCCCGCCAGGGCGGGACGGAGGTCTGCGCTACGCTTGCTGCACGACCTCCGGCGAAAGCCCCCGGCGGTCGCGGAAAACACCGGGGATTTCGCAAAATGGCTTGTCCGGCGCGACAGCAAAAAAGTTCTTGCGCACGACGCGGGGATAGTTCTCTTGGATGGTTATATTCCTGGCGGCAAGGTTCAGCGTAGCCAAGTGGGCTGGGAAAGGGTTAATATCGCACCCATAAAGGCCCGCCAGCAATTCCTGATTGGTCAAGCGCTTATCAAGGTAAAGCTTGCGGTAGTACGCGCGGACGAGAAATGTCCCACTCCCGCACGCAGGATCAAGTGTGGCCGCGTCGGCGTTTCCAATGCAGAAGGCATTGATGACGGCTCTTGAGCCATCCAGCTCCAAAGCTGCGCTCTGAACCCGGGCTTCCGGGCGGACTCAGAATCGAGATAGTCCCGAAGCTCGCGGACAGGACCCCGTGGTCCTGTCAGATGACTCTCCAGAACGGTGACGTAGAAATCCGAAGGTGGTAGACCGAAGTCTTTCTTGCGGCCCAGCCAGAGGTCCGCAAAGCCGGCGAAAAAACGGGGCAGGAATTCCTCTTCAAGCTTTACCCTTACCGCGGGTAGCGTAATGTCTTCGGGCTTGTTCAGCTCCATCCCCAGCTTGCATTCCCACACGCACCGCTCGTGCATCGAGGGCGCATCCCACCTGGAGCGGTCGAACAGCGCAAGGTGCTCGACGTTCCAAGTGAAGAAGTATTGGCAATTCTCGCGCGATCTCTCCTGCCGATGTGCATTGACAAGCAACGCCCGAGAGCGGGGGAAGGTTCAAAAGGGGAGTTTAATTTGGGAATTTGGGCTGCTCCATGTAAACCTTCCCTTTGCCGATTCGTCTTGATGTAGTAAGGAGCGGGCATGGTGCAGAATGAACGAGCCGCGGTTTTGATTCCCGTTCAGGAGAAAGCAGATCTCGGGATGACTGCACTAGATGACTTTACGCCACTTGTACGGTCGCACCAGCAACGTATCTACCGAGTTCTGCTCGGCATGCTCCGAGACCCAGACGCTGCGGAGACATTGACCCAGGAGTGCTTTTTGAAAGCATATCAGAGGCGCGCTTCCTTCAGGGGCGAGGCGAGCGTGGGCGTTTGGTTGCTCAAAATCGCCGTGAACTTGGCTCGCGATCACCGACGAAGCCGCCTGAGGGAATTTTGGCATAGATTGTCCTCACCATTCGAGGATGTTGCGGAGCTCGGGCAGAGATTGCCGGACCCCCATGCTTCCCAGGAGCGGGTCCTCCTTGGACAAGAGGAGGTGGCCACGGTCTGGTCCGCAGTTGAACAGCTCTCTCCCCAGCAGCGGGCCATCTTCATCCTGCGCTTTGTCGAGGAGATGAGCCTGGAAGAAATCGCCGCGGTGACTTCTCTGAAGGTGGGAACGGTTAAAACCCATTTGTTCCGTGCGGTCCGCGCCATCCGGCAGCGACTCAAGGGAGGTGGAGCAGGTGAATAAGCATCTGAGCGAGGACCAAATCACTGAGTGCATGCTCGGCACAAGAGACGATTTCATCAGTCGTCATCTTGCGACCTGCGAAGCTTGCTCCGTCGCGGCGGAGGAATTGCGGAGCACCATCTCCTGCTTTCGCGATTCGATTCTTGCCACTGCTCAACGTGACGACAGTTTCTGGAGAGAGCAGCAGCTCGCCATCCGTGAACATGCCTCCGCGAAAGATTGGTATCCATTGCATTGGGCCTGGGTTGCGGCCATGGCAATGGTTCTGATCACGGCTATATTCCTGACGCGCTCTCCGAACCCTCCCCAAAACAAAGCCACGGAGGATGCGGACAAGGCTTTGTTGCAGGAGGTTCAAGCAGACCTTGCACGTGATGTTCCCGAAGCCCTGGCCCCCGCAGTCCTGATCGCCGAGGAGCGGAATGAAATCCTAACGAATAAAGAACAAACCAAGAGCACCTTAAAGGAAAGGAGATAAATAAAATGAAAGCAATCCTGGCAAGCTTGACGCTGGTGATCGCGTTCTGCGGGCTGGCCATCGCCCAGGAAACCCCTCCACCAGCCGAGGGGCCAAGTACCCAAATGGGCCCTCGAACAATAACCGTCCGAACCGGTGGGCCTAGACCCGGTATGGGTTTCCGGGGTCCTGGAAAATGGTGGAAAGACTCGGAACTCATGCGGAAGATCGGGGTCAGCGATGAACAGGTCCAGAAGATCGAGCAGATCTTCCAGGACCACCGCCTCGAACTCATCGATCTCCACGCCGCTTTG
>Ga0074046_10002135_pt1 | contig 17243 bp, 13 predicted proteins | sample BogForMeECP23OM3_FD_94441 | JGI IMG/M metagenome (GOLD analysis project Ga0074046, IMG submission 94441) | Bog forest soil microbial communities from Calvert Island, British Columbia, Canada - Bog Forest MetaG ECP23OM3 | ecosystem: Environmental > Terrestrial > Soil > Wetlands ... | reverse complement strand
TCCCTGCAGGCGTCTTACACGTGGGCGAAGAGCATCATGCTTGACGGCATGGATTTCAATAACCAGTTCGACTTCAGCAATACGCACGCACCGTCTCTGCTGGATCAGCGGCATAGCATTAGCCTTGCCGCGGTTTACCAACCCGGCTTGGAAAAGCTGACTACGTCCGATAAGGGCCGCGCGCTGTTGTCGGGCTGGGCGCTAAGCACTGTAATGCAGTTCTCTTCCGGCCGTCCGTATGCGGGTTTGTTGAGTCCAGCGTGCACGACAACTCAAAACAACAACCTCACCACTCGGAGTGACAATGTCGACCTCAGCCAGTCCCCAAGCTGTGGAATCCTCGTCAACGGAACGCTCACGGGCAATAGCAACCTGAACGACACCGCGTTTAACCAGGACACGGCCAACACAGCCGGTGGCATTAATGGCGCAGGTCCTACGCCCGGTATCGGCCTGAATTCGTTTTACGGACCGTGGCTGGAGAGGATTGACGTTGGCTTGGCGCGCAGATTGAAAATCGGTGAAGGCAAGGAATTGGAGTTTCAGGCACAGGCTTTCAACCTCTTTAATCACCCAAATTATTACGTGCAGAACGGGGACGGGGTCAACCAGTTGCAATACAACCCGTATGGCGGCAGCTGTGGGGACGGCATGTCGACCAGCCAGACCTGCTATCTAGTGCCGAACTCGGGGCCGGGTAATTTCGGAACGCTGCAGGAAATTAGCCCGAATGGCCTCCCTCGTATATTGCAGTTTTCCGTGAGATTCACCTTCTAGGTTGGTGCGCCGTGAGGATTCTGGTCATCGAGGACGAAACCAAGACCGCCAAGTTCTTGGAGAAGGGACTCGGCGAGGCAGGTTTCGTCGTCGATGTCGCCGGAAATGGTTTGGACGGATTGCATCTCGCGCAGGAATTGCAGTTCGACCTTGTCATTCTCGATGTGATGCTCCCCGAGATGGATGGGTGGCAAGTGCTCACTCGTTTGCGCCAGGAAGGCCGGCGCACGCTGGTGCTTTTTCTGACCGCTCGCGACGCCGTGCACGAACGGGTACGAGGATTCGAACTGGGCGCGGACGACTATCTGGTAAAGCCATTCGCCTTTTCCGAATTGCTGGCACGGGTGCGATCGCTGCTCCGCCGTGGGCCCCCGCGCTCACAGGAGACGCTTCGGTTGGCGGACCTTGAAATCGACTTATTGCGGCAGCGTGCTACCCGTGCCGGTCAGCGCCTGGATCTCACTTCCAAAGAGTTCCTTCTTTTATCGTTGCTGGCTCGGCGCGCGGGCGAAGTGCTATCGCGAACCCTGATCGCCGAAGCGGTCTGGGATATGAACTTCGACAGCGATACCAATGTCGTCGACGTCAATGTGCGACGGCTGCGCAGCAAAGTGGACGATCCTTTCTCCCTCAAATTGATCCATACGGTGCGGGGCGCGGGCTATGTCCTGGAACCCGCCCAGTAGCCTCGCGACGGCCCCACGCTTGTGGGGAACGTTGGCCTTTCGGCTGACGGCCGGTTACGCTCTCGCGGGGTTATTCCTGGTGTTCTTCGCCACTGCCGGTCTTTACTTAGTGTTGGTCAGCGAACTGGAGAAAAGTACGGATTTGTTCCTGGCAGACAAGGTGCACGTGCTGCGCGCCATGTTGCAGCAGCGGCCTGACGACTGGGACGCATTGCGTGAGGAAGTTGAGTTGGAATCGGCCGCGCGGCGGTACGAGCAATTTTATATTCGCCTGCTGGATGAACGAAACGCACAACTTCTGATGACGCCCGGGATGGCGGATCAACTGGACCTGGCGCAATTAGCAAGTCAGACCAAAAGCCGCCCTGATCGCAACCTTCGCATGAAGGGAAAGGACGGCCAACCTTTTCGCGTCACCAGCGCATCGGCAGCGGTCGGCTCCGGTGCCGAGTTCGACACCATTCAGGTCGCCATTAATGTTTCGCAAAAAGAGCTGTTGTTGGCACGCTACCGGTTTTGGTTTTGGGTCATTTTGCTGGCGACCTTCGCCATTTTTCCATTGATCGGCTATCAGATCGCACGCCACGGCATTCGCCCGGTGGAGGAAATGGCAACGACGGCACGCCACATCAGTTCGACGAATCTGCGGGAACGGATTCTTCCGGAAGGATACCCATTTGAGCTGGCTTCCCTGGCCGGTACCTTCAACCAGATGCTGGACCGCCTGGAAGAGTCCTTCGAGCGCATCTCGAGATTTTCGGCGGACATTGCGCACGACCTGCGCACGCCGGTGAATAACATTCGCGGCGAAGCAGAAGTTGCCTTGGCCCGCGCGCGAGGCGCGGACGAGTATCGCAATGTGATCGAGTCCTGCCTGGAAGAGGCCGTTCGGCTCTCAGATCTCATCGGCGACCTCCTCTTTCTGGCGCGCGCGGAGAGCCCATTGACGCATTTGCGCCGCGAGCGAGTAGACATAGGCGAACTTTTGGGGGGAGTGCGGGAATATTACGAAGCCTCGGCTGCGGACAGCGGAGTCTCGCTCACCACCACTGTCGCCGGCGAACCGCTTATTGCTGAACTGGACCGCACGCTCCTGCAGAGGGCAGTGGGCAATCTGGTTTCGAACGCCTTGGCACACACGCCACCCGGAGGCACAGTCGTGTTGGGGGCAGGCGTTGATTCGTTGAAAAAGGATTCTTCGAGCACGGACGTTTCTGACACCGACTCTTCCACGATTCGCATCGAGGTCTCGGATACAGGTGTAGGCATCCCAGCGGAGGCTCTGCCCAGGGTTTTTGATCGCTTCTTCCGCGTCGACTCCTCGCGTTCTCAGGGTTCCGGAGGGACAGGACTAGGATTGGCGATTGTTCAAAGCATTGCACTGCTCCACGGCGGCAAGGTGGAAGTTGCCAGTCAGCCGGGATGGGGCACCCGGGTCACGCTCCGCATGCCCGTCTATTCAAAATGACAATGAGAAGAAAAAGCATGTAGTTCAGACAATGGACATCCCGAAGGGCTTGTCGCTACCGGCTTCCTAGACGCTATGAGTTGCGATGGACGCCTGGCCCCGCGACTGTCACAGCGACTGCCCGAAATATGACCATTCATACTGACGATCCTGGCTCAGTTCTTTTCTCTTGATGGCTTTTGAAAGCGCAGGTTGAAAGTCGCGGTTCTGACGCCAAGGGGCGACAGGGTGCTCGTCGACTTCATCGACCAACGATTCGATAAAAAGCCGGACGCAGGGGCTCATCTGGGCTGGCAATTCGAGATTCCTCACAATCCCTCCTCACGCCTACAAGTTCCGGTTGGTGTTCCGTGTGGTCGCTACTTTCGCAAATCAGAGATCAGAGCGCATCACAATATGCAGTATTTTTTCGTTACCTCGGAAGGCTTGACGTTAAGTAACACCTTCGAGGTAGCGGGCGACTATCGTGACCCTTCGCTTGAAGAGCGCTGTCCTTGCGGGAATGACGATCTCGCGGCGCCCATGGCGTGGCCTTCCTGCGAATACGTGCCTTCGATTCCACTCGAACTCGGTGCAGCGTCCTTGTCACATACCTCGAAAGTGGTATCGCAAGGTTCCAATACCAAGGGATTCGGCGTGTTCTGTTTCCGGTATATGCTCGGCTGTTGAACGGTTAGCTCCGTGCGCAGTCAACCGCCACGTCAATCGAACCCAAAACATTTTGACCAATATAGGCGGCGCTATTCTTAAACACCATGTGTTAACTGCAATCGTTTTTTTTGGTTCATGCCTGCCAAGCTATGCCCGTCCGAAAGCTGCGATAATCGCTGCCGCCACCAATCGTGGTTGGGTCTTGACCTGGAGCGATGAGTTTGACGGGGCAGACGGTTCTCCACCAGACCCGAGAAAATGGGTAGTGGAGACCGGCGGAGACGGGTGGGGAAATGACGAACTTGAGTACTACACCTCACGCAGCCAGAACATTCGGCAAGAAAATGGCAATCTCGTCATCGAGGCCTTCAAAGAAAAGTTTACAGGCAGCGACGGGGTGCAGCGGAACTACACCTCAGCCCGCCTGGAAACACAAGGGCGGTTCTCCCAGCGTTACGGCCGATTCGAGGCCCGGATCCAAATTCCGTCGGGACAAGGCGTGTGGCCGGCATTCTGGCTGCTCGGCGATGACTTCTCCACATCTGGATGGCCGAAGTGCGGGGAAATTGACATCATGGAAAGCATCGGCTCCGAGGCGGACGTGGTCAAAGGCACCCTGCACGGGCCGGGGTACTTCGGATCAAATCCGCTGACGTCCGCTTACACGCTGCCCCGCGGTCGATTCAGCGATGGCTTCCACGTTTTTGCGGTCGAGTGGGAGCCCGAGGTTGTCCGTTTCTACGTAGACGAGAAGCTCTACGCGACGAAAACCCCACGCGATCTCCCATCCGGCACGCAATGGGTCTTTGATCACAGCTTTTTTGTCTTGTTGGACCTGGCAGTCGGCGGCAATTTACCGGGACAGCCAGACGACACGACGACTTTCCCTCAGCGCATGTTGGTGGACTACGTTCGCGTGTACTCCGGGAAGTAGATTCTCCCAGGTGCGCCTGTACTCTGCAATTGAACCCTGCTTCCGCCGCAGTGCAAACCGATAGCGATTCGTGTAACCTTTTTCGAACTGTTCGGAACCCTCCGAATCGTTCGTGCGCGGTTCGTCTAGCATAGCCGCTTTCTTGTGGGGGACAGATGAGGGTGTGGCTGGCTGCTTTCCTGGTCTTGCTCGTGGCCGCGGGAGAAGTGCTTGCTCAATCGGACCGTGCCACGATCAGCGGAACCGTAAAAGATATAAGCGGCGCCGTCGTCGTGGGCGCACAAGTCACTGCGACCCATCTCACCACGAACGCGCAATATTTGGCAGCAACGAACACGGTGGGCGCCTACACCCTACTGAACCTACCAATTGGACCGTATTCTCTGGCATGTTCGAGGCCAGGCTTTGCTGATTATCAGCGCTCCGGAATAACGCTCGCCATCAGCCAAGTGGCGCAAGTGGATATCGTGGTGAGGATCGGTGCAACCAGCCAGACTGCCACGGTCAACGGGGATGCATCTCCTCTGCAGACGCAGACTTCCTCGATATCCACGGACCTGAACAATGCTGCGGTTACAGAGCTGCCCCTGAACGTGCAGGGGGGCCGGAACCTTGCGGCGTTCATGTTCGACTACGTCGCCGGCGTAGAAGGCGTCGGAGCCAATCCGTCGGACAAAGATTTTGCGTCGCACATTAATGGCAGCCTTAGCGATACCAAGGAAGTCATGATCGACGGCACGTCGGCGGTGTCGCAAATCGGCGGGTATCTCAGCGAATCGAGTCCTCCGATGGAAGCGGTGCAGGAATTCCAAGTGACGAGCGCGGGGATCAGCGCGGATGACGGGCGTACGGGCGGCGGCGTTTTCCGTTACGAAATGAAATCCGGAACGAACGCCTGGCATGGCAGCGGCCTCTTCTACATGCACAACGAGGCATTCGACGCGCGATCGTGGGGAGACATATACAACGAAGCGCTATGCCTGAACGCCGCTGACGACGATCCGTCGCAGACCGCGAGTTGTCAACGGGGCTTCGGTAAACCGGCTGATAGTTTATATGACTATGGCGCTAGCTTTGGCGGTCCGATCAAGAGGGACAAGTTATTTTTCTACGCAGCCTGGGAGCGATATACATTTGCCAACGATGGTATCGGAGCTCTGTCCTCAACGGTGCCTACTGCTGCCTTCCTGAATGGCGATTTTAGCGCGCTTCTTGATAAGAGCGTCGTGCTGGGAACCGACAGCGCTGGCCAGTCCGTGTACAAGGGTGCGATTCTCGATCCCCAGACTGGGGATGCTTTCCCGGGAAACATTATTCCGCCGACACGAATCAGCGCCGTTTCAAAACAGATTGTCGGCCTGTACGAGAAGTACTACCAGCCGCTCGCGTCGACTCTCACCAACAACAACGCACTGCCGCTCAGCAACCCCGCGACCTGGTACGAGAGCAACGAATACAGCGTGAAGGTTGATTACAGCGCGACTCTCCACCATCGGTTGGATGGATCAATCATCTACGCGTACGTTCCGCGACTGCTGTCGAACCAGGGCGGAATCTGGTCAGCGGGATCGTCAGATGGCGGGCCGATGGCCAATGCTTATGATCACGACACGACGGCTCCGTCGCTGCGTGCGCGCGATTCCTGGACCATCTCAAGCACGCTGCTGAATGTGTTCAGCGTTACATTCAACCGCTTCCGCAATCCGAGTGAAGCGCGGTCGCGTGAGGGGGATTGGCCGTCGACGTTGGGATTGGGCGATTTTGGCGCAGGAAATTTCCCTATCATCAAGTTCCAGGGCATTAACGGTACGGACCATACTTACGTAAACGGTCTGCCCATCGACGAGACACAGCTGGGTAGCCAGTTCAACGATTTCTATGCCGCCAATACTTTTATCTATGACGACACTTTGTCCTGGGTTCGCGGCCGCCACACCTACAAATTCGGCGCCGACTTTCGTGTGCAGCAATTCAACTCACATGCCGACTACGGAGTGCCGACGCTCGTGTTTGATCCCGCGCAAACTGCAGGCAGTTTCGGACTCAATGCCGGATTCGGGTTCGCCAGCTTCTTACTGGGAGATGTGAATCAGGCATTAGTCAGCGAACCTGACAATACCTACGGCCGGCGAAAATCTCTCTCTCTATTTGCGCAGGATGACATCAAGGTGACATCGAAGTTTACTTTGAATGCTGACCTGCGATGGGATTTCAATGGACGCTACCATGAGAAATACGGCCACTGGTCGAACTTCGATACGACGGCAATCAATCCTGTTACCGGGCAACCAGGCTCGCTCGAATTCGCGACCAGCGGCAGTGATTCATTCGAAAACAAACAGTACTATCACAATTTTTCCGGATTCCTGGGTGGCGTCTACCAGATCACACCCAAGACCGTGGCGCGAGCGTCTTTTGGCGTGTTCTATGTTCCCTTGAATTTGAATACATACAGCGGGATTCCATATAACTTCAATCCCGGTTTCGTGCTGAACAACCAAGTGCTGACCCCGTTTAACTGGGACGGTGGTTATCCGGGTCAAGCGGTGAATATTGGGAAGAACCCTAACTTCACCGAATACGGCATGGTCTCCATTGATCCCCGAATTCTTGAACTTGGAAATGTTCAGTCATGGAACGCAGGCGTCCAGCGCGAGATTGGCCGCGACCTCGTCATTGAGGCCAACGTCCTGCAAAATCATGGCTACCATCTGGAAAGCGGATATGTGGATGCGAACCAACCGCAGCTATCCGCTTATACTGCCTTGGTTCAATCTGGACAACAATATGCCACGGTGACGATCCCCGGCTTCACTGGACCGGGCTGGGCCTCCGTGGCGCCGTTCCCGAACGTCGCTGCGACCTACGGGCCTCTCTATTTTGTCGGCCCGCCACGAGGGAACACTGACTATCAATCGCTACAAGTCACCGTCAGAAAAAGAACGCGTCATGGACTGTCGTTACTGGCTGGCTACAATCTATCGTCCTCTCATGGAGACACTGACACTGCGTTTGAGGATCTGTACTATGCCGGCCCGCTGCAAGATGTTTATAACCTCCAGCGGGAACGGCACACGATTTCCGATTTCGATCAAAAGCACATTGTGAAAGGTTACGCTCTTTACGAGCTGCCCTTTGGTCCCGGTAAAGCGCTGCTTGGCAAAGAAAGCTCTCCGGTCAATGCCTTAGTGGGTGGATGGACGATCAGCGGAGATTTTCACTATGCGAGCGGAATGCCGATTCGGATTCCGGCCAATGTGTTCTATCCAGGCATTAATAATGTGTATGCTGACATAGTCCCGGGCTGCCAGATCGGCGAACACTACAACGGGCAGGTTGGTGGAACGTACTTCAATCCCGCGTGCTTTGTAAACCCGCCCAACGGCGAATTCGGGAACGCTCCCGGCTACCTTGCCGGGGTTCGGAATCCAGGTTTCGCGGTGGAGGATCTCGGATTGAGCAAGTTGCAGCAGTTCGGCGAGCGCTGTCAGCTGCGTTTATACTTTCAGATGTTTAATGTGTTCAACCGCCACGGTGTTGTCGGCCCAAACACGCAAATCGGAACGGCAGGTTTTGGCAAGGTCCTTCCGCAGGACCTAAGCGGGTTACCGGGCCCACGTGTCGGCCAATTTGGAGCACGCCTCAGTTTCTAGAAAGGAGTTGCTCGCCGATCACTCAAGCAGTCTGGTCGAGATCTGGGCTATGGTGTACTCAATCAAAACTCGGGTTCAGCGGACGCGGTCAAACGCGGCGCGGTATATATCCGCGTACGTTCTCCGGGCCGTCACCCGAAGGCTAGCCTTTTGGCTGGTCAGCTGCTTGTTGCTCGCGGGCTGCAACACTTTGCAGACCGCTACCCAGGCTTCAGGCCCGGCCATTGTATTCACGGGCGTTCCGGTGGCGGGAGGAGGCAATGCCCTGAAGATGAGCGCGATTAGCGGGAGGGTGATTGGGGGGCGCGACGGGCAGCAGATTGTTCTATACGCGAGGGCGATTGACGATTACGGCCAGATGACCTGGTTTGTGCAGCCTTTTGTTCTAGAACCCCTCACCAGAATTCATTCGAATTCCAAGTGGTCGAACTCTACTCACCCCGGATTCGAATACGCTGCGCTACTGGTGAACCCCGGATTCCAGCCACCATGGACCACACATGTGCTGCCAACGGAAGGAGTAATTGCGGTTGCGACATCCCAAGGCTGGCCTCCTGTGTGGCAGCGGTGGTGGTTTCCTCTGATCTGTGTAACCGGTGCGGCAGGCCTGACATTCGTCTTATACCGCTTGTGGACTTTTGAGATCACCAGGAAACTCAACTTGCGCTTCGAGGAGCGTCTTGCCGAACGCACGCGGGTGGCGCAGGAGTTGCACGACACCTTGTTACAAGGCGTGCTAAGCGCCTCCATGCAGCTTCACGTCGCGGTAGATAAGTTGCCCGAAGATTCGCCCACTCGCCCAGCGTTAAATCGCGTTCTGCAATTGATGGGACAGGTCATTGAGGAGGGTCGCAACACGCTGCGGGGGCTGCGGTCACCCGCCGAGAGCCCACGTGATCTGCAAAGTTCATTTGCGCGAATTCCGCAAGAGCTGGGCACCCAATCGCGGGCTGATTTTCGCGTCGTCGTGGAGGGTGAGCCTTTGCAATTGCGGCCGATCATTCGTGACGATGTTTACGGCATCGGTCGGGAAGCCCTGGTGAACGCTTTCCGCCATTCGCAGGCAAGCAGCATAGCTGTGCAACTGGAATACGCTCCCAGCTACTTAGGAATTTCTGTCCGCGATGACGGCTGCGGGATCGATCCTCAAGTGGTCGAATCCGGCCGCGACGGTCACTTCGGGCTGTCAGGAATGCGGGAGAGAGCCGACAGAATAGGGGCGAAATTCAAGGTCTTGAGCCGCATCGGGGACGGTACGGAGGTTGAGCTTCGTGTGCCCGGGGAGATTGCCTTCGAATCCCAAGGTTCGATTTCGGCTTCTAAATGGCCAGCGAGATGGTATCGAAGACATAATGAGCGGATATCTAGAAAGCGAGTCGGATAGATGAGCGAGTCTCTACAGATTCGTGTATTGAGCGTCGATGATCATCCTCTTCTCCATGAGGGTCTCGCTACTGTGATTCGAAATCAGCCGGACATGCTCCTGGTGGCGGAGGCATCCAATGGCCACGACGCGATTCAGCGTTTTCGCGAACAAGAACCGGACATCACACTCATGGATTTGCGTCTGCCCGATATGAGCGGCATCGACGCGATGCTTGCGATCCGTTCCGAGTTTCCGGAAGCACGCGTCATAATTTTGACCACCTTTGCGGGCGATGTGGAGATTCAACGGGCTCTCGAGTCCGGCGCCCGCGCCTACATGCTCAAGAGCATGCCGCCCAGGGAACTTGTAGAAGTCATTCGGCAAGTGCATGCGGGCAAGAAACGAATTCCAGCAGAGATTGCTGCGCATCTGGCTGAACACTACAGTGACGAGGCGCTCACCGAGCGCGAGGTCCAGGTCCTGCAGCAGATTGCCGGCGGTAACCGCAATCGTGATATCGCCGACAAGCTCTTCATCACGGAAGAGACGGTCAAGGTACACATCAAACACATCATGGAAAAGCTCGGCGCAATCGATCGAACACAGGCGGTCGCCATTGGAGTCCGCCGAGGATTTATTCAACTTTAGCCCACCACCGAAGCACAGCCTCTACCTCAAAAGTAGTAGCCAAAGATTCCGAACACTAGGGATTCGCCTTGTGTGTGCGACCTTCTACTCTAGTTCTTGACTAGAGAAAGCGGTCGCAGCATCAAATGTTCTTAACCTTTCCTGATGGATGGCCGGGCACGGGCCTACTGCTATTGCGAGCAGGTGTGGGAGTTGCGCTTATTGTTCGGGCAACCATGCTCTTCAAGGATACGCAAGAGCCAGGATGGCCGAGGGTGGTTGCGGGGCTTGCGGCAGCCGTGGGTACATTACTTCTTGTGGGCGTTCTGACTCGGTTTGCAGCGGCTGCAGCTGCAGTTGCCAGCGGCCTTTCCTGGTTGCCGCGTTATGGGGTTGGTGTATTGGAGGGACACATGACAGCCGCTTTGGCGATGGTGATTGCTGCGGCAGTCGTTTGCCTGGGGCCGGGAGCTTTTTCGCTTGATGCGCGGTTGTTTGGACGGCGAGAAATTATCCTTCCCGATCAGCCATCGGACCCTGACTCTGACTCTCACACTTGAGAGATTCCTCCCCGCCTACCGCGGACAACCCCCCGAATCCACGGCCTATAATAATGATCTTCGATCGACTACTCATAAGCTTTTGCGCGTCCTTCAATGCGATATTTACCAGAACCCCTCGGGCTATTTTCTCCGTCGAAGCAGCACAACGACCGATCTCGGCGCCACCGAATGACTCAGCGCTTGCAGAGGTTCGCCGCGGTCTGAGAAATCGCCAGGACTCGCCAAGGCGGTATCCACAATTCGCATCCACTCTTGTGCCGTTCCTTCTTGAACCTGGAACTCCAGTTTTTCCCAGTACGCATTGACCATGACGTAGATGTCATTGTCGTTTTGAGAGGCGCCGTGCAGGCAGAATGCAAGACTGCGAGATTCATGGGACAGATCAGCTCTCTCGCCGACGCCATACCAGGCGACATCCTCCCGCCAAAAGCGGCTGCGCATCAGGGAAGGATGACTCTTCCGAAACGCAATCATGCTTTTGAAGAAGCGGAAGATGTCCCGATTCGCTGGCAACTGGCTCCAGTCCAGCCATCCGGTGGTGTTGTCCTGGTTGTAGGGATTGTTGTTGCCAAACTGCGTGTTCAGGAACTCATCCCCGGCTCGGAACATTGGGGTTCCGTTCGACAGCATGAGCAGGCAAAAGAAGTTCTTCACCTGTTTGCGGCGCAACGCCAGAACATCACTGGGCACTCCTTCATCGCCTTCGTACCCACAGTTCCAGCTGTAGTTGTCGTTCATCCCGTCCTGATTATTTTGACCATTCGCCCAGTTGTGCTTCTGGTTGTACGCGACTAAGTCGTAGAGCGTGAAGCCATCGTGCGAAGTCACGAAGTTCACACTCTGATAAGCGTGATAAGCGTCGGCTCGGTCATCGGGAAAAAGATCGTCGCTGCCGTAGATACGCCGCATCAGGTCAGGAAGCATTCCGGGATCGCTTTTGACAAAACGGCGCACATCGTCGCGGAACCTCCCATTCCACTGGAGCCAGGTTATGCCAGGAAACCCGCGGCCGAGTTGATAAGCGCCTGTATCCCAGGGTTCCGCGATCAACCGCAGCTTGCCCAGTTCCGGATCCCCCGCAATATCAGCGAAGATAGGAGCGTGTCCCCAGTTGATGGATCCATCTGCATTGCGGCTGAACACCGATGCCAGATCGAACCGGAATCCGTCGATATGCATCTCGCGTTTCCAGCAACGCAAGCTGTCCATCACCATCTTGCGCACGTGTCCCCTGCTGAAATTCAGGGTGTTGCCGGTGCCAGAGTAATTTGCGTAGGGATTTGCCGGGTCGGACGACATCATGTAGTAGCTGGCGCTGTCGAAGCCCTTGAAACTGTAGATGGGACCTCGATGATCGCCTTCGCAGGTATGGTTGTAGACAACGTCAAGCACCACTGCGATGTTGGCCTCATGAAATGCCTTCACCATGGCTTTGAATTCAGAATGTTGTCCACCGATGTCGCGATCACTTGCGTATTGCGCATGGGGAGCGAAAAAGTTCAAGGGCATGTAACCCCAATAGTCGCCCTCCTGCGGATCACGCTGGAAAACCGGCATCAACTCCACAACCGTGATCCCGAGATCTTTCAGGTAAGGAATCTTTTCGACCAGGCCGGCATACGTGCCGGCCCGAGATGGGTCCACGCCTGAGTTGGGGTTCCTTGTGAAACCCTCCACGTGAAGCTCATAAATGATTGCATCCGACTCGGGGTTGGGCGGCCGGTCTCCGGCCCAGTCGAATATTGGACGATTGGCAGTTAACACACCCAAGGGTGCATGGCCGGCATTCGATCCTTCGCGCATTGCCAATTGACGGTCGAAATTCGGTGGGAAAAACACACCCTTTGCGTAAGGATCGAGCAGAACTTTCTGGGGATCAAAGCTGTGGATGTAGTAAGCGGCCTGCCCCGAGACCGAGTAACCGTAATAGCGTGCATCCGCGACTTTGTTGATCGGTATCCGGCAATGCCAAATCCGGCCGGACTTGTTGCGCAAGAAGTCGAGACGGTAGGCTAGCAGAGGGTTTACCAAATCGGCGGCAGCGTAGAGCAATAGTGTGACACTTTCGGCACTCTCCGCATGGACCGCGAAGTTGAATGCCTGCTCCTTCTCAATCCAGGTAACACCAAGCGGCAGCGGACTGCCTTCGACCTGCTCCCATGTCGGACGCTTCGCGGGGTAAGACGTGGTGGTGCCGGTTTCGCGGGGCAAATCCACTTCAGCAAACTTTGCTTGATCTGAATCGCTCATTCTGACTCGCTCGCGGAGATTTCAGGCATTCGGATCGCCGGCGGCCGCGCGATCCGCAAAGATCACCGCCTGAAGCCGGCTAATCCTTCCTGCTGGAATTATCAGGTCGCCTTGTTGTAAGCGAAGGAGTGCGTCCGCTTTTTCACTGCCGGTCGCCAACCACAAAATCTTGCGAGCGCGATTCACGTCAGCGCTTAAGTTTGCGGTACCGACGAATTAAAGTGTTGGTTGAACTGTCATGGTTAAGCACTGGTTCAGCATTGTTCTCTAGTTCCGGGATAATTCGCTGCGCCAGTACCTTACCAAGCTCAACGCCCCACTGGTCGAACGAATCGATGTTCCAGATTGTGCCCTGTGTGAATACGGAGTGTTCATAGAGCGCCACAAGTTTGCCTAGAGCTTCCGGGGTCAGTCGATCGGCGAGGATTGTGTTCGACGGGCGGTTGCCTTCGAACACCCGATGCGGAACCAGCCAATCCGGTGTTCCTTCGGCCTTCACCTGTTCAGGTGTCTTACCGAAAGCAAGCGCTTCCGTCTGAGCGAAAACGTTGGCCAATAGCATGTCGTGCTGCTGGTCAACTAGGTTGAGCGGCTGCACGAAAGCAATGAAGTCACACGGGATCAGCCTGGTCCCCTGGTGAATCAATTGGTAGAACGAGTGCTGGCCGTTGGTCCCCGGTTCTCCCCAGTAAATCGGGCCCGTGTCGTGAGCCACTTTTTTCCCCGCGAGTGTGACGTGTTTCCCATTGCTCTCCATCGTTAACTGCTGCAGATATGCGGGGAATCGCTTGAGATATTGCTCATACGGCAACACCGCCACAGTTTGCGCGTCGAAGAAATCGTTGTACCAAATTGCCAGCACGCCCATGAGCACCGGCAGGTTTTGCTCGAAGGGTGCGGTGCGGAAGTGTTCATCCATCTGATGAAAACCGTCCAGCATGGCGCGGAAGTTTTGCGGGCCGATGGCAATCATGGTCGAAAGGCCGATTGCCGAATCCATGGAATAGCGGCCGCCAACCCAGTCCCAGAAACCGAACATGTTGGCGGTGTCGATTCCGAACTTCGCCACTTCCGCAGCATTTGTGGAGACCGCAACAAAATGCTTTGCAACCGAACGTTCATCTCCTCCCAATCCCGCAACTGACCAGGCCCGAGCTGAGTGGGCGTTGGTCATGGTCTCGAGCGTGGTGAAAGTCTTGGAAGACACGATGAATAACGTCTCCGCCGGATCGAGATCCCGTACCGCTTCGGCGAAATCGGTGCCGTCCACGTTGGAAATGAATCGGAAGTTCATGGAACGGTCGCTGTAATAGCGGAGGGCTTCATAGGCCATGACCGGCCCAAGATCGGAGCCGCCAATTCCGATATTGATGACGTTGCGAATGCGTTTTCCGGTGTGGCCCTTCCATTCGCCATTGCGCACGCGATCTGAGAAGTCTGCCATTTTGTCGAGCACAGCATGGACTTCGGGCACGACGTTCTTTCCGTCCACAAGAATGGAAGCACCCTTCGGAGCGCGCAGGGCCGTGTGCAGAACCGCGCGATTCTCAGTGATATTGATCTTGTCCCCGCGGAACATCGCATCGATTCGTGTTCGCAGCCCAGACTCTTCGGCCAGCTGAAGCAGCAGCTTGATGGTCTCGTCGGTAACGCGATTCTTGGAATAGTCGAGGTACAACCCCACAGCCTCCACCGTCAGACGCGTTCCTCGTTTGGGATCGTCCGCAAACAGCTGTCGGAGGTGTAAATCGCGGACCTCCTTATTATGAGAACTGAGATCTTTCCATGCGTGCCGCTTCGACGCTGGGCGTTTGGTTATTGCTTCTGCTCGTGCCGCCATATTCGCTCTCCTTTCCAGACTTCTGATTACTTAGAGTCAAGCTAACGGGAGTTGGAGTCAACAGTCGCGGCTCATTCACTTTCTCCCACAAACGAAAACCCCCTACAAATGCATTGCGGTTGTCGCCAGTCCGGCATTCGCACCGTGCACGGGGGCCGAAAAAGAATGCCACCCGAAATTGCCGTCGAGTTGGTGGAACATCGTTCTGAAGATGCATTGAGTGAGCGCGAAATCGAGGTTTTGCGTCAGCTCGCCTCCGGCAACAGTAACAAGATGATCGCTGACAACCTCCGCCTCTCGGAAGAAACGATTAAAGCTCACATGCGGAGCATTCTTTCAAAACTTAGCGCGAATGATCGCACTCACGCTCTTGCCATAGCTCTGAAGCGTGGCATCATCGAAATCTAGTCGGTACTCCGGATCATGCAGTCTTTTCCTGAATGGCTGCACTTTCGAACTCCATTTGCTGGCTGCCAATTCCTGGACCCGAGCGCCTCGTGTTTTCTGTCAGCTCTTGCAGCCACTCGAAGGCTGACAGTGACAGCTGGTCTTGCTGGAATCGCCAACGCCAATTACCGCTCGGGCGACCGGGTATATTCATGCGCGCTTCCTCCCCAAGGTTCAGGAGATCCTGCAGTGGAGCAATTGCCAGTGCTGCCGGTGATGACCATGCCAGATGCATCAGTGCGGGGGCAGCTCCCGCGCTATCGCCTGGCGCGCGCTTGAGGTAACTCCAGAAGTTTTGTCGCTGGGAATCGGGCAATTCTCCGTACCACTCCCGAGTGGGAGCATTGTCGTGGGTACCCGTGTATACAACGGCGTTATGTGGGATGTTCTGCGGAAGGTAGGGATTACCAGGATTACCGTCAAAGGCAAATTGCAGAACTCGCGTCCCCGGCAGTTGAAACTGGTCGCGCAGTGCCTCTACGTCCGGAGTAATGACACCCAGATCTTCCACGATGAACGGAAGACGACCCATCTCGTTCCGAACCGCTTCAAAAAAGAGCGCGCCCGGGCCTTGCACCCATTGCCCAGACTGAGCCGTTGTTGCGCCCGCCGGAACGTGCCACGCGGCCGCGAAGCCGCGGAAGTGATCCAGACGAATTGCATCCACGTGAGCAAGCAGGGCCCTCAGCCGGTTGATTGACCACCGATATCCCGTTGCGCGAAGGGCATCCCAGTTGTAAACGGGATTGCCCCACAGTTGTCCCTGGGCACTGAAGTAGTCAGGAGGAACGCCGGCAACGAAGCGCGGCCGGCGATGCTCGTCGAGTAAGAATAACTCCGGGTTGGCCCACACATCGCTGGAATCCGGGGAAACGAAGAAGGGCAGGTCGCCGATCAGGCCCACGCCCCTTGAGTGCGCGTGCTTCTTGAGTTCATCGGCCTGGCGGAACAGCAGGAATTGCGCAAAGCGGACCTTATCGATTTCATTGGCTAACTCTCGACGCGCAGTGGCTAAAGCCTCCGGGCTGCGTCGAACCAACTCTGTCGGCCAATCGAGATAATACGCACCCTGAAACTTGGCTTTCAGCGCCCGAAATAACGCGTAGTCTTCCAGCCAATGTTCCTGTTGCACGCAGAACTCATCGTATGCCGGGCGCAGATCATTCCGCTCCCCGCCTTTGACGTTTGCCCATGCTAATTCAAGGAGTCGACTCTTGAAGGGGATCACCTTATCGTAATCAACCAAATCTGCTGCAAACTCAGCCTCACAATCCGTCGCCTTGAGCAGCCCGTCTTGGATCAGGCTGCCGGGACTGATCAGCATGGCGTTGCCCGCGAACGACGACATCGGTTGATACGGAGAATTCCCGTAACCGGTGGGACCAAGCGGCAGAGCTTGCCACCATCTTTGGCCGGCATCGTGGAGCCGATCCACCCACGAGAACGCCGACGATCCCAAATCGCCGATTCCATAGGTCGATGGCAGAGAAGTGACGTGCAATAACAAGCCCGAGGCACGATACTGAGGCGGAAACGGAGGAATATTTACACTTCCGCCGTTATTGCTCATTGCTGCGCTCCGGAATTCAGTGCGTGGTTCACCATCTCTTCCGCTTCGTTGAGGATCGCATTCAGATGCGATTCGCTCTCGAAGCTCTCGGCGTAAATCTTGTAGATGTTCTCCGTGCCCGAGGGACGAGCGGCAAACCAACCGCTCTTTGCCACGACTTTCAGCCCGCCTATCGGAGCCTGGTTGCCCGGCGCCCGTGTCAGCTTCGCGGTGATCGGTTCGCCCGCCAAATCTGACTCCTTGACTGCTTCGGGTGAGAGCTGTTGCAATTTTGCTTTCTGTTCGGGCGTTGCCGGTGCGTCGATGCGCTTGTAGTACGGAGTGCCAAACTCCGCAGTCAGTTCGCGGTAATGCTCCCCGGGATCCTTGCCGTTGCGAGCAGTAATCTCGGCCGCCAGCAGGTCCATGATC